>Ga0209390_10010267_pt1 | contig 11001 bp, 11 predicted proteins | sample BON01_FD_187212 | JGI IMG/M metagenome (GOLD analysis project Ga0209390, IMG submission 187212) | Freshwater microbial communities from Lake Bonney liftoff mats and glacier meltwater in Antarctica - BON-01 (SPAdes) (version 2) | ecosystem: Environmental > Aquatic > Freshwater > Ice > Glacier... | reverse complement strand
ACTTTTTGCGAAGACACACCACCAGACCGTCGCCCATGTGTCTATCCATCACTGTAAAAAACAAGTCAAATGTATGGACCAAAACGCTTATTTCATGCGATATTGTGGCGAGAACGTGTGTTTACAAGCAGTATGTTTGGTGTTTTTGTACTAACAATATGCAGGCGATTACGGCTCAAATCCGAATAAAAACAGGTGTTTTGGCTGTAAAACCCCCACTCGCTTTTCGTGAATTCCAAACACCATCCTGCATCTCGACTGAACTTCTTGCCAGCGCCAGCAATCGGCTGCACAACTTTTTGCGAAGACACACCACCAGACCGTCGCCCACGTGTCTGTCTACCCACCACTGTAAAAAACAGGTCCAATGTATGGACAAAAACGCTTATTTCAAGCGACATTGTGGTGAGAATGCGTGTTTACAAGCCGTATGTTTGGTGTTTCTGTGCTGACAATATTCAGGCGATTACGGCTCAAATCCACATAAAACAGGTGTTTTGGCTGTAAACCCCCACTCGCTTTTCGTGAGTTCCGTGCCGGTGCGAAGAAGCACTCTGGAAAAATGAAAAAAATCCTTTAAAGTGCACCGTGTATGTAGTGCATATGGGTGTTGAAATCAGACAGGGACGGACCATGAAAGCAGTGAATGCACAACAGTACAACATAGTGCTCAAGGGGCAGGTGTGGGAACATAATGTGCCCCCCTGTTCCAAAAGCGCGGTGTGTCTGCTGGCAAATAACGAATCCGTCGTCACTTGGCTGTCCCCAAAAGACGACATGGACAACTGTTTGACACACATTCCGGTGATCCTTTTCAAGGGTAAATATTGGACGCTGTCACTGCGAATGAGCAAGTGCATTTACCGACACATACGATTGCGCAAGGGCTTCAACAATATCCAGAATGTGCACGGAGTGCAAACTCTGCGCATTCCGCAGCTGCTCCTGAATGAAAAGAAACGCACTCAGGCCAGATTTGAGGTGCGAAAGTCTACATTCGTGCACTTGACCAATTCCTCCATTACCCTGCTCCATTCTTCGAATCTACTGTGCTAACCTATAAAAGATTTTGCTTTGAAACGCTTCACAGAAGATGCACACAAAAAACCGCCGTCCGTCCAAGGAAGCCAAGCCGCTTTATTCTACCAAACACAGGTAAAGGCCTTTTGATTGCATAGTGTGTATAAGACCCATGCCCGGAATTGTGTGTTTCAAGCCTGTGACACAGACACTTTGACTGTCGAAATTACACAAGACCGCAGCCCTGAAATCATGCATGTGTGTGTGGTCGTTGGATGCATTTGTCTGTCAGGAGCCTGAACGACAAGAACAAGATCCTCTTGACGTCGTTTTTCCAAAATGACATCCCCAAGCTTATCAAGAATGTGCGCGCAAAAGACAATACACACAAAACAGCGCGTATGTATGCCGACATTTCTTCGTTTTTGGAGGGGGTGTGTCGCGATATTAAAATCATGTATCCGAGCACCTCGGGCGACTACCAGTATGTGCAGAGATTGTTCACACGCCTGATGGACGCCCCCAGCGTGTCCTCGGATTTGGCATGATGGCACAGACCCAGTCTGCGAGCCCAGACCAATCCACAAACACCAAGCCAGGACACAAGAAGCGCACGTTTTTTGAGCCATCTGCTTTCTACACCTTGATGTTTCCATTTTTACCAGTGTACAATAAATGCCTCAATTTCCTGCAAATACAACCACATGACTGCTCCCGAAAACAAAGATTCGAGATGAGAACCAATGCAGCTGTTGTACGGCCGCATGGATCAGACAATGATACGTGACCACATTTTTAATTTGTCTGTGTTCGTGTTTAGCCCACTCAACTTTCCAAAACAGCTGATTGATAGCTAGGGATTTTCACATGTTTTGCGTATCCCCCTTGTCCATGGACACGCGTTGTATTTTCACCCGAAATAGACTGAAATCTCTATACAATAGAGTTTACAATTTGAAAAAATCCACATCGCGTGCCACGCCAACATGACCCGTTGTTTGGAAAGGGTAAAATCCACGGCAACGCGGGTGTCTCAGACAATGTCCAATAAGAAGTCCAAGCAGCAGCCCAACAAGTCCAAGCAGCAGCCCAACAAGTCCAAGCAGCAGCCCAACAAGTCCAAGCAGCAGCCCAACAAGTCCAAGCAGCAGCCCAACAAGTCCAAGCAGCAGCCCAAGCTTTTATCGTCCAAGGTGCAGCCCAAGGCTGAGACCGAAGCTGGAGCAGCACACAGCGTGGTGCAGCCAAACGTTGTTCCCAAGAGGATCACTTCCAAGATGACCGCGAAGATGTGCAGTGAATTGCACGAACAGCGAATTGTCCAGGCGATCAAGGACAAGGAGGCCAAGAAGAAGGCACGCAAAGAAAAGATGGATACAGCCTTGAACAATATTGCCGATGTTTTTGACAAGGTATTACTTGAGAAGTGGAGGCGCATTCGTCCCTTCGAAAAGCCTCCTGACGACTTGCTGTTGTGGAAAAGCTTCGAAAGGAAATAGGTCGTAGTGCATACAGATGCATGAGAGACCGCCAAGTCGATCTCCAAGTGTCAAACACAGGTCCAAGTCGTAGTGCGTGCAGAAGTAAATGACAACGCCAAGTCTGTGTTTTGCAAGCATTTATTAAAAATTTCGAAGATGATTTTGGTGTCGGGTTGTCTCGTCGCCTCTGAGTCCGTATACAACAAACCACCGTCTTTTGTTTTGGCTCAGGTGTCACTCACGAGAGACATCCTGGTGATGGGGAGATAGGCGGACTGTAATCTGGTGCTTTTTGATAGTTTGCACTAGTCATGGCTTGATAAAATTCACCGGGACGTCCCTGCAAAACTCTTGTATGTCTCGATGGGACACTCGGTGCACATTTGCCCGTTTTGTCCCCGGTAGCCAGCATTGCAGATGCAGTCGAGCGATGAGCTGCTGCCCATTGGCGCCTGTGCATTTGCCTGGCAATTGGTACAGGTTGCCAGGTTATTCTCATAAAACGTATCCACCGGACAAACGCAAGTCCCATCAGTCTGCTTAATAAAAGGTGTGTCACATGAACAGTCGGATTCGGCAGTGCTCTGTGCAGGCGAGTTGTAAAACGAGGGACATGCCTGGCATGTCTTTGTATTCGCAATCTTGCTCTTGTACGTGCCCCTTGGACACTCTTCACATGTATGTTCATCAGCACTCACGTCCTGTTGAAAGAAGAATCCGGCGTTGCACACGCACGACATGGAATTGTCTAGATTGTTTCCAGAGAACGTATTACTTGTCCAATAAGGGTATTGGGAACTCCACCCAGTGGAAAAGGGTTCGTTGTATACAGACTCATCCTGTGTTGAATGTTCAGGGCATTCTCTACATTGAAAAGATACATCGTCGTCTATGTTCTTTTCTATAAAAGAATTCTGCATCATGTAACTGTGTTCGTACGGACAGGGCGTACAGTCTTCCGGCCCATCTCTATTCGAACCTGTCAGAATAAGATCAGTTTGGGTACGCACTGGACAACGTGTACATCCCAGATTCCACATCTTACCCTCAATTTCCATATACCACTGGTACAATGACCGACCGCATGGTATACAGCATGGCCCCTCATAATTACATTTTTGAGACTGCGTCTCTCCAGAGGGACAATTAAACCGATCGGTCTCATATATACCATATTTGTACCAACCAAATGTACTTGAGGCTGCCAGTGTGGCAAATTCCAGCAACAACAACAAACAACTCAACGAAATGTGATATTTATACCGCATTTTGTGCTATGACCACGACCCACGTCTTACTGAACAGGCCGAAGAGAAGCCATGTCAATCTATAAGTAAAGTGGTATGCGCTCAGAGCCGATGATGTATCCCAAAAACCGTGGTGTCCAGGTCAATATTTGTTTTGTTCTTTTATATATATACAATATATACGTAAACCAAACACAACAGCGAGAATTTTATTGAATTGATACTCTAAAATACTATATTCCGAATTAAATACGCTTCACACATTCCTTGTTTTGTTTCCAACCATTTCACCCACCGTCTAGCCTAAACTCCTTCCCGACTTCAAAAGGGGCTTTTGTCATTTTTGTAGAGAGAGATAATGTTGTTTATTGGAAACCCAATGGGAAGATCAATAATGATCTCTAATGCATCTTTGTATTTGTTTTACGGGACAGGGGGAGCACATCTTTTGCATAAAAACAGCGAATACACATTTTGTGTGAAACACGCCCGCAAACATGCGGCATTGCATCTCACTCTACCTTGAATTTGACAGAAACCACAGGAGCTGCTTGCAATAACAGGAGCTGCTTTACATGCCCCTTTTGTCGCTCCAACTTCAACTGGTGGATTTTGCACAGTGATAGTGTTTGACAGTTCAAATCCACCAATCCAAGTCGAGCAGCCATGCGCCAAAGCAACTGTTATTTGAAAGCGAATCAAAAGTAAACGACTCAATCTCTCTCAAAGCACTCTCCTTTGCCAGTATTATGTTTACTGGACAATGTCAATGCGGTCGTATGTGTATACTATATAACGAGAGCCGTGTTGTGTGATATACTCGCGTTACATGCCTGGAGTCTGTGCTACGTGTAAGCTCGAGCAGGGGCGCAATGCCTTTGTCAACACGGTGTGCTACAAATTCTTGGGGCACAGTGCTTTGCACGTCGACGAAGAATTGTGCACATTTTTCCATGCTGTTTTCACCAAAACATGGTCGTGTTCCCACGTGCTGCTCGATTTCCCAGAACATTTCCGAGTCTGCGATTTCATTTATCAACAGGCCGACGTGCTGCCATTCGACAACCAGATCCATTTTTCGCACTGGAACCTGGTGCATGCGCCTCCATGCTCGCCACAGCTGCATGCTCCATGCAAGATATTTCACCCCCACCTGTACATGAACAGCATCCCTCCAGACATTCTCCAAAACATACAGATCCACGCGATTGACACACACATTCGCCCAATGTATTACTTGCCCGGTCTTGTAACAAACGAGGACCAGTCGTACTACCAGCGCGCTCGCACGCATGAAATCGAGCCAGAGAACAGCACGGCTACGGCACATTTGATTGCAAACGAACAGTATTACAACAACCCCGCATATCGAACCGGGCCCGGTGAAAATCTCGTGACATCCGTGCCAGCCTACGAGGCACGCCGCCATTTCCAGCTCACAATCAATTTTCGGGGACACTGTGTCAACAACGTGCACCGAGATCTGCGTGAAACTCACCGTTTTTGGTTCCGAAAACAGATAGCCGCAGGGGGGCGAGAGCTTAAATTCGCACAGGCTTTCAAGGTGCGCGATTTTTTGCAAATGATTGGCAAACACCTCAAAATCGACCACCAGCTCCACATGTCACACTGGAACCTGGTGCACGCCTCCGCGTTTACCAACGCCGACGGAACACAGCTTTTCAAAGTATTCGACCACCACCTGTATATGAACTACATTCCTGCCAGAATACTCGAAAAACTGGAAATCCACGCCTTCGACCTGCGAACACGCCAAAGATACTATCTCCCGAACTTAGTGTCCAATTCCGCGCAAGAGTACATGTATGTACACATTGAGCCCACTGTTTTACCAGAGGGGGTGCAGCACATGGCCGGTCCTCCTGGCAACGACCGCTATTACCAAATACAGCACGGTGGACATGGCCTCTTCAACAACACAGGAGCCTCCTATGATTCCAATGGTGTCTACCAGGGGTTTTTATTTTCAAACTATATCCAAGACAACCCGTTTGCTGCTACAGAACACACCACACCGCTTGCCTTTTCGCGCTATTAGTGTGTACCTCGTTCTCTGGTATCGCATGGTGTGGTATGGAATACATCACTATCAACGCTTGCCAGGCTTGATAGGTTTGGCACGTATGACACGCTTCACACGCTCCACACGCTTCACAAGCGCACGCTTGACAGGCTCCGCACGCTTGACAGGCTCCGCAGGCTTGACAGGCTTGACAGGCTCTACACGCTCCACAGGCTTGACAGGCACCGCACGCTTAGCACGCTTAGCACGCTTAGCACGGTGCTCAAACTCCACACGCTTTGTGGTGTGCACAGCAGGTAGCATGTTCTTGGGAAGTTGACACCAAAAGCCAAAGTCGCTTTCACAGTCAATACGGACATGGCCGTTGCTCCAGTCTGAAACCACGTACGGCAACTCCGCAGTCCAAGGACAGGCTGCATCGTTCACAGGCACGTCCATAGTGTGAACCTTGTCGTCAATGGCCTTGGTCCTGAGATGCGTGACTTCGCGTGGATCACCATACATGCCGTTGAGCAGGGTCGTGTAAGCAAAAATCTTGGTGACATGGCACGACTCCTTGTTGGCATACAAGTGGCTGCTGGATTTGAACTCGATAACTGGCTCAGTCATGGTGTTTTTCGGAGGCCTTCCCGGTACACGCACGCCAACATGCAGCATGTTGCTCTGTGGGTCAACCGATGGCGTCGACACAATTTTCAGGACGCTTTTTGAACCTCACTTTTTCCATATAAAGGGTGTATCAGCGTTTTGTGTAAATAAATTTTAAAACAGTACCATTGGCCATTTGCCAGGAAAAACACCCGCTTCGAGAAATTCGGGTCCCAGGCAGACGACAAGGCCACGACGAGGTGGAGAAATGTTCACAGAGAGCCACAGAATGTCCGGCGCAAACCGTGCATTTGAATCACATTTCACCAAGCAATATAGTGCACAGCGCTAGTTTCGTGCAACACAAAGGTTCTCAGGTTGATTACACACTCATATCCTACAAGACCCAGAGCAAGGGGTACCACCTCAGGATTTTTTCATGTTCGTGGGTTTTTTTTGTATTTTCATGTTCGTGGTTTTTGTGTTTTTTTTCGTGTTCGCGTCTGTTCGCGTGGATTTCAATCAGCGACGGGGCCGTGGCTTGGACTTGGTGACTGAAGCGGCTGGTGGCTTGGACTTGGTGACTGAAGCGGCTGGTGTTCCAGCACGGGGCACTCGTAGTGTTGTGGTGTGTGGCTTTCAAGTGTTGTTTCCACGTTCCATGCACCCATTTTGTGCTGCTGGCACATTTGCTGCAGCAGCTGACTGATAGCACATGTATCCTATGTTTTGATCGCATGTGGTGTATGTGGGTATGTGCACACAACGACTTGCTCCGCCCATGTATGTTGATACCCTGCATGCTGTGACAAGCCCCTGTGGTGGGTATATGTTGTGTGCTGCATAGCAGGAACCAGACGCGTGGAATGAGAGCTCACTCGAACATCGACGGCATTTCTATCAAATATGTTCAATGCAACGAAAACCTGCAAGACGATGGATCGGATGCGCTGCAACAGATCCACCAATTCAATTGGGGGCCTTGCCCTGGCTTCATTGCCAACATGTCGCAAGAGTACACCCGGAAACCGAGAAAAGCACAGTTCGATGCTGCCAGCGTCCAAAGCAAGGTCGTTTGTGCACAATCTCTGCACTCTTGCATGCATTTTGTGTGTGTGTTTCTGATGTTTCTGGGACTCTGTTGAGACGAAACGCGTGGTGACATTTTTCCACCACAGGAATATGCGTGCATCTTGACGACTCTAATGGAAGCCAACTACAATCTTTTAAAGTGTGTGATGAGCGAAGAGACATTGCTGGGCCCGAATTCTACACTGGTACTGCATCACGCCCTGGTGTGGATCACAAAAATCATACAGAACGAGCAGAACGAGAACACCGGCTTTGTTTTGGCTAAGTTTGTTTACACCAGTGTAGATTTTACCAAGCATTCGGACATGACAGCGGAAAAGTGGGACCAACTCAAAGAGGTGGTGATTCCTTTGCAGCCACTGATGTCGAAAAAGGATGGCATTCTCATCCGTTCTGCCGTGGATTTGATCGCGTCTCCCATCCAGCACATACCCCCACACACCTTCATTTGTGCCAGCAAAACATGCCATATGGAAATGTGCATACAGGCTCGGGGCGGCGCAGTGTCGCACAGTAATGGCTCGTCTGGCCAGACCGCAGTGTCGCACAGTAATGGCTCGTCTGGGCAGACCGCAGTGTCGCACAGTAATGGCTCGTCTGGCCAGACCGCAGTGTCGCACAGTAATGGCTCGTCTGGCCAGACCGCAGTGTCGCACAGTAATGCTCCAACCGCGGCACTGGCAGAAAAAGACAGTGCATCAGCCACCAAGCGTGTAGGCCCCAAATTACCTTCTGTGGAAACGAGCCCTTGCGTTGAGGGAGGAGAAGGCATTAGCGCCCTTGTTGGATCAGAACCCGACGAAGTGGATATTCCAAACCTCGAAGGTCTGCCGACAGCGTCGCCCAGTGTTGCAGCCATCGAGGCTGCAGAGGGCGAGGCAACTAACATTGCGCACACAAGTGCTGCACCATGTTCTCTTCTTGGTATTGCAGCCATCGAGGCTGCAGAGGGCGAGGCAACTAACATTGCGCACACAAGTGCTGCACAATATTCTTATCTTGGTATTACAGCCATCGAGGCTGCAGAGGGCGAGGCAACTAACATTGCGCACACAAGTGCTGCACAATATTCTCATCTTGGTGAAGGAGAACTGGACGAAATGGATGGACATTCCGAAGCCGGGGCTTCCAAACCTACAACAAGTGATGACGTGGATCGTTTTTTCAATAACGCCCCGGATCTGTTTCAGACAGTACAAGACAATCCGGCGGTGATGGCACCAGAATCTCGATCCACCGGAAAACGCAAAACGTTCGATAACGGCATACCGCCGGATTTAGAGGGATCTATCTCTGACAATCCACACGATACCACCAACATGAAGGAGCCGGCAGCCGATTTTTGTGCCGCCTATTCTGGGCAATCTGTAGTAACAGACCCTGGGATCTTATTGTGTGACTCTGGCCAAACCTCTGCGTCCACTCTGCAGGAGGAGATGTTAGTTTCCATGTCCTCCACAGAAATGTTGGAGATGATGCAGCGCGAGCAGAAAAATTTTTTTGTCAAACACTTTGCGGACCTGCAAGCAGCAAATTCCATCTTGGTAGCTGCCAATGCTGCGCTCATGGCAGAGAGGAGCAATTTGGTGCGCACGCAGGCTGCAACGCAGAAAATGCTACAGGAAGCAGAACATCGCCTCCAAAGCGCGAAAGATGACACGGACGATATTCAAAAAAAATACTCCTCTCTTCAGCAAAACATGCAAAAAGGCTACGAACAGACGAAAATAACCATGAGATTGCTCAGACCGGCCTGCAGCGGACAATCTGCTGGCTCTGCGGTGCCCTCTTCGCCATCTGCATCTGTGCTGGATACTGAGTTCGCCGTGTCCGCTCCCTCTACGATGGATTCTGCTGCGTCTCTTGTCTCTACCTCGGCCTCGAAGTCGGCGTTGGGTTCTAAGCTCACCTAAACCTCTGTGAACACCACTGCACTGGCGTTGGCTGCACATTCTGGGACTATCCCTGCCCTCCACGCACACGCAACTTCTGCACATTCCATTCTACAACCGCATGACTTACGCTGATTTGCTACTGCCAAGATTCGGGGATGGTCGAACGTGTCTATGCATGTGTGTGTCTACATTATCAATCTCGGTCCTTGTGTCGTACGGTAGTCTTATTTTGAACCATTTTCCGGGGTTTCGGGGTGCATATTATTTTTCAGTGTCATAGTGGCGGTAAGGTGTGCCATTGATAGATTTCTGCATCTGTAGCCTCGTGGATGTGAAAAAAATCAACACTCAATGTGACCTGCTCGTGCATGCAAGAATCAATGACACAAACATGCACAAGACTTCTGTCGACTTCTAGCACCACACACATGATACTTTCGCAGCACTGTATGTCGACAGACGGTGCATACGCAATGGCAACCGTACCCACTGAAAAGTTCGGGCGTTGTATGTTACGCAAATTATCTTTGTTGAACAGGGTATTACTCAGCACGTTTTGCTCCGAAAACTCGCTAGTAAAGCTTGCGGGGTATTTCCACGTGTACTCGTCCGGCGAGGATGTTCGGAGGGATTGGTTTTTTTTTGTGTCATATCGGTGGGGCTCTGCCATCTGTTTTGCGCGACATTTCGGTGTTTATTCTATTGCCTATATATATTAAAAGATGCACCAACGCAGTCTCCAGAAAAAAATGAATCTTCTCTGCTTTTCCCTGTTGTTCGAATCAAGCGGTTTAAATATGTCTTGAATCATAGGTAGTGTAGAGCTATGCAACGTGCCAGCCACAGCAGCCCAGGAACCGACAAAAGCAGCAAAACCACTCCACACAAATGAAAATTTAAAGGTTCGTCGCTGTCATTGTCAACTATAATGTTGACTGTTGGTGTCTGGGGCAGTATTACATGGTGGGTATTTCCAAATCCTCTGTTTCCAACACTAGTTATGAGGGCCTCAGCCGGGGCATGCAAGTGTGTCCCAAAAACTACTTCAGCAACGGCAACAGTCGTGCTGTCAAGCAACGGTACGTTGGTGAGTTTCGGAGGCGGTACAGATGCGTTAGATGTCGATGGCGTCTGCATATCTTGCCGATATACGCCTTGTGGCCTCGGAGAGTGTGGTCCATTTTGTAGCAAAGCGTTGCATCAAATAGGACATTTACAATTCCCGAAATAGACACACACACTCGCACACGTCCAGTCAAGGTGAGGGCGATGCTGTTTTAAAACAAGATTTGCTCTCGTGAACCGTCCTCAGAAGCCACACGGCTGCTCACGGTCCTCAAAAAATGCAGGGTTTGCAGGGTTTTAATTCGCAGGGTTTGCAGGGTTTAATTTCGCAGGGTTTGCAGGTTCGCCAGTTCGCTTGGAGCAGTTGTTAAAACCATCGCGATTTTTGGTCGAGAGCAAGTGCGAGGGCAGTGCGAGGCAGACGAGCGTTGTTTGGCATGCAGGGTGATGCTGGGACGGCAGGGGCCCAGGAGACGGACAAGGGCGTGGCCAAAAAGAGCATGAAGCAGCTGAAGATGGAGCAAGACATGTGCGAATTGTATCGCAAGATCGATGCTGGCAAAGATATT
>Ga0209390_10010266_pt1 | contig 11001 bp, 14 predicted proteins | sample BON01_FD_187212 | JGI IMG/M metagenome (GOLD analysis project Ga0209390, IMG submission 187212) | Freshwater microbial communities from Lake Bonney liftoff mats and glacier meltwater in Antarctica - BON-01 (SPAdes) (version 2) | ecosystem: Environmental > Aquatic > Freshwater > Ice > Glacier... | reverse complement strand
GGAGGAGGAGGAGGAGGAGGAGGAGGTGGAGGAGGAGGAGGAGGAGATGGAGGAGGAGGAACGGAGGGAGGAACGCCCTCTTCTTAGCTTGCCCTTCTCTCCGCCCGGCCTTATTAGCAGCAGCAGCAACAACAGCAGCAGCAGCAGCAGCAGTAGTAGTAGTAGCAGCAACAGCAGCACTGCTACTACCGCTGCTGCTGCTTCCGTCCATGGCGGGGAGGAGGAGAAGGAGGAGGAGGATGAGGAAGTAGTAGTGGTGCTGGGTGCGGAAGTGGAGGAGGAGGAGGAGGGAGGGAGGGAGGAAGAGGAGGAGGAGGAGGACGATAATGGCGAAGAGGGGAGGAAGGACGGCGAGAAGCTTGCGGAAGCTGAAGGAGTTGAAGCGGCAACGACAGCAGCAGCAGCAGCAGCAGCAGGAGTGGTGGTGGTAAATCGTCCAACCCCAACCGCGCCTGTGCCAACCGCGCCTGTGCCGTCACTGCAGCAGCAGCAGCAGCAGCAGCAGCAGCAGCAGCAGCAGCAGCAGCAGCAGCAGCAGCAGCAGCAGCAGCAGCAGCGGCAGCTGAAGGAAGGCCTTTCTCAATCCCTCCTCCCCCTAGACACACTTCCCGAGTTGCGGAAGGAAATGGGAAACAAAATCCTCGCCCTCCTTCACAAGCACCACCCCTCCACCACCACCCCTCCTCCTCCTCCTCCTCCCTCATTTGTCACTATTACTAATGCTGCAGCGACCCCTCCCTCCCTCCCTCCCTCCTCCTCCTCCACCAACCATCAAAATAAACAACGAATCCAACGCGCAGTCACTGCTGTTGCCGCTGTTGCTGCTGCTGCTACTGCTGCATCCTCCTTCCCTCCCTCCCTCCCTCCCTTTCTCCGTCCCTCCTCCTCCTCCGATAATCTCAAGCGAAGCCAACGCCTGGAGGAAATTGGAGTGAAAATAGAAGAGCACCTCTGGAACAATAAGGTGTCATTAGAGGCATATTCAAATGAAGGGACGCTCCTGCAGCGCGTGGAAAGTGTGACAGCCTCTTTGAGGAGGGGAAAGGAAATGAGTAAGAGTGGTGGTGGTGGTGGTGGAGGAGGAGGAGGAGGAGGGATAAGTGAAAGGCAGCAGCTGCAGCAGGAAGAGCAACAGGAGACGCAGCAGCAGGGAGGACAACATCAACAACAACAACAACAACAACAACAACAACAAGAGCAAGCGCCCGGGTCAACCAGCACGATCATGCCTGTCCCTCCCTCCTCCTCCTCCTCCTCCGCCCCTCCTCCAAGCTCTCCGTCCCTCCCTCCCTCCCTACCACAATACAGCCATGAATTCCGCCTCTGGCTACAACAAGAGAAAGGGCTGAAAAACGACATTCTTTCCCTTTACGTCACACACATCTCCCGCGTCCTTTCCGCCATTATTATAGCCACGGGTGTGACGGGCGCCACCGGTACCACTGGTGCGACTGGGCCGACGGGCGAGACTGGCTCCACGGGCACCACGGGTGCTACCGGCACTATGAGCGCCACGGGTGTGACGGGCGCCATCGATACCACTGGTGCGACTGGGTTGACGGGCGAGACTGGCTCCACACAAGGCGTCGTTCGAGCAGGCCTTGCGGTCTCAGGCCGAAAAAGCACAACGACACACTTACACCCTCTCCCTCCGCCGGGCGCCACGGGTGCTACCGGCACTTCACGTGCCCTCCCCTCTCCTCCTCATTTTCCTCCTCCCTCCCTCCCTCCTTCCTCCCTTCCAACCACCAGGAGGGAAGAAGAAGAGGAAATTGTTTTGAACACCCAAAAGGAAGTAAGAGTTTTTCTGAACCGTCACTCCGAGGCGGTATCAACGCATAAAAAAAAGTACAGGGGAAATCCCATGATCACCACAGCCTGGCTCTTCCTGAAAGAATTCCTGAAGGCCGGTGCTGCTCCTTCCTCTTCCACCTCTTCCTCCTTCTCGTCCTCGTCCTCTACACGTTTATCTGGTGGTGGTGGTACTGTTGGTGCTGCTCGCTCCTCCTCTTCTTCCTCCTTGTCCTCCGCCTCTCCCTCGTCTTTGTCGGTTTTTTTTTCTGTTAGACCTGCTGCTGCTACTGGTGCTGCTGGTGCTGCTGGTGCTGCTGCTGGTGCTGCTGCTGGTGCTGCTGCTGGTGCTGCTGGTGGGGATGGTGGTGGGGATGGTGCTGGCCGTCCTCCCGCTGGCGCTCCTCCTCCTCCTCCTTCCGCTGCTGCTCTTCCCGCTGCTGGTGGCGGTCGTGAGAGTGGTAAAGCAGCTAACGCTTCTCTTTCTTCGAGCAAAAAACGTAAAAATAAGAGCAGCAGCAGCAGCAGCAGCAGCAGCAGCAGCAGCAACAACAGCAGCAACAGCGGAAAAGATAGAGCTGCTCCTTCCCTTCTCAGCAGCAGCAGCAGCAGCAGCAGCAGCAGCAGCTGCAGCAGCATGAGGGAGAACAAGCATAGCAGAGGCAGCAGCAGCAGTAGCAGCAGCAGCAGCAGCAGCGGCCGCGATGAAGGAGGGGAGAAGGACGAGGGGGATAATGATAAGCAGGAGAGGGAGGTGGTGCTGGAGGAAGAGGAGGAGGAGGAGGTGGGGGGGGTCGTGGTACTAAGAGGGAACACTCAGAAGCGCGCTCGTCGAAGGAGGAGTCAAAAGCGTGCTCGTGGTGAGCAGGAGGACAGCACTGCTGCTGCTGCTGCTACTGCTGCTACTGCTGCTGCTACTGCTGTTCCTAGTGGCAGCGGTGGCGGTGGTGGTGGCGGTGTGAGTGCTGCTGCTCCATGTCTTCCTCCTGCTGACGCTGCTACTAGTAATGGTGGTAGTGGAGAGGGTGATTCTGTTTCTGCTGCTGCTGCTGCTGCTGCTGCTGCTGCTACTGGTGCTGCTGCTGCTGCTGCTGGCAGCGCCGCCCTTCCTCTGGTGAAGGAAAATGAGTATATTGACCTCACCAAATCGGACGACGAGGAAGAGGAGGAGGAAGGGAAGGAGATAGAGGGGAAGCAGGTGGAGGAGAGGGAGGAGGAGAAGGAGGAGGAGGAGAAGGAGGAGGAGGAGAAGAGACAGGTCAAGCAGTCGGTGCGGCGAATGTCATTGTAAAATTGATATTTGACAAAAAGTTGTATGTTTATGCAAGCGCGAGGGATGGGAGGGGATGATAAGAAGAGGAGAAGCAATCAGAGAGATACGAGTAGCAGAAAAAGATAAGCCGAAGCGCAATGACAGACCAGGAAAAACAAACGAGGAGGAGAAGAATGATAGAAGGAGGATGCCAGCACTTTGTACACGTAACAAAAGACTGACGACGAGAGTGTCCATGGATTTAGCATAAGTTAAATAAATGTTCAGGTAAAAAGACGACGGGAGTAAAGAGAAGAGTGGAATGAGAAACTAGCAACGAGACGGACGACGACGATAAAAATGCACCCTTTCTCTCTCATCCTTCCCACGAAGAGGAAGGAGTCAAATAGAACCGGAAAAACGTTTCAAATAAAAAAGACAGGCGTGAAATTAAAGAAATGTTTTCCAGTCAAAAGATGAGAGATTATAGCAGGTATCAATTGTTAGCCTCTTGGGTTTGCATCGCGCTTACTCACTTGTTTTTCTTTTTTTTGAAGTCCTTTGCTCTGATCTCTTTCCTTTCTTGTCCGAGCCCTTCTCACTTTCAATCTTGTCTATCGTACTCTCACTTCTAACGCACATACACCATAAACCAAACACACAAGCACCAACAACCACCCCTCCCCCCCTCCCTCCTTCCCTCCTTCATCTACTCTAAGCCGCCACCTTCTTCTTCCCCGCCATCACCATCTCATCACACTCAAAGTCCGGCAAATGCGTCCTCAACTTATAATCCTTCTCAAACGAGTCCTTCCACCCCTCCTCATTCCCATACACAGGCGCCCAGTCCAATTCCCTCATCGCCTTCTCCACGCTAGTAAAGAAATGTTGGGGCCGCATAGGGAAGGCCTTCTTCTTCCCAAAATCATAGTCCTTGGGGTCATAGTGCACAATCTTGACGTCCTCAGGATTCTTGCCCGCGGCCTTGGCAGCCAAGCGCGCCGCGCCATCAAAAGTCACGGCTTGCGGGTGCTGCACATTGTAGACCTGTGAAAAAAGGGAGGGAGGGAGGGAGGGAGGGAGGGAGGGGTGAGTGGATGACCTTAACGTCCTCAGGGTTATTGCCTGCGGCCTTGGCAGCCAAGCGCGCCGCGCCATCGAAGGTCACGGCTTGCGGGTGCTGCACATTGTAAACCTAGAAGGGAGGGAGGGTGGGAGTGAGGGAGGGAGGGTTGAGTGGATGATCTTGACGTCCTCAGGATTCTTGCCTGCGGCCTTGGGGCTAAGCGCGCGGCGCAATCAAACGTCACGGCTTGTGGGTGCTGTACATTGTGCACCTGGCAAGGAGGGAGGGGGGAGGGAAGGAGGGGTGAGTGGATAAAAAGGACAGGAAAGAGGCTCAGTAAGAGATGCACATTTGATTCCCCCCTCCCTCCCTCCCCTCAGCTTACCTGTCCCTTAGCGTGCGCGCGCCCAATAACCTGCGCCATCGCCGTCGCAAGGTCCTTAACATGTCCCAAGCCCGTCAAGTGCTGCCCATGCCCCGGCACCACCACTGGCCGATCCGCGACCACGCGATGGAAGAAGTACTCCTCGAGCGGGTTGTAATTCTGGGGACCATAAATATAAGTAGGCCGAATCGAGGTAAACGGCATGTCAATCTCGCGTAGATAGTTCTCAGTGTCTAACTTCCCTACATGCCGACTCTTAGGGTCCACCGCATCGGTCTCCCTGTGCGGCATCAAGTCGCTCTTCAAATAGACACCTGCCGACGACATATACACAAAGTGATCCACGCGCCCTTTGTACGCATCAGCCAACGGTTGGGTATCCGTCTTCTCGCGACCGTTCATATCGTAAATAACGTCGAAATCATGCGCTTTGGCAAGCGCGGCCAGGTCGTCCGGGTTAGTCCTATCCCCCTTCACGTATTTAGTCTTGCCCACACGTTCCTCGAAGGCGGCGGGGCTCTCGTCGGGCACCGCGCGGTTGGCGGTCTTGCCGCGATTGAAGAGGGTGATGTCGTAGCCCTAGGGGAGGAAAGGAGGGAGGGAGGAAAGGGGGGTGGATTAGATTTTGTTTAGTAATTTGGTCTTCTTCACACGTTCCTCGAACGCCGCCGGGCTCTCGTCGGGCACCGCGCGGTTGGCCGTCTTGCCGCGATTAAAGAGGGTGATGTCGTAGCCCTGAGGGAGGGAGGAAGGGAGAGAAAGATGGACCCAACAATTTAGAGGAGTAGCATACAGGTACTTCAATCGGTTTACTTATTTCTCTGCAAATCTTTTGACTTTGATAGTAGGAGCCAGGGCGGGAGGGAGGGAGAGAGGGAGGGAGGGAGGACATGTACGTACCCGGTCATGCAGCTCCTTCCACAGGTAAAGACCGCTGAAGCGCGTGCCTCCGATGATGAGCACCTTCTTCCCGGCGCCGGGGGCCTTCATCTTCATGGGCATCTAGGACAGGCAAGTGATAGGTGGGTCAGCTTGAGAAGGGGAAGGGAGAGGGGATAGAGAGAGAGATGGAAGGAAAGAAGGGAGGGTGTTTGCACAACACACATATGTGCGGCAGACAGGCAAGGCAGCAGCCCAAGGACGTATTTCGAGTGGTAATGGTAAAAAGCGGTAATGGATAGTAGTTGAGCATCGGGCCAGGTCCTTTACAACACCCCCCTTTGATCAAAGACTACCCACCCGCCTCTCGACATCACGACCCGAAGCACGTCCGTGGGCTACTGCCTTGCCCGCTAGCAATGCATCAACGGTCAATTCATTTAGACAGAGCCGCAAGTGCGGCTGATAATGGTACACACAACGACCCCTCTCTCACAAGCACAGGGCACGAGCGGGGGGGGGGGGAGAAAGGGCGGGCTGGAACAATTACCTAAACAAAATCCCAGACGCACACCCAGCCCCTCCACTTGACCACGTACCTGGAAAGCAGACGCCGTGGCCAACACGGCCGCCACGGCGAGGGCTTGGACGTGGACGCGCATGGTAGTGAAGTGGGAAGTGTACGAACGACGGGGTACGACGCGGTCGATCTCCTGTATTTGTGCGAGGGTGGGGTGGTGGGGTGAGGAGGTTTTTGTTGCGGAAAAGAAAAGACTGCAAGCAGTAAAACGAGAAAGACGAGGAGCTTGTCCTCCTGCACGTCAGGTTGCTACAAGGGTGGGCGCGTTGGCTGGGCAGGACGCAAGGGGAATGCAAGTTTACTAGGATCGGTGCGGTGCAAACCAGCAGGCCTCTTTCATCAAGCATCGCCAAAACGCAACACAATTTTCCGTCTATCGTTGTCTCACCACACACCCCTAACCCTCTGCGCTACGCACATACACAGGGACGAGCCATGGAGGAGCCAGAAGAGTCTGAAGAGGCAGAGGGCTGGGGGGACGTGGATATTGACGAGGTGGTTTCAACATCGCAATGGAGTACCGCCGTGCCGCTAGGAGCCGTGCCCTGGACTCTGACGCACAGCGAGGCCAATGCTGCTGCTGCTGCTGATGGTGACTCTGATGAACGTGACACTGAATTTGCCGTCGACGATAACGGGCAAATGGAAGAGGAGGAGAAGGAGGACAAGGCCTCCCTTTGTCATCGCTTGGGCCAGCTCCTTCTTCAGCTCGACAATGCGACTTCCACCACCACCACCAGCAGCAGCAGCAGCAGCAGTAGCAGCAGCAGCAGCGGTAGCAGTTTTGCCTCACTCTCCCGTCCGCTGGCACGACGCGGTACCTTACCCACTGCCGCCACTGCTCCTGCTGCTGCTACTACTGCTGCTGCTGCTCCTACCTTGGTAGAAGAGGCTGTAGCAGCAGAACTCGTGGAGGTCATGTCCCGTTGCTCTTACTCCTCTTCTTTCCAAAATGACGATGATGAGGAGGGAGGGAGGGAGGGAGGGATGGAAGGCGAGGAGGAAGAGGAAGACATGTTGCAGTACATGGTTTGGAGCCGATGCCTTTCTCCCTCCCTCCCTTCCTCCTTCTCTTCGTCGTCTTCCCTCCGACAGCAGCAGCAGGAGCAGCAGCAGAGCGAGCGGTTCTTTTTGACCTTGTGCCAGCTGTTGGGAAGGAGGGATGTGTCTGTGCCTCTTTTCATGTTCTTTTGTAAACGGGCTGTACTGCCTCGCTTGGTTCATTTGAAGGTAAGGAGAGGAGGGAGGGAAGGAAGGAGGGAGGAGAGCTATGCATGCATGCTTTTCTCTGTCGTCGTCGTCGTCGTTGTCGTTTTCTACCTCTTTGAACAATACCATTATAATACTCTTCCCCTCCCTCCCTCCTTCCCCTAATCCCTCCCTCCCACCCTCCCTCCCCTTTTCCTTAACAGGGGGCAGCCTCCCGCGCTCTGATCACGGCGCTGGCCGAGCTGACCTCCCTCCGTCCCTCCCTCCTCCTCACTCACGTCTTGCTTCCCTTGTTGTGTCAGCCTTCGGGTTGTCTCGGCTCGGTGCGATGTGAGACAGTCACTCATTTCCTCCTCCTCCCTCCCTCCCTCCCTCCCTCCCTCCCTTACCACACACAACAGGGAGCAGCCTCTCGCGCTCTGATCACGGCGCTGGCCGACCTGACCTCCCTCCGTCCCTCCCTACTCCTCACTCACGTCTTGCTTCCCTTGTTGTGTCAGCCGGCAGCATTGGTAGGCTCAGTGCAATGTGAGGCCGTCACTCGGTTGGTGAAACAAGGAGCACTAGGAGGAGGGGGAGGGAGGGAGGGAGGGAGGGAGGGAGGGGGGGGGGGGGGGGGGGGGAGGGAGGGAGGGGGGGGAGTGGAGGAGTTGGAGAGGTTGCTGAGGGGAATGTGTGGGGTTCGTTTGGTGGTGGAGGAGGAAGAGGAGGAGGAGGAGGAGATGGAGGAGGAAGAGGAAGGGGAGGAGGAGGGGGAGGAAGATAGGAGTAGTGGAAATAGAGTGAGGAAGAGGAGGAGGAGGACGGGAGGGAGGGAGGGAAAGAAGACGAGGACGAGGAGGAGGAGGAAACCGACGTGTGAATGGACTGATTTGACCCTTCCGTTATTGACGGCAATAGTGGCACAGAGGCCGACGTTGTCGGAAGAGACGGTGTTGATGCTGTTAGAACGGATGCTCGGGGCTTTGGAGGTGAGGAGGAGGGAGGGGAGGGAGGAAGGGAGGGAGGGAGGGAGGGAGGGAGGGACATGGCCTGCTGGGAGGAAGGAGAGAGGGAAAGGGAGGGATGAGAAAGAGGGATGTGTAGTGATGTATCAACGCATTTATAAATTATAAGCACGCTGACGCTGGCTTGAATACAGCGGAAGAGAAGAAAAAGCGCCCCATCCGCAGACATTTAACCTCCCCTCCCTCCCTCCCTCCCTCCCTCCTTTCTTTACCACTATCACAGGGTGGTGGTGGCCTGGGTCATTCCTTCAAATTTGCCGCGTTGGTCAATGCCTTGGTGGGGAGGTACGCCACACAAGTACGGCTTTTCCCGTCCGTAGCACGACTAATCGCAGCGGCTTGCGAAGGGGGAGGGAGTAGTGGGGGAGAAAGGGATGGGGGGAGGGGCAGCAGCAAAAGCGGTGGCGCCGCGGCCCTGGTGAGGGCGACGTTGAGCAAAGCACTGATTTCAATAGCTTAGCGAGGCGTTTCACGCTTGTATGTACATGAAAATGTAAAGGAAAAAGAAACAAAAGAAAAAAAATCATTTTATTAATACGATTGACGAACATAACGCGACGTGGACGTTTTTCCTCCTCCTCCTCGTTGCCGTCGCGCGCCCCAGCCAGCCCTAGCCTCCTCCCTCTCCTCTGTCTGGCTGTCTCATTGACCCTCCCCCTTGCATTCACGTCCCTCTACGCACACAGACGCACAGCGACAGAGAGAGCAGCCACAAGCAAGAGCGAATGCCGCGCTGCTGCTGGTGCTAACATAAATGCAATCTCTCCTCGCTCGCCGCCACTGCCGCACGTTCTACTGCTTCTCCATCCTCCTGCTCCTCCTGCTCCTCTTCCTTCTCCCCGTAGCCACCACCACAACAACAAATATGCTCTCCAGCGTCGTCCGTGGACACGCCCGTCGCACCTCAATAGCCGCTTTTTCCTCTTCTAGCTCCATCCTTAAGCCTTGGCGACGGCGTGCTTGGTCTCCCTCTTCTTCCTTCCCTTCCTCCTCCGCTCATCCGCGGACCGCCGCCGCCTCCTTCCACCTCCTGGCTGCTGCGCGAAAAGAAGGCAGCAGCAGCAGCAGCAGCAGTGGTGGTGATCAATCGCAGCCGCCATTACAAAAGGAACCGAAGCGAAGGAAGAGCACGAGCACTGGAGGCAGCAGCAGCAGCAGCAGCAGCAGCAGTAGACGGGCTTCGACCTCGTCCCGGCCGGAGGAGGAAGGGAGGGAGGGACTAGTAGCAGCTTCCTCTACCACCACTACCACTTTCAAAGCAACTAGGAAGAAGGCGACTGGGGCACAGACAAGTACTTTGCTGGAGGAGGAAGGCCAGGAGCCCGGTGCGCTCTTGCGAAACGACACCCTCGGCAGCAGCAGCAGCAGCAGCAGCAGCAGCAGCAGCACTCTCCCCGCTCCCCCTCCTTCCACCCTCAGTAGCAGCAGCAGCAGCAGCAGCAGTTACAACAGCTACAATTCCTGGAACACCACAAACGACGACCTCACTCCTGAACTTCTCCGCCTCCAAGCCGGCGCCCCTCCCTTCCCTCCCTCCTCCTCCTCCTCCTCCTCCTCCTCCTCCTCTTCCTCAACAGAATCTCTCCACCCCTACTGGCTTAAACGCCTCTCACTCCTCCAGCGTCCTTCTGCTCGTGCATTGGTCCGTCAACTTCTACCTTCCAACCCCCTCGGCTTCGATGCCGGCCCTACTCTCTCCCAGCGAAAAGGAACGTTATTCGATTACGTGCTAACGCAGAAAAAGCAACATCCTGATAAAGTGATCTTGACAAGAGTGGGGGAGTTTTATGAAACGTATGGCGTGGACGCGCTCATGCTGATTGAATATGCAGGTACGTGTTTTTTGGGGGTTTATTACCCTCCCTCCCTCCGTCCCTCCTTCCCTCCCTGGTTTGATGATTGGCTAACGCAGAAAGAGGAATATCCCGATAATAAGAAAGTGATCTTGACGAGAGTGAGACGTATGGCGCGGATGCACTCATGCTGATTGAATATGCAGGTAGGTCCTACCCTCCCTCCCTCCCTCTTTCGCTTCCTCCCTCCTGCCCTCAACTGGCTTCTGGTTCTCTTTTTGTTTCCATTCTTCCTTCTGCCTCGCGATTAAACCTTCCCTCCCTCCCTCCCTCCCTCCCTCCCTCCTTCCAGGCCTCAATCCCATGGGGAACAAGGCGAAGGCCGGCTGCCCGGTCAAAAACGTCCAAGCGACTCTAGACGGGCTCACGTCTGCTGGTCTGACTGTTGCTGTTATTGAGGTAAGTCTTCCTCTCCCTCCCTCCCTCGCTCGCTCCTTTTTAAAGAGCTCATTTTCCACCTCACTCCCTCCCTCCCTCCCTCCCTCCCTCCCTCCTTCCCTCCTTTAACAAAATAGGAGCTCAGCGATCTCGACACAGCGGCCCGATCTGCAAAAAAGCTGAAGACACGTCTTCTCTCTCAGATTGTCTCTCCTGCTGCATCCACCTACCTCTACGACTGCTGCTTGCGGCCAGATGACATCGAGTATCCCGAAAACCGTCCGTTTTTAGGCTTGTTGAATCTTCCCTCCAACGGTTTTACCATAATCGAAGGTAAGAAGAATGCAGCCCTTCCCTCCTTCCCTCCCTTCCTCCCTCCCTCCCTTCGAAAGGGTCTGGTTCCTCATACTCATCACTCCCTCCCTCCCTTCCTCCCTCCCTCCCCAGTACATGTCGATTCCCGCACTGCCCGCGTCACCGAGGGACTGACGAAGGAAGGGGTGGAAGTAATGCTTTCTGCAGGAGGAGTGGCAGCAGTCGAGCCCGTGTGTACACACACACACTCATTCACCTTTCCCCCCCTCCCTCCCTCCCCTCCCTC
>Ga0209390_10010265_pt1 | contig 11001 bp, 13 predicted proteins | sample BON01_FD_187212 | JGI IMG/M metagenome (GOLD analysis project Ga0209390, IMG submission 187212) | Freshwater microbial communities from Lake Bonney liftoff mats and glacier meltwater in Antarctica - BON-01 (SPAdes) (version 2) | ecosystem: Environmental > Aquatic > Freshwater > Ice > Glacier... | reverse complement strand
CTTTTCTCTAAAATCAGAATTTGAATTTTTGATTGGTGCTATATAAGTTATTTTTACAGGATTTATTCCGCAAAATTTTAATGTTCCATTTTTGAATTGGTTTATAGCCGGACTTTTCATAATTAGGTAATCATACCATTTTGGCGTGTCTGCTGTAATAATCAATCGTCCAGATTTTCCTTTCAAGAGTTTTTCAGGTAATGCTTTTCCCTCAATCGGTTGATAAGTAATGCCAGGCAAAAATGTTCTATCGATAAAACCTTTCATTAATGCAGGATATCCATACCACCACATTGGAAATATCCAAACGATGTGGTCTGCCTTTTTAATTTTTTCTATGGCTATAACTAAATCAGATTCCAATTCCATTCGTTTCCTATAACCAAATTTTAGATTTGGATTAAATTCCAATTCCGCAATATTTATTTGAGACAGTATTGAATCTGTTTTATTAACTCCTTTTATGTATGCACTTGATAAAGCATAATTAAAACTCTCTTTATCTGGATGTCCATTTATTATTAGTACTTTTTTCATAATTGTTCTTTGTTTTGTGCAAAGGACAATATTTTGATACTTGTTTAAAAGGACATTTGTCTAATTCGTAATTGATTTTCTTATTCTACTCAAATGCCTTTGGGTAATTCCCAAATACGATGACAAAAAATTAAGAGGAATAAATTGTAAATATTCAGGTTGATTTGTGAGTAAATCATTGTATCTTTTTTCAGCAGATTCTTTTTGTAAAAGGAAAATTCTCTTTTCCATTTTGATATATTCTTGTTCGGTAATAAGTTTAAAAAATTTCAACCAATTAGTGCTTGATTTTTCTAATATCAAAATTTCTTCTCTTGAAATAGTTAATAACTCTATATCACTTAAGGCTTGAATATTTTCAATTGTTTTTGTTTGAGATAAGAAAGAAGAGTAGGCACTAACAAATGAATTTGAAAAAGTAAAACAATAGGTAACTTCCTCTTCCGATGAAGAGTGATAAAAGGACCTAAACAAACCAGAAACTACAAAAGCCACTTCTTTAGATATTCGACCTTCTTTGATAAAAAAAGCACCTTTTTTTAATTTTTTATGCAGAACCTTACTTTCAAAAAGATCAATTTCGTTTTCGGTTAGAATATTAAATGACTGTAGGTAGTTTCTCATTTTTTTTTAATTACTGCTAAATTCAGTCCGTCTAAAAACAGCCAAAGTTTTCAAAACGCACTAAGTATTTGGTAAATATAGTTGATTTGTGGTAATTGAAAATGCGGTTTTATAAATTGTTTTGTACTTGCAGTTAAAAAAGGGAAGCTTAAAAAAGTTCTAAAAAGAGTTCTAAAAAGAGTTATTAGAACACTAAAAAAACCACCTTCGTTTTACTGCAAAAAAAAGAGGATAACCAAATCCTCTTGAAAATTTTCACAATACTTAACGAGAACTCCATAAGCGGGCGTACATGTAATCGGTTTATATCACGCTATTTTTATGTTATTGAGTGCGATGAATTTCATTTCGTTCCGCAAAGGGTTCATTACTTTGTCTGTACGGCTAAAGCCTCGGGTATAGGCTTTACTGGTCTGACGAAGCTTTAGCTGTTACTTTGCAGATATTATCTTTTATTTATCAATAGCAAAACAAGATACCACTGCTCTTTTTTCGTCTTTGACATTAGGATTTGAAACTATTATTCCATATTCTCCTTCTTCCAAATTACTTAAGGTAATTAGATATGATGAATTTCCATATTTTTGACCACTAAATTTAACCATATCTTTTGCAGGTGCACGACTTTTTATTAAAGATCCAGAATTATCTTTACTTAAAACGACCGTTCTTTTTTTCTTTTTTTCTTTGAACTTATAGGTACTTATTATTATCAGTGGATCTGAATTATTATCTACTGCACGAACAACTAAATTAATTGGTTTCCCAATTGGGATTCTAGTTTGCGATTCTTCTCCTTGAATTTCAAGTGATAGTGCATTCAAAGAATTTGAAGAAAAGGACATTCCGGATGATAATTCTCCAATTACTTTGTCTAATTTGACAGATTCATTTTCAGAATTAAGCAAATATGCCTCTCCTATAAAATCAGGTTCTTTTTCTTGAGCAAAAGATTTCAAATTGCTAATTAGTACTGTAATTATGGAAAAATTGAAAATTAATTTTTTTCATATTTTTTTACCTCCACTTTTTGGCTATCGGTAACTCCAATTTTTTTTTCTTTACTTGTAGGTAACTTAAGGACTGGCTTGGTCATCGTTTACTTGGGAAACAAGTACCGAAGGGCGGGATTTTTACCACAAAACTCAATTTGAAAAACCAAATTTCCATTAAACATTAAACTGTCTTCAGAACACGCAACCTCGCCTTTTGAGAAGTTGCTGCAATGCGTTCGCCCTTCTTTTTCTGTTTTGTCTGTCCTCATATTAATGTCAGTAAATAACCAATTATTGAACCGCCCAAAACAACAAAAGCACTGTTTATTTTCCTGTATCCAAATGCGATTGCAATACTTAAAATTGCTATAAATATTGTCCGCCAGTCTGTAATTGTATCTTTGCCCATATCCAAACAAACTGCTACAATGACGGCTACCGAAGCCACATTCACTGCGTCAAGGAACGCAGAGAAAAGTATAGAATTTCTCATTTTCTTAACTATTGGATTTAGCAAAGCAACTAAGATAAATGAAGGTATGAATATGGCAATTGTAGAAACGACCGCTCCTGTAAAGCCATTAATTTGATAACCAACAAAAGTTACAGAAGAAAATACAGGTCCGGGTGTGAGTTGTCCAACAGCAATTGCATCAATAAGTTGTTGCCTACTTAACAGGCCTGTCGCTACTAATTCTGTGTCAAGAAATGCAAACAAAACATAACCGCTTCCGTATAGAACGGCTCCAATTTTTAAGAATATCCAAAACAAGTTTGCGTTTGTTGCAGAAAGAATTGTCGTGTTTGTTATTTGCAACAAAGTTAGTGGTAGAAAATTATGGATATTATTTTGCTTACCGTTTCGTATATATGCCAAAAGCAAAGCAAAAAAACCCGCTCCAAACATTAGATAAATTTCGTTAATATCTAGTAATGAAGCAATTAAAACAATCACCCCGATAATTATTAATTCTGTTGATTTAAGTGCTTTTTTTGCCAATGGAAAAATTGCTCCTAATATAATGGCAATAATAGCTGGTTTTATTCCGTAAACAAAGGGTTGCACTTCAGGAAGTTGTCCGTATTGTTTGTATAGCCAAGCAAAAATTCCTGTAATGAAAACAGCTGGTAAAATAAAACATAGACCTGCAACAATTAAACCTTTCCATCCGCCTTTTTCGTGTCCGATATGGATTGCCATTTCGGTGCTATTGGGTCCAGGAATTAAATTAGTTGCACCAATTAGGTCCAGAAAATGTTCTTCGGTCAACCATTTTCTTTTTTTAACAACTTCGTCTTGCATCATCGCAATATGAGCCGCAGGACCACCAAAACCAATAATACCAAGTTTTAGGAAAAGTTTGGCAATGTCTTTTAATTCGGCTTTATTTTCCATTTTTCATTAGCTTGTAATCGATTGACCATAAGCCACCACCTTTTATTAAAAGAAAGATATTGCCTAAAAGCATAGCCCAATCTGTTCTGCTTCCGTGTAGCAATTCCCAAAAACCTTTTTCTAAATAGACTTCCGATTTTGTAGTTGCGAATGCTACAAGCATTATAATAATTAATGGAATGCTTGCTAATCGCGTAAGTAAACCCAATAAAATCAATACGCCACAAAGTATTTCAAATGTGCCTACAAAACTGCCTAAAAATTCAGGTAAAGGCAAACCAATGTTTTCAAATCGGCCTGCCCCACGAATTGCAGGAAATAAAAATTTCTGTATTCCTTCGGATAAAAAAACTGCTCCAACAATCAAACGGATTATTATTGTTGTCTGCGAACTGTCTGTATGAATGGGTTTTCTAAACATCTTATTTTCTAATTGGTGATTGTCTTTCTGTGGGGATTTGAACACTGAAAAAGGGCACTTTCTCCATTGCGTGGCAACTGTTACAGTTTACAGTCATTGTTTGAAAGTTTTTATTGAAAATTACCGTGTCTTTTATTTCTAACGTTTTTTTCATTTCGGGCAAAACATTAGTCAAAAAGTGTTCGGCAGATTTTGCTCTTTTAGGTCTTCGTTCTAATCCGGTTTCAATAGCAATTTTTATTTTTTCTAATTGATAGTTGGCATATTGCCAATTTTGGTCTTGTCCTGCCCAATACAATTCTTGGTATCGATAACCTGTTTCAACCATTGCATTGTCAAAACCACGAAATTGTTTTTCAACGGTCTTGATTTGTTCCGCTTTCGTTCCTTTAATCCAATCGCCTTGTGCAGTTTCTTTATCTGATAGATGGTTACAGGCAAAAAGTCCGAATGTTACTATAAGAATAATTATTTTTTTCATTTTCTGTTATCTTCCTGTTAGCACGGTCGCTATAGCCTTACGTTTGGAAACACGCCACTGAGTGCTACATTTCCAAACGGTTAGTATATGAAAAGTAGGCAATTTCGAAGCACAATTTTTAAACTTACGGAAAAGTTTAAGCAGACCACAAGCCATAATATTACTACTATCTCACTTATTTTTTATATACATTGTTAGGTTTTCGTACTTTAACTTTCTTCATAAAATAGTAGTCTGCCGAATAAGAAATACCACCATATTTAAGACTCAATCCATCCAAATTCAACGGGCACAGACGGTGTTAAAAATCAAATAAATCAGCCAATAAGACCTTCTTCTTTTTATAATATGGGTTATCCTTAGAATAATATTGTTGGGCACGATTAACGGCAGATTAAGTATTTTGAACATTTTGTGGAGACCGTTCAATAATTTTATCAAGTTCTCCACAGTCAAGACAAACCCCACGGCAATCAGAACAATAATCAATTTCTATACCATTACTGTCAGACATTACTAATTTTACGTTATAACTTGAACTTACACTTTAGTTAATTAATAATTTTTTTCAATAAGTTATTTTTTTTATTTGCAATTGAATCTAGTTTCGCAGATGACTTATTAATTAAGGAATCAAGTTTCTTAATTTTATCATTTTCAAAATTAATTAGTGTATCAAGTTCCATCACCTTATCAACTTCATCGTTGACAAGAGAATCTAATTGATTCGTTTTTTGTTCTAATTGATTCAGTTTTTCTTCAACTTTTTTACTCATATCACCGCAAGAGGTGAAAAATCCAATTGCCATAATTATTATCAAACTATTTTTTAATAGACTTTTCATAATTTCTTCTTTTATTGTTCTTTAATTTAATTCTACAAATATAGTTTTTTCGTATGAAATATAACGTAAGGCACGCTTTGGTAGTTGTTTACTTGGGAATTTATTCTCAACTTCAGTACGTTTAAAAACAGCCAAAGTTTTCAAAACGCACTAAGTATTTGATAAATATAGTTGATTTGGGGTAATTGAAAAAGCGCTTTTATAAATTGTTTTGTACTTGCAGTTAAAAAATTGAAAGCTTAAAAAAGTTCTAAAAGGAGTTATTAATTGAATTCACTAAACATTAAAATTCACCTATATTTTATTGCAAAAAAAGAGGATAATTAAATCCTCTTGAAAATTTTCACAATACTTAACGAGAACTCCATAAGCGGGCGTACATGTAATCGGTTTATATCACGCTATTTTATGTTATTGGAGTGCGATGAATTTCATTTCGTTCCGCAAAGGGTTCATTACTTTGTCTGTACGGCTAAAGCCTTGGGTGTCGGCTTTACAGGCCTAACCAAGCTTTAGCTGTTAGCAGATTTTTTTATTAATAATCCCACTCGCATTTCCTGACTCTTTTCAATAATACATCAATGCCCTGCCCAATAAATACCAATTCATTCATTCGGTCGCCCCATTGCTTGTTCCATTTACTTTCAATATATTCTCTGTTGTCAGCGAATGATTGATAAGTTATTCTTTCACTAAAAAGTATACTTACAGTAGTTTACCATGCAGCTCGCCCAGTCGTTGAATGTTTGCGGTATCATTATTATTTGGTTATAATGTTATGACCAAATCTGGTAAATTTCCACCAAGTGCTTCATATAATTGTGGGAAACAGCCTACTTGTCCTGCATCAATCATATTTTTTGGTTCTACACTTCCTGTTCCGCAACTGTCAAATGTGCCTTCTGCTAAGTCTCTTCTTAAAGCACACTGATCACAGGCCATAATTAGCATCCCTTTTTCAGCGGCTAAAGTGTTAAGACGTTCCCCAATTTCATTTCCTTTTCTTAATACGTGTACGTTTTCATCAAAAAAGAACATTCCGATTACTTCAACTCCGTGAATATTTTTTTCCAATTGTGGCAATATCATTGTTGCCAGTTGAAATGTGGAAGACATTTGTGTCTTGAAAATGTAAGCTACTTTCATCTTTTTTATGGGTTTATAATTTTAATAATATTGCGTTAATGCAACAAAGTTGCAAAAGTAATCATTATCTTTTAAATGCAACAATGTTGCATTAAAATTTAAAAAAAATAATAAAAGCAGCAAGAAGTAACACGGCAAAAACTGAAATACAAGAGTTGATTGTTTCTTCGTTAGTGGCTTTATTCCACTTTGAAATACAGACGTTGCTAGGAGGACTTTGCGATACAGTTACAATTTATCTTGTATTGGAAAGATTGTTGGTTGAATATGTTATTCATAAAATTGTCAACTTAGACGGTCTTGTAAAATATACTAGTTGCCATTCTTTTTCTACAAAACATATCCACTACCATATTCATTTTAGTGGTCAAAAATGTAAGTTTGTAACTTGTCTTGTATATGTTGAGCCTTCATACAAGTTACCAAAAAATTACAAGGCTAGTAAAATGAATTTTACTTTATCGGGTCTTTGTCCGCAACGTTCGTAAGGCAGAGGTAGGGTTGGGCAAAATTAAATGTGCTTCATTTTGGGTCAGCATTTGTGTTGGCAATGCAGCTCTTTTAATTTTGCGATGCGTTGGGAGATCGTCGGGCGGATGCCACGATGATTTCACGACGGTCGGCGAAGCCGAGCCTTACGTTGGGAAACACGTCCCGAAGGGCGATGTTTCCCAACAACGGTTCAGTGCTTTGCGAGGTTGCGGACTAAATTAGCCTTTACTTTAGGTTATTACTTTACTTTATTGATATGCAAAACCTTTAAATTAAGCACTTACCCCGCAATCTTGTAAAACGCTTGTTGGCAGAAGATTTAAATTTTCCGTTCCAATTTTCACGTTTAATTTTGTTTTCAGTTTCTGTTAGATGCCTATTTCAGTTTGGCAGTTGTCTTATTTATGCACAAGGCTTGTTCATTTTGTCAGATGTCTTGTTTACTTTTACCTATGTCTTATCTATATTGTCCGAAGCCTTATTCTATTGAGCCAATGCCTTGTTCGATTTAGACAAAGGTTGTTTTCTTTTTTTAACAATTAAACAAATAGCAGTTTTGGCTTCGCCAAAACTGCTATTTGTTTAATCTGGTTTTACAGTAATTGTAATTTCATCATTGAATTTGTATTCACTATTTTGATAAAATGCTCGTTGACTTTAGATTAATTATAACTTAAACTTCCAATCATAACAAAGCATAATATTAAATGATTAAGAATGACATATTTTTGAATATTATATTTTTGTCTGTTTAGAATAGAAAATACTATAAAAATCGAATTTATTATTATAAAAAGATTAAATAAATTATCAAGGTTTTTAGTTTCAATAAAAAGTGAAATAATACTCAATGATAGTATTAAAGAAATAAATATCGAAGAGTATACTGAAATTTTATCTAAAATTTTATTAAATAATAATTTTATTGGAAAAAAATACAATGAAGACACAATAACGATAAAAGTGTAAATATTTTTATTTACAATATTTTTATTTGTTAAAAATAAGAATATTGTAATCAATAAAAGTATTATTAGTTCCAAATAGTTTTTAATATTTTTCATAATTATAATTATTTTGTAATAAATTTAATAACAATCCCATGCACATGAACCAGCCCACCATGCTGTTTGACCTGGCGCTGACGATATAAATGCTGCTTGGTCAACCCAGTTACCTTCAACAAAAACAGCGTAAGCTTTTTTATACATACAACAGTCAAAACAGTCACGATGTGCACATGCCCAAACTTTATTTTGAGAATTGGTGTCAACTATTCCAAATTTTAAATAAATCATATAATCTCTAACTAAAATAAGATTTTCAGTGCATTCTTTAATTACAATTTCATCATTACTTAAATTTTTTATCTCATTTATATATAATTGTGTTATTGCTTTAAAATTCAATTCATTATTTATTGAGAGTGTATTAAAAAAATCTTTCAAAATGATTTCACTTATTGGATTTAATTCAATGTCATTATTCTTATTAGCAGAGTTTGAAAGATTTTTCTCAATTAAATTTTTGTCTTTAATTTTCTTTATTTCATTAATTTCCGCGAAATATTTTAAGTTTGAAATATTTTCTGTTAATTTTATTTTTTTTAAATAATTTGAGTTGATTTTTGATTTTAATGTTATTAAATTTTCTTCAATTGATTTTTCATCAGATAAATCGTTGTTACAACTAAATATTGCTAATGAAAAAAATGTAAGGACTAATAATTTTTTAAATATATTTTTCATAATTAATAATATTACCTTTTTTATTAATTCGGTCTACCGAAAGGACGATAACTTTAGGTACAATTTTGGTTTTAAGTTAAATGTACCGCCCGCTGGTTTACTAATTTTTACTTTTTACTAAATTTTCATATTTCCTTGAATGAATTCTATTGTATCTTCAAGCGATTCGTCTTTTTAGCACGTTTTTCAAAATTTTCTGCCAACGTTCCGCTGCTTCTCGTCAGTTGCGAACTTCGGAACGAATTATTTTCCACTAAGATAATATTTCTTGCGAAACGCAAACGTGAATTTTAAACAAAATTCGCAATTGCGAGAAACAGCTGTTATAGGTAGGGTAGTGCCGACTACATAATATATTGCGGATTTTTATGATTCCAAGTTTGCTTAAGTATTTCCTGATTCCGTTCTCTTTCTAAAAAATACTCTAATGCTTGTTTTGTTTTTTTTTCCAGTCTTCCACTTCCTTTATAATCATGAATTTCTCCATTAAAGAATATTCTACATTCTAAATCAATTGATTTCTTTATGAGATGAAAATGTGGTTTTTTGTTTATTGGATGGTCATTTGAATAAATATAGAACTCATATCCATACTTAGATTTCCATTCTTTCACCTTTTCAAACTCAGAATAGAAGGAGTTATTCTTCATTCCTTCTACAGTATTTCCTTTTTCTAATTGATGAACAATAAAATCAAAAGATTCATCAAGGTTTAAAAGTTTATCTTCCATTCAGTAAGTTTTTTAGAGGCATTACCTATAACAACAAGCCTCGACTTGGTCTTCGTTTCTGAGAGAGATTTCTCTCGAAAGAAATGAGTCCAAGTTGGAGATGAGAGAAGGACTGAAAGGACTTTTCTCGTCGTCCGACGTAGTCGAGGCTTGATGAGGGAAAGACGGAGTCTTTTTCTCATCGTTTTGCTACTAGGCGATGTAGCGGATTAACATACCTTAACTTTAATTTTTACAATTCATAATCAAGTACAAAACGCCCATTAAATTAAAATCTACAACCGCTATATTGCTTAGTAGCGGTTGTAGGCTGTATTAATTAATTTACTTTGGTTAATTCAATATTGTTTGGAACAGTAAAATCAGTTGGAAGAGGTGAACCAGTTCGATTAAATCTTAAACCTTTAGTTCTTTCAATTTTCCAACTTATTTTAGCGGGACAACCTAAACAACTTGAAACTCTTTTGATTGCGGACCAACCTCTTAAACCAGAACCAGTGGGGTGAACTTCTCTGTACTGAGCACTAAAAATATAAGTTCCATCATCTTGTAAATTAACTCTTCCACCAAATGCATATGGCCATTTTAAACCATTAGCAACATCAGGAGGGTTAGAAGTGTAGATAAGAGTTTCTGAATTGATATTTACTTCAACCAATTCATAATGACCTCTGAGAAAGTATTCATTAGAATGTGGATTTGGTTCTGAATCTTCCCATATAATTAATCTGAAAATTTGATTGCCAGGTAAATTATATTCCCATGTGCCAACAAATTGGGCATGTAGTGGATTGTTAGTGCTAGGTACTACTTGCGCGAAGTTATTTATGCTAAAAGAAAGCATTAAAAGCATTATAATTTTATTAATTTTTTTCATGATTATTATTTTTATTAATTACAAAGATTACTGCGATTTATTGTGGTTGGGTTTGTAAGCTCTAGTCTAGTGAACGAACTAAATGTGGCATCTGTTTCAAAAAGTGCCACACCAGCATCTGCTTCTTTTAAAAAATTCAAAAATTGTTTCAATACATTTTCTGTATCCGTATCGGTTTCTTTTATTAAACGATTTTTATTTTTAGGGTCATAATATTTGTACAATGGTTCTTCAAGAGCTTTATCGGAAGCAATAACTTTAGGCCAGTCATTTGTTGTAATTCCTACACCATTTTCTGGAAAAGTTTTGCTATAAAAAAGATTTAAAAATTTAGTTGGGTTTGTTATAGTTAAAGCTAAATAAGTACCCTTCTTTGTTGCTAAGTATGCTACAAACTTATCAGCAGCAATATCACCAAATCGAATTAAAGCTGCTATTCCGGCTAAATCTTCATCAGAAAAACAAGCCAAAGTACCACTGCCAATATCGGGATGTGTGTGAAAAAGAGCAGTTAATTCATCTGATGGATTGTAGTTTATATAAGCTTCAGGAACACTAGGAGACCCTTGCCATTCTGTAATGGCATTACTGCCTTCAAATGTGCCAGCTGCTTTTTCATAATTTAAATTTAAATTAGCAGGAATTGATAAATTTTGAATTTTTGTTTTGAATACTGGATTGTTATCTAAACCATCTTTTATTTTTTTA
>Ga0209390_10010264_pt1 | contig 11002 bp, 2 predicted proteins | sample BON01_FD_187212 | JGI IMG/M metagenome (GOLD analysis project Ga0209390, IMG submission 187212) | Freshwater microbial communities from Lake Bonney liftoff mats and glacier meltwater in Antarctica - BON-01 (SPAdes) (version 2) | ecosystem: Environmental > Aquatic > Freshwater > Ice > Glacier... | reverse complement strand
GGGTGACGTGGGAACAGGCTCTGCGCGCGATCCAGCCGTCGCTGGTGAGATCAACCGGCTGTTGCTTCTGCTGCGGCAGCAAGTTTGACAATATTATTGTCGCTTTAACTTAACGTAGTAATACTAGGTGTCTGGCGACAATCTGGAATTGACGACCGAGTTTCCAGATTGTCGTTAGACAACCTAGGCGGACGATTAAAACCGATACCCCAAATTCACCCACACTCTGGGTTTGGGATCACCACTGGTATCGGCTTGCGGTGCGCCGCCGGTCCCGCGCCAGGCCAACGCAGCATCGGCACTCCAGGCATTGCGCTGATAACGCACGCCCACGCCGCCACCACTTAAGCTGCGCTTGTTATCGCCAGCGACTGGTTTAGCATTGGTCTTGATACTGCCGCCATCGACAAACACATACGGCGCATAAGTACCCGCGCTGTAGCGAAGCTCTAACTGAGCCAACACGCCTTCATCGCCGATGGCCTCATTTGTGGGGTAGGCGCGCACACCGCTGGCACCTCCCAGGCCCATCTTTTCGGACGTGTCCAGATTTTTGCTGGCAGCCTGCAGGCTGATACTCCCCATCAGGCTGAAGCCTGCCGGCAAGGTCTGCAGGCGCACCAAGTTGAGGTTGAACTTATTAAAGCCGCCCCGCGTGTTGAATTCGTCCTTTGCTGCCGGACCCGGTTTGTGCTTGCCCGGTGTCCACCCCACACTGCCGTAAGTGATGCCACCGCCGCCCACGCTGTCGCGGTGGTCAAACTGCAGGGCCACGGGCACGGACTGGCTGGACTTGCTCTCGCGGAGGCTGAAGAAATCAGTGTTGTCCCGCAGGTCTTTGGCTTGGTAGATGCCGATGAGCGTCAAGTTGGTCTTTTGCGAGCGAACAAGCGGGTAACTTAGCCCTGCGCTGGCAACGACAGCGGTGCCATTGGCTTGCAGGTAGGAAAAATCTTTGGCCAAGACATAGCTGGTGTGGGAGTAGCCACCATTCCCACGCAGACCCGATGCGCCCAGCGGCAGGCTGTAGCCCAGCGCGCCCAGCCACAGCTCCTCGTCGCTGACCAGGGTGTTGATCCTGATCTGATCGCCCAGCATGAAAGGGCTATTGAGGTTGAGGTTGGCGCGGGCGCGGATTTGGCCGGTGTAGCGGTTACCTGCGTTGTCCAGGCCCACATCGCCGGTAAAGCGCTTATCACGACTCACTTGAACAATCAGGTCACCCGTGCCGACTTGCGTTCCGGGGCGGATCACTGGCGCCGTTTTAATGCCCGGTAGGTCGTCCAGCAAAAGGGCCGCGCGCTCCAGGGCCGCGCTTTCAATCACGGCACCTGGCTTCAAGCTGCCCAAAAAGAGCGTCGCCTGCGTTGCCTGCGCGCCGGCTTCGCTGCCCTCGACTTGGGCTTGTACCAGGCCGTAGCGTCCCTCGATGATCTCAATGCGCAAAACCCCTTGTTGCAGGTCTTGGGGTGGCAGCACGGCACGTGCAAACGGGAAACCACTGGCGCGGTAAAAGTCGCTGATGCGCGCGGCCAAGCTGCGCAGACCTGCCAGGTCAAACGACTTGCCCGCTACATCACCCAGTGCGGCTTGCAGTGCGTCTTGGCTGATGACCGAGTTGCCCGCAAAGCTGACCGTCTGCACCACCACCACGGCGCCACCTGGCAAGACCAAGCCGGCCGCTGCTGGGGCTTGAATGTTCAGCGGTTTGCTCTCGCGGGGGGCGGCAACGAGAGGTTGAAGCTGTTGCAGGATGGTCCCGGCATCGGGGGCGGTTTGGGCTTGGGCGCTTTGGGCGATCAAGGTGCATAAGCTCAGCAATACGGCGGGTACAAGTCGCTCGGTGCGAATGGCACGGTAGATAATTTCTATAGACATTATTTGTTCTCTTTGCTGGTTGCTGTTTTTTCTTTAGCGGCCACTGGTGCAGGCGTGGCCATCACGTTGCCCAAATTGCTCATCGACAGCAGTTGGGCATAGGCCAGACCCATAGCATCAGACTTGTGCAGCTTGAGCACGGCCTCATCCGACAGGGCATTGAGTTTGGCTTCGCTGACGATCACAAAGCCGCTGACCTTGCGTGGCTCTGCCGGGGCTTGGCCTGGTGGCTGGTCGTTGGCCTGCAGGGTGAGCGTGCCTTCTTCGAGCACACCCGCATCTTGCAGGGCTTGTGCCATGGCGCTGGTGCGCTGGGCAAAAACCTGAAACTCTTGTGCAAAGGCGAGTGTGTGCTTTAGCCGCTCTGTGGGCTGGCCGTCAGCGCCGACAAAGGCCATGGTGCCGGTGGTGTTGATCCAGTCAGCACTGAGGTCAATGCCCAGAATCTTCTCTTTGCCGTCGGCCGTGTTGACCGCCAAAAACGGATATTGGCGCACATAGGCCGGTATGTAGGTGTCGGCACGCCATTGTTTATGGCCATCGACAAAGCGGTTCACGTTGTCTCCCAGGCCGACCATGGCGGCAAGCACCAAGGGCTCGTCTTTACCGCCCGGCACAAACACCAGTGGGTAGTGGCGCACCGCTTGGCTGGCCTCATTGACCAGCAACGGCACGATGTTGGCCTGGGCGGCAAAACTGTAGTTCGGGGGCTGTGCAGGAAAGCTGAGCTTGCCGTGTTGTTCTTGGTTAAAGGCGGCAAGGGATTGGTAGAACAGCGGCAGTGTGGCCTTGAGAGGTTTGCTTGTGGTTGTAGCCGCTGATGGCGTGATATTGGCTGGTGTGGTTGGGGGTTTGGTGGCTGCTTGAGCGCTGGCCATGCAGCCAAACAGCATGGCTAGCGCACAGAATTGGAATCGAAATGTTGGCATTGGTGAATTCATTGCGCCGGAGGTATTGTTGATTTCTCGTATTCTAATTTTTTTGCTTAGAGGCACAGCTCTTATCGCTCCAGGCTTTCATACTCTGGGCCAAGGTTGATCCCGCCGTTGACGACAAAGAGTCTCTTAGCGGTGCCATCGGAGGTGGGCAACGCAGCCAGCGCTTCGCCCCCAGCGGAGCCCGTTTCCGTGGATGTATTCGCCGCATCATCGGCCACCTGAACAAAGACCAGGCCACCGCTCTGACTGACGTTGCTCGACGTTGAGCCGGCGGGCTGCGAACTAAGGGGGCTCAAGCCTGCGCTTTGTGCCGAGCTTGGCATGGTAATGCTAGAGGCTCCAGTGATAGGGCCGGAAACTACAGGATTAGGCCCGGTCGAGACTAGTTGCTGAGCTACCCGAACGGCGTTGTCCACCGCCTGATTTCTTGTAGTGTTCAACGCTGTGACCGGGCGTTGGCTGATGGTCAACACACCGTTGGCAGCGGTGATCAAGTAGTTGCCGTTGGCCAGCGCCGCCGCATTGATGGTGTGGTTGCCCACGTCTTCACCCGCGCTGCGGGTCAGTGCACCGCTCAAGCTGTCGCCCGTGATCAGATTACCGATGGTGACCTGGTAGGTCAGCGATGGATCGCTATTACCGAAAACCTTGGTCTTGTCGTCCGCCGTCACCGTGATCGGGCGTTGGCTGATACTGCCCACGCTCCCGCTGACGCTGGTCGGCAAGGTGTAGTTGCTCAGGTTGGTTGCCCCGGTGGCACTGTAGTCGCCAGCGCTGAGTGACACCGTTACCGTTTTGCCGCTGCCCGCGTTGGCATTGTTATAGGTGCCGCCAGTCTTGGTGACCGTGGCGCCATCACTGCCTACCCAGCCGCTGAGCAGGTAGTTGCCCGTTGTCAGCGTGGCCACGTCAGTGCCGTCGTAAGTCTTGGTGACGTTGCCCGTCAGGCTGCCCATAATCGCCGTCAGCGCGGCCTGGGTAATGCCCAAGGTGCCGTTGATGGCAGTGATCAGGTAGTTGCCGTTGGCCAGCGCCGCCGCATTGATGGTGTAGCTGCCCACGTTTTCACCCGCGGTGCGGGTGAGCACGCCGGTGAACGTGTCGCTTCCGACTAGGCCACGGTCTGTACTGTTGGCCTCTGCCGTGAAGGTCAGTTCCGGATCGGTGTTGCCGTAGATCTTGTCCTTGTTTTGCGCTGTCAGCGTGATCGGGCGCTGGGTGATGGCGAACGTGCCGTCGGTGACGGTGATCGAGTAGTTGCCGTTGGCCAGGGTGTTGGCGATGGCGTAGCTTGCGACGTTTTCACCCGCGGCGCGGGTGAGCGCGCCGGTGAAGCTGGCGCTGGTGTCGGTGGTGGCTAGGCCGCTGTTGGCGCTGTTGGCCTCTGCCGTGAAGCTCAGCGTCGGGTCGGTGTTGCCGTAGATTTTGGTCTGGGCAACCTCGGTCAATGTAATGGGTCTTTGAGTCACGGTCCAATTAGCTGCAGCCCCTGCTACTAAAGTATAAGTACTTTTCCCCACAGTTATGCCACTACTATAGGTTAATCCATAAGTTCCAGCATTGGATGTTGAGGTCGGAATAGTTCCTGTCCACGTAACAGATCCTGAAGGCAGCGCATTACTTACTAGGCCACCACCTGTTGATGCACTATAAAGTCCATAAGTGATACTTGGAGTATTACCATAAATACTACTTCCTGCATCTAGAACTCTTAAATATACCTTTGAATTATTTACACCAAAAAGGATTGGATGACCATTATTGACAGCTGAGTCAAATGCCCAGATCGGGGCAGTTGTAAAATCCCATCCACTGAAAGTGCCAATTGTTTGCATTTGACTAGTAGTTTTTCCAGTGCCCCCAGCTGATGTTGATATTGAAGTGTCTGTATTCCAGTAAGAAGCAGTAACTGATGACCCATAATTTGCGCCTACTAAACCACCTATATTACTGCCCGTGGCAGTCACAGCACCTGATGAATAACTGTTCAATATATTTGCTTGATTCGATCCAGTTAATCCTCCAACATGACCTGCTCCAATTACAGCTCCTGTTGCATAACTATTTGTCACCTGAGCATTGGATGTACCATTCTCTCCTGTCAGTCCGCCTGTGTAATTATTACCAGATACAGCTCCTGTTGCATAACTGTATCTGATCTCAAAATAATTTCTCCCCACCAAGCCACCAACATAATCAGAGTTAGCCGCAGTGACGCTACCGGTCGCGTAGGTATTAGTAATATACCCACCGCTATTAGTAGCACCCGAGCCTACAAGTCCGCCTATTGCCTGAGAACCTGAACCAGTTACAGCACCTGTCGCAAAACTATTTGATATGTAAGCTTGGTTAATACCGTTATAAAGATATCCAACCAATCCACCAACTGATGTTGCTCCATCAACACGACCCGTCGCATAACTATCTGTTATTTTACCCGTTACATCTAAATACCCTACTAGTCCCCCAGTAGAGCTCGTACCCGTAACACTAGCCGTAGAAAAACTATTGTGTATTGCTCCATGTAAAGAACCTATGAGTGCTCCTGTAGTAAAATTCCCGGTAATACTACCTCCAACTAAACCAATATTCTGAACTTTGGTTCCCGTACCTAAAGCACCAAAAAGCCCTACATAACTAGTTGCTGGTCGATATATAAATAAATTGCTTATGGTGTGTCCCAAGCCATCAAATATTCCTGTAAATCTAGTTGCACTATTTCCCACCGGGGCGAAGCCTGCGTACACGCTACTACTCAAATTCCATGTGGAGGTCGCCGAGGCATCAATGTTGCTGCCCAAGGCATAGTTCTTCGCCAAGTTGGTCGTATTGCCGCCCATGCCCTGCAGATCGGTGCCGGTGACGCTGCCCTCCACACCCAGCGCGGTGATGACGGTATAGTTTTTCACCGAACCATCCGAACCTTGCTTGGTGGTGAAGTTGGTGGTGCTGGCGGGCAGGTTCACCACGCTGGTCGTGCCGGTGCTGATGTTACTGGTGTTGCCTGCGGCGACTGCCCCTTGGCCGTACACCAGCGCCAAACTCGCCGTGCCGGTCGCGTTCATCGTGCTGTTGATGTTGATGTTGCGGAAGGCGTTGAGCGTGAGCAGGTTTGCGCTCCAGTCCACAGTGTGATTGACAAAGATGTCGCCGTTGCTGCCGGTGACGCTGATGCTGATGGGGCCAGCGATATTGATGAGTCGGTCAACGGTGAATGTTCCGCCCATCGTTGCCGTCACACTACCCGTGCCGGTGATTCCCGCCGTATGAGATGCCAGCGTACTCAAGGAAACCGCATCCGAGCGATTGAACAACAGTGCGGCATTATTGGCGAGTGTGACGGCGCCTGTTCCCAAAGTGCCCGTGGTACTGCCTGTGCCCACCTGCAAGGTGCCCGCGCTGATCGTCGTCGCGCCGATGTAGGTGTTGGCGCCACTCAGCGTCCAAGTGCCCACGCCCACCTTGGTGAGCGTGCCGCTGCCGGTGCCAATGATGCTGGCAATGCTGCCGTTTCCAGCCCCATCGAGCGTCAGCCCGTAGGCTCCCGTGATCGTGCCGGTGTGGCTCAACGCCAGGCTGTCCGCGTCGGACTGGATTGTCGCTGCTGCACCCAGCGTCACCAGACCACCATAGATGTTGGTGCCGCTTAAGTTGCGCAGCGCGCCGTTGGTCGCGCTGCCCGTGCCGCTAATCGTCAGCGCCTCAGCACCCACCGTGATGCCGCCCTGCAACTCCAGCGAGGCCCCACTGGTGACGGTAGTGCTGCCGGTGGTGCTGCCGAGAGCTGTAGCGTGGGCGATGCTCAGGATACCTGCGTTCACGGCGGTCGCGCCGGTGTAGGTGTTGGCGCCCGAGAGCGTCAGCGTGCCGGCGCCCGCCTTGGTGAGGCTGCCCGCGCCGCTGATCACCCCGTCATAGGTGGCAGTGGTGTTGCTCGCATCGCCAATCGTCAGTGTGTACGCGCCCAGCATGGTTGCGCCTGCGCCGGTCATCGAGTCGATGATTTTGTTTGCTGCGATCGTGAAGGTGCCCGCGTTCGCTACGCCAGAGCTCGCCTCAATCGTGCCCGTGGCATCCAGTGCCAACGTACCCGCGTTGATCCTCGTCAACCACGTGTAGGTGTTGGCACCCGAGAGCGTGAGTATCGCGCCGCCGCTCTTGGTCAAGCCGGCGCTACCCGTCATAACGCCACTGACCGTGAGGTCGGCAAGCGCGTGGATTTTTCCTTCCACAGCCCCGAAAGCCAAGGTCGTGTTTACGCCGGCAATCCCGGCATTTGCTTTGCCCGCAACGGCGCCGGTTGTGACGGTCACTGTTTGAGCAGTACTCGGATTGGCGATGGCGGCCGCCGCCCCATCCAGCAAGAGCGAATTAATCGTCACAGTAGACGCAGTGGTGCTGGCAGTGAGCCGTACGTTGTCGCCAACGCTTAGCGTAGTTGAATACTCAGTAGTCAAGTCAAGCGGTCTAATGCCGGCAGCGCCATAGGTAACAAAGCCAATCCCCGTTCCCGTCGGTGAGGTGTCGCCGATCGCGTAGGTCACGATATTGATGTTCTTCGACCCCGCGGCTCCGCTGCCACCGGTTAAATCCAGACCGCCGTCAGCGGCAAACACGATATTGGAGACATCAGCCGCCGCAGCAGCGCCCAAGCTATTCCCCCTGAACAATAGCGTTGCGCCGGCAATTCTGCTGGCGCTGGCGAAGGTCAAGACGGTTGACCCGCCGGTTCCGGAAAACGCCGTAACGATAGCATCGGCAACAGGAAGAGTCAGCGCGCCGACGGTCTCGGAGGCGTTGGTGGTCGCAACGTTGCTACCCCTGAATATGAACTCGCCGCCATTGAGCGTGATCGCACGGGTGTCGCCGATCCGATCGGTATTGTTCGCCGCGCTATTGTCCAACTCGAGGATAGCGCCCGAATTGACGGTGAACCCTGAACTGAAGGCGGCCGCGCCAGCAGCTCCGCTGATGGTGAGATTGCCTTGACTGATCGTCGTCGCGCCGGTGTAGGTGTTCGCGCCACTGAGCGTCACCGTGCCCGCTGTGGTCTTGGTCAGCGCAACCGCGCTGCCGCCCAGGATGGCGCTCACCGTGCCATCCAGAACGCTGTAGCTGGTGCCGGTCAGCGTCCCGCCCGTGCCGGTGATCGAGCCGCTGGTCAGGGTGACCGCGCCCACCGTGTCGCTGTAGGCGCCAATCGCCAGCGTGCCGCCCGATACCGTCACCGCACCCGAAGAGAGCGCGTTGGTCACTCCGTAGGCCAGCGTGCCCGCGCTCACCGCCGTCAAGCCGGTGTAGGCGTTCGCCCCCGATAACGTCAGCGTGCCTGCACCGATCTTGGTCAGCGCACCGGTGGTGTTGGTGCTGGCGCCCGTGATGGTCAGGTTGGTCGCGCCCGTCGTCACGTCGATCGAACTGGTGGTCGCGGTGGTCAGGGTGAAGTTACGGTCGGTGGAGGCCGTTGCGCCGGTGTACTGCAGCGTGCCGCCGCCCAGCACCAGGTTCGTCGCCGTAATGGCAGCCGCACCAAGGTTGCCGGCCGCACCACCGGCACCGATGGTGGCGACGGAGAGTGTGCCGGCGGAAATCGTGGTCACGCCGGTGTAGGTGTTCACGCCACTGAGCGTCACCGTGCCCGCTGTGGTCTTGGTCAGCGCGACCGCGCCACCCAGGATGGCGCTCACCGTGCCATCCAGAACGCTGTAGCTGGTGCCGGTCAGCGTCCCGCCCGTGCCGGTGATCGAGCCGCTGGTCAGGGTGACCACGCCCACCGCGTCGCTGTTAGCGCCTAGGGCCAGCGTGCCGCCGTTCACATTGATCGCGGTGACCGCCAGCGTGTTGGTGGCGTGGCCCAGCGCCAGCGTGCCCGCCGTGATCGTCGTCGCACCCGTGTAGGTGTTCGCGCCACTGAGCGTCACCGTGCCCGCTGTGGTCTTGGTCAGCGCGACCGCGCCGCCCAGGATAGCGCTCACCGTGCCATCCAGAACGCTGTAGCTGGTGCCGGTCAGCGTCCCGCCCGTGCCGGTGATCGAGCCGCTGGTCAGGGTGACCGCGCCCACCGTGTCGCTGTTGGCGCCAATCGCCAGCGTGCCGCCCGATACCGTCACCGCACCCGAAGAGAGCGCGTTGGTCACTCCGTAGGCCAGCGTGCCCGCGCTCACCGTCGTCAAGCCGGTGTAGGTGTTCGCGAAGTTCAGGTTGAGAGTGCCTGCCCCGTCCTTGGTCAGCATCCCGCTCGTGCCGGTACCAATCGCAGCCGTTGTTTTCGTTACGTTACCAGCACCTCCCACCGTCAAGGGTTGCCCCGTTCCTGACATGGCACCGGAAAGCGTTAGCGTGCCGCTATCCGAATTGATGCGCGCGCCCCCCGTGCCCAGCGTGATCGCCCCGCTCAGCGTGTTCGCGTTCGCCAGGTTGCGCAACGCCCCACCACTGCTCACCCCCGTGCCGTTCAAGGTGAACGCCTCGGCAATCGTCAGGTCGCTGCCGTCAATCTCGATCGCCGCCCCCGTCGCCGCCACCGTCGTGGCACCAGCCGTGGTGCCCAGCGAGGTCGCGTTCTGCACCTTCACCACACCGGCGTTCACTGTCGTCAACCCCGTGTAGGTGTTGGCTTGGGAAAGGGTTAGAGTACCGTCGCCCGCCTTGGTGAGAGCGGTTCCACTGATCAGAGCACCACTATTCTGACTGCCGGTGCTGCCAGCCGGGAGGGTGATGGTCTTCAGCCCGGTGGACGAAAGGGCCCCGAGGGTCAGGTTGCCGACGCTGCTCAAGCTCGAGATGGTCAGCCCTATCGTCCCGCTGCCGGCGGTAAGGCTCGTGCCCGACGCCATGACGATACCGCCCGCGCCCGCATCACGGTTGGCGAGGGTAGCCCCCGAATCGTTGGCGGTCAGCGCAATGGCCGCGTTGTTGGTGCTGACGTTGGCGTTGATCAGGATGCTGCGGCCGGCCTGCATGGTGAGGGTTCGCCCCGCATTGGTCAGCGAGATGGCATTGGTGACGGTGATATCGTTGTTCGCCTGAAGGATGATGTTCGCGTTTGCGGCGTTCAGGGTAGCCGGGGCGATCGTCACATCGTCCGCTGTGGTGTCGGCGAACGCATTAACGTCATCCACTACGGCCCCGCCGCCGTCGGCCACTGTGATGTTCTTTGGGTCGAGTAAGAGCGTCCCGATCTTCCCCAACGGCGCCCGGGTGTCCACGACGCCGTCGAAGGTGAGGTATTCCTTGCCCGAGACCTCGACGAAGCCGCCATCGCCGCCTTGCGCCCCACCGCGCGCGGAAATGTTGCCGTAAAAGCGCGTGGTGTCATCCGCCCAGACGATCACCCTGCCGCCATCGCCATGGGTGATCGCGTCAGCGTTGATGCTCGCGTCCTTGCCGACATAAGTGCGGAAGGCATTTTGAATATCGGGGTTGCTGCCCTGGAAGTCGCCGCCAATCAGCACGGTGCCGCCGCCGGTGTCGCCGGAGGCGTCGATGCGCGTGCCGTCAAACAGCCCGACCTTGTCGCCCAGCACCGCGATGCTGCCGCCCTTGCCGCTGGCGCTGGAGGCGTCCAGCGTGCCGCTGTTGGTGACAATGCTGGCGCCAATGCCTTCGAGCACAATCTTGCCGTCGCGCTCGACCAGACCCTGCGCCTCAATCACGCCGGTGTTGTTGATGACGCTTACCGCCAGTTCGCCCGCAGCTTTGGCCGTGAGATACACCAGTCCGCCGTCAGCCTTGATAGCGCCGACGTTTTCGATCAAGGTGTCAATCGCACCTTGAGTGACTTGCAGCTTGACCGGGCCACCTAGGTCCAGCGTGACCTGGCTGCCCGCACCCAGCAGCACATTGCCGGCGTTGGCGGTGAGGGTGCCGGTGTTGGTGATCTTGGCGGCGATTAAGGCAATGCTGCCGCCGTTAATGGTGGTGATGTTGCCTTGGTTGATGATGGCATTGCTGCTGCTGCCTTCAAATTTGTAGCTGCCCGCCATAAAGTCGGCAGTGCTGATGGCCAGAGTGGAAGCTACGATGCTGCCGACGTTGACTTGCGCGGTGGGGGTGAACAATACGCCGTTGGGGTTGACCAGAAACACCTGGCACACTGCCGAGTGAAGTGCAACGTTGGCGCGAAGGCTGAAAACGGCGCCAACTACTTGCAGATTGGCTCCGGCTAAGCCGAAAGAGCCTGAGTG
>Ga0209390_10010262_pt1 | contig 11006 bp, 7 predicted proteins | sample BON01_FD_187212 | JGI IMG/M metagenome (GOLD analysis project Ga0209390, IMG submission 187212) | Freshwater microbial communities from Lake Bonney liftoff mats and glacier meltwater in Antarctica - BON-01 (SPAdes) (version 2) | ecosystem: Environmental > Aquatic > Freshwater > Ice > Glacier... | reverse complement strand
GCACAGCGATCATATCTGAGCTAAACATATCGCGAATTAGCTGGTAAACAACAAACATTTCTTGTGTTTTCAACACGGCTGGTCGTGGCGTGACAATCGTGTCGTAATATGAGTTGATACCGCAAGTGATACACTTCATTTTATAGATGCTGCCGTCCTCTTGCTGCATGGTATCCGTGTTGTTTGTTGGCACGGATTGTTCCGGGCATTCCATGTTGCCGTGGATGAATGAACCCAGAACTTCGCCCGGTCCGTGAAACGGCAACATGGCTATTTTCATGACAAAGATACTACTACTTGAATCATCATTTTTTTCGATTCTATCGAAAACCAGGATCGACATTTCGTTTCCTTCACGGCTTGCTATTCTCCAATACATGAATAGTTTTTCGCCATATTCAGTGGCCTCCTCCAGTGAGCAAGTTGCGTTTGCTTCACTGACGCACACATAGTCCACACCGACGGACATAACTTGCGATGCGTGTGATGCCAGTCCTTTGTACTTACGACCTGCGATCTGCGACAAAGAGAACCCTTTATCGGGACCCATTTTTGGCGGGCCTGTTACACGTTGCTTCATCATGACAGAAGCAAGACCCATCATCGAATACAGGGCCGTAGCATGTTTGGTGTAATAACGATCGGTTTGCGGCCATACAGCGACGTACTCAAATTTGTGTCGAATACACGTCTGCGTGGTAATGCGCAGCATGCAAAACGGTCCGTAACACTTCATCACTTCGACCCGTGTCTGATCTCCCGGCTGCTGCAACACCGCGTTAAAATCCGTTGTGTCAGGAATTGAAAATTTGGGACCGTCCGAATCCTGGTACTCACAGGACACCACCATAAGGCTTTGATGTTGCCGTGAATTGTAGTTTGAGGTAGCCTCGAGATCTTGCATGTGTTCATTCCACAAGTTCTCGCCATACCCCGGATGGTCTAGCAGATGCCTGTTGTACTCCGTTCCGCGGTCTATCGACGGGTCATGATCTGGATCCATATTAAGATCCACATAAATTGATCTTACAGTGCACGTTCCCGAGTTGGATTGTACAACAACCGGTGTGTATAGACGACACACCCCTTTGCTTTCGTACGGAAAAACATTCAGCACATCGGTCAACGATAAACACTCGGATGTGTCAATCAGAAGGGGCCTCATGCTTGTGCTGGCTCGCACGCGGGTGATCAGCGATATGCAGAAGAAAAAAATGGAGAAACGCAGACGACATGTGCGTTTTTTCAAAGCTTTCTTGTTGGCAATAAACATGCTTTTATTGTTTACACAAACTCGGCTACCTTTATATATTCACGCAACAACGGGGCATTGACCAGACTGTCGCTTCCCAGACTCTGTGTACTTCTACGGCAAAATAGGGCCTGGGATAGCACTAGTATGCCGCGGATGAATGATGTCGAAAACGTCGTGTGCGCGGGAACCAGCACAACTGCGCCATTGCACAGCTCAATAGCGATTTGATGAATATGATCTTTAACGAACTTGTCAATGGTATCACCACCGCTCCCGAAAAGTACATTCACATGCTCTACTAAGTTGAAATTTTACATTTGCATGCGTGTGTGCGGGGTTTCACAATAAAATTTATACCTATCGTTTTTACGCATTGTGTGGTTCTCTGCGAACTTGTCCCATGTATTGTCAGCTCTTCTGAAGAGTCCGTTTACATGCTCTACTGAGTTGAAAACTTGCCTCTCCACGGTTGCATCGGGTGTGCATTATGAGGTCGAGTGTGCCTGTCAGCGACCCCAGCGGTCGACAGTGAATTTTGTCGTCTTTTGCACTCAAAACTACCAGAAAACAGACCAACTTGAAGTATGTGATGGTCTACGCGCGGTGGTCTGACAGCATGTGTTGCTGTGTCGAGAGCTCGTGCGGTATATAAATAAGATAATGCTTGTGATGTATCATAGCTATGGTGGTAGCACCAGATGAGTCTGGCACACGACAAGGCGATATACAGTTGAATCATGATGTTTCCGCGCCGAATATGCACGGAAATGCGGCTGTATCGAGTCAGCATCAGCACCAGCAACAGCATCAGGAGACACATGCTAATCTCCACACAAGTGGTCTCGCGGGGCCAGGAGGGTCTGGCAGCAATGGCAACGTGGGAGCTGTAGGAGGAGGTCAGAATATTGGTTCGATCGAAGCACTCAAGACGGCGGTGGCAGCATCAGATCCTGATGCTCTCACCAAGCTCCTCGAACACATTGAAAGTCTCAAGCACTCAAATGCCGAAATGTCCGAAACCCTGGATGGGATCCAGAAGAAAAACATGGAAAAATACCACGTTGAGGTGCAGGAAAAGATCCAGCCGTGGGTGACATCACTAAATATTCCCGAGGACCAGAAGGCGTCGTTTTTGCAGGGAATCCAACTCGCATGTGAGCAGGGCATGAAGAAACGCGGCATCATCGACTTCCAGAGCAATCCTGCGTTCAGTATTGCGTGCGCAGCCGCAGAAGCGCATGGAAGTGCCATTCAGTCGGCTGAAAATTTCCGCGTGCAGCTACTCGAAGCAAACACTAAGGTAGAGCGCATCAAGGAGGAAGAGTCGACGAATTACAATAACAATCGCATGAGGCAGCATGCGATTTTGTCGTCGGCCTTGACAGATGATACACAGAGTGACATGTCAAAGAAGAGGAAAAGTGTCGAGATGTACAACGACAAGAGTCCCGCCATGGATGCCTACGATGCACCCGCTACAACCTGCTGGACCACTGTCTTCAACAAGATGTTGCCCGGCGGAGACAATGTGAGTCAGAATAATATGGGAGGCGGTGGACAAGGATATCGTGGATAGATACATACAAACGACACAAGACCGACGTTTTGTGACGTTTGGTCAAATGCTTCGTGATCCTTCATCATCAAGTATATAAGTGTGCACCTTCGTCGCGATCCACAAAGTCAGTTGCGCCACATCATGACTGCGGTCGTCAGTGCGAGATGGAGCCCGAAGTTGGGCTCCGTGCTCCGTGTCAGTGTCTTTGTGATGTGTTGTATCACTCTGGCTAAAGCTGATGCGACGGCACCCGATGCATTAGTTGCTATTGCAGCTCAAATACCTCTAGCAGACGTTGTTTCCAATGGACTTTTTAAAGACAATACTGCGAATCACATTGTGAATTTGCCTGCACCCACATCTGATGTTGTTTCCCCTGATCCCTCAAAGGATAATACGGCAAATCTCAGTGCAAAGTCCCCCGTGCCCCTCCCGATGATCGTGTCGAGGGATCCCTCAAAGCATAGTACCACAAATCTCAATGCAAAGCCACTCACGCCCGTGTCAGATGTCGTGTCTAATGGTCTTTTTAAAGACAATGTTGCCAATCGCGTTACGAATTCGGCTACGCCCATGTCCGAGAGCGAGGGCAAGAATGTCGCTGTGCAGGTTGTGGTAGTCTTGACAGAAGATGTAAAAGACGACGTCATCGAGGACAATATTAAGGAAGTTGATTTTCAGAATGATGCCGATTTTTTCGATGAAGATGATCTACCATTACCCGAGACGACGCCACTTGTTGCACTGGCCCCTGCTTCCAAGGTGCCAGACATTCTTGCGATTGCGCCATACACTGTGTTGAACCAGACCAATTTCTTGGTTTCCAAGGTTTCATCTATGATTGGAAATCTTCTGAAAAATAATTCGGCTCCCGACTCTCTCAGTCCTGCTATGCCAAAGAAGAATCATGTCGGACCGACTCCACCCGCCGCTCGACTTCATCACGAGGCGAATCGAAATGCGAATTTGCCGGCACTCTTGTCAAGGCCGCCCCCCTTCCCAATGGATAAGAAACCATCATTCAAGCACAAATCACATGGTGTGGGCGCAAGTGCGGCGAGAAATGCAGCCAACGCCGGAATGGCCAAGGATGACAAGGCGAACCCAACAGGGGGTGGTACTCGTGCAATGAAGGACAAATCGTATCGTATTTTGCCAAATGTGCGACGTGTTCTTCCAGTATCTGTTGCAACGTCATGAGAAAACGCAATTTGTGCCATATTAAATTCAATAAAAACTTTTACAAATTGAGTGTGTTTGAAGCAAGTATGTAGACCCAGTTGTTTGCACTTCTACGCTCCTCCTCCTGGTGCGCGTGCATTCGGCGCAGGGCGTGAAGGTGGTACCGCCGTCGGAGCAATGGTGTATGTGGTGATGGCAGGTGCGGCCGATGCTGCCAATTGTTTGCCATTGCGGACGGCAGCAACCCCGGGATAGTCGTTGCCGTGGTGTCCAGATCCCGGCACATGCACGGGTGAGGATCCGTCATTATACATGGAAATGGATGTGCCGGAATACATGAGTCGGCAACTCGTGGATTCATTATTGGTGCAAGCGAGCGTGGCATCTTTGACGATCTGGTGATTGTTGTTGAGTTCAAGATCGTTATACATTTCTGCGATCTTCGACCTGAGTTCTATCTGCGCAGCAGCACCATCAACTCTGCTGAGAGTCTTCTCAATGAAGCGTGTGATGTCCGAGATGAACATGTCAGCGGTGGCAAGAGCTGTTACCGCCTGATTTCGATTATTGAAATCACAGAGCAACATGGGTGAAGGCAGCCAAGTGAGCGGCACGTTGATTCCGACCGGCACAATGGATGGCCCGTCGAACTCGACATTATAATTATTCGAGGAGTTGATAAAAATGCGCTTGCTATCGGCATTGTTCATATCGACAATGGTCATGTCTTTTCCGCCGACATAGCCGTCGTATGCCACATCCCAGACACGGTGCAGATTTCGCTCGTTGAAAACAATCGCCCGCTCATGGTACTTGTACGTCATGCCCCACACGCCGTGCTGTCCATCGTCGAAGACGCTCATTTCTGTCTGCCCCCAGAGTGTGGCGCCGAGGTGATCGATTCCACCGCGTCCAATAATTACACCCAACATGTAATGTTCAATGTTCGGGCGGATGAGCAAGACTGCATCCGGGTGTCTCACTGGTGACATGACCTTGACCTTGGGCAAAATAGTGGCCGCGTTGAGAACGGCGAAATTGTCGGCCATTTCGTCGTACAATTGAACCGATGCGAGGTTTTCTGTCTTGACGAGATAAAATTCTGCAACTCGCACACGACGACGCATGACATCGCGAGGTGCAGAACCTTCGTCGAGCGAAAACGCCTTGCTCTTGATGATCTTGAGACCACGGTACATGGGCAGATCGGGGCCCTGTTTCAATAGTTTCTGTCCCTCAATGCCCTGCGTGTAATAAGATGTTCGTTCCTGTGTCATGGTAAGCTGGTATGTGAGCTTGCCGCTGCACAGCATGAAATCGGGATCGTCGCCACCCCAATTCTTGATGAGCGAGCGGGTGTCTTCGATGATAATGTCGAGCGAATTCATGTTTTTCTGCACAAAGCCAAACATGTCGATGTAGTCGCGAATGGATTTGGTGAGATAGTCTTCGAGGTAGTAGCGCTCGCGCACTTGCGTGAGATAACTGGGTGCGTTGATAAGCGCCATATGCACATCCAGATCGTTGGTATTCTGGATGCTGCCCACAACTTGTGTGACCTGGTTGTGGAAATTTGTCATTCCCTCGTCGCTCATCATGAAGTTGTGCTCCATGGTGATGGCGAGACCTTGCCGCACGGTGTACCCAGAGAAGCTCTGTTTCCGCTGCGTCAGCGTGCGTGCAGCTGCTTCGTAGGGCACCCGTGATGCGAGACCTTGGTCAAAGGTCCACACGTTCCACTCGATCTTGCGGTCGGGGTAGTCCATGTACATGTACGGAAGAATTATGGTGGTAAAGGGTGAATTGGTCGCATCTGTAATTAGACCGTCCACACGATCGGTAATCCATTGATTCGGACCCTGTTTCGCGTACAGAAACACAACGACAACAAAAAGACACAAAAAGGTCAGTAAAGCGGTCGAAAAATCGCAATACGTAAACGAAAAAAATCGACATGTATTTTAGTCACCTTCGGAACCCATCAAAATGACTCGGAAAGCTGTCGAAAATAGCAATAAGCAAACAGAAAGAACAAATCTATATGTATTTTAATCACCTTCAAAACGTCCGGTAAATGAACGCGGCCCAGCTTTCGGTGACGGGTGTTATCAGGCTGCACGTTGTATCCGCTTGGCCCAAATACGTTTACCCAATCTTCTGTGCTTGGATTTGATACATCTGTGCGAGAAATAATCGACGCCATTGGATTGGCATTTGGAACCGTTGATACAAAATCCAGTGAGCTATTCAATGCTGTCATGGTTCTGTTATCAACTACTCAGTTCCAGCTGTGGTGTGTCGCCACGGAAAACTTATATATGTTTGCCATGACATCATCAATACTATTCCACTGCAGGTGTTTCGTTTGAACATGTGCATATCGCGCGCGTTGGTCGAATAAACAGGGTTTTATGAGTGTATTTCGTATCTTGTCACACGTCATGCACTGCACCTCGCTCGCTGCGTCCTTCTTTTCCTTTTTGACAGAGTGTGTCGAATCCCATTGTTCATTCACAGCGAGATATTGTGTATATAAGCGCACATGACATGAGATGGCCTTGGAGATTGTCGTGTGTTGCATCGTAAAGACGCCGTCTATGACGTTATCACTCTTTTATTTTCCACCGTCCCGCGACTGCTCCAACGTGGGATTCCTTGCGTCTTTTGTAATGGCGTCACTGCTTGTAAGCACTACCGTTGACTGCGTATATGTTGTTGTCGACACGGTAAATTGCGTCAATATGTTGGATCTGCTCCAGTTACAACCTGGCATTGATCATTCGTTTGATCTAAGTGGCACACAACTGCAGTACGACCTTACGTCCATTCCCGTGACTGATCATTCGCTGTTTGATATATCACAGCCCCGATTTTCTTTTTCCCCAGACGTACATGATTTCCCCGAAGAGCAGGCTGCCAATCAACGCAACACCATATTGATGCGCCAACACCAATTGGAGGCTGCCAAATTTTTTCCAGACACACGTATCGTCTTGTTTGTGCTTACTCCCGTGAATTTTGCAGCCGCATCTTCTTCAGCGTCACAGCTTTTCTACAGCGGTTCTCTCCAACAAAGCGTCGAGACAGTGCTACGCACCAGCAACTTGGAAGGAGCACTAGTCAAGAATGCGGTGACTACCACTACGATTTTCAAAGAATGTTACTGGACAACATTGCGATACAGTCTTGTTGGAATGGCACACTTTGCCTGCATAGTCACGGTGACCCACAACAGATGCACTTATGTATCCTACGACCCATTCATGTTGCAAAATAGTGTTTACATGCAGTGGGCTATGGACCTTGAAGCAATGATGTCGGGACTGGGCAACTTGTGGTTCAAGATTGACTTTGAATATCTTCATAATCAAAGCCATGTTTTCAATGTGTGTGACGAGGTACTCGTTGCAGGACAAATTGCACTCCTGAAAAACTTTCCATTCAATAATTGCCGAGGGTTATCGATTGTCGTGGATTGCACTTCCGCAGGTGTACCGTGTACTCTTTTACAAATGGAATCCAGTGTACAAAAATTGTGGGAGGTCGTAAGTGTGTTCGACGGCACTCCAGTCAGTCTCAGTACAATACAGGAAATCATACCGCAGCTGTCGACACCGGGGAAATATAAAGTTATATACGATCGAATCAACATTGCAAGGGGCGTCCACATGACCTTGTCCGACGCATATTTTAATATGAAAACCAAACGCGAATGCGGAATAGGCCGAGCGCCACGCCGGATGCTTTTGAAAGAAAAGGGGTATTTCTACGAAACGTCCTGCACGCCATGTCCCATCAATACGTACTACGAGGAACAAAACACTGTTCGCACCCCCCTTTCAGAAAATATAAACAAATCAAAGACTTTGTTCCTGAGGCTACACAGCCAGGAAAATCGTGATGCTACCACGGGTCTATTGGTCACACAACATGCATATCACTTGAGTGATCAACCCACACGGTCGAATACCCGCATCTCCATGCAAGGACAGCGTGCGTACAGTTTTCCGGTGGAGAGTGGGACGAATGTGACTGTGATGATCGACAGTGAATTATTCGTTGAAAGAATCCGAGCTTCGTCTACTATGTGGTACCGTTTGACCGATAATCCATTGGACCAAAGTACCACTCTCTCCATCATCATTCCAAACATTTACGGGGAGGACGACGATGACGCAGACTTGCCGATTTTCATCGATGTGCGACCGCGACCAACCAGTCCAGCAATACAGAACGTCATGAATCAATATTTACTAGCCATTTTGCCTCTGCGACACCGTCTGCAACAGGTATGCACAATGTGTCCTGATGATTATGTCACGTTTGGATACGCCAGTGTTGGAAGAGACGCGTGTATCGCTTTTGAAGGCGCGCAACGTGCAGCACCAGCCGCAGTTTCGTCGTCTGTCGGTTCTTCAACAACACCAGCTGTCTCGCCATCTGTTTCCACGACGATGGGGGTGGACGACATGAGTGGACCATTATTTTTGGCCATTGCGGGCTATCAGGTCCGAGAGATTCAGTATTCGAGAGACGCAACACAATTCAAGATGTTTTTGGAGTCAGATCCAATAAGCATTTTCAGGCGCATTTCGACCATCATGATGGACGCCGAAAAACTCATTAATGTGAACAAAACCGCTCGAAATGTTTCCTTCGAATTTGTGCAGATTGATGTCGTTTTATCGGCTGCAGTACCTCGATCTTTGAGACGCAGATTGCTGACTGCAGAAAGGGTTGGGGTACTTCCCACAATTGACATGGTAAGTGTTACAGTCAATGTGCATCGTCAAGGGCAATCACTCAACAGTAAACGGACAGGGTGGTACTTTTTCTCTTTTTTTGTCGAATTCTCGTATTTTACAGTGGGGCGCGTTCTGCAATTTAGCTTCATCTTTGCAGCAATTGTGTTCATGTGCGTGGCGTACTATTGGTTACAGAATCATTTTTCACAGCAAAATTATGACAGTTTGGTACAAGCTCTCGATCCGCCACACGGTGGTGGGTCGCTATTATAAAGTGGCGTTGATGCATTTCAATCAAGCGTAAATGCAATCAACAATGTCCTCCAAAGCCGTTTTGGTAATGAGGTACGATTTCACCTTCAGTACATAAGACACTGTGTTTACTGAAAGGAAGAATCAAGTTTCGGCAAAACTAGGGTCCAATAGCGGCTGCCAGTATCCTTTTTCGGCGTAAAACCGATTTCAATGTCATTTCAGTGTCATTCCTTCGTTTTCGACTCTCGCTCAACCTATTGTTTGAACGTTATCATTACGAATGTGCGTGCTCGGCATCGCGGGCAACATCCAGTTTTGCTGGAGGTGCAGAGTGACAAGACGGGCTATGGGAATCAGGATGATAGCGAAGAAAATGGCCTTGGAATCTCGCGCATAAGACGGCTGTAGTAACGTTTCATGTTACGCTGTCGGAACTTTTTGGGGAATCGGTGACTGATTTTATGGTAAAAGGAATAGGACACAACACTTTGTTCGAGATGGTGTCGACAAGTAAGAGTATGTCCCGGAATTATGCCTGTTTCGTCGCTGGAAAGCAAACTAGTGTGCGCAATATTTTCGTGAATATATTTCCAGTCCTTTAAAAAGAAAGTGTCGTATGACTTCCTTTTCATCTTTTTTTTGGCAAGGACGGCCTCCGTGCGCGACAATCCTGGGACAAGTGGCAATGTGATCAGAGCATCATGTGGCTCCAGTGCTTTTTTAATGGGAACGAAATCGGGAGGGTTGCTGAGACCAAGCTTCAAAAGAGCATCCTTGTGCACACACGCGGCACACTCAGCGCAAAACATATCCTTATCCATCGAGGAGCCGACCTGAATAGAAATTAAATCGTCGGCAAACCCCCACATTTGATGGTAGAGTTTGCCGATTTCTCCACGCAAGGCCTTCCGTAAATCCTGTGTCTGTCGATTTTGCGTCATAATGAGCGGAAACCCCGCCACGTGCCACCGTACGATGCTCACAATTTGGAAGTGACAGAACATCCGCGAGAAAATTCGGACATTATAGTCGTACTTGAGAAACAGATCTTTGAAAAACACAATGATTGCCTCCAGTACCACAAAATCCGGACTGCGCATGGGGTGAAAGATCTTTTCGCCCGTGTCTGCAACGACGACCTCGCTGGTGGCGCACAAGACGTACTTGAGCAGCGAAAGTTTGTCCGTCTTGTGTGAGCTGTCGTATATGAACGCATTACTCTTGTGCATAAACAGTGACGGCGTCTCAATTGTGCGGTGAGCTTCATGCTGCGTGATGGATTTTTTCCAAGACGGGAGACAAATGAAACACACCAGAACGAAATTTTGCGCGTGACCTCTTCGCAATAGTCGGCACTGCTCGTTGTACAACAAACTTGTACGGTCCACTGAACAATTCTTCAAAATGTCCACAAAAAGACTACAGAATGTCATTTTACGGGTTCCTGGATCCGTCACCAGAATTGGTCTGACACAGCACACACAATGACCAACATCGTCTTGTGTTGCTGCATATTGTCGCATGTCGTGAATTTGTGTGCTCCACAGCTGCCGAATCGAACGAGACACGTCTTCCACATCGTCGACATGGTCGTCTTCTTCGGACATTCCAATGCAGTGCCAACAGTCTCCTTGGATCCTTGTCTGCTCTCGACGAGAATATGTTCATGCTGTTATACAGCTTTCTGACACATCACCATAGTTGGCGGCGTTCTGTGTTTTTCTAAAAATAGCCATATCTCACATTATACACATACTCTGCTTTTTCTGCCTCGACCATATGATTTTCTAATAATTCGGCGAGCAAGCCGTGTTGCGCTCAGTATTGAGGTAAGCGTACGAGAGAGAGAGACAAACCGCGACAGAAAACAGGAGAAGTGTATATCCTGATTGTTGGAGTTCCCTTATGCACCGCAGGAGTTTGTCTTGTGTGGCGGTAGTCTCCTTGGTCGAGGGGGCCACTTGGTTCACTTCGTCGATGGCCCCAAGGCACTGGATCGTGGCGTTCAGGA
>Ga0209390_10010257_pt1 | contig 11013 bp, 9 predicted proteins | sample BON01_FD_187212 | JGI IMG/M metagenome (GOLD analysis project Ga0209390, IMG submission 187212) | Freshwater microbial communities from Lake Bonney liftoff mats and glacier meltwater in Antarctica - BON-01 (SPAdes) (version 2) | ecosystem: Environmental > Aquatic > Freshwater > Ice > Glacier... | reverse complement strand
AAGAAAAAGGGACAACAAAAACCGTTAAACGGCTATAGTTATCCACAGTTGACTGCGTTCAAGTCAACAAAAGCCCCTGGTCAATATTCAACCGGTACAGGTGGTCAGTATTCAACCGGCGCCAACACGCTGTGTAATAATTCGTGTAATTGTATCGAAAGTTGCATAATGCAACTCTTGGGCACTTGGGTCGGTTTTGACGAATTTTGGGAATGAGTGATTTCGGTCTCATTCAAATCGCAAAGCCAATTGTAGAGATCCAAAAGAATTCGAGAAAGATTCATTAGCAACACGTTACATAGACGTAGTTAATAACAGATCTGCTCATTTTTTTCACCATTAATTATTAAATTGCTTACTGCACCACGATTGATCCATCAGTATTAGTAATTACCTCAGGTTCACCATCTCTTAAAAACATTGCCTTGATTGAGCTACCCACAATATCTACCTGACCGTCACTTTCCCGGTCATACGCATTTGCCGAACCCACTTCCTGCTGTAGACCTGCGCTATCAGTTTCGGTATCGCCCATCGGCCATAAAGCTGACTTGGCTAGCTTTCTCTTTCTTTGACCTCTCTTGAGCTTGTCAATGATGAATAGACGACAAGGACCACCAACGCTTTGTATTCGTGGATCTCGATAACACCCGTAATTGATGCAGCGCTATAACCCCAATTTTTGTCAATGTAAGCATCACAAATTTCAAATTTTTCGATTTCAGATCGCTATTGGAGGCTTATTATTCTTGCACTCGCAGTGTAATAAAGGGTCAGGTACTTTATGAAGCTACATTCTTTAGAGATTGAACTCTTTTATTTCTTTGATCCTTCTCGACAGCAGTTTTTTCTCCAGAGCTAAGTGCTACCTCTGTCTTAAGAAATGAAGATTGCGCCGAAGTTTGTTCTTCCGCTGCCGTCGATCTTGCTGTCGTAGCCTCTGACGGTGCTAAAACGGTACGTGCCTCGTCGGTATCGGCTTGACTCGGTTTATCTGTGACGATTCTCAATGGATCACTATCTGTCGAGTCGCTAAAAGAAGTCGCTGCAAGATCCGCTCTAGGTTTCGCGCTCTGCCCCTTATCATCTTTGGTTTGTACGACCGATTCAATCACCGTTGACTGTGAGCTGCCATTCAAAATCGAATTCGGTACTATACCCATAGGTGTAACCGCCACCACCTCACCTTCGTCACGGCGTTCACCCTGATTTTCAGGACCGTCCAAAGATCGACTTGTCAGATCAAAAACGGAAACATTTAAATCATTTAAATTATGATTAATCGATTCGTTCTTAATAGTCGCAAACTTTTTAGGATTGAGGTGGTAACGGATTTTTGACACTACTTCAAGCCCCAAATTACAACCAACAAGATACAAGAATAGAAAACAAGATTCGAATCTATCGATTGAAATCAATTTTCTTGCATCACGATTTAAGGATGCCAAATCAACACTTCGCTTACCACTTAAATCGTATTGGGCACGTTGGAGAAAAAAACACGCTCCTGCAAATGGATCTACCCCTATCGTCTCTTTAGAAATATCATCAAGCGCGACAAGAGCTGTAACCACCTCGGAATAATCTAAGTAGCTTATCGAATCCCAAGATTTAGCTTGCAAATATCTCGAACGCACTTCGCGAAATTTGGCGTAGCAAATATCATTACTTCTCCATTCTTTTGGAAAATATTTAGCCAACCGAATCCCAAACTCATATAACCCATACTCCGCAGTATTTTTTACTGTTTGTAAACGTTGCTCCTCTTTATAGTCCGTTATTCTTGTGAGCAATTCACTTAATATTTCGTCGCTCAACGAACGCATTGGACTAGATTTGGAATCGGCTGATGCAGGAAAATCAAATAGCCTTAAAAATAATTCCCCAGCAGCTCGATCCTGAGCGAGCTTTTCTGAAAACTGATATTTCCGCCAAAATTGCTCAAGTATTGTCTCGCCTAAAACTACAGACAATCTTTCCGCCTGCGATCCAAGCCGCAACCTTGCATCGGCTGTCAAAGCATGGAACTCTTCCACCACCTCAAGTGGAAAAACACTCACAGAACCAGATTTTGTGCGAGCAGGCCGAAGCAAAGAGTGGCGCCAGTCTATAGTCAAGGTCGCAACAAGGTAAGACTCTGGCTCACTGATCAAAATATGACCGTACGAATCAAACAATGTCTGTACATTCTCATTCGAATCTACATTGATTGTCAGAACCCGGCCCACATCCATACGTAAATAGCTGGTTGCAGCCCATGAATAAAACTCTGAAACATGCAAAAGAATAAGATCCATATTCATCTCAATAATCGGAATCACTATCATCGACAGTCAATGGTTGCAGATCAAGTCCTTGTACCAAGGGATGTGGCTGAGGCGTTGCGAAGCTTAAAAAAAGATTGCGACGGCTTCTGGTCATTGCGACAAATAACAGCTTTCGCTCGATTTCAGGATCCGTCTCAAGACTCTCCTTCCCTGGATAGAGCTTTTTTCCATTATCCAGCATAGGAATAAATACAGACTCAAAATCCAAGCCTTTAACGCTGTGGTAAGTCATAAGCAATACGACTTTTTTAGAGTCGGCGATTGCTAGCGAGGCGACGCCACTTCCGCTACCAAAAACTTGTAACGTCACGTCTAGCTGGCTCGATGAAAAGAACCTATTGACTCGACCATAAGGGTCGGTCACTTTGTCGCCATTTCTATATTTCGAACTATCGCGTGTTGGCGGATTGCCCAAGCCTTCTACTTTGCTAACATACTCGATAAACTGCGCAATATTTTTATGAAATGGAACCAAAATGACTGCAGGCGTACGAGGGTTCACCCAGAGTTTTACTTCTTCCCAAAGCCACTTACATTCGTCATCAGACGACTCAAATTTAAATAGTCTCGGCGGAACTTCCTCTTGTCGCACAGGTTCACCAGCCGTAAAGCTTCCCTTGGGCAAAAGTTTAGACACTATATGAGCAAGTTTCTTAGTCAAGCGGAACATCTTAAGCAACCGATGTTCTTGAACATTAAAACTACTCGTCAAATCCGCGAGTCCAATTGGTTTATTGGCAGGATAAATACTTTGAGAAAAATCGCCGGCCAATACCATCGCACCGGTTAGGTTGTTAATTTTTATCAAATCTGCTTTCGATATATCTTGAACCTCGTCGAGAAAAACAAAATCAGCTGCAACTTTGTCACTAATAAATGCAGTGTGAGTTTTAACTACTATCCGATCTCTGTGCCTAGGCAATAGACTACTTTGTATCAAGTCTTTTAAGGCGTGCGTGAAGGTAACAAACACAATCAAAGCTGACTTGTTCAGATCGGCCAATTGCTCCATTGTGTGAACCAACACAACGGATTTACCGTTGCCAGCAAAGCCAGAAACCCACGGCATTTTGTAGGTCTGCGCGCCTCCTTGCAAAGCAGTTAAACAGTCTCGTATGATTGCCCGCTGAGACTCTTCTAGATTTCCGGCTGAGGGCTTCCATTCCATTTTTTACCCCGAAACCGTTAAAGAGTTAGAGTCGGCCGAAGCGAGGTTAGCCTCATCAAAGGCCTGAGACCCAAGGTGGGCTGTATGATTTGTATGGAGCAGTCGTTTTCGCGCTTGAGCAGCATCACCCAAATCATCGCGCCCTAATTTTTTGCCAATCATCAACAGCAAATCGCAGTCGCTTGACGTGGCTTCATTCGAAATCAATTTATTCTTCAGCAATATCGAAGCCTTTTCAAGATGCATTAAGCCTTCTTGTTTACCTTGACTCAGTAAACTGCCACCGAGTGCATTCAAAGCAAAAGGTAGATTAGGATTGATCACTAGAGCCTGTTTTAACAATTTTTCATATAAATTTCGATCATCGCGCTTAGTTAGCGCATAATTATAGATCGTTACCCCATCTTTTTTACGCGTGTATGCAATTTCTGCCCATGCATTTGAGGCCTTCGTTTTGTGACCCATTGCATAGCAATAACAAATCATCGTTGCGTGATTTGCAGCTTTATCAAGTTCATCTGCCTGAATAAATTGCTCTGCTGCCTCTAAATATAAGCCTGCATCAGAAAGCGCATGCGCATATGTCAATGTCGCTCGCGCTGAAGGCCGACCATTATTTAGTATTAGCGATTCGTTGTAGTGCTGCTTAGCTTCCAACATGAGAAGTTCTTTCGGTGACAACTCGGTATTAGAAAGTGGATTAAGTAAGGTAACTTTCCGTTCAACACCTCCCACCTTGGCCGTTGCCTCCAAAAGCTTATCGTGCGTAATTGAACAGGTAATTACAATCACTTCAGACTCTGAAAAACCACCATCGTCCTCGGATTCAATACGTAAAATTCCCAAAAGTTTATTTCCGTTACTGACGCACATTGGTAATTCAATTTCGATTTGACCGTCCCTACTTACTCTTAAATTTTCAACGAAGGGTTTTTCGGAGGGAACACTACTGCCTGCTGGGACCACCAATTTGAGTCCACCACCTTTAGTGATAACAAATATAGGTTCACTGGTAATCGGCTTCACAAAGTCTATGGCTAGACCATGATGTCCGATACAGTGCAATGCAGCACCCTGAGATACGTGCGTTTGAAGATCTCGCGGAACGATGTTGTTTTTAGTCTCGGGAAAATGTGACGTAATTGCAGACCGAACCAACGATATCTTTGCGCTACCACCAATAAACAATATTGCATCAATATCGTTCTCATCAACCTCTGCCTTTAACATGGCGTTCTCAACCGGCGCGTAAAGATACTTTGGCTCACCTAATTCAAGCTGTTCAGAGTCATCAAAATCATCTTCATATTTAATCTTTGGTGGTCTTGAAAACAGCTCAATGGTATTGAGAAATTCGCTAAGCTTTAAGCTAGGCTGAGGAATAGCCATTGAGATCTTCCCAATTTTTAGAACGGGCAAAGCTGTAGCTGTTGCTTGATAACCCAACTTGTAAGCAGTCTCAAGGTCTTCTATCTCAAGTTCGCGCAAATGATCGCTACAGTATATTTTTAAAGCTTCGGCTGTCGGCTTCAGCCAAGGTAACACAGCCCTAGCGACTTCTTCATGTTTTAATTCATCGTATGCTACTGGACCATTTTCATCAGTAATTTTTAACTGAGGTACCAAGTACCGCACAGCGATAGTTCGATCAATATCATCACCTCCTAGCGCCATGAAACGCGATATCGCCTTATTTTTCGATACCACGTTTAAGCCTGTTACTAGTGCGCTAAGTATAGATATATCGCAAGTACCTGCACCAAAGTCGTAGACCAAGACATTCTTTGCGCCTGAACGTAGGCTCTCAATAAAACTATTTTCGGCCGCGGCCGACTCATGCAGATAACTTAAAAATGCAGCATTCGGTTCGTCGATGAGCCCAGCTAAATTAATCGAATATCCAGCATCCTCTAAACAGCGGATAAGATCACGTCGCTGATTGGCTTCAAAGGATGCGGGAACACTAATTGCATAGAATATATTTTCAGACAACCCTGACCGATTAACGGCTTCAATAATACCTTCACGCAAATAAGTAAAAAAAACAGTTGCAGCTTCTTGCGCTGAACGAACTGATGCAACTTTGCTACGAGGATAACCAATACCTTTATTAATACCTAGCTGCATTTTAAAAGAGGAAAATGTAGTTTCACCCTCAATACTCGTTGACTTTAACTTATAGGCATCACTACCAAAAAGAACTTTTCCTCTATGTAAAGTCAAAACGCTGTTCACCAAGTGATTTTCAATCACATCGCCATACCGAGTCGGCTGCTTGATTGGTAACGGCGTCAGCACCATTTTGCCAGTGTCTTTGTCAAGTGCTACAGCCGTCGCTACGGTGGTAGACGTACCAAAATCGATACCGATGTAAGTCGCATTCGCCAAGGCTTTTTGTACTGCGCTTGATGCCTTAGACGCAATCAGTGCTGCAGACCCATCAACATCAGTATTTTGTGGATGTGTTCTTGCACCTGTGACTATTAGATCGTTGGGACTAGTTTTTGCGCTAGTATCGGACTCATTTTTCTTTGAAGTACTTTCCCCAGCAGTAACAGCTTCATTAGGTGTGGCGATGGCCACAATCCAATCTGCGTGTATTTTATTTATTAGAAGTTCGTTCCCACCTATTTCTTTAAGTAATCTTTTTAATGTGTCAAGATACCTTGCCAGATCGTCAGGCTCGATCTTGTAGCCAATAGGCTTGTGCGATAAGTCGTTGCGAATATCTTGCACCTCCTTTACGTATTTAAAACCAGAACGCTGCAATCCCGTCAGAGCCTTATGGTTACATAGCTCGGCCCAATTTCTTGCGAGGACACGAAATAAAGCGGCAGGATCCAAATCTCCTAGCTGTCCTGCAGACGGGTCTAAGGCGCGTTGCTGAGTTACCGTCAGCTGATCAAATACATAAAATCTCCACCAAGATTCGCCACCTATTTTGGGCAACCATTCAATTAGCTTTACACCCCCTTCAAGGGCGACGCCTTCAATGTGATCGTGGATCATTTTTATACTCTATTTGCGAATAGGTTTGATAAGAGTTGGGAAAACGAGGAAAGAGCGGCGGCCCTTAATAATTTGATCATATGCTATTTGCCTTAGCCAGCAATGTAAGTAAGCCCCTCATACTGGATTTTTTCTTCAAGTCCCTTCTACAAATCCGAATTTTGCTCGTGGCTAAGAAACTCCCCAAAGGAGTCGTAAGCAGTGATGAAGGCACAGGCTTCGCCATAGGGCACATCGACTTGATAGCTTCCATCGGGCAGCATTGTGCTGACTTGATTGGGATGCCAGCGCTCACAGGCAAGCCAACGAGCTCGAAACGGCATGTATTTCAATCCCGCCACCTGTCGGCTCGGGCCGTTAAAAATGCCATAACTGCTTTCAAACACATGCGCTAACTCGTCTTCTGTGACCGCGATGGCGTCGTCAGTCAACAGCTCGGCGACTTTGATCGCATCGACAGAAAAACTACGCAGCCCTGCGCATAAATGGCAATAGGCGTCGATAAACCAATTGTCGCGGTAGTAAGTGAGTCGTTGTGGCGAAATCGTTCGCGCCAAGGTCTCATCTGTTTGGCGCCCGTAGTAGTCAATACTCAGTTTTTTTCTTGAAATCAATGACTGCGCCACCACCTGAAAGTACTCGTTGGAGACGTCTCTCTGAGCAATGGGCAAAATCCTGATTTTTTGCAACGCTGCAGTGGCATCGCCTGCCCCTTGCGACAGCAATTGGGTGAGTCGCTGCTTGGTAGGTGCGATGTTGATGGCCATCAGCCCACCCGATTCGAGCTGTGACATGATTTCAATCATGAACAGCAACCCGTAGATTTTACGCTCGCTAAACCAAAACCCGGGTAGTTCCTGCGAGGCACCAGGCTGACCGGCGTTATCAAGCACATAGCCGCGAAGGGATGCATCCAAAACAACCGGTAACCCAAGCCGATCTCTCAGGTAATCCAGGTCTCGGCAAACCGTCGCCCGTGAAACCTCGAGCGACTCACACATCTGCTGCATCGTGACGCTGCGGTTCTGTCGCAGCAGCGACCGGATTTTGTAAAAGCGCTCGGTTCTATCCATTTGAGATGAGTCCGGTTAACAGTTACCAAACCATACTAACCTATATTTAATCTGGTCGCGGTCACCATCGACGCTATCGTTCAATCAAAAACATACCCTCATTGCCTAAGGGCAATACCTGCGCGCTACCGCCACTAGGTTCAATAACCGTATAGCCCGACGAGCCATTGGAAATCACCGTGGTCATGCCACTTGGCCCAATTGCCGTCACACCACCAGCGCCATTGGAAATCACGTTGGTGACGCCACGCGGTGAAATCACGGTGTAGTTACCGTTACCGTAAGACATCACATTGGTCACACCACGCGGAGAGATCACCGTGTAGCCGTTGGCTCCATTGGGTGTGACCGTGGTCACGCCGCCTGGGCTATAAACCGTGGTGGGACCGCTTTGAACCGGAAAAGTCTGTGCTTGTAACGGTGCGCAGATCACTAGGACACCCAACAAACCGCTGATTTTGATGGCTTTCATGACTCACTCCTTCTAGCGTGAGCCCCGATCATGACAGGGCTGGTATCTCACCAAGTGAGACACCAAACCATCCCCTTAAACACTCAACGCTTAGGCACTGAACGTTTAGGCGACCGCGTTTCAATCACCGACCGTTGTGAGCGCGCGAGATCGCTTATCCAATTGGGTCAGAGTAGGTGCGTAAAGGCAATTGCCAGAGCGGCAACCACCAAGGTTTACAGTGCGCGCAAAAACATCGTCTGACTCGGCAAAACATGATGCTATTTGATAGAGCATGAGCGCGTGAAGATCATCTGCGTGATCGATTCACACAAAAAAGCACAGATCAACTATCCCACCCCAAAAAGCCACTTCATGGAGCTGGCGAACCGAGTGTCTCACCGATTGAGACGGCGAAGACTTCACGCTGAATTTGCCTCAATCAGCGATTTTTTTAAAGACACGCTCACCTGGTGAGACACCACCATCGCTAAATTGACCTTTACTACGGGTCATCGATTTAGTCGATGCAACTCCTCAAACAGCAGTTATCTAATAAATGGAGGTTCGATATGAAACGTCTCTTTTTGCTTGCCCCAGTGGCTGTTTTAATCGGCTGTGGTGGCGGTGGTGGTGGCAGCAGTGGTGGTGGCGGTGGTAGTTCAATCCCTACAGTGCCATTCACCACTTGGAGTGCCGTTCAACCTAATACAACCACAGTCGTTCCGGGATCATCGCAAGAAGTGAGTTATTTGGCTAATGCCTCCACAGACACCGTAACGTCTATCTCGTCTGTTAGCCCTAACGAAACTGGAGCGAATTACTTCGTTACAACCAATGCCAACAATCAGGCTAGCGCAATTGGGATTAGGTCAGCACGAGGTACCAACGTTTTGTTTAACACGTCAAATGGATCTTCATTAGGTTCTCAAATCAGATACTTCGCCACCCCACAGCGATATGCGCGATTCACAGGCGCACTTACTGGGGATGCGACTAGCGCGGCGCTCGCTGCAGATGAGCGTTACTCGGGTTGGAATTATCAATCTTACGGCGTGTGGATTACGGGCAGAGGAACCGGGTCTGGAACAGCAGGCGCAGCCAGTGTGGGCGCAACAACACTTGGTAGCAACATTCCAACGACAGGGTCAGGTACATTTACAGGCACGTCAGCTGGCCTTTATGTCGGCCCTACAGGAAACTATTTAGTTACCACCGCTTTCATGACTGCAAACGTTTCTTTTGCAAATCGGACTGTTAACTTTAATACCGTCGATACTGCTGGAGCATCCGCTGCAAACGCTATAAACGGCAACTTTGGCACCTTAACTCCCGCGCTAAATTTAACAGGCACGTTAAATTATGGTGCAGGGTCAAACCGCATCTCTGGTGCAGTAAGTACAGCAGGCAGTTCCAACGGGAGCCCCATGACAGGAACAGCTACTGGCAATTTCTATGGCCCTAATGCCAATGAAATCGGGGGTACGTTTAGCGTAAACGGCACCGGGATGGAAACATTTGCGGGTGCATTTGGCGGCAAACGCTAATGTTTGAGAGGTTGCTGTCAGGAGCGCTTCTCATAGCGCCTCTTTTTTTTACTTCTGTCAGCGCTCAAACACCCCTCCTTTATCAAAAGCGATTCGATCAAGGTGTGCAGTTCATGCAAACCGACATTGATCAAGCGGTGGTGGTGTTTCGTGCGCTTTATGCAGAGACTGGGGCGACTCGGGTTCAACTTGAGTTGGCCCGAAGCCTGTACATCGCCGAGGATCTTGACGCCGCCAAGACTGAGTTCATCGATGTTCTACAAAAACCGATTCCGATCACAGTGCGTGACAAGGTCGAGTGGTACTTAAGCGAAATTCAAAAACGACAGTCAGCCAGGTTCTCGGTTGGCGTATTCCAGGACTCAAACCCCGGTCAAATTACATCCGATCGTGTTTTCGAGCTTTTTGGGCAATTATTTGAGTACCAACCACCGACACCCACGGAGACCCAAACCGCTTTTAGTCTGACAGCTGAAGCTGAGCGCGAACTCGGCAAACGATCTGGCTTTTATGCACAAGCTAGCGTATCAACCTTGACCTATGAAACCTCGGATTACAACAAGCAAGTCCTTGACGTCTCTTTGGCAAAGCGCTGGGAAGACCACAACTTTAAAAGCGTTCGACTCGGCAACCAAACCATGTTCTACGGGGGTAAGTTTCTTTTCAATATGCCTTATGTGTCGTCGACCTTAGTCTTTAATCGACCAAATCAAGATTATTACGGCGTCTCGGGACAGGTGGGGCAACTCGACTATCCAGACTACAGCTACTTGAATGGCACGCAATTACAGGGCCGTGCGTTTTATAACCACAACCTGACTGAAAACTTGACGGCTTTCTTTGAGGTCGGTGCCGACCACGCGATCACAAAAGAAAAGGCCTATGGCTCAACAGGCTTTTACGGCACCATCGGCACGCAGATCGCACACAGTCCGAGTTCGCTTCAATTGAACCTGAAGGCCACGTTTTCAAGTCGTGGTTACGGCGAGGTTGATCCGCTGTGGGGACGAACAAGAAAAGACAACGGGCAAATCTTTTACGCCTCACTGGTCAAACGGGACTTTTACATTTTTGGGCTAACGCCCGTAATTGAAGCCACTTATCAGACCAACCAATCCAACATCAATTTCTTCACTTACAACAAGTTTTTTGTGGGCCTGTATTTCAAGAATGTTTACTAAATCGCTAAGCACTATCCCACAAGATGCAGTACCTGTGAAAAAAGAAGAACGATAGTATTTACACGCCGGTGTGAATAAATATTGAGTGAGAAGTCGTATGCAAGCTCCTGCATCCTCTCTTCCATCACATGCCCTGCTTTGGCCCGTAAATGATTTGTCCCCGCAGGTCGCTCTGCACAACCTTGAGCAATTTGTTGTAAGCCTGTTCCTGGCCAGGCTGGCAAACGTCACTCGCCATCTCTGTTTCTAGCAGGCGG
>Ga0209390_10010254_pt1 | contig 11014 bp, 13 predicted proteins | sample BON01_FD_187212 | JGI IMG/M metagenome (GOLD analysis project Ga0209390, IMG submission 187212) | Freshwater microbial communities from Lake Bonney liftoff mats and glacier meltwater in Antarctica - BON-01 (SPAdes) (version 2) | ecosystem: Environmental > Aquatic > Freshwater > Ice > Glacier... | reverse complement strand
GGGAAGGAGGGGGCAGGGGAGGGTCAAAAAATCAGGTGCGGGCGGGTGCTTACCTTTTTCTGCCCATGCTCAATGCCAAGCGTAATGGCGATGACCAGGACACCCAGGAAGAGCAGGACCGCCGCCCCTAGCTTGAGCCAGCGTTTTCGCCTGTCATTGCTGCTGCTGGGTCCTGCACCCGCGGATGCCTGAGCTGTGGCCATGCTGGTTTGACGACAGGCGGAGGGAGGACGACCACGACGCCCTTCTCCGGAGGCGTGTGTGCTGGTAGTGGCGACCGCGACCACGACGCTGCCTGCCCTTTGTCCTATGGCCAGATGGAAGGGGGAGGGGCGGAGGCAGGGATCAAAACCTCGTCCACCTTGCGCCCTGGCGGGCATGCTCTTTTGGCGAGGCAACAACACGAAAAAAGCCAAGGAGACGCATTCAGAAGGCGGCAAATAGGTTGTCCGCAGACGCTCCTCGATGATGGTGAACGTATTGTTATTGTCTCGATCACCACATGGGTGCGCACCACCAACAGAGCCCCCGTTATCTATTTTTGTCTCGAGCCATGCCTTTGTAGTGCCGTGTTTGGGCCATGAATGCTTCGCTGAGTAGAGCGTTGGCGAAAGGCGATGATGGGGGATAAGTCGAATTGCCCCGTCTCCCTGATTTGGCACGTCACACATTAAGAGGACCGGTTGGCAGCGGTTCCGACGGCGCGGGCAGTACCTGGTACATGCCTGCATGCCGCAGGCGAAGGCGGCCCGTGTGTGCGCGGTGTGTGGCTGTGGCCTAGCCCGCTGGGTGTGACGGTGGAAGGTAGAGAGACGAGACGCAGGTGGCTAACCCATCCTCACTGCACCCCTCCTCGCCTTCCCCCACACAACACAGCCCGTTAAACCATGCACGCCATTTTTCTGAAACCGTCGTCATTTCTCCTCGTCGTTGTCCTTCTCGTCCTGGCGGTCCTTGCCCAGGGGCAGGAGCAGCAGCAGCATGACAAGCCTGCCCGCCCCTTCAGCCGTCTCCAGGTCCACCACGGGCGCGGCAGCAGCAGCACCGGCTCCGCCTCGGTGGGAGCACAGCCGTCGGACAACGAGGAAGGTGAGGAGGGAGGGTGGGATGGGATGGGTAGAGGGGGTGGAGAGCGTAGGAGGAGTGGGGTGTGTGTGGGTGGGTGGGCGTGGGTGGTGCACGGGGGCGGGCTGCTGGTCTGCAAAGCCGCACATTTGCACTCCAACCCTCCCTTGTCCCCCTTGCTGCCGTCCGGCTAGTGCACTCGGCCGTTTAGAATCCCTTTCTTTTCCCCTGGTACTCTCTCTTTCCATCCAACCGACTCAACCACTCCCACCCCCCCAACCTCCCTCTCCTTTCCTCCCTCCACTCCCACACCCACAGCCGACTTCACCAAGCCCACTGACCGCGTCGGCTACCTCCTGAATCTGACTAAGAACGGGCTCGACCCCGTGCAGGCTTTCCGGAGCGCCATGAACACCAAGGGTACGGAGGGAGGGAGGGAGGGATGGGATGAAGGGGTAGAGCGGGGTTGAGTGCTTATGGGTGTATTGTCTCGTCTTAATCGCAGGAGAGGAGGAGAAGGGAAGAAGGACGACGACAAGAGGATTCGGGAAATAGAAGGGACCGAGAAAGGTGACAAGACGCCAACGCCTCTCCTCACCTTCCTTTTAACTTCCCCTCCCTCCCGCCCTCTCTCCTTACCAGGATTCAAGGCCATTTTGGATAACTCGGAGATTCAGCACCGGGTCCTCAAGGAGTTGCCTCTCTTGGGCGCCATCGAGGGTTTCAGCAAGATCAGGGCAAACCGCCGGTTGAGCGCGGAGGAGGTAGGGAAGGGAGGGAGGGAGGGGAGGAGGGAGGTTTGGGTCCACATTATTCAATATTTTAAAAAGAAATCAACTCAACCCAACTCAACCTTTATTCTTACGCATCACCACTCACAGACTAAGGAGGGCTCTGCTCAAGGTATCGAGAACCTCATGACGCTGGCCCAAGACGCTTTCGTTAACAATGTAAGGCGCCTCCCTTCTGTCCCTCCCTCCCTCCATCCCCTCCTTCCCTTCCTTCCTTCCTTTCCATGCACCTCCACCCTTCCTTCCCGTCCAGTCACCTCACTATTGTTCCTCCCTCCCTTCCTCCCTCCCTCCCCAGGTGAACGACCCCGCAAAGGTCTCGGCGACGGTCGCGAAGATGGCCACCTCCTCCGACCCTACCATCCAGGTAAGGAGGGAGGGAGAAAGGGAGGGAGGGAGGAATGGGAAAGGCAAGAGGATAGAATGGTTGCATGTTTTGCTCGGGGTAGCATATAGTAGGGTTTGGAATCTTACCCACGCATCACTTCATCTTTATACCTTCTTTCCCTCCCTTCGTCCAAACTCACACGCACACAGGCCCTCTTCAAGCGGGCGCAGGCAGGCGACAAGGATGCAGTGGAGGCCCTGCAGGACGAGTTCACGCAGCAGCACTACACGGGTACGTCCTTCCTCCTCCTTTTCCTTCAATAAATTGTATGCGACGAAAAGTTGAGCGCCAAATTCGCTCATCGCCCCTCCCTCCCTCCTTCCTTCCCTCCCTTCAGGCTTGGACGGAAAGGCGTTCCGGGAGATCGCCAAGGAGCAGAACGCCGGCAAGCTGGAGCAGTTGCCAGAGATGATGCACTTCATTGAGAAGGAGCCCAGCTTGGCCAAGGTATTCAAGGACTGTAAGTCGAAGGAGGGAGGGAGGGTAGGGAACGGATATGGAAACTGGCACGGGCTGATTTTCACACGCATGTGTACACACACACACACCAAAAAACACCCAAAAAAAAACCAAAAAACGCACACACACACAAACAGTGGCACCCGTAAATGAGCCGACCTTTCCGCCGACTGAGGAGGACATGATGGCGTCCACAAGATAAACAGATATAAAAGAAGTGCTGGGGGGGGGAACTGGAGATAAGGATAGATAGAAAGATAAACAGAGACAAGAAGCGCAAAGCCAAAAGTATTTTGAGTATGTGAGAAACTAGATGGGAGAAAGAGAGATGGGAGAAGAAGAGGGTATAAAGTAGGCCAAATGAATTTCAAAGCCAAAGAAAAAAGAATAAGAGAAAGTCAGGTGACACCGATGCATGGCAGTTGAAAGAAGTCGTCCTTGGTAAGCGTTGTTGTCGTTTCGACATGACCCGCGACGATGACGGACAGCCGCTGGCCAAACGCACGCGCAAGGGCCTTACGCAGCACGGCAGCAGCGAGGCAGCAGCATGGCTTGCAGCACGGCAGCAGCACGGAAGCAGCATGGGCAGTAGCACGGCAGCAGTACGGAATATGTGTAGGCGATATAGCCGACAATTCGCGCTTCGCGCGTCAGAGAACTCGCACCTTGCGTCATAATTAATGCATTCAATCGATGTAGGCAATTGTTCCCGTTTCGCGCGTCAGGACACGCCACGCCATTTGTCCACACGGAAATGCGATATCACGGTACACGCGCTTTTGTGGGGGAAATGACTCAAAAACACCACGTTCTTTCTTTTTTGATGCACAATGGACTGTTATACCGAAAAGCTCGTCTTCACATTCGCATTTCGACTTCCGCCACAGGTAAGATTATACCCCATGTTTTCTGGTACCATGCAATCAGAATGTCGGATCAGCGCCATCTCAGCCATGTCCAACGCATCCTGTCGCTTAATGCCGGCCAGGATAATCACACTCATAAAATTATGCAAGCCGTACTCATTGATGTCATGCGCGAGGCACAGCCTATGAGATTCACTAAAATGCACATGAATACGCTGATCAAAGTTTCTTGTCTGCCCGACATATACTTTTAAGTTTTTGAGACATAAAATCAAATAAATGACACCACCTCGCATAACACCATCACATTGCTTCATGATTTTATAGGTTTCCACGATGAAGTTTCGTAATCCACAGTAGCGTAGATATCAAAGTTTGGGCACAGGGGATGGTGAGAACGAGAGTTGGAACTCTACCGGCAGATTTAGATTTTTGTAAAATTGTGTAGCAATCGCGCAATGAAAATATTCGATATTTTTGCCACGAAGATTCGTTTGCGGCCACGACCGCTGCGCCGGGCTCGAAAGAATGTCATTGCCGGCAGCGACTGCTCTCCAACGACCGATCGGTGATATGCGACCAGTTCTTCAAACACCGGTCGGGATTTTACAGCGACCATATCCCCGGTGTACGACCACGACCGATCGGTGATGCCGGCGTTGGCTACGATAATCGGCGATTTCGACTCCACTCCGGCGATTTCGCGACGCTACGACTATCGGCAAATGTCACAAACGAACACCTCTTTGCGACGACCGATCGGGATTTTATACAAAGACATTGCTTTTTTCTTTCATATACAGCCGATCGGCGATTCTCGGTGACTATATTCAGTCGTGATTCCGGGTATTCATCACCAACACTCACGCCACGTACACACCTAATAAAAAAACCGCTTCAAAAAAACGTTGCAGTATGCATCCGCGGATTCATCGGCATCTCAAGCGTCGTTAACACATTTCCATATCCAAATGTTTTCGACCAACCATGCAAATCAATCTTGACCTCATCCAGCACATTCTTTCCATTTCGCTTGCAAACGACCACCATCAAGCGCTATGAGTCAGCATCGACGAGGAGGCGCGACGTGCTTCAATAATGCCATCAATAAATTCGGCTGGGAAAATTTCGTGTCTGTAATTCTCCTGTCCGGCATTGAGCAGCAGGAACAACTGGATTGGACCGAGATTGCAGCGATCGGGTATCTAGATTCTTTGTCATCCGGAAAGAGAGGTTACAATGTTGAAGCTGGCGGCAGGGGGATCTCAAAGGACATGAGGGAGAAGATGAGTGGCGACAAAACGGGAACACCACACAAAAAAGCCGTGATGATCAAGATACTTAAGACCGGCGTGGAAATTACGCACAAGTCCGTCATCGATGCCGCAAAAAAGATGGGTGTAGGACGACATACCATCAGAGATCTTGCCATCAATAAGAGGAAACAAATTAAGTGCAAATGCGGCGAGTATGTCAACTTCTTCTTTACGGCAAGGTTCCTGGACTAGAAATTACTTTGGTACCGTGCGTAAATCAGTAATGTGGTGAGAGACCTAAAAAATGAAATAAAATATTATCGTATAATTAGCGCGCGAAGCGCGTAGCGCTGCTCCTACCACACGTAATAATAAATTTCAATTTTCGTTAACTTACATAAGCCCTACCATAAGACATTTAAACCCCGACACCTACATGCCCTCATAGTGCCGTAATAGCGTAATACCTAGGTACTATCGCGATCTTCCTCGACCTTTATTTTTATTTTAGCTAACTTACTTGAAAATATGAAACAGAGGTGTTGGTGACCAACATAGGTGTATTATATCATCTTGCATCATTTATGGGCCAAAAACGCCCCCCATGGGCCACGCGGTACATTCCAGGCTTCAGCCTACATTCCCAGGGATATTCGGCCATTTTCCGCGGAATTATCGGTGGATAACGGAGTGATTGTTTAGAGAGGATTGTAGGCGTCTTTCACCGCGAGCAAACTCGGAAAACGCCGGTAGTTCCAGGGTACCTACATTCCCAGGGATATTCGGCCATATTTCCGCGGAATTATCGGTGGGCCACAACGGTGTGATATTTTAGAGAGGGATGTAGGCGAGCAAAAATCGGATAAAAACGCCAGTGGTCTGATGCTGGTATATCCCGCGTGGCGCATGGGGGGCGTTTTTGGCCCATAAATGATGCAAGATGATATAACACACCTATGTTGGTCACCAACACCTCTGTTTCATATTTTCAAGTAAGTTAGCTAAAAATAAAAATAAAGGTCGAGGAAGATCGCGATAGTACCTAGACGCCGAATCTGCCAGATGTGTTGGCCGCCACGGATGCGTTGGCAGCCATGCGTCTTGAGGAGAAGCAGGAAGAGGACGCGCAGCCGCAGCAGAAGCCGGGGCAGGACGAGGAGGAGTTTGACGAGGAAGCCTTCTTGCTTGAGGGGGCGCCCGATACGATCGTGTGTCCCATCTCCCATGTCCTCATGATGGAAGCCTGCGTGGCCGGCGACGGCTTTTCCTTCAACCGCCCCGCACTGCAAGCCCATTCCTGAGATCACTTTGCATAACCAGAACATTCGAACGCAGGTGGTGGAATGGAAAGAGGAGAAGCACAAGCAACGGCGGGCCATTCTTGCAGGTGCGACTGCTGCTATCGGGGGTGCGATAGCTAAGGGAGGTGCAGGGGAAGGGGTGGCTTGTGCCACGGAGGCCGGAAGGGGCGCCTCCAAGAAGAGGAACAAGGGGCGAAACAAGGGAAAGAATTAGACGGCGTGAAAAGAATATGTAAATTATCAATGTGATTATGGTCTTATTTTTTTTAAAACTTTGTGCAAACAATCTAAACCTATCAAATGTACCTAAGATCCCCAAATACCATGTCCCATCAATCTGCGAAACCCCACAAAATTTAGGACTTTTTTATCATGCTCAAATCACACTTGCATTCCCGCCCTGATTGGTCATGCCAGGTAGCGGTACGGGAGGAGAAGGCGGCCCTTGCGCCTCGTCGCCCTCACGCCCCTCAACGCCATCCACACCCACGTCGACGATGCCCTCCTTGTTGTCCCGTTCCTCCTCCTCGGCATCCTCTTGTGCCTGCTCGTGCTGGCTGGTGTAACTCGACTCCAGCTCCTGCTGCTGTTGTTGCTTGCTGGAGCTGCCCTCCAACACACGCAAAGCCGCGTCCCTCACCAAGTGGCCACCCATGCCACCAACACCGCCAGCGCCACCACCACTAGCCAGCGGTGGCTCTGGAAGCATTGGCATGACCGACAATGTGCCTCGCGTGTTCACATTGCTGCTGCAGCTGCTGCTGCCCTTTGGTTCGGAGGCCTCCATTTCCTGCCCCAGCTTCACCAAGTCTGTGGTGAAGGCAAACGGGGTGCCGTGCAACCGAATGTCGTGACGTTCCAGCAAGTACACCATCTCTTCCAAAGACAAGTACATCTTCTCGCCGCCCAGGTCATGATACAGGTGCTCGGAGTTGCGCAGCATGTCTCGAAGGCGATTCTTGGCCCGCGCAATGAGAAGCCGGACGCCAAGGTCGCGCAGGTCGCTGCTCGCATCCGCGAGGGCACGCATCCCGCTCAAGTCGATAAAGTTGATGCCCGAGGCGTCCAGCACGATGAAGTGGTGGCAGCGCTTCTTGCCTTTGGCGCCTGCTTCCTGTAAGTGCTGCGTCGGCTTCGGCCGCTGCTGAACGGACGCTCTCGCCGCATCCGATCCCATCTCCGTCTCTTCACTCGTCCTCGTCGTGGCTGGCAGACACCCACACGTCGCCGGACTGCTGTCAGCCACACTGCCCGCCGCCGTGTTGGCAACTGAGCTTGGCCTCGACAAGGGCGTGATGCTGCCTCCACCATGCGTATCCTTTTTGACGACGGCCGCCTCGGCGATCACCTTGGCCGTCTTGGTGGTGGTCAGGAAACCCTTGATTGACATGCCCAAGTTCTGCGTCACCGCCGCGTCCCGCTCCATCTTCCTGGCTTCGCGCACGAGTTCCTCCTTCACGCAATCCCCATTCACAAACGTCAGGGCTTCGTCCAACCGCAACACCCTAATATTTCGCAATTGCATTGCTTGCGGGTACCTGTCCACAGTGCGCCACCCTCCCGGCCCTCCAGGGAGCCGACCGAGCTGCTTCAGGTCCGGATAAGAATATTGGAGAAGGAGGCCGCAAATCGAAATGGCAATGCCGCAGTAGATGCCCGTGTCAATGCCCACCGCAAGCATGATGATCGCCGTGGACATCATCACAAAGAAATCCCGTTTATTGCAACGGTATGCCTCGAAATAGGGCTGTACGCTGAAGGACGAGACAAGGGCGCCGCACAACAAGGCTGCCAAACCCGACATGGGGATGAAGTAAAAGATGGGGCCCAGCCATTGGACTGCCACGATGATGAGCGCCGAGGCCACCAGTGCTGCAACCTGCGTCCGTCCACCGGCTTCATAATTCACCGCCGAACGAGCAAAGCCCGTCACCGCGACAAAGCTGCCGAAGCAAGACCCAATCACATTGCTCAGGCCCAGGGCACTCAGCTCTTGATCAACCATGATCTCGTACCGGCCCTTGTTGGCATACGCTTTTTGGGCAGAATAGGAGAGGAGAAAAGAGACGACGGCGACAGTCAAGCCAGAAGTGGCAAAGGTGGAAAGCTCGTCCAAGCTCATATCCCAGGCAGCGTAGGTCTGGAAGCCACTGGGCAAGTTCCCAATGATCTTCATAGGCACGTCATGATGGGTGGAAAGAGCCCAAGAAAGCACAGTCGCATAGACCATCACAAAAACGGGCATCAGATTCGCCACATTTCGGCAAGCCCTGTCCCAGCGCATTCCTGTGGCGGGACGCTTCTTCCAGGTAGCCATGCCGTATATGAGGAAGAACCCAGACAAGCCCACGAAGAGTTCCCAAGGGTTGGTGCGAGGCAGGTGCATAATAAGATACTCCAAAATTTGATGGGTGTAAGTGAAGGAGGGTACCTTGATCCCAAGAAAGTACTTAAGTTGGGAGATGACGGTGATAAGAATCCCGGCGCTGTTGCAGGACACGAGGACAGGATAAGAGACGTAGTGCACAATCGCCCCAAGCCGGAAAAGCCCCAGCCCGACTTGGAAGATGCCGACGAGGAAAGTGAAGTGGATGGCGGCAACGAGGCGCATTTCCTTGCTATACCCATCGGTGAGACCCTTGTCGAGGGCCGAGGCGGCCATCATGGTGACGAGCGCTGGGGGGGAAGGAAAGGAAGGGAGGGAGGGAGGGATAGGAGAATGAGTAGGTGGCGGTGACTAGGTGGTTTGATACAGAGAGACAATTGAGGGGGAAATGATGAAAAGTGGAATGAAAGAGATAGAGAGGGAGCAAGCTACCTCCACAGAGGAAGCACACCGGACCCAACCCCACCCTCCCCACCCGCAACCAAAACACACCCCGCACCAACATCATCTCCCAATGACTTACCCGTATTGGCTGGACACGTCTCCCTACTCGTGCCCATGACAGCATAGACCAACCCAAAGAAAATCGCCGAGTACAAACCATGGATGACGGGGATGCCCAGCTGAATCCCATACGCCATCCCCTGGGGAATCAACAGCACGGCACACGCCAAGCCTGCATTCAAATCTCCTGAGAACTGCTGCTGGAGAGAGTACTTGGGCAGCCATTTTAAAATGGGAACGGACGGAATGCGGACGATCTCGACGTTCGCTACCCATTGCTTGGCTTTCTCCCAAGACGACTTGGGTCGCATCGCCATGCTTTCCCGCTCTTGCTCAATGTAGGAGGCGGCTTCGTGGTCCAGTGTGGAGAGCTCAGAGGACATGCGGCGGATGCGGTCGCTGGTGGGCGAATGCAGGTTGTCGCCGCCGCCAGACGCCGCGGGAGGAGGAGGAGGAGGAAAGGAGCCGGCCCGATGCAGGCCCAGCTTGGGTGGATAGAAGGGCGGGGGCACGCTGCCAGCCCAGGAGCTTGAGGCTGCCCTTCCCTCCCCGCCGCCACCAGGACCGTCGTCTCTGCTGCCGAAACGCGCCCGTGGCTGTGCAGATGAACTGGAGGCCGCACCCCCCTCTCCACCACCAACAGGGCCGTCGTCACTGCTGCCGAAGCGGGCCCGTGGCTGAGCCATGTGTTTCTGGGCTGTATGTGACGAAGGATGGCCCGAGAGCGATGCCGGCGCGTTTATGCGTGGGTCTGTCTGGTGGGAAGGGGGGCAGGGCAGGGGGCGGGGAGAGACAGAATGAGCATAAGGTTACAATGATGAGGTTGTCTGCGTGAGCTGCAGGCGGTACACACTTCGTACGCGAGAGAGTCGTCGTGCCCTGCGCCTGTGGGCAAACGGGCCAAACGCATAGCGATAGCGAAGCATGAGAATCGGCATCAAGCAAGCAAGCCTTTTGATCATGTCTTTGCCGCATCTTGTTCTTTTTGGTGCTGCTCGCACAAACCACACAGCCCACTGACGCCCTCCCTTCCCCTACACACTCAACCACAAGACAGGCCATTTGCGCTTTTGTGCCTGGACAAGTCGCCGCCGCTGCCGTCGTCGTCGTTCAGCAGCCCGAAGTCAAACCTCAAGCAAGCAAGCCAGCCTCCTCCCTCGCCTCCCTAGCTCCCCTCCCTACTCTCGCGTGCCAACGAGAATGAACACCGACGACAACGACCAGAACAACCCCAACAAATGCGACGGGTCCCCGTCTCGCCAAGTCCCCCACCCCAATAAGCAAGCCATGGATGACGACCTGAACGAGATGCGTGCAGCAGCCGCAACAGCAGCAGCAGCGGCCGCAGCAGCAGCGGGAGCCGCGGCCTCTGTCCTTCAAGAGGTAGGACGCGCCTTAAAGTTGTGCATGGGTGTATGCGCGTTTTCAATCAACCTGCCTAAGAACATGGAGAGCTGGCCATGCTCTTCCCTCTCGTCCGCGTCAGTGCCTTGAGACTCTCCTCCCCTCCAGATCATCCGCTGTCTACTCCCCCCACATATCATGCCGCCTCACCTCTCCCTTCCCTTCCCCTTACACTTCCCCAACCCTTTCGTTTCTCCAGCTGGATTCACCCGCCAACCAGGCCATGGAGCTGACCACGAACGACACGAGCGACTCAGAAGACGAGGGAGGGGAGTCCAAGAAATACCTGCGTCCGCCCGCCGCCCCTCAGCATCCCCGCCTCGGTGACTACTACCAGGCAGCCTTACCAGCTTTGGGCGAGGTCAAGGAGGAGGGCATGGCCGGCGGGAACGAGGAGCGACCGCACGAGCAGATGCAGCAGGAGAATGTGTGTTTGCAGCAGCAGCATAGTAGTGAGGGGTCTACTTCGTCCTCGTCGTCGGGCGCGTCCTCCACTTCCTTCTCTTCGTCGTCGCGGGCCGCGGCTTTGATTGCTGGGCGGGTGGATTTTGAGGGGGACGGGTTGGGGTCGGGAACGCGGGCTTATCGTTGAGA
>Ga0209390_10010251_pt1 | contig 11016 bp, 7 predicted proteins | sample BON01_FD_187212 | JGI IMG/M metagenome (GOLD analysis project Ga0209390, IMG submission 187212) | Freshwater microbial communities from Lake Bonney liftoff mats and glacier meltwater in Antarctica - BON-01 (SPAdes) (version 2) | ecosystem: Environmental > Aquatic > Freshwater > Ice > Glacier... | reverse complement strand
GCGGAGGAGGGGGGTGGCGCTTATGAGGCTGAGGACGAGGACGAGGACGAGGATGGGGAGTGGGAGGGAGAGGGAGAGGAAGATTACGACGACGAGGAGGGGGAGTATGAGGAGGAGGAGGGGGAGTATGACGAGGAAGGCGAGTACGAGGAGGAGGAGGGGGGAGAGTACGCGGAGGGGGACTATGAGGAGGAGGAGGAGGGGGGGGGCGAGTATGAGGAGGACGATTACGACGAGGAGGAAGAAGGCGAGTACGAGGCTGAGGCGGCGGGGTCGGAGGTGGGGGCGAGGGCTGCCGGGGAGGAGGAGGCGATCAGGGCGGAGGCTGAGGCGGCTGCGAGTGCCGCTGCTGCTGTGACGAAGGCCGCGGCTGCCGAGAAGGCAGCCGCTGTGGAGAGGGCCGCTGCCGATGAGACTGCGGCCGGGCTTGCTGCGGCGAAGCGGGCGGCTGCGGAGAAGGCAGTGGCCGAAAGCGCTGCCGCTGCTGCTGCGGAGAGGGCTTCGGCGGTTGCGGCTGCTGAAGCGAGGGCGGCTGCAGGGAAGGCTGCCGCAGAAAGGGCGGCTTCAGAGAGGGCTGCTGTAGAGAGGGCTGCTGCAGAGAGGGATGCTACCGAGAGGGCGGCTGCAGAGAAGGCTATGGCCGAGAGGGCGGCTTCAGAGAGGGCTGCCTTAGAGCTGGCGGCTTCGGAGCGGGCCGCCTTAGATAGGGCTGCGGCAGAGAAAGCTGCGGCGACTGCGGCGGCGGAGAGGGCTGCTTCAGAGAGGGCGGCGGCGAAGGCGGTGGCGGAGAGGGCTGCTGCCGAGTGGGCGGCTGCAGAGAAGGCTGCGGTCGAGAGGGCGGCTGTGGAGAAGGCGGCTGCAGAGAGCGCGGCTGCAGAGAGGGCAGCAGTCGAGAGGGCGGCTGCCGAGAAAGCTGCGGTGGCGAAGGCGGCGGCAGATAAGGCTGCTTCAAAGAGGGCGGCAGTCGAGAGGGCGGCTGCCAAGAAAGCTGCGGCGGCGAAGGCGGCGGCAGATAAGGCGGCAGCAGAGAAGGCTGCGGCGGAGACGGCTGCGGCGGAGGAGGCGGCCATTCATGCGGCGATAGAGGAGGCTGCGGCGGAGGCGCTTGAGCTGCAGAATTTGGACAGCAGTTCAGAGGCGGAGGCGGAGACGGCTGCAGATGCGATTGAGGCGGCTGCGGATGCGATGGAGGGCAAGTGATCCGGACCCACGTCCGCTACGCAACGGGGGGCGCAGCGCGAGGGCTGCTACAGACGCGCGTCTCTAATCGAGCGGCGCGCGACGGCCGATGGGTCTCATGGCCCCGGGGGGTCATGATCATTCGACGACTAGTCTCTCTCCCCGCGCGCGGCGTTTGCGCGAGCTTTTTTGTCTCGGGTTTGCCCAGTAGTGTGCGTGCCGGTCGATGTCGGTGCCGCGCGCCCGCCCGTCGTGTGTGAGTGCTCGTGGTCGACGTGGCGGGCGGCGCCGCCGTCGCCGCGCGTCGTCGTCCTGTGTGTGGCTGTCATGTTATAGTTATAGTTGTAAGCTGTTAGTTGTTTAGCGAGCTAGGTCTAGGTCGAGCCAGCTATTAGGTAGTAGGTGCTAGTGCTAGTGCGCTAGTGCTGCTAGGTCCAATTTTACTAGAGCTAGAGCTAGAGTATGAGTAAATGTATCTGTAATTAATTAGTAATTGAATTGTAATAGTAATAGTAAACTTCAACTTACAACTTAGCACTTATACACCTAGCTACTCATAATATATAGTATTTAGTATATTAATAAAGACTATATCATAGATCATATAGATATAGATAGATAACATATATTTAAATATAAAAAAACGATGTATATGTATTATTATAGATATATTATAATATATTATTATGTCTCCATATATTTCAATTTTTTTTCAAATGAAAATGACATTTTTTTTTTTTTAATATATTTCAAAAATGACAAAAATAAAAATGATAATAATAATTGATATATATAGAATGACAGAATATATAGTTATTATAATATAGAATGGGTTAACCCGACGCGGGGTGCGGAATGCGGGATGCGGGATGCGGTATGCGGTACGCGGTATCCTGGGCTATAGCTGCGCTGTCGTGCGCGGCACCCCGCACATGCAAAAGTGACAAAAAAAAATATATATATAATATAAAAAAGCAAGCAGAGCAAAATTTTTGATAAAAATAAAATGCAAGAGAGCAAAATTTTTGCAAAATAATAAAATTAAAATTAAAAAATTAAAATGCTTGTGAGACTTGCTTGACGAGCAGCAGAATTGATGAAGACTGTCGTGCTTTGCGGCTTTGCGTTTTCTGTGGTTGTGGTTGTGGTTGTGATTGTGAGCAAACTCAAACTCAGATGTACTCTTATTACTACGGTAACTACGAAGAACTTACCATTACCATCCTAATCCTATAATCCTTATCCTTCGTCGCCTATCAGTGATAGTATCAGGCCCTATCCCCTATCTGACCCTATCTCTATCTCTATCTCCTACTCCTACTACCCTGCTAACCTCCCACTACTCCACTACTACTCCTACCTCCTACACGACAGCGCGGCACACACAGCACAGCAACAGCAGACAGCAGACAGCAGCGCCGCTCACACAGGATACAGAGGATACAGAGGCAGATGCATAACGTGCGTGCACCACTAGCAGCCGATAAAGTAAGTATAATAGTAGTAGTAGTCATCATCTACAACCTTGGTTGTTCTGTAGCATACTATATAGCATGCTACAATGCTATATAGCCTCCATCAGATGTCAGATGCTACAATATACAATACTATATATATCATAGCTCTACTTTTTTCTGATATTTGAACAATTTCGAGTTGACCCGATTACTGGTGCTGCTGCTGGCTGCTAGCCCACGCCCCGGCCGGGCCCAAAAATGCTAAAAACTGGGTCAAATACCAAAAATTGCATCTAGGACAGAGTGTAGTACTATAGTGTGGTATACTATATAGCATGTATAGCATCCCCCGATGCTATAGATGCTATATGCTACAGAACATCCAAGTCTACAACCTACAACACAGAGCAGAGCCACACGCACATGCACACACAGCACACCTACATCTTACTACACCTTCACACCTGTACCTGTGGCCACACCACAAACACCAAACGACCGCGCGAACGCACGCACGCAGCACTACGCCTACGCCTACGCACGCACTCAAACTCAAAAGACTCAAGCTCAAAGCTCAAGACTCACAAGAACAAGAGACTCAAATCACACAAATCAATAATCACAAGCATACACGTGCCGCCAACGCCAACGGGGGCGGCACCACTCGGACACTCGAGACCACGTTCAAGCAAGATACAAGATCTAACATCTGTCTAGCACTGCTAACTGCTGATAAAGACAAGCCGTAGAGGTATAAGACAAGAACCAGATATCAGAACCAGAGCAATGGACAGGGCTAGAGGGCTGCCAACTGTAGACAGGTACAGGTGCGGGACGGGGTGGCACCCCCCCGCAACAGCAACAACACAGTACACGCCAGTGAAAGTACCTACCCACCTACCACAGAAAGATACAAAATACAAAATACGGGGAAGGGGGGCGTGGGGCGACGGGAAAAACCTACGCCCTCGACGCCTCCCCCGCCGCCCCTCTGGGACTGGCTCGCCCGCGCCAGTGAGCCACGCCCCAAACGTCGCCATGCCGGCACCCATGGGGTTCCACCATCCTCTGCTCCTCCAGGCTCGAGCCACGCCAGGGTGGCTGCGCGCCTCCATCCTCCTCACATCGCTGTCTCCTCCATCCTCCTCAAATCCGCCTCCATCCTCCTCAAATCGCCGTCTCCTCCATTCCTCATGGAAGCCTCCCTCTCCCTGCCGAGCCGCCGGCTCATGTACAAACATAACACGCGGAAAGCCGGCCTATCCGACCCCCTCAGTGCCATCGCCCCCCCCCCTCCTTCACACGTTGGTACTAATCTCTATGTGTGCGGCTGGTGAGTCACTGGAGTCAGTGTCGGAGACTCCTTTGTGCACGCTCCCAGTCTCTGTGCGCGCTAACTCGTCCCCCGCCGTGGCGGCGGCGGGGGCGCGCGCGGAAATGCTTGCCCTGTACTCGGATTCCTCCGCGTCCTCCTCGGGCGGGTCGAGCGAGTCTAGCTCGTCCTGCGAGAAGTAGCGCGGCAGCAGGTAGATGCGGAAGGGGATGAGCACCGCGATGAGGAGCGGGAAGCAAACGGCCACGTACGGCAGCTTGGCCAGCACAAAGACGAGGATGACGAAGGTGAGCTGGATGATGGTGTAGACCCGGATCTTGCGGAAGCGGACGCCGGCGCCCGCGTGGCCCGGGCGGCGCATCTCCTTCTGCGTGATCATGAGCCAGAAGCGCTCCCAGAGCTCGTTGCCGGCGAAGCCCGCCATGCCCAGAAAGAGGAAGACGCCGTCGAGGCACCCCTGCGGGATGGTGGCGAGCGCGGGAAGCGCGAAGACGGTGCAGAGCACGGCGAGGCTCTGGATCAGGTTGGACCAGCGCGTCTCGACCACATCCTTGAACACCTCCTTGGAGCCGCCGCCCTCGCGCGGCTCGAGCTCCACTGTGGCGAGCGCGCGCGTGTGCAGCGGGGCCTGTGGGATGAGCCCGTTGCCCGGCGGCACGCCCACCAGCCCGACCAGCAGCACCTCGAGCCCCAGGACGGAGAAGTCCCAGTGGTAGGCGGTGGGCTTCTTGAGGTGGAACTTCTGGTCCTGCGCCAGCTTGGACGAGACGTTGTGGTCGAAAAAAAAGAGCGCCGTCAGCATCAGCGCCGGCACCAGTGCCAGGCCGATATGCCAGCCGACCAGCTCGAGCGGCTCCGTCGTGCTCGTTGCGTTGCTGCTCAGCGCTGCCACTGCGAGCGCCGCCTCGGCCGACGCTGCGCTGCCGGGAATCAGCGGGTTCAACCAGGAGCGCGCGAAGGAGGGGATGAGGCCAGACGCGTCCGGCACCGCCAGCCGCCCGTTGGGGCCGATTGTGATGTCCACCTCTGGGATGTAGGAGAGGCCCGTCATGAGCGCGAGCGCGATGGGCGCGGCGTAGTCGGAGAGCAGCGTGCGGATCCGCGGCGTCAAGACCCGCCAGCCCTGCGCCTGGTGCAGCGCCATGCAGACGAGGTAGGTGCCGCCGGCGAGGCAGAGGTTGGCGAAGGCTGCGCCGCGCGCGCGCGAGCGGAAGATGACGATGTTGGTGCCGAGCGGTGAGAGCTGCAGGGTGTCGCTGTTCAGGATGGGATCGAAGAGCGCGACGAGCGCGTCGTAGATGTAGGTGACGGAGATGAAGAAGCCGAAGATCTCGCACGAGAAGGCGGTCGTCTGGTGGACGAAGCGCACAGCCCCAGAAATTGAGAGCAGGATGTGCATGATGCCCGAGAAGACGCAGATCCAGCCAAGCCACGGCAGGAATGGGGCGCCGAGCACTTGCGCCAGAATGTAGCACACCGACGTAAAGATCGCGACGGGCATCGTCACGCCGATGATGCACAGCGGCTGGCCGCCAAAGAGCGCCCATATGATGCCTGTCGCACCAGTCGACAGCAGCACCTCCGGAAGGCCGAGCTGCCCCTCGGTAGACGAGGAGAGCAGGTCGCCGATGACGACCGCGGGGAGGATGGACGAGACGTACGCGAAGAGCGAGGCCGAAATGATTGTCGAGGTGCCGGGGAGTGTGCAGCGACGGCCGTCTGTACTCAACCAGTCCGAGACGTAGTACGGTATCCGGTTGCGCAGATCGGTCACGACGGAGGCCCCCACGCTGCAGCGCCTTGTTCGTCCGCCCGCCGCGGGCATGGCGACGTCCTCACCACCCGGCTCTGCCTTTGAACGCATCGCGTTTCCACCTTGATAGTCAATGATAGTGGGCTATTTCGGGCGATCGGCCCTGCCGAGGAAATACTGAGGGGGTATGTCACTGGATGGCGGGGGGGAGGGGGGGGTCACGTGCGTTTTGGACTGACCCCCAGGCCCCGGACCCAGGGCCCAGGCGCTCCTTCGCTACGGGGTGGCCACAATTTGGGCCAAATCAGTTTCAGTTGGGGCGGTCCGTCGCTGATTACGAGTACTGCTGGTAATACATTAAATACTGGTCGTACTGCGTACTGCTGCTACTGCTACTGCTACTGCTGCTACTGGGCGACGTACTATGAGTGGTGATGATGAGTGAGAGTGAGCCCAGTCGTCGTAGATATGTAACATATTTTGATAACACATATAGCAGGAAAAACACACACTAAAAGCTATCACTAAAAGCTGACAAATAACAAATAAGCTCTGAAAGCTTCGTACGCGTGACGCGTGTATTATACTGTATTAGTATTAATCTTTAAGGCGGGTAAGGGTGTTAACCCTGACCCTGCGACCTGAGCTTGGGTGAACGACGGCGACGGCGACGGCGTACTACGGCTACTATGGATATGGAGAACCGCGTGCATCGCGGGCATCGCGCCCCCGCAATCGATGCCATGCTCCTGAGCCGCCCACACGCTGCTGAACACCGGGACGCGAGACGCGAGAACGGAGGGCCACACAGACGCGCGCACGCGGGCGGCCCTGGTAGGCCTCTCCATGCCACAGCTTCTAACCCATGCATGCCCCCCCCCCACTCAGGCCGCCTTTGTTTTGGCGCTCGGCAGCCGTACAGAGCGGCTAAAGTCGATGTGGTCGCAGCGCACCGCGGCGAGGATGCGCTCGGGCAGCTCCTCCTTGCTGCGTCCCTCAATCGTGACGGCGAGGTCGAGGCAGACGGAGGAGGCCATCGCGTCGCGGACTAGGCGCGTGATCTTGTCCGCGAAGCGGTCCGACGACACGTCGATATCCACCTGCGGATCGGACAAATACAATGCTGGAGGTTTCCGCTGTGCTCAGCTTGCGTAGTGCGCGTGAAATGCCATAAAAAAACTAGGGATCTAAAGAGAAGGGTCCGACGAACCGTCAATGTCCAAGTGCGCAAACCAAAACGAACGGAATCACAGAGCTCGCCCCCGCCCGTTGCTGCGCCCGCGGCTGCGTGCCGCTTCGCACGCCCCGGCTCGCAACGGGAGAGGCCTGGAACCAGCAGGGAGTGGTAAGGAAACAAAACCACGCACCTCGACGGCGCCCGGTCTCGAGTGGTACTGGACGGTGATCCGCTTCCCGAGCAGCACCGGCGTGGCGCCCACCCCTTTCCGGATGATGAGCGGTCCCTTGGCGACCCGCGGGATGAGCTTGAACCGCTCGTTGCGGAAGGCGTCGTCCGCGCCAAGCCAGGTCCGGAAGAGCGCGGCCGCCGGCTCGCCCTGCCGCGCGAGTAGCCCCGGCTCCGACTCTGTAAAGTAGGCGACCAAGAGGTAGTTTTGCTCCGACGGGATGATCACGTTGAGCACAAACGTAAACGGGCGCGGCGCCCCCCCCCCTCCGCCTCGCTGGTTCAGCCAGTGGTCCGGTCGGCCGATGACGTTGTAGCGGTCGTCGGCGTCTTGGCACGAAAAGCAGTCGAGCGCGAAGAGCGAAAAGAGCGCGCCCTCGGAGGGCCGCTTGATCCCAGACTCGAGGTAGGACCGCGAGCGCAGCCGGTAGCTCGTCGCCTCGGGCTCGCCCCAGAACCGGAGCGGAGGCATCGCGGGCGTCTCGAACCGGTCGGCCAGCTCCTCCGCGCCGCGGCCCGGCGCGTCCGCGTAGCCGCTGCCGCGCTCCGCCGGCGCCATGGAGAGGCGGCCGCCGCCGCCAGCGACGGGGCAGGCGACGTGGGCCATGCGCGCGGGCGGCGCGTCGTGCCCCGGCTCGCACGCGCGCTCCGTGACGCCGCGCAGGGTCGAGGCGACGGAGCGCAGCCAGAAGACGAGCGGGAGCATCGCTAGCAGCGCGGCCGTGCGCGTGGCCGCGGATATCTCCTCGGGCAGCAGCAGCGTCAGCAGCGCGAACCAGATCGCGTGGAAGCGCAGCGCCATGGCGTGGCGCACGCACCGGCCCACCGCGCCGGCCCCCAGCGCCGCCTCCGCGTCGATAAGCACTAGCTCCATGGGCGTGGGCGCGGCCGCGGCCGCGGCCGGCGGCGTCGCGTGCGAGAGCCGCAGCGACGGCAGCCGAATCAGCGAGGAGTTCGCCGCAGCCAGCGAGGCAGGCGCAAGGACTGGCTCGTCGTCGTACCCCAGCGCGCCCGCGAAGCACATGGCCCAGCGCGGGAGCCGCAAAGCTGCCGGGTCGGCGGCCATAACCCTGCACAGCCACACCGACGCAGCGACGCTGGTTCGCGCGCACTTGCGTTTCAGAATGAGCCAATACCGCATGGGGCGCTTGTGCAGGGCTTGTGACCACGGGTTTTTGTTTCTCTGAGGAAGGCGTGAGCTACAGCATTGCATGTGGCCAAGCGGGGCCAGGAACATGGAGAGCTAGTGTGCTCGTACAGCTCGTCATGCCATCGCACGCATGGGTACTCGTACCTGTTTGCATTCATAGTGCACCGCCCACACAGATCGCTAATTAGGATTATAGGAAATTAAGGAAATTTCGTCACATCGCAGCGAAGTCTTTAGGAATTCTCACTACCGGACGGCCATGCTGATGTTCGTGGCGGCTTCGCTGCAGGCTGTGGCGTACCATCCCGTTACAACCCACCCTGCGGCCAGTGGCGCGTGCCGGCACCCCATTTCCTCCTTCGCCAGTTGTGCTCCACGCCATTCTCTCGCGCTCGGGCCGGACCGGAGGCGGCGCACCGCGCCGAGCCGAACGCGCCCCATGTCGCTGACGCAGACGGCGGAGGCGCTGAGCCGCACGCGCGCTACCGAGGGCAAGCGCACCGCCTCCAAGCGCGAGGCGATGGTGATGCTGCGCACGCCGCGGCCGCCGCCGCGCACGGGTCACATTTTCTCGGGGATCGAGGTGGCCGCGGCGGGGGTGATCCCGTTTGTGCACCACCGCGCGGGAGTCTACTTTTTGATGCAGGAGCTGTGCAACGGCACGCGCGCCGGCCTGCTCTCCGACTTTGGCGGCCGGCGCGAGGCGTCGGACCTGGACGCCTACCACACGGCGGCGCGCGAGCTCGATGAAGAGACGTCCGGTGCCTTTGGCGACGTGCACGCGCTGGCGGTGCGGCTGCGCAATGAGGCGACGATCCGGATCCTGAACAAGTCCGGCCGCTACGTCACCTTCTTCCTCGAGGTTCCCTACATTCACCATACCCGCATTCAGCATATCGACCCCACCACATCCGAGGGCGGCGTCGCGCGCGAGTGCAAGTGGTTGCGGGCAGAACAAGTGATCGGAGAGGTGGAGCGCGGACACGTCTTCGCTCGATTGCTGCAGAGGCCCGACCCGGCGCGCGCCGGCGCCGCGAGCCCGCGGGGGCCTGCGCAGGAGGGCCCCACTTCGCTGCACCGTGCGGTCCTCAAGACGGTTGCTCTGGAGGGCCACCCCTACGCAAAGGAGCGATGGCACGCGACTGTCCTGGCCAACATCATGGAGGCCGCCGCGAAGGAGGAGGCCAGTGCGGAGCAGCGCCAGTCGGTGGCTTTTGCCGCCGCCGCTGCCGCCACGGGGGCGAGCAGCGAAAGGAGCCCGCGGCGCAAGCGCTGGCACGGCGGCTGGCACAGACGGAGCGCGCCGCCCGTGACGCACGCCTCGCAGTTCGCGCCGTGAGCGACGGGCCGAGTGTGCTTTTTCTTCGTCGTCTTGATCCCCCCCCCCCCGCTGGGGGAGCGGCGCTGCTCCGAGGCCCGGCGCCTCGGCTGCGGCGCCCCCAATGTATCTTTCCTCTGATGTCACTTAGGCCGCGGCGGGCGGCCCTCACCCGTGTCAACTTATCCTGCGCGGCGGCGCCCGGCACTCGCCCTAGCTGAACGCATAGCTCTTGGTGCACGTCGCCTCTTTCCTCTCCGCGACAATGTATTGATCTTAGTCCTTCCATTCCCGAACGGCGCTAGCACATCGTTTCGGAGTGCGTGCACGCCGCACCGGCCTTTCTCCAGGCCTTCGTTGCCAAATGCGGGGTGGTGGCGGTGCGGCAGTGCGCCGTTTCTCTAGTCTCCACGGTTGTTTCCCCGGGACGGCGCCTCTGTCGCGTCTTCTCGGGAGGGAGTCTTCAGTCTTTTATGTGTGTGTTTTTTGCATACCTCGATTTCCTTGATCTTGTTCTTGTTCACAACTTGTTCTTGTTTCTGCCTCACTCCCACACCGCACTCCGCGAGACACTAACACTCTTAACACTATACACTATATATATATACTATACATATACACTATATATACTCATATCTATTTACATATACTTAAAAAAGCCCTTCTGGCTTCTGGCGACCCCCTGCCCTCCCTCCTCGGGCCTCGGGTAAGCGGGGACCGTCGTCGCGGTCGCGCTCCTCGGCCTCTCGCCTCTCCAGGATCGTCGGGCGGACGTCTCTCTCCACCCATAGACGCCGACGCCGATGCCGATGGCGATGGCTTTCAGTGGGTGTTGGTCGTGGGCAGCAGGAGGGGGAAGGAGAGGAGCGGGGAGAAAGTCCCCAAGACCCACCAAGAAGCCGTGGGAGAGAGATGGGAGTTCTTAGTTTCTGCGACGACTACGACTACGGCATCAAGCAGGTGGCGGGCAACGACGACGACGACGACGACGACCCAATGACGAGGGCCGATATCTTTTCTTTCGACTCTTTCTCTTTCTCTTTGGTCTTTGTGCTCAAGGCTCAAGGGGAAGATCCTCCTAATACCGGCGGCGGCCGGGTTTTTCTCCCTCTCGATGCAGACCTCTGGTCTTCTGGCCACTACTAGCGCCTCGGCGCCGGCAATGTTTCTCGCTATGCGCTCCGCTCTTTTGTGTAGTAGGTGTTGTATGACATGGACATGGACAGCTGAGAGTGAGAGTGAGAGATAAAAAAAAAAAAAAAAAAAAAAAAAAAACGAGGCCACACATGGCACAAAAATCTTTCACTTTAAGACGATAATCTTTATTAAAAGCTCTTTTCGGAAGAAAATACTGACGCACCTGCTCCTGCTCCTGCTGCTCCTGTTCCCACACTGCCCCCCCCCCCCCCCCCCCCCCCCCC
>Ga0209390_10010249_pt1 | contig 11019 bp, 12 predicted proteins | sample BON01_FD_187212 | JGI IMG/M metagenome (GOLD analysis project Ga0209390, IMG submission 187212) | Freshwater microbial communities from Lake Bonney liftoff mats and glacier meltwater in Antarctica - BON-01 (SPAdes) (version 2) | ecosystem: Environmental > Aquatic > Freshwater > Ice > Glacier... | reverse complement strand
TCAGACATAGGGAGCGACAGCAAGGAGGCCGTCCCTCCCACCACTGGAGGAAAAGGGGGAGCAAAGGGACGAGGCAAGGGCGCGACAGCAGCAGGAGGCACTTCTCCTACCCACAACAAGAGGTCGAGTTTTTCTTTCTTTTCGGGGTTTCGGCGGGGAGGAGGAGGGAAGGGGGAGCAAAGAGAGGAGAAGGAGGAGGAGGAGGAGGGGTGGAAGAAGAGCAGCACCAGCAGCACCAGCAGCAAGGGCAGACGATTGTCAGTTAGCTAAGGCGCGCGTGAGAGGGAGAGGAGGAAGGGAGGGAGGGAGGATGGGTTATACATACACACATACATAGAAAGGAGGCATTGAGGTTGATGGACTGTCAGAGGAGATAGGCGTAGATGGCGGAGAAGAAAAAAAAGGTGGGAAGAAGAAGGAGGAAAAATAGAAAGGAAAGAGACGAGAGGGAGATGGAGAGAAAATGCATGGCAGGAAAGAAAAGAAGGATCTGAGGCAAGAAGTCAATTCATGGATGCATCACACGCAACAACATTTTTGGATTCGTCGTATTGGAGCTGCATCCCGTGTGTGGAATAAAAGAAAAGAGGAGCGAGAAAAAGGTCAAGGAAGGTAGCGAGCAATCTCTCAAGCACCCACCAAAGAAGAAAAGTAAAGAACAAGTATGTTTTTAATGTGTCAGGAACAATGCACATGTTTACTTGTCTCTTTGCTGTATTTTAAGTTTTATCTACAAGATGCCTAGTCTCTTCTACGTGCTTTCCATCTCCTGCAACGGCGACCGGCAGTAAGGACAGGTCGGCTCGATGCACTTGATCGTACATCTCTCCACCCAAAAATGCAGGCAAAAAGCATGATAACGATGCCCGCACATCAGCGGCAGGCCAGCGGGGTTGTCGTTGTCGTTGTCATCAATCGCATTGAAACACACCGAGCATTCATCCCCCTCCTCTTCTGCTACTTCCCCCTCTTCCTTCTTCTCCTTCCCACCCAAGGCCATCGCCGCTAATTGCTCCTCCAGGTTCTCCTCCTCATTTTTCTCCTTCTCTTCTCCTCCCTGCTCCAGCTGCGCCGGCTTCCCCTCCTCCGCTTGACCTTGCACAGCATCCGCGTTGCCCTCCTCCAAACAAGCAGGACCCTCCGTCGCTGCCACCACTGCAGCTTCCGCCTTCTTCTGCTGCTGTGCCTTCCGCTTCTGCTGCTTCCGCTTGGCAGCCTTGCTCTTCTTCATCGCTGTCCCTTCTTCCCCGGGTGCCACCGCTGCTGCTGAACCGGCCGTAGCAGCCGTTGCCTTGCGCAGTTCTCCCAGTTCCAAACGCGTCATTTCCAAGACCCCTTCCCAGTAGCCTGAAACGATGGCCTCTGTCTCCTCCACGTCCGCCACGATCCGATGAGCCAGATCAATATTATCCGAAATTCCCGTTTGCGCCAGTGCTGCCGCGAGAACCTTGAGCGCGGCCAAGACAGGCTGCAAGGTGTCAATATTGAGGAGATTAAACCCCCTTTCTTGCATAAAGTAGATGTAGGAATATGCAAGGCCTTCCAATAGTTGAATTGCTTCAGACGGCTTTCCCGCCGCCAGGTACTGGAGTGCATCGCGACGGTGACAGGGCACGAGGTCTGTGGCCTCATGTTCACCCTTGCCGTCCGCGAACCAAAGCTCTTTAACCCTCTCGTCATATTCGAAGGCCCGACTCATATTTCCCTGGCTTTCGGCAGCGTCCGCGAGCATGAGCAGTATCGTCATTTCCGTGTGCTCGGACACGATCTTCTCCTTGGCTTCCGCGATAAGCCTCAAGGGCTCCTCACAGAACTTGATCGTGTTGGCCCAGTCCTTGCGTGTATGATAATAATTCGCCATATGTTGGAAAGCGGAAACACGGTAACGAGGCGGCAACGGACGAGGCCAAGCTAAGATTCTCAGAAAGCAGCCCTTGGCCGCCTCAAATTGGTACGAACGCAAGCAGGCATCACCCCAATTTTTAACAAGGTCTCTCCACTCGATGTTCTCTCCTAGTTCGAGTAGCCCATTGTGCTCCGCCGCCGCGAAGAGCTCGTCCGCTCGTCGAAAGGTGGCCACCGCCAGAGTGACCTCTGCTAACTCGTTATGGATCTGACCCTTCAAAAACAGAAAGCGAGCATGCAGAGCGGGATTGGGGTGGTGCTTGAGAAGCTCGGATGCGCGGTTTGCCTGGACCAAAAAGGGGCCCAATCGGTCGTAGTGGGCTTCGTTCGATCTCTCCTGTAGGGAAGAGTCAAAAGCCGCTTTTAGCTCATCGGCAAGGACGCAGCCCAGGTACGCGTTCTCTAGACGCTGCTTCTTTTCGGCCCGCGATTGTGCTACAGTCTTCTTCTTTGTTTGATTGCTCATGGCCTCTCTGTGTTGTGGAGGGGATGCGCAAAAGGAAATCGTGAGCGGCGTGGAAAGTGGTTGCTTCTTCTATACTTGGACGAGGCAGGGGAGGGGAGGTTAAAATCTGACTGATTTTGTTGCCACTTTGATGGCAGCGTTGGTCACCAATGGACTCCCGCCGCGTGACAAAAGACAACGCAGAGCGTGTAGAGAAGGTGCTTGAACCAGTGCGGGGATGGTAGAGTCCTCTCACAACACACAACTTGGATTGGGAAAGAAGCATTGCTCCTCCCAATGACGAATCACCCACTGCCGCTCTTTGATCTGTGTCTTGCCTTCCCAGAGCCCCGCACGCACACCCACCCAAGCCCACCACGAGCAGGAGGACATGCTCGCCTAGGTTCTAATGTTCCTTTCCTCTATCCCATCCTTAAACAGGCGCTCCCCCGTCGTGCGTGCTTGTGAGCAATAGAACAAGCAAAGATGAGGCCGTCATCGTGGGGCCTGGTTGCCGCCGCGGTCGCCCTGGCCGGCTGCTGCAGGGAAAGCATGGCATTTCGACTGCCCTCCCAGCCACCATCAACACTGTCGTCAAGACCACTACCACCAGCAGCAGCAGGACGCACGTCCACGGCCTTGCAGGGTAGTTCCCTCCCTCCCGACACCCCTTCCCCCACGGGCGAGAACAGCAGGCGGCGGCAGTCCCGCTTCAACAAGACGCCCAAGCAACCGGAGGAACCCAAGAAGGAGACGCGGTTTTCGAAGGACTCGCATTTTTATACGGGTGCGATTGGGATTTGGCACGTACTCGTGGGGGGATCGGCGGGATGGCTTCTTTTATGGCGATGTAAGTTTGAGGGAGAGAGGGAAGGGAGGGAGGGAGGGAGGGACGGCCCAAGCGACGTGATGGAGGATTGGGAGAAGGAACTGAGGGGTGTTTTGCATCGGCTCAAGCCTTCTAGCTTGCTATGACTGCGGGGATTTCATCACAAACTCACTCTCCCTCCCTTCCTCCCTCCCTCCCTCCCTTTTTCCCTCCAGTACCCATCCAACGCCATGGACCGTTCCCAAATGAGCTGCGGGGCCTTCAACGAACAAGACATCGGGGAGGCCTTTACCTCTTTAGAGGAAGCGGGCCTGCCTATGTTTGATGCTCGGGAGCTGTATCCGTGTGAGGACTTTTTGGGGGAGATGGTGAATCATTGGAAGAAACGTCAATTGAAATTACAGAGTGATGTGAAGCAAGTCAGACCTTTTATCGCGACTAGTTACCAAGCGAAATTATTTGGCAAGGGGCTGTTGGATATCAGGGGGGGGCGGAGGGCGGTTTTGAAGGCGTTGGAGCATAGTTTGGAAGCACTGCAGGCGACGAGGGTTGATCTGTATCAGGTCACGAAACCCGGGCCTCTGTACTGGGGGGGAGAGAAAGCGATTTTTGAGGCCTTGGCCCAAGCGAAACGAATGCGGTTATTGGATAATGTGGGGGTGGTGGGGTATCTGAACGAAGACGACTTACGACGAGCGAAAGACACGGCGAAATCCTTTGGGATCGATATCAAAAGTAACTCGTTCGAGCTTTCCCTTGCTAACCCTGCGGCTGCCTTGGTGGATGGTACGGTCGCGGCGTGCAAAAAAATGAATATCGTGCCGTTTGCGAATCGGCCGTTAGCGGGGGGTCTGGCAGCAGGGACGTATACGATGATGGACCCTAGTGGAGGGAGGAGTCGGAAGCCTAGGTATACCTTTCCGGACTTGGAGCCGCTTTATCCTATTCATAAGGCATTGCGGGAACAAGCTACGAAGTACACGGAGAAATTAGGCAAACGGGTGAATACTGCTCAGGTGTCGATTAATTGGGTGAGAGCTCAGGGGGTCATTCCGCTTGTAGGGGTTAAAACTGCCGCACAGGCTAAAGATATGGTGGAGGCAGCGAAGTGGGACTTGGAGCCGGAGGATGTGAAGGAGTTGAGTCAGGTTGCTCTGGATACATATAAGAAACGGAGGAAGATCACTGAGATGCTGGCGAAGGCACGTCGCTAGAAAGGAGGGTAAATTTGTCAAGAAGAAAGAAAAACAAGTAGAAGCTTAAATTGTGCTGCTGACTTGGTTTTCATTTAATTTTGTATTTGGTTTTTGGCTGGGCTTTGGAGCTGGAGGATGTGGAGGCGTTGAGTCAGGTGGCCTTGAATACGTATAAGAAATGGAGGAATGTTACCGAGACGCTGGCCAAGGCAATGAGGTAAGAAGTAGGGAGGGAGGGAGGGAGAGAGAGTGGAGTTTGGAAGAATAAAGCAGCAAATGATAGAGAAAAGTGCGAGTGAGAAGGACGAAATATCAACTCTCAGGTTGCTTATTAGTTCACCTATCTTACTCGCTTTTTCTTCTTCCACTTAATCTCTCTCTTGTACAACTACAACCCTCCCTCCCTCCATCCCTCCCCCCCTACTTCTTCGGAATTTCCAACGGCGGGGGCACCGGCACCCTTCCCTCCACAATATCCTCCAGCTGCTCCAAACTCTTCTCGCCCGGGTACAACTCCCCCTTGATCTCCCATGTCGGATAACCTGGGACCTTTCTAGCCTTGCAGACCTTCGTCTCACTCTTGACTCCATCAGGCGCACACTCAATGTACCTAATATACTTATAAAAACTCTCCTGGCCAAACGCCTGCTTCTGCTCATGACAATGCGAACACCAAAAAGCCCCATACATCTTTGCATCCATCCCCTGCAACCGACCCGCCAACGCCTCACTCTTCGCCGTCGAATGCGTCGTAATCGCCGGCGGGACCATCCCTCCCCCCCTCCCTCCCTCCACCCCTCCCCCCTGCGTCATCACCAGAATCTTTGCCGTAGCATACGCGAAAGCCGCCAGGGAAAACAAGCCCGAAACAGCAACAGCCCCTCCTTTATAGATGACACTCTTCGTCGCATTTGGCACGATGTTTTTCGACCAAGTTAACCCCGCCATAGAGAAAGACAAGGAAGCACTTGCCAGACAATAAGGACACAACTCCCTCAATTGAGTCGCCAACACCCACATAAAATAACCACTAAATGTTGCCATCCCCGTCGTCAATATCAACAACGGGGCCCTACTACTACCATCCGCCTCTGCTCGTTCCCTACTCCCCTCCCCCCCCGCCAGGAAAGGCCATAGAGCCAAACCAGCAACAGAGGCATACGCAACCGCCCCCGGTAATGTGAGAGGAACGTCAAAAAAGCTCGCATATTCAGAATTAAGCACGTCGCCACACTTCATACTTAAGCCCGCCACGGCCGTGCAGAGGGAGGTGAGGTCGTCGGTGGTGAGTTTTTGGTAGGTTAGATGGGCGGTTTCGAGAAAGCCTAGCCCTCCTAGTAATGCCAGGAGATGCCTGCTTTCCTTAGGCCAGAGTCCGATTGTTAAGTCGATGTCTCGCGAAGGCGGTGATGAATCTGTAGGGTCTGCGACAGTCGTGGTGGTGGTGCTGTCGTCTGTGGAGGGGGGAGTGGCCCGAAGGGGGAGGAGCAGGCGGTGGGCAGCAGTGCGGGGGGAGGAGGAGGATGGTGGAGAGTGGGCTTGGGGCAGGTGCCGCTGCAATGGTGGCCGGGCCATGAAGGCTAGGAGGGAGTAGGGCGTGCAGAGGAGGAGGAGGAGGAGGTGGAGGAGGGTGGTGGTGGGACGTGGCATGTTTGCTTTTCGAGGAGGGAGGGAGGGAGCGAGGGCTTGTAGTGGGGAGGTTGCTTGCCAGGAGGGTCAAGACGAGCCGGCAGCGGGAAGAGCCTAGGTGTCTGTGTGTGTTGTGTGAATGTACAAGGGTGTCAGTGTAAGCTGGCTGTGTGGTGGTGGTGGTCTGCGTCCGTGCGTTTTAAGATGCCGCAGCAACTGACGCAGCAATGGCAGCGAGTCTGCTCAGCACTCGATCTGAGATCTCACACGCCACCCACAACCACAACCCGCACCCACAAAACACACCACTACAGGACGACGAGTCCATGAAGCTCCTCGTGGCAGCGACAGCCGTGCTGGCCGTCTTCCCTTCCTCGTCTCAAGCTTTCCAGCTGCCTCGCTTTCCAGGAGCCTCCTCCCCTCCCCCGCAGCAGCAGCAGGAACAACAAAAGCCAGGGTCGTACACCAAGACGTCACCCGTGCTCAAGGCAGCCGTAGGGTTACTGACGGGCGGTTTGAATAATGTGGTACGTCGCGTGGTTGGTGGCTTATTGGGAGGTGGCTGGTGGGAATGGGAGGGGAAAGGGAAGTCACGACCGTGTGCCGTGTGGGGTCGGGGGGGCTCAGGACTGAGACCTAAGATGCATGCAGGGTAACGGAGCAGAAACAAATTGTTCATGTCTCATTTGTACGTGTAATTAATAGCACAAGTCCTGACGCGCCGTCCTCCGTTCTCACTCACAGGCAAGGCAAGAAGCCTCCCTCTCCTCCCCTAGCAAGGTCGTGGCCCGCCTCTCCCCCACAGCGCTCAAGCGAAAAATCGAAGCAGACTACATAGCCGCCTATTTTCTGACAGGTGCCATTAGTCCTGAGGCATACGATGAGGATTGTGTCTTTACGGGTACGTGAGGGAGGGAAGGTTGGGGCTGGGGTGGCTGACAAAGGCCAAGGAAGGAGGGAGTAAGGAAGGGACGGAGGAAGCAGCAGCAGCGACAGCAGCAGCACCAGCAGAAGCAAAACCAGCTTCAAAGGACTAGAGGACATGCGGGTGTTATTCATGTGTGTATGCTGATTTTTAATGATACAGCATCACGCACTTATGCACTTTTAATTCCTCTCACGTACCTACAGATCCCACCCTTTCCTTCACGGGCCTGGAGACGTGGAGCAGGAATATCAACAACCTCAAGATCTTCTTCCGCGACCCTCGCTTGGACTTGCAAGGCATCAAGCTGGACACGTACGTACAAATGTTGATTAATCGACTTGGGAAGAAGTCGGTGTAATTTACAATGCGGTTTTCTCCCCTCTTTCTTTATCATTGTGACACACCTTCTTCCCTCCCTCCCTCCCTCTCTCCCCTCCCTTCCTCAAGCACCACCCAAACAGTCAACACCCAATGGCGGCTCACCTGCGAACTTGCCCTCCCCTGGCGCCCCTTCATAGACATAGAAGGGAGCACCGTGCACCGCTACGATCCCCAAAGAGGAGGCAAAGTAGTCGAACATATTGAGAGCTGGTCCATCTCCGGTTTTGCTGCTGTACTCCAACTATTCAAACCCGGCCGCCCTACCTCTTCCTCGTCCTCCCTTTTTTCCTCCTACTCCAAAGCGAAAGCAAGCTTGCGTTTGCTAGCCAACACCATCCTCCCCCTCTCCCTCTCCCTCCTCCCCTCCCTCTCCTCCTTCTCGTCCTCCCTCCCTTCCTCGTCCTCGTCCTCCTCCTTCGTCGTGCTCGCCGCGGAAGACCGTCGGCAAGTGGCAGACATCCCTGCCTCGGGTTTCATTTTTAAAGACTCGATCAATGTAGAAGCTTTTCAGGTAAGATCTTGATTCTCGTTTCTTTTCCTCCCCTCCCTCCCTCCCTCCTCCCCTTCCTCTCACACACACACACACACACACACACACACACACACACACACACACACACACATACACACACACACATCATTTTACACACACACCGTACAGGACCCCAAAGTAAAAGGAGTCACCTTGTACATCTCTGATTTTAAGCGACCGATCACCGAGAGACTGGCAAAAGATTTCTTCTCCGATCCGTCTCAGGCCTCGGTGGCGTGTGTGCGAACGGGGCCGGTGTTGATGGGGAATGTAAGTTTGCAAGAAGGGAGGAGGGAGGGAGGAAGGAAGGGAGCTTGTGTCTGCGTAATTATGCATGTCTGGCTCACCCTAGCACTCGCTCACTTCCTATTGACTCTCTTCTTCCCTCCCTCCCTTCCTACCCTCCCTCAGATTGACTCCTCGAAGCAAGGCGAAGAGGTGTTCAGCGAAGCCCGCTCCCTCCTCTTTAAGACCGTTCGTGTCCGCCGCGTGTACGATAAAGATGCCAATGCATTGATTTATGTCTCTTATTCGACCCGATTTAGCAACAAGGATGATGATAACAAGAGTCGGTTCAAGTCGTCGATATGCGCGATTCCCCTGGATCAGGAGGCGGCGCAGCAGACGAAGTAGGGAGGGAGGGAGGGAGAGGTAGGTAGATAGCCCGAGAAGGGGACAATTAAGACAACAACAAAAGAAGAAAAGTGTAGGCATGGTGTCAGAAATGATAGGCAGCACTTTGTATTCGTCTTCTCTTCGTTTTCTTCTTCTTTTGTTCAGCTGTCTTTCCATGTTGGTATTCATCAGGCTTTGTTGTGTTGTCGCTGCGTCTTCTTCTTCTTTTGTTCAGCTGTCTTTCCATGTTGGTATTCATCAGGTGTTGTTGTGTTGTCGCTGCGCTTCCTCCTTCTTTTACTCTCTGTGCTTCTTCCTTCCTCTCGGGTTTCATCTTCACACAGGCACTTCACACAGGCACTATCAAGTCATTCCAATCGCTTTTCACTCTGTACCCTATCCCTTCATCTCCTTTGCGTCATTCTAACCTACCTGAACATAAACCTTACATTTCATCATCTATATATGCATCGTTCACACACTCCTCCCTCCCTCCCTCCCTCCCTCCCTCCATCCCGCCCTCCCTCAGTACTTACTACTAAACACCGCCGGCGAGCACGGAAACAACGCCCTCGACGTCCTAAAAGCCAACCAATCCTCCTCCCTCAACCACACCACCCGTCCTCCCTCCCTCCCTCCATCCTCCTTCCCCCCCTCCTTCCCCTCCACCATCCGATGATTTTTTCCATACATCATCACAGACAAACTCCTTCTTCCCTCCCTCCCTCCCCTCAAACACACCTCCTCAAAAACCCTCACCAAATCCTCCTGCCCCGTCCCCTCCACCCCCTCCACATACAACCTATTCCTCCTCCACTCCCTCGTCTCATTCACAATCTCCCCCCAATGCATCCCCGCCTCCCCCACCAATTTCTTAGGCGGCTCCAGCAGATTAGTAACTAACGCCTTCTTATGCCTTTCCAACTCGGAGGGCGGGAGGGAGGACAACACCGTCTGAAACTGCACCAGGAAGGCTTCTAACCTCTCGAATATCTCATCAGGACCACGCGTCTTGCTCAAGACACGAAAAGAAATCCCAGCAACAAGAGAACGAAACCAAGTCAGTCTCACCCCAGATGCAACGATATACCCCAATTGCTCCTGCGTCCGCAATTGCGTAAAACACGGTTCTTTCATTATCTGCGCTAAAAGCATCAAACACGCTGTCTGCGACGGACTCACCAGCCCCGCTTGGAAGTAGGTGGTGAGGGAGGAATGGACGTCGGTTTCGTTGGGAACGGGTGCGCGGAGACGGTAGTCGATCCCTTTTTCGAGCATGGCCACGCGGGTGTAGGGCTGGAGGGAGGGAGGGGAGGGAGGGAGGAAGGGAGAGGCGGGGTAAGTGGCCGGACCCTCAGACGTACACACATTTTCAACAACAATTAAACAAACACCAAATCGAATACAGATTCCCCCACCCCTCCCTCCCTCTCTCTCCCTTACCTGCACACTCGGCGACAAAGCCTCAAATCGTCCATTCCTCCTCAGCAGCCTCTCCACCTGCTCCCCCACCCCCAACGCGCTCTCCCTGCTGACATTACCAAACACCCCCACTTTCACACTATTCTCCCTTCCGAGCATTTCCTTGTGAAATAGCGCCAGATCTCCTACTTCCATCCCTTCGAGCCTTCTCAATTTATCCCTCCACGCCCACCTTCCCTCCGTCAGGAGGAGAGAGAGGAAAATCTGCCCATGCTCATCAGGGCGGGCCAAGGCAATGTTCTTGTACGCGTCAATCTGTTTTTCCTTGCTGAGGTGGAAGAGGCCTTCGTGGAGGGAGAGGGAAAGGACGGACTCCAGGACCTTGTGAAGCAGTGTCTGGAGCTTGTGGCTGAAGCCCGAGAAACTAGGGGAGGGAAGGGAGGGAGGGAGCAAGGGAGGGAGGGAGCAAGGGAGGTAGGGAGGATGAGTTTTTTTCTCGGTTTTCTAGGCGACAATCTGCATTTCTTTGCTGAGGTGGAAGAGGCCTTCGTGGAGGGAGAGGGAAAGGACGGATTCTAGGACCTTGTGAAGCAGTGTCTGGAGCTTGTGGCTGAAGCCGGAGAAGCTGAGTGAGGGAGGAATGGAGGGAGGGAGGCAAAGGTTGGAGAATCAGTAAATAGAACACCCCCTCCATCCAGTCTGAAAACATTAGAGCCGCAAGAGGGATTAGCATAAAAAAATACGTACCGTAGTGCTAAGCCATTGCTGCTCGTACTGATCGACCACCCCAACCCAGCCACCAAGGCATCATACGTGCTCTCCTGCAACGCATGCTCCACATATCTCACCAACAGCTCCGCGGCCCCCGGATCTCTTTGCACCAACGGCGAGGCGAAGTCCAAAATGATATAAGCCCGTGGCTGTCCATAGGAACAGTCCAATTTATGCCATACTTCGACTGAAGAAGTCTGAAGCACACGTTGGGGGGGGGAGGGCGTGGCGGAGGGAGGCTCGAAGGAGGAGAGGGGGGAGAGAATGTCGAATTCTTCGGCGATGAAGGGGTTGGAACGCGGGAGGTGGAGGGAGTCGATGTGTGCGCAGGTCCAGGAGCGGAGGGTGTGGGAGGGGAGGAGGGTT
>Ga0209390_10010246_pt1 | contig 11020 bp, 5 predicted proteins | sample BON01_FD_187212 | JGI IMG/M metagenome (GOLD analysis project Ga0209390, IMG submission 187212) | Freshwater microbial communities from Lake Bonney liftoff mats and glacier meltwater in Antarctica - BON-01 (SPAdes) (version 2) | ecosystem: Environmental > Aquatic > Freshwater > Ice > Glacier... | reverse complement strand
ACTGCTTTACTATTACAGCAATTGCAAGGCAGAACTTTAGTGATTTGTCCGCCTGTTTTGAAAGATTATTGGAAAGATTCTTTGTTTGATTTTGGTATTCGAAGTTTTGAAGTAGAATCGCTTGGTAAACTGGAACATATTATCAAAAAAGGTTTAGAGCGTTATGATTATATCGTGGTGGATGAAGCTCACCGTTTCAGAAATGAAAATACTCAATCTTATGCAAATCTATTGGATATATGCCGGGGCAAAAAAGTGATTTTGGTTACTGCAACACCACTAAACAATACCGTTGATGATATTTTTGCTCAATTAAAACTTTTCCAAGCACCAAAAAATTCTACCATTCCGGGCATTCAAAATCTCGAAAAATACTTCGCAGGTTTCAGAACAAAATTATCAAAACTTGAAAAAACCGACCCCGATTATAAGAAGCTAATCAAAGAGGTTTCTGACGATATCCGAAACAGCATTCTCCGCTATGTAATGGTTCGAAGAACGCGTAAAGATGTTATGACCTACTTCAAACAGGATATGAAAATGCAGGGATTAACTTTTCCTGATTTGGATAATCCGCAAAAAATTGTTTACGAGTATGAAGGCGAATTGGAACAAACATTCATTGAAACCATTAAAAAGTTGGCGGAGTTTACTTATGCCCGTTACACACCTTTGCTCTATTATATTGGCAACAAAACCTTAAGTGAGTTTGAAAAGCAACAGCAACGAAATGTTGGTGGCTTTATGAAAGGAATTTTGGTGAAGCGTTTGGAAAGTAGCTTCCACGCCTTTCGTCAAAGTGTTGATCGCTTTATTACCTCTTATGAAAAATTCATTGAGATGTTCCACAATGGCACAGTTTACATCAGCAAAAAAGTGGATGTGTATGACTTGATAGAAAGCGACAATATTGAAAAACTAGAAGCATTTGTAGAAGACGAAAAAGCACATAAATACGACTCAAAGGATTTCAGGAAGGAGTTTGTTACCAAATTGGAATTTGATTTAGAAATTCTGAAAGAAATAAAAAAACTTTGGAAAAAAGTAGACTCCGATCCAAAACTGGAACAGTTTATTCGTGACTTAAAAGAAATCAAAGCACTCAAAAGCAATAAATTGGTTGTTTTTACAGAATCAAAAGAAACAGGTGATTATATATATGAAGCTTTGATTGACGAATTCCCAGGACAGGTAATGTTTTATTCTAGCACAGGTGGACGACACTCAGATAAAAAATTGACATCTAACCATACGGTTTCTCGTGACTTGATAACATCCAACTACGACCCGAACAGAAAAGCGAAAGAGCAAACAAATGAGTTGAGAATTTTGATTGCCACAGATATATTAGCAGAAGGTATCAACTTACACCGTGCTAACGTGCTGGTAAATTATGATTTGCCTTGGAATCCAACTCGTGTATTACAAAGAGCAGGTCGTGTAAATCGTTTGGGAAGTAAATTTCAACAGGTTCATATTTTCAACTTCTTCCCAACTACTCAATCTGATGAACATCTTGGATTGGAAATAAACATAACCAACAAAATTCAAATGTTTCACGACATTTTGGGAGAAGATGCTAAATATCTGAGTGACGGAGAAGAATTTGGCAGTCAGGAATTGTTCAATACCTTGAATAGTAAAACTGCTTACACAGGCGAAGATGGTGAAGGCGATTCTGAATTAAAGTATCTGGAAATGATGCGAAAAATCCGAGACGAACAGACCGACTTGTTTGAGAAAATTAAAAACCTTCCTAAAAAAGCACGTTCAGGTTTTAAAAAAGAAAAACTAGATGCCGACCAATTGGTAACTTTTTTCCGAATTGGAAAACTCAAAAAGTTCTACATTAATGAAAGCGGTAAATCAGGTGAGATTACATTTTTTGATGCGGTAAAAGAACTGGAGTGTAAACCCGACACCAAACGAGCAAACATTCCGAACGAATATTACCATTTACTGCAAACCAATAAAACCCGATTTGAATTGGACACCACCGTTGGTGATGAAGAGACCAAAGGAAGTGGAGGTCGTTCCAATGCCAAATACATTGAAAACCGACTGAAAGACAAATCTTTCAAAAATTTTAAAGGGTTCACCGATTCCAATGATGAATTTATAAATGGTGTGAAAGAAATGTTATCGCAAGGGACGATTGCAAAGAAAACAGCACAGTTGATAAAAAACGAATTGGAAAAAACCACTGACCCGCTTCAAGTGTTGCACATTTTGGAAAAAAACATCCGTTACGTGGCCATTGAAGGAGCAAAGAATGCCAAGAAATTTCAAAAACGTGAAGTTATCCTTTCAGGATATATAACCAAATAGCAATGGAACAGCCTGAATATAAAAACATCATCCTTGAACTGAAAAGTGCCATTCTGAATAGCAGGTTTCAAGCAGCTAAATTGGTCAATAAAGAGCTTATTGGTTTGTATTTTTCTATAGGTCGAAAAATTAGCGATACAGCTACCAAGGAGACTTGGGGGTCCAAGGTTTTAGACCAAATCTCTCTTGAATTACAAAATGAATTGCCCGGATTACGTGGCTTTTCAAGCGGTAATTTGAAGAAAATGCGGGTGTTTGCCGATTTTTGGATGAAGCACCTAAAAATCAGTTCGGCATTGCCGAACCAATTGGGGGAAATAGATTTACAAATCAGTTCGGCACTGCCGAACCAATTAGATAATCAACTTCCTGATAATTTTTCAGCTGTTTTTTTCTCTGTCAGTTTCACGCATCATTACAGCATTGCTGCTAAATGCGAAAATTTTGAGGAGGCTTACTTCTATATGAATTACATGGCAACCGAATTTTGGAATTACCGCCACCTAGAAAAGCAAATAGTAGCTAAACTTTTTTACCAAAAAGGCGCTTTACCAAACAATTTTAATCAAACATTAGCTGAAAATCATTTTGAAAAGGCCTTAAAAACGTTTAAAGATGAGTACCTGCTCGATTTTATAAACTTGGAAGAGGATGAGGAAGATAATGAGCGGGTATTAGAGCGGCAAATCGTATTAAACATCAAGAAATTCATTCTTTCCATTGGCAATGATTTTGCCTTTATGGGCAACCAACACAGATTGATTGTTGAAGAACAAGAATATTTTATCGACTTGTTATTTTTCAACAGGAAACTTCAATGCTTAGTAGCTTTTGAACTGAAAACAGGAAAATTTAAACCTGAATATCTTGGCAAAATGAATTTCTATCTTTCTGCCTTAGATGATTTAATCAAACAAAATCACGAAAATCCGTCTATAGGAATTATTTTGTGCAAAGAGAAAAATAACAAAACAATAGAATATAGCTTTAGAGATTTTAACAAAGCTATGGGTGTTGCTACCTATAAAACGAGCAACGAATTGCCCGAAAAATACAAGGAAGTTTTACCTAATTCTGAAACCTTGAAAAAATTATTAGACTAATGGACAAAAAAACAGCTCAAATACTGATAGAAGACACGTTCAATGATTCGTTTAATGAAGCGCGGTTCACGATTTTTGCGAAGAACTTATTGAACGACATAGAGCCGAAGCATAATGTGTATGCTGGAAATTTACTTTGGGACGATTACAAAGAGCATATCAATTCTTACAAACGCATTGGCAAATACATTGACCCAGAAGGAGAAGCACTTGACGTGCTAATTGTAGAAGTGAAAAGCGTTAACAAATTGGAAAGAGCAAGAACATCTCTGAGAAATTTCGTTATCAAACACCTGAGCAAGTTTGAAAAAGATTATGCCTTGGTGGCTTTTTACTCAAAAGAAGATGAAGGTGCCGACTGGCGTTTTTCATTTATCAAACTAGAATACCGTTCGGAATTAAACGAAGAAAAAGGCAAGGTAAAAACCAAAAAAGAATTTACCCCTGCTAAACGTTATTCGTTTCTGGTAGGTAAATACGAAAAAGCCCATACCGCCAAAAATCAGTTGTTGCCTTTGTTACAAAACATTGCCAACAATCCCACTATCGAAGAATTGGAAGCAGCTTTCAGCATTGAAAAAGTTACAAATGAATTTTTTGAAGAATACAAAAAGCTTTTTGGTAAACTCTATCATCATTTTGACAATAATGACAAGATAATTGAAGAAATTAAAAAGGAAAAGCCTGAATTAGAAAGTGATAACAAAGAAATTTTAGTTGCTCGATTCACAAAAAAACTTCTTGGGCAAATAGTTTTTCTTTATTTTCTTCAAAAGAAAAAATGGCTTGGGGTTCCTAAGAACAAAGAATGGGGTGAAGGAAATCCCAAATTCTTGCAAGAACTTTTTGATCGAGCCACAAATGAAAATAAAAATTATTTTAAAGATTATTTGCAATTCCTTTTTTACCAAGCACTAGCCAAAGCCCCAGAAAATGAAGATGGTTATTATGAAGAACTTAAAGGTAAATTCCCTTTTTTAAACGGTGGATTATTTGAAGCCGATTACGATTGGAAAAAGGCTGTTATTTCAATACCTGATGATTTATTCAGATCGGGTGAAGAAAATGAAGACAAACGAACAGGTATTCTCGATATATTCGACCGCTACAACTTTACCATTAAGGAAGATGAACCGCTAGACAAAGAAGTAGCCGTTGACCCTGAAATGCTCGGGAAGGTATTTGAAAATATGCTCGACATTTCCGAGCGAAAAAGCAAAGGAGCTTTCTATACGCCAAGGGAAATTGTGCATTATATGTGTCAAGAAAGTTTGATTCATTATTTGGATAATTCACTGAATAGTGGCTCAAGTAGATATCAGGAATTAGGTTCTGACCAAACCAAACTATTTGGCGGTAGTGCCAACAAAAAAGGCAACCTAAAAATTGAGTTAGAACATACCAACAATATTCGGGTTCCCAAAAAAGATATTGAAGATTTCATTCAAAATGGACATTTCTATTTAGAGAATGATATTAATGCGTTGAAAAAAAATAACAAAATAAAAATTGGCGAACAAAAATCTACAGATGCTGAATTAAAACTGCCCGAAAGCATCCGCCAAAATGCCGATCTGATAGACCAAAAGCTCATTGATATTCGCATTTGCGACCCTGCCATTGGTTCAGGAGCTTTTCCAGTAGGCTTACTGCACGAGTTGGTGAATGCGATGCTGGTGCTGAAACCACATTTTAGTTATGATTATTTGGGCAAAAAGCTCGAAGAGTTTAAAATACCCTACCGAGAAAGTTACAGCGAAAGCCGCTACATCTACAGACTAAAACGCCACATCATACAAGAAAGCATTTATGGAGTAGATATTGATGCTTCTGCCATTGACATTGCCCGCCTGCGTTTGTGGCTATCGTTAGTGGTTGATGAAGACGACCTGGACCCGATTGAAACCTTGCCCAACTTGGATTATAAAATTGTATGCGGGAATTCATTGATTGGATTGCCAAGGCAAGGTGCTGACAAGTATCCCCAATTAAATAAGGAGCTGCAAGTACTTAAAAAGAAATTCTATGATGAAACCAATGAACTAGAAAAGAAAAAGCTTCGAACTTTAATCAACGAGAAAATTCAAACTGTATTAAGGGCAGCAGAAGATTTTGACGGCTACAAAATAGATTTTGACTTCAAACTATTTTTCTCGGAAGTATGGTATAAGAAGAAAAGTAAAGATGACCCTAAACCTGAAAGAGATGGCTTTGATGTGGTGATTGGGAATCCACCATATGTTGGGATTTCAAAAGTTGACTACAAAGACATTTTAAAGAAAATTAATTATGAAACGTATGCTACCACTGGAGACTTGTATGTGCTTTTCTACGAAAATGGTTATAAAGCATTAAAGCCAAGAGGGAATGTGAATTTTATCACGTCTAATAAATGGATAAATGCTTCCTATGGAACCAAGACAAGAAACTTCTTTGCTAAGAAAACCAATCCAAAATTACTGATTGACTTTGCCAAAATACGTATTTTTCCAAATGCTACGGTTTTTGTCAATATTCTAATGCTTGAAAGAAGCAATGCAGACGGAAAGATTGAAGCTGTGGCTATTGAGGGAAATCATTTGCCCACAACACCACTTCAAACCTATTTTGAAGATAAAAAAGTAACTCTTTCAATAAAAGGTGAAGAGGTTTGGAAAATTGGTTCATCTAAAGAATTACTGGTAAACAAAAGGATTGAAGAAAAAGGACTGAGGTTAAAGGATTGGAAAGAAATTGAATTCAATGCAGGAATAAAAACAGCTTTTAACCCTGCTTACCATATAAACGAAGAAACAAAAACCAATTTAATAAGGAGAGACATTCGAAATAACGACATCATTAAACCTTTGTTAAGAGGAAAGGACATAAAAAGATGGCAATATTCCTATCAAAATTTATATATGCTAAATGTTCATAATGGTATTAGAGAAATTGAGCTTGAACCAATTAAAACTGAACGTGACTATCCAATAATTTATGAATATTTAAATCAATGGAAAGAGCGACTTATTGAGAGGCAAGATAAAGGGGAGCATTGGTCAAATTTGAGAAATTGTGCATTTTTTAAAGAATTTGAAAAGCCAAAAATAGTTTGGATTGAAATATCAGATAAAGCAAATTACACTTTCGATAGTGAGGGCTATTACCTGACTAATTCAGCCTACTTTATTTCTGGGGAAAATCTGAAATATTTAGTTTCTGTTCTTAATTCTTCTGTTTCAGATTACTATTTTTTTCAAATTACCGCCAAAATTGCTGGTGGCAGAAAAAGATATACTAAACAGTATGTAGAACAAGTTCCAATTCCTGTTATCACTAAACAACAGCAACTGCCTTACGAAAAGCTGGTCGAGTATGTGATTCTTGCAAAATCTAAGGCAGATGATATAGTTTTTAAATTTTTTGAGTCGCTATTAGATAGTATCGTCTTCGAACTCTACTTCCCCGAAGAAATCAAATCAGCAGGCAAAGAAATTCTAAAGCATTTGGAAGATCTAAAACCCATAACTGATGAGATGAGCGAAGAAGAAAAGCTGGCCATTATTCAAAGCGAGTTTGAGCGTTTGTATGACCCTAATCATCCTGTGCGGTTTGCCATAGAAACATTGGATAGTGTGGAAGAAGTTAGGATAATTAAGGAGGCGTTGAAATGAGTTATGGGTTAAGAGTGATAAGTTATGAGTATATAAAATTTCAGTTATGAGCGAAAGAAAAGGAGCAATATTGAGGCAGAGTTTTGAGTTTGCAGTGCGGGTCGTGAACTTGTACAAATATTTAGTGTCTGAGAAAAAGGAGTTTGTGTTGAGTAAACAACTATTGCGTTCAGGAACTGCTGTAGGGGCTTTGGTTCGGGAGGCTCAGAATGCTGAAAGTAAAGCAGATTTTATTCACAAGTTAGGTATTGCTCAAAAAGAATGTGATGAAAGTATCTATTGGCTAGAACTACTGGTTGAAACTCAATTTTTGAAACAGGAAGAATTTGAAAGCATAAAATCTGATGCTGAGGCTTTACTCAAAATGATTCGTTCAGCCATCATCACCACTAAAAACAAGAACTCATAATCCATCACTAATACCTTATAATTAAAAAAGTGGCTAAAAAACAATATACCGATAAAGAACTGATGCAAATGGCTATTGACGTGATGAATAAAAGCGTTAATGAGCCAAGACCTGATGGCAAAGTGCCCCCAAAAGTGGGTGCTGTATTGCTTTTTCCTGATGGGCGTATTGAAACTGCTTTCAGAGGTGAATTGCGAGAAGGTGATCACGCAGAATTTACGTTAATCGAAAGAAAATTTCCTAATGAAAATCTGGAAGGAAGTATCTTGTTTACTACGCTTGAACCTTGTGTAGATCGTAATTCTCCCAAAGTGCCGTGCTGTCGTAGAACTACCAATGCACGTATTAAAAAAGTATTTGTCGGAATAGAAGACCCAGATCCTACAGTTGATGGTAAAGGCATTAAGCATTTAGAAAAGCACGGAGTAGAAGTCAAAATGTTTGACAGAGAATTTCAGCGAATTATTGAAGCTGAAAATTCTGCATTTATAAATCAAGCATTGGAAAGAAAAAGTGAAGCCGAAGAGGAAGAGGATCTGCGCACAGCTATTGAACTTCCGATAGCCAATTATGACAGCAGTAAGTTTTCGGAAGAAGCACTTCAAAAATTCATTAAGGAGGCGAATTTGGTTTTCAAACCAACAGATGAAGCATTTCTGGAATACTTGGCTGATTTTGGTGCAATGGAATGGGATAAGGAGAAAAAACATTTTATTCCGACAGGCTTCGGAGTGTTACTTTTTGGAAAAAATCCACGAGCAAAGTTCAAGAATGCTGTTTTAAAAGCTCACGTAACCTATGGCAACCAAAAAATAGAGCCAAAAGATTTTGATCAAGCATTAGTGCTTTTGCCCGACCAAATTGAAGAATGGTTGAAAAAAGTATTGCCCTTATCTAAAGATACCAGTAGTTTCAAAAGAAAAGATATTCCGGACTTTCCGATAGCCGTTTTACGTGAAGCGATAGTAAATGCTATAGTTCATAGAGATTATGAAATTGAAGGCGCTAAGTGTGAAATCAAGATTGATGAGAACAAAATTATTGTTACTAGTCCTGGCCAACCGCTTCCGGCAATTACCTTGGATGAGCTCAACACCTTTGAAGCTCCTTCATTAAGCAGAAATCCGATTATTACTTACGCATTTAGCTTGATGGATTATGTGGAAGAAAAGGGATTTGGAATGAAAACTTTCAAATCTTTGAATAAAGAATATGGCTTACCTATTCCTAAATACACGTTTAAAGAACCATTTTTAACCTTAAGCTTTCCAAGAACAAGTGAGGGAGTAAAAGAAATAGTTGGAAAAAGTAATATTAATGATTTGAGTTCAGAAGACCTTAAAAACTTTGAAATTTTCAGAGAGAAACGTCCTGTATCAAAATCTGAGTTTGTTCAATTCACTGGTTTAGCGACTAGAACAGCAGAACGCTATTTAAAAGAATGGGTTGATAAAGGTTTATTATACAAGATTGGCTCTGGACCAAGTACCAAATATCAAATGAATGCATAATAATCTCGCCAATTACTCGCCAATATGGCGAGATAAATCATTGACAAGCGCAAGTTAATTGCCTATCTCGCCAATTACTCGCCAAAGTGGCGAGATAAAATAATTAGCTCCGAAAAAGAATCATATAGGTGAGTTAAAAAGGTGTCAATGAGGGAATAAGTGAGGGTAAAACTGAGGGAATAAATGAAGATTAAAAAAGTTGAAATAAAAGACTATAAAGCATTCTATGGTAAGAGTGAATTCAATGTGGATGGCAAAAACCTGTTTATCTATGGTGAAAACGGAAGTGGTAAAAGCTCCTTTTACTATGCCTTAAAAGACTTTTTTCAATCTTCAACAGAAACATTAAGCTATGATGAAACCGAGAATATTTTCTTGACCAAAGCACAAAAAGGCAAAGGTTATATCGAAGTAACCTTCAATCCTGATAAAAACGGAACAGCTACCGATAAAAAATATACCGTAAAGAAAAGCTCAAAGAATACTTATGTTGCTGGAGACACAAGCATCCGGGATGCCATTAAGCTCAAAAGTTTTTTGACATACAAACACCTGCTTGGTATTCATAACATCAAGAAAGATAAAGAAATTGATTTGTTTGATTTGTTGGTTAAGGGCGTATTAAAACATTTTAAAAGTGTGGCAATTACTGGCAATAAAGAGCTAGGCGAACTTTGGGATGAAGTAGAAACTGCTATTGTGAAAGAAACAGGTCAGACGTTTAATATTACCCAAAAGAAAAATGAAGTTGATAAAACCATCAATGCCTTTGATACCGCTTTCAAAAAACTGTTTGATGTAACTAGCATTGAAAACATTCTGAAATATGCTCAACCAATTTTAAACAAATTCGGTCACAACATTGAATTGAAACTGAACTACACGCAAGCAAAACCAACGGCAGATTACAAGGAAATAGAACGTAATTACGTTAGAGTCAAAATCAAATATCTAGGTAAGGAAATTGACAAGCCTCATATTTTTCTGAATGAAGCAAGATTATCAGCCATTGCGATTTCAATTTATTTGGGGATGGTAAAAAGGCATATTCAGGGCATTCCTTGTAAGATTCTTTTTCTTGATGATATTTTCATTGGCTTGGACATTGCTAACCGTTTACCACTTTTAGAAATACTCAAATCAGACTTTGCCAACTATCAGATATTCATCACAACCTACGACAAGCCTTGGTATGAATTTGTAAAAACCAATTATCTCAACAGTAACAGAAGTTGGAAGTGCTTTGAGATTTATGCTGGGCGTTCCAAAAAAGGCTTTACTATTCCAGTAATTAAGGAAATCGAAGGACCAGGCAACAACGACCATTTGAACTATTTCATTCAGACCGCTGAAAACTACCATAATTCTGGTGACAATAAGGCAGCAGGGGTTTATCTGCGGTCGGCAATTGAAGCCATCTTGAAACAATTCTGCTTCGGGAAAGTGACTGTAAAATTTGTAGTTGACCAAAGTAAGCTCAAAGCAGACGAGTTTTGGGGAGCTACCAAGAAATTCATCACAGACCATCCTTCACCTACAAAATACACATTAACTCAAAACACTAAAGACGAGATTGACCATTTATTTCAATTAGTATTGAATCCACTAAATCACAATGACACAAACAAGAATGAGCATAGCAGCGAAATCGAGCGATCTATCAATATTTTGAAAACACTAAAAGCGGAACTGCATGTATAAGCTAACCCTTCACAGCCACATACATTGCCATGCCGCACAAGCCAACGCTTCACCCCAAGCTTGCCAAAGAGTTTATCTGTCCAACCGCACGACTATAACGACCGTCAATCAAGCGTACGAAAAAGAACACCGAACCGATAACAGCACCTACAAGAAATTGGCGGTTCAGTGCTCCGCAGACACATTTGGGGACAACGTAAAAAAGTGGGGATTTAGTTATCATTGCATCAAAAAAAAGCAGATGGACACAGGAATAATATCACTTATTTTACCCCAATCAATGTTAGCGCATTTTAACATAAAAGGTTGCCAAAT
>Ga0209390_10010245_pt1 | contig 11022 bp, 7 predicted proteins | sample BON01_FD_187212 | JGI IMG/M metagenome (GOLD analysis project Ga0209390, IMG submission 187212) | Freshwater microbial communities from Lake Bonney liftoff mats and glacier meltwater in Antarctica - BON-01 (SPAdes) (version 2) | ecosystem: Environmental > Aquatic > Freshwater > Ice > Glacier... | reverse complement strand
ACGAGACCCCACCAGCTCCATGGGACGAGGAGACCTGCGCGGCCGCGGCCAAAGGCGGTCACCTCGCGCTGCTGCAGTGGGCGCGCGACGAGACCCCACTAGCTCCATGGGACGAGGGGACCTGCGCGGCCGCGGCCAAAGGCGGTCACCTCGCGCTGCTGCAGTGGGCACGCGCCCAGAGCCCGCCCGCCCCTCACGTGGCGGTGGGAAGGGTGGCGGCGGCGGCGAGGGGTTAACCCTTAACCCGGTGGCGGCGCGGGCTCCTCACGTGGCGGTGGGAAGGGTGGCGGCGGCGGCGAGGGCGGCAGCGGCGTTTCGGAATGCATTCTTGAGCCAAACTGGCATGTGCTTCTTTCGGGTTAGGGTTACTCAGCTGCCGCGCGCGCGAGCTGGACGTCTGCCCGGCGGGCACCGTGCTCACCGGCTGCGGCTTCCGCACCGCGGTCTACTGCGCCACGTGCTACTGCGACGACGCCAGCCCGTGCTGCAACTGCCAGGCCGCGCGGCTGCGGGCCGAGCGCACCGACGGCACCCCGTGGGAGCAGCCCGTGGCCGAGGCGGCGCCGGCGCCGGCGGGCGCGGAGCCGAGCCTCGCGTTTGCGCCACTCCAGCGGCTCGCCGCGGCGTGCGTGGCGACGCCGGGCGGGATCTGCGGCTGGGACCCCGAGTGGATGACCACGCCCGACGGGTCGCGCCTGCCGCGCGACGAGGCCGACGGCCGCGAGTGGCAGCTCAAGAGCACGCTGCACGGCGCCGCCTTCCCGCCCGCCTGCTGCGCCAACGGCAGCTCGGCCCTGGGCGGCGACGCCGGCGGCCACTGCGCCTTTGTGCTGGGACGCCCGGTCGCGACCGAGACGGCCAAGGAGGACGGCGCGTGGAGCCAGCCCGTGCACGTCGACTGGCGCGTGCGGCCGCGGGTGCACCGCGTGAGCGCGATGGCGTACGTGCCGGGGGCCGCCCTGCCGCGCCCCGACGCGTGGCCGGCCCTGGTCTACGTCGTGCAGTTCTACGCCAACGACGACGGCTCGGGCGCGCTGGCCGAGGTGACCGGGCTGAGCAGCCCGGGGGTGCTGGCCCGCATCCCGCTGGCGGCGCCGCCGGCCAGCTGCCGCATCGGGCCCTACAGCGCCCTCACCATCTCGGACGGCCGCGCCGAGCGGGTCTTCCCCAACACGGACGTCGTCGGCCTGGTCGTCCCGCTGGGCGAGGTCGGTTGGACCGACCGCGCCCTGTTCTACGCGGTGCACTCGCTCGAGTCGGCCCCGCCGTCCGCGGCGCCGACCCCGCCGGCGCCGTCGCCCTGGCCGACGGCGGCCGCCGTCGGCGCCGACGAAGACGTCCTGCACTTCGGCCCGCCCCACCGGCCGGGCGAGGCGCGGCGCAAGTGGACCGGCTGCTACGCCGACGGCGGGTCGCGCGCCTGCGGCCTGGCTGGCGCCGTGCCGTGGGGCATGCACCGGCGCGACCTCTGCGCGTGGGCCGAGTGCACCCTCGACGGCGGCGACTCCATGAACGACGCCAGCAACGGAGTGGACGGCTGGGAGTATTGCAGCGATGGCGGGATCAGCCTCGCCCCCGCTGCTCTTCCAGCAGCTCACCGACCCCGACTTTGTGCGGCGGGAGGGGATGGTGGGGTTGCTACTAGAGATGATCGACCTGCAGTGCGACGTCCAAAGCGGCCGAGTGGCCGAGCCGGTGGCACGGGCGCGCGTCTCGGACCGCGCGCTCCAGGTTGTGACGGCGTCCACGCCAAAGGAGTGAGGCGCCCATGCCGCGCCGGTTAACCCGAGCCCGTGCTGCGCGCCGCCCGCGACAACCCCGGGTCGCCGCCTTTTTTTTGAGTCGGCCTCCCCCCCCCCCCAAAAAAGGACGAGTCGGGTTGAGGTGCTTGGGCCCCGCAATGTTACGCCTCGACGACCTCGGCCGACGAACGGCACCGGAGCGCCCCGTTGACTTCGCGAACCTCGCAACGCTCGAGGCGGCGGCCCTGGTAGCCGCGGACCTGTGCATACTTGGACCGGCAGGTGGCGGCGAAGGCTGGGTTGCGCATGGTGCCAGCGTCCCAGCCGTACCCCAGGGCATTGCCACAGAAGGTCTCTTGTGGAAGGATGTCTCTGTGCTGGATGCCCTGCGCGGCGTAGCCTGGGTACACCGGCTCCTCGTCCCCTTGCCGCTTGGCGCGGCACCGCCTGCCGACGTATGGATCCAGGCTGTTGGACTCGCCGCAAAAGGCCGCCGCCCCGCCGCAGCACTCGGCGGACACCGAGCACGATTGCGCGGCGCCTGCGCACGCCGTGCCACCGACGGAGCCCACGCAGACGCCATTGGCGCACAGGCCGTCGTTGCAGCAGCCAGCCAACTCTAGGCACGCCTCGCCCTCGGCGCGGCAGGTGCATACGCCGTCCGAGCACGCGAGGCCTTGATAGCAGCACCCCCCGGGCCCGCACGGAGTGCCCTCGCGCGCGGTGCACTTGCACGTCTGGTCGGCTCCGCAAACCAGCCCGTTGCAGCAGCCGCCGCCCAGGTTGCCGGAGCTGTAGCACGTCCCCACGCGACAGGCCTCGCCCACCACGCCGGTGCAGTCGCCCCCGACCTCGGGCGGACGCCTGGGCGGGGGCCAGCACCCCGTCTTGGCATACGTGGCGTCGTTCGAGCTGATGCACATTTCAACGGGACCGCCGGGCGCGTTCACCGTCCGGATCGCCCCGCCGGTTGTGGAGTCGCAACAGCCCTGGTCGGCCGAGTGCTGCACCGCCCCGTAGGGGGTGCAGTGGGGCGTGCACACGCCCGCCTCGCACGTCATGGAGCTGCAGCAGTCGGCGTTGCTCGTGCACTCCGCGGCGGAGCACGCGTCCCCGCACCCAAAGAGCCCCAAGGGCTCCCCCGTCGTGCGGCTGGTGAGCTCGACGCACGTCTTGCCACCACAGCACGGTTCGCCGCTGTGGCAGGCGCCCGGCGCGGGCGGCACGCACTTTGGGACGCAGACGTTCCGGCCGCACTCGTCGTCGCCGCAACAATGGCTGGTGACGCCGCACCGCTGGCCTCGCGCGAAGCAGCAGGTGCTGGCGCCCGCGGCGTCGGTCTCGCACGTCGCGTTGGCGTGTGCGCAGCAGCCGTGCGCCGGCCCACAGGACTGGCCGAGCCCGACGTTGCACTCGCAGACCGCCTCGAAGTTGCAGTGCAGGCCGGCGTCGCAGCAGCCGGACTGCGCGCACGAGTCGCCCTGCGCGCCGCACGGCACGCGGCAGGCGCCGTCGCGGCACTCGAGCCCGGCGATGCAGCAGCCGCCCGCGGGGCACGGGTCGCCCAGCGCGCCGCACGGCACGCGGCAGGCGCCGTCGCGGCACTCGAGCCCGGCGACGCAGCAGCCACCCGCGGGGCACGGGTCGCCCAGCGCGCCGCACGGCACGCGGCAGGCGCCATCGCGGCACTCGAGCCCGGCGACGCAGCAGCCGCCCGCGGGGCACGGGTTGCCCAGCGCGCCGCACGGCACGCGGCAGGCGCCGTCGCGGCACTCGAGGCCCGCGGCGCAGCAGCCGCCCGCGGGGCACGGGTCGCCCTGCGCGCCGCACGGCACGCGGCAGGCGCCGTCGCGGCACTCGAGGCCCGCGGCGCAGCAGCCGCCCGTGGTGCACGGGTCGCCCTGCGCGCCGCACGGCACGCGGCAGGCGCCGTCGCGGCACTCGAGGCCGGCGGCGCAGCAGCCGCCCGCGGCGCACGGGTCGCCCTGCGCGCCGCACAGCACGCGGCAGGCGCCGTCGCGGCACTCGAGCCCAGCGGCGCAGCAGCCGGCCATTGCGCACGCCGCGCCCAACGCGCCGCAGTCTCTACACATTTCGCCGACGCACTCGAGGCCATTGCAACACACGTCCAGAATCGCACACGACGCGCCAATGGTCACACAAGAGTCCGTATCCCCCAGGCCTGGGTCGACGACCTCGGATAACCCCGACGACGCACCCGCGGCCCCCCCAGCCGCCGATTCGGCGGTGGACTCGGCGGTGGACTCGGTGGACTCGGTGGACTCGGTGGACTCGGTAGACTCGGTGGACTCGGTGGACTCGGTGGACTCGGTGGACTCGGCGGTTGCCGACCGTGGTTTGCGCTGGGTCCAGGTGGCGTCAGACGCAGTCCCCTTGGAGATGTAGAGCAACGCGCCGAGCAACACCGTCAACAGCCCGATGGCGAGCAAGATCAACGGCAGCATGCGGCCTGCGGTGGGGGTCGCTATGGTGCGCCGTGATTTTTTTCCCCCTTGGGGCACTGCGCCGGTGCGACCCGTGCCCCCCCCCCCTTGCTATCGCAGCTCTGCAATGTTGCGCGCATAGACCCACCCCCGCAGGCGCTGCTCGGTCTCGACCAGGAGCATCTCGTACCCCTCGGCGTCGTGGGCCTGCTCCCACGCCACGACCCGCTCGCCGTTGGCCACCGTGCCGCACCAGGCCCGCTGGACGCGCGGCTCGACGCGCAGCTTCGTGTGCGCGTGGCTGGCGTTGCACATGGTCATGTGCAGATCGGCGGTCGCCGGCGCGGGCCGCAGGGCGTGCACCGTGTGCGTCGCCCGCGTCAGCTCGCAGACCGGCGGGCCCGAGCGCGAGAGGATGTGGGTGCACAGCAGTGGCAGCAGGGTGTCGGTGGCGCGGTCGAGCGTCACCACGTGCACCTCGGTCACAAACGTGCCATGCACCTCGCTGCCGCCCAGCGAGAAGGTCGCCGCGCGCAGCCGCGCGTTGACGCTCACGTCGCGCGTGCTCAGGAAGCTGAACAGGCACCCGTCGCAGCCGCGGAAGTCGGCCTTGCCGCCGTGCGCCAGCCCCAGGTGCGGGTCGCCCTGCAGCGCGCCGCCCGCCAGGTAGGGCGCGCACAGCGACAGGTCGAGGTTGGCCGCGTCGTCCACGAGATGGGCGTTCACCGGGTCCCAGTTGGCGGTTTGCGCCTTCCACGAGTGGTGGATCCGGCAGGCGCGGCCGAAGGCAGGGCTCATGGTGCCAGCGCGTGCCGCTTCTGCCCCGGCGATCGCATCGGAACGCATGCGCAAAACTTCAAACATGGAACCGAAGCTGGTCACCTTGCGCACATCCCAGCCCGCGAGCTCCTGAGCAAACGCCGCATTCGCATTGAACATCTTTTGCATAGAAGTTGCCTGTGATGTGTTCCATTGGTCGAGCGGCTGGTTGAACGCGAGTCGACCGCTTGCGGGGTTGTTAGCTAACCCGAACATAAATGCCATGTCTGTCACATGCGACATGTCCCAGTCGTTGAGCGGCTGGTTAAACGCCCTGGCGTCAGAAAACATGCCACGCGTTGTAGTCACTCGGGACGTTGTCCATTGTCCGATCGGTTGGTTGAATTCATGTGCATTTAGGAACATATTACTGAACGTTGTCGCTTTGGAAGTGTCCAATCCTCCGATAGGTTGGTTGAATGAGCGGGCCACATAAAACATACTACTAACATCAGTCGGACTGGCTGTGTACAACGCCGTCACGGGCTGGTTGAAACTTCCGGCATTTGCGAACAGACCCCACATTTCGGTCACGGCCGACCAGTCGCCGATTGCGTCGATCGGCTGGTTGAAACTTCCTGCATTGGCGAATATACCCGCGGCATCCGTCCACTTGCCAGTGGAGCCGAGGCCTTCGAGCGCGATGGGTGAGTTGAAGTAGTTGTTCTCAAACATCCTGTATGTGCTGACGACATTACCGAGCCCCGTCAACGCCACGGGTATATTGGAATCACCGTAAAATGTGTTTGCAAGGCTGGTGGTATTCGCCATCTCGAACGTGGCCGCTTCAGGTGGATTCATATTGGAGAAGAGGCCCGGCGGAACGTCGGCGGCGCTCAGGTCCCAGCACGGCCTCGCCTGGACGGCGCCAGCCGCCAGCATCACGGCGCGGCTATGCGCGATGTACAGGGCGTTGGGCGGGCAGAGCAGCCTGACGTCGTAGCCACCCCCTGGCACCATGGGCGGGTAGGGCGGCGTGGCGGCCTTGACCTCGGCTTCGGACTCGATGGACTCGGCGCCCTTGGAGCCCTTGGCGCCCTTGGCGCTCCGGGCAGGCACGGTCCACACGCGCCGCGATGGGCACCTACTCGTTTGATTTGGCAAACCCGCAGCTCGCCCATGTGCTCGCGGACCGGCTCACTGCAATGCAGAGGGCGACTCTCCTCCAGACCGCGCGGCAACTGGCGGGCTATGCGCACATCGACTGCAAGGATGTGACTGCGACGGAGCAGTACGGGGCGGTTGCCAGGTGGGAGAACGACCACAGCAGCCCCTGTGGGTGGCAGGTGGTGAGCGAGTTGCACGCCCTAGCCCCACGGTGCCTGTTGAGTCTCCAGCACCCATTCGAAGGCGTCACCGAGTTCCCAGGGCGCTCGGGGGTGCCGTCGAGTCCCTTGGCAATGCGCGCCTTGGCGCGCATCCGCCGCTTTGACCAAACCGGGCACGCGGAGCTCGACGACCTGCTGGTGGTGCACCGTCACAACGCGTTCACCCTGCGCCAGCTCAACGTGCAGCACATCCAGACGCTGGGCATCAATGCCCCCTGGAAGATGGACGCCCAGCGGCTCGCGGCGATTGTGGCGTGCCCCAAGGTGTGGACAGTGTCCCTGACCCACTGCGACCTCCGGGGCGGCTGGCTGGACCGGCTCGTCGCGGAGATGCCAGCGGGGGGCCCCTTTTTGTCGACCTACCGGGTCCTCGAGCTCTACAGCGGTTGCATCTACAGCGACGACGGCACCCTCCACCTCGCAGGCAGCATCCCTGTGATGAGGCTGGGCGTCTGCCCGCACACAGTCAAGCTCTCCTGGGCCGAAGCCATTCCACACAAGGCCTTTTGTGGCTTTGCGACGACGACCGCCGTCGAGCTGCCGCCCAACCTGGTCAAAATCGGGCCGCATGCATTCGCTGATTGTGCAGCCCTACAGGGCGTCCGCTTCACCCACTGCCCCCCGCCCCTCGCCGCGCCGCTGGTGCAAGTTGCCGTCCCGTGCCCCGCACCCGCGTGCCCCGCGCTCGCGTGCCCGCCGCGGGTTGGCCCCGCGAGCTCGCCGGGTCCGCCCCGGGTTGGCCCCGCGAGCTCGCCGGGTGTGTCCCACGCCCCGCGGCCACTCGTTGAACTTCCTGGCTCGGCTCCGGTGGTTGGGCCCCGCGTGCCGGCGCCGTCCGCGCGGTTTGGGTTCCCCCTTACCCCGAGCGGGTGCGTGGCCGCGGCGTGTGCTTGCCGGTCGGCGCCTCAGTGATGCGCGGCTGCGGCTCTCCTGCGCCGCGTCGACCGGCTGCGCTTGGCGCCGTGTCTGGCCCCGCCCGGGGTGACCCCGTAGCCTTGCTCCGGCCCGTGGGCCGAGTCGTCGCCGCGCCATTGATGGCGCCGGGCTCCGTCGGGAGTGCGGGTTGACCCCCCGGGGGCCCCCGCCCCTGGCCCCCGGCCCGGCGTCTCTTCCGAAAAAAATCGGTGGGTATGTCATCCACCCGACAGGCGCCATGGGCGCCGGCAACTCTGACCTCCGCGGTGCAGTGGACAACTTGGAACGAAGCCTCAAGGACACGAGCGACGACTTTGCCGGGCACAGGGCCGAGTACAACGAGTTCCCGAGCAGCGCGGGCCTGCGGGTGCGCGACGACTTGGGCTCGCACGTGGCCGCGTATGACGGAAAAATGGCCACGTTGGCCGAAGAGTTTTGGACGGACAACGGCCTTGTCAACGCCGGGTCGCCGCCGCGGCCGCCAGCCGCCGCCCCCCCTTCCTGGTCGGCGCCGCCCGCCGCGCGGCGCCGGCCGGAGGCGAGGCGCCGGCTACGGCGGCACGCCGACGCAGCGGGGCCGCTGCCATGGCACAGCGACGCCGCGCCGAGCCGCCTGCGCCCGCGGGACAACCTCGCGGGCCGCGAGGAGCGCGCGATCGACGTCGCCAGGCGCATGCGCGAATGGACGCGCCTCGTCCGCGCCGCCCTGGCCGAGCGGGCCGGGGAGGAGGGCTGAGCGGGGCGGCGCACGCGACCCTGCTGGCCGGCCGGGGCCGCGCGTGCGGGCCCCAGCCCGCGGCCACGCGCGGGGGGGGGGGGTCGATCGCCGTTGCCCCGTGGCAGACTCGGGGGGGGGGTGTACCCTGTGTCGGGTTGGGGGTAGCCCATGCTGCAGATCCAGGCGGCGCCGGTGCTCGCGCGCGTGGGCGCCGTGCAGGCGCCGTGCAGGCGCCGTGCGGTTGGGTCGACCCGGCTTGGGTGCGCGGGACCCCGTGCGCTTGCCGCGCGCCTGGGCGCCGTGCAGGCGCCGTGCAGGCGCCGTGCGGTTGGGTCGACCCGGCTCGGGTGCGCGGGACCCCGTGCGCTTGCCGCGCGTGGGCGGTCGGAGCGGTCGGGGTCCATGCTCGCTCGTATGTGTATCACGCCTGGCCCGGTGTGCGTCCCGTTGTCAAGCCCGGGGCGCCCATATGTGGCCTACTACGCGGATGAGGAACCCGACAAAGTCTTCGCGGAAGTACTGCACGTGTGGGAGTGCACCCACCATGATATTCGACCGTGTCATCTCCCAGTCGAGTATCGGGGTCTTTGTCTTTTGGGCCACGGCCTGGGCGCGCAGGGTCGCCTCGGAGGCCAGGTTGGTATCCCCCTCTGGCTGCCACCACGACCCGGCGCTCACGGGCACTTGCCCGGGGGGGACGAGCTCTAGACCCGACCGCTCGCGCGCTCGGAGCGACGGGCCCAGTACCGCCTGGACCCGGTAGGCGAACATGTCGTCGGCAATGAACAGGTTGAAGAGCCGGACTCCACGGGGCAGGCGCCCCTTTGTCTTGCGCATCGCCATGTACAACCCGAGTGGGGAGCCAAACACGACCACCGCGCGTGGCACTGCGCCAAGGTTGATGGTCTTGTCCGCCACCATGTCGTAGGCAAGGACCCCGCCGAGTGAATGCCCGGCGACCACCACCGGCACCGACCGGCTGGCCGGGTGGTGATCGTACCAGGCGGCGATCACCTCCCGGACTCGCTGGCTGACTTGGGCCATCAATGCCCCCCGCTGCTCGGCGAACAATACAACATTCCCGGAGAACTCGTTGAAGGCCGTCTGTGCGGTAAACTTCCCACTCGTGGGGTGCGAGACCAGCGCGACCATCGCCCGGGCGTCGTCGATGAGCGAGTTGTGCGTCCACGTGATGGGCAGCCACTCGCTGCGCGTGCCAGGGGGGTCGAGCAGCGAGGACATCTTGCGCATTTTTTTGGCGAGCTTGTCGTGGTTGTTGAAGTAGCGCTGGCCGGTGCCGTGCAGCAGCAGGTAGAGGGTGGTCGGCGTCCGCTGGTCGTAGAGCGCGCGGGCTGCCGAATCTGTGGCATCGCGGGGGCCCCGCCACCCACGCACCGCCTCCCCAGGGATCCGAGCGGCCGCGCGTCCCGGCGGCACGTGTCTGCTGGCCGCCTGCTCGAGAAGGACATCCTGGTCGCATTCGACCGGCTGCCAGAGCGTGCCACCCGTTGGCCGGTAGGACCACACGACCCTGCGCACGGCGCCGGGCGGGGCGGAGTGGCGGGTGGTGAATGGCATGCCGAGGTCGCCCTGGGGAGCCTGGTCCTTGCCCGAAAACCACACCTTCCAGCGCCCCCCCTTCAGCAGCACCGACACCCCCCCTCGGGGGGGCGGAGCTTGAACCCCGCCTCGAGCAACACCTCGTCCACGTGGTTCAACCGCGACCAGGAGGCCTCGCCCGGGGTGCGGTACACCCAAGACATTGCACACAGTTCAGCCGGCACCGCGCGAGTCGGCCCATAAGACGGCCCATGAAAAAAAGGGATGCCTAGGCCGGGGTTCTCGCGGCGAAGTAGGCGCCGGAGGGGGGGATCCGAAAATCGCAAACATGAAGGAAATTCCCCTGCGCCGTTGCTCGTCCGCCTCGTCCTGCGCATCGAAGAAGCCGCGCCGCGCATGCGCGTTCGGCGCACGTGCAACGCGGGATGCCGAGGCGTCCGTGTTGGCGCGGCTGGCGGCAGCTACGGCGGCGCGTGCGAGCGCGCGCGCATGCGCGAGGCGGCGCGTGCGCGAGCGCGAGTTCGGCACGGTGAGCGCAGTCCACGGCGGCGGCGGCTCATTGTCATTGGCGGCGGCGTGATGCTCAGGCTCGACCGGCGCGCTGCCCGGCTCGGCGGGGACGGCGGCGGCGATAGCAACGCGCTGCTCCGGCTCGTCTGGCGCGCCGTCCGGCTCGGCGGCGGCAACGGTGGCCGGCGCATTAGACTCGGCAGCAAGGTCGAGCGCGGGGCACACGGCAGCGCGAGCGCGTTCTGCAGCCGCGTCCAGAGCGTCGAGCTCCGCGTGGATCTGGTCCTCCTGCGACGGCTCGTAGTTGCAGAGGCTGCAGAGGCCGTAGTCCTGGTAGCCATAGTCCGGCGCGGCAGCCGCCTCGACGAGTCCGTTGAACTCGACCCACACGTAGAAGAGGCCATTCTTACGAATCATAGCGACCTCAGAACCATCGCAAAAGATGAGGCGCGGTGGATGCTTCCTTGCTTCAATCCCATACGTGTCAAGCAGGGCCGACTCCGAAAGGATGTCCTTTTGTCCCCCCGGTGTGTACAGGAAGGAGAGCGAGCGGTTTGCTCCACACCGGCGAAGCTGACCTCGCCCAGCGCGACGGCGTTGTACTCGAGTCCGCCCGCGATGCCGCCGATCATGCCCTGCGCGGGTGAGAGGCGGCAGAGCTCGGCAGCGCCGGCATTGGAGAGCAGGTGCGCATTGGACCCGCCATCGACCTGGCACAGCACACGCATGGCCGTGCTGTTCGACGAGTTGGCCGCGGCCGTCTCGGCTGCCACCATCTCCACTGAGCTGCACTCAGGACGGTAAGTGGTGGGAGCCACGCCAAGCGCAGCCACGCTGAGGTCTGAAACGCAGTGGCGCAACTTGTAGCCGCTGAGGTTTGAAAACTCCCCCCACTCCAGCTCCGCCGGGGTGACGAGCGGCGGCGTCGCGCTGCGCGTTGAAAGCTCCCCCAGCTCCAGCTCCGTGTCGGCGAGCGTCGCTGGGAT
>Ga0209390_10010244_pt1 | contig 11023 bp, 7 predicted proteins | sample BON01_FD_187212 | JGI IMG/M metagenome (GOLD analysis project Ga0209390, IMG submission 187212) | Freshwater microbial communities from Lake Bonney liftoff mats and glacier meltwater in Antarctica - BON-01 (SPAdes) (version 2) | ecosystem: Environmental > Aquatic > Freshwater > Ice > Glacier... | reverse complement strand
GTTCATCCCCAGCCTATCAGGACAGAAACGACGGCTTTTGTCTAGCCCCAATGTGCGACTCTCTCTTGCAAGCACTTATCGCTCCATCACAAAAGACCCTGATGGCAGGACCTGTCATTGCGAGGAGCCCGCGAAGCGAGCGACGCGGCAATCCCTCCACGGGGATCGCCACCTCCGGCTACGCCGGACACGCGATGACAAGGCAAACTAGACCATGACCTGTGCTTGCGAGCGTGTGAATTGATTGGCCACCAAGAACGCAAAGCAACCGTCCGGCCAATTTGGCTCTACCTCGCGCCTTTAGGCGCGCGAATGGGCCAACTTGCGCGGGAAACTTTTTGTGATCTTTGTGCACCCCTCTGTTTCCTCCGCGACCTCCCGGAAAACATCCTCCCGCCCAAATCTCGGTTGCGCCAGACGCTGGGTGGCTTACGTTCGATCTCTATGGTATCGCAACGCGAACTCCTCGCCCCTCTCGACACGTTTGAACGCCGTCACACCGGTTCACCGGCCGCCGACATCGCCGACATGTTGCAACAGGTCGGATACTCCTCGATCGAAACCCTGACCGCTGCCGCCGTGCCGCCGCACATCCGCCTTCCCGCAAATCTCAACCTCCCCGCCGCCGTCGGCGAATCCGCCGCCCTCGCCGAGCTCCGCGCCATCGCCAACCAGAATCAGGGTTTCCGCAATTTCATCGGCATGGGCTATCACGACACCGTCGTGCCCGCGGTCATCCAGCGCAACATCTTGGAGAATCCCGGCTGGTATACCGCCTACACACCCTACCAATCGGAAATCTCTCAAGGCCGCCTCGAAGCTCTGCTCAATTTCCAAACTGTCGTCACCGATCTGACCGGACTCGAGATCGCCAACGCCTCGATGCTCGACGAGGGCACCGCCGCCGCCGAGGCCATGACGATGTGCCACCGCATCAAGATCGGGGCCCGCGCGGACACCGGCACGTTCTTCGTGTCATCAAAATGCCATCCGCAGACGATCGACATCGTCAGGACCCGCGCGCAACCGCTCGGCGTCGAGGTGATCGTCGGTGATCACCGCACTTACGACTTTGCCAGCAATGTTTTCGGCGTGCTCGTGCAATACCCGGACACCACCGGGAGCATTCAAGACTTCGCGGCCTTCTTTGAAAAGGCTCATGCCGCCGGCGCACTCTGCGCTGTCGCGACCGACCTCCTCGCGCTCACCTTGCTGCGCGCCCCCGGTGAGTTCGGCGCCGACGTCGCCGTCGGTTCTGCCCAACGCTTCGGAGTCCCCATGGGCTTCGGCGGACCGCACGCCGGTTTCCTTGCGACCAAGGATGCGCACAAACGCCAGATGCCGGGCCGCCTCGTTGGGGTTTCGAAAGACGCCCAAGGCAACCCCGCCATGCGCCTCGCCCTCGGCACGCGCGAGCAACACATCCGCCGCGACAAGGCCACGTCGAACATCTGCACCGCGCAGGTTCTCCTCGGCGTGATGGCCTCGATGTATGCCGTCTATCACGGACCGGTCGGACTCAAGCGCATCGCTCAGCGCGTTTGCCTGCTCACGCAGCTCCTGACGAAGGGGCTCACCCAGCTTGGCGCCACGGTCAATCCCGGGCCCGTGTTCGACACGATCACGGTCGGCAATGTCGCCGCTGATCGCGTGCACGCCGCCGCCGCCGCCAAGCGTTTTAATCTGCGCCGGATCGACACCTACACCGTCGGCATCTCGCTCGACGAAACTTGCTCCCTCTCCGACGTCGATACGCTCCTCAGTTTCTTCGGCGACGTCTCCGCCGCTGGGCTCCTGGAGTCCGGAACTAATTTGGCGACCACGCTCGACTACGGCGCACCCATCGGTCGCAAGTCAGCGTTTCTTGCTCACAGCACTTTCAACCGCTTTCACACCGAGCACGAGATGCTGCGCTACATCAAGCGCCTCGAAGCCAAGGACCTCTCGCTCTGCCATTCGATGATCTCGCTCGGTTCGTGCACGATGAAGCTCAACGCGACCAGCGAGATGTTTCCCGTGTCGTGGGCCGAGTTTGGCAAACTGCATCCCTACGCGCCGGTGGAGCAGACTCGCGGCTACCAAAAACTCTTTGCCGACCTCGAAGCATGGCTCTCTGAGATCACTGGATTCGCCACCGTCTCCCTTCAGCCCAACGCCGGTTCGCAGGGTGAATACGCCGGGCTCCTCGTCATCAGCGCCTACCACCACTCGCGCGGCCAAGGTCACCGCAACATCTGCCTCATCCCCACCAGTGCCCACGGCACCAATCCCGCCAGCGCGGCGATGTGCGGCCTGCAAGTCGTGCCCGTCGCCTGCGACGACAACGGCAATATCGACGTCGCCGACCTCACGGCCAAGGCCGCCTTCCACGCGGAAAATCTCGCCGCGCTCATGGTCACCTACCCGTCGACCCACGGCGTGTTTGAAACCTCCATCAAGGACATCTGCGCGACCATTCACGAGCACGGCGGCCAAGTCTACATGGACGGCGCCAACATGAACGCGCAGGTCGGTCTGACGTCGCCCGGTTTCATCGGCGCTGACGTGTGCCATCTCAATCTCCACAAGACCTTCTGCATTCCCCATGGCGGCGGCGGCCCCGGCATGGGCCCCATCGGCGTGGCGAAGCACCTCGCGCCCTATCTTCCCGGGCATGCCGTGGTCGCCCCGACGATTGCCAAACCGGCGACGGCGATCGGCGCCGTCTCGGCCGCGCCCTACGGCTCGGCCAGCATCCTCGTCATTTCGTGGATGTATATCCGCATGATGGGGCCCGACGGCCTTAAGCGCGCCACCCAAACCGCCATCCTCAACGCCAACTACATCGCCAAACGGTTGGAGAATTATTTCCCCGTGCTCTACAAAGGTGCGCAGAGCCTCGTCGCCCACGAGTGCATCCTCGAGTTCCGCCCGTGGAAACAACACGGCATCGAAGTTGAAGATGTGGCCAAGCGTCTCATCGACTACGGCTACCACGCCCCGACGATGTCGTTCCCCGTCCCCGGCACGCTCATGATCGAACCGACCGAAAGCGAAACCAAGAGCGAGCTCGACCGTTTCTGCGACGTGCTTGTCTCCATCCACGGCGAAATGTCCGCCGTCGCCAACGGCGCGAGCGATAAGCTGAACAACCCGCTCAAGCACGCCCCGCACACCGCCGCCGTCGTCACCGCCGCGAAGTGGGATCACCCCTACTCCCGCGACACCGCCGTCTTCCCGGACAAGCACACCCGCGCCTCAAAATTCTGGCCCGCCGTCGGCCGCGTGGACAACGTCTACGGCGACCGCAACCTCGTCTGCTCCTGCGTGGGGATGGAAGCGTATGCGGAAGCCTTGGCCGCTAAAGTGTAGCTCTCGCTTCACTCGCTCACGCTCGTAGCTACCATGGATTCATCCTCCGCCAGTAGCCGCGAAAGAAGTAGCCACGAGCGTGAGCGAGTGGTCAAACACCACCTCCCGCGCCTAGCTGCGGAATTTTACTGCGGCCAATCGTTCATCCATTGGACGCTGACGATCAATAATCGCGCCACGGGCTGGCTGACTCCCGAATTCCACCAAGCATCGCAGCTCATCCTGCTCCACACTTGCAGCCGCTACGCGCTGGTCTGCCCCGTCTACGTGCTGATGCCGGACCACGTTCACTTGTTAAGTTTGGGACTCGATCAAAATGGAACCGATCAACGAGTCGCTCTGGAGTTTCTGCGTAAACATCTCCGCTCTGCGCTGTCCCCTGCAAGCTGGCAGCACCAAGCTCATGACCACGTGCTGCGTGAAGACGAAAGGAAGCACGGCGCGGTGCAAACAGTAGCCCACTATATTCTAGAAAATCCAGTCCAGGCGAAACTCGCCGCCAGTGTCGGAAATTATCCTTTTCTGGGATGCTGCGTCCCGGGTTACCCCGGCTTGCAGGTCGCCCTGCCGGATTACTGGGAGAAATTCTGGCGGATCTACCAGCGATTAATCGGCGAATCCACTCGCTCACGCTCGTAGCCACGTGCCCTCCGTAGCCAACCGTAGCCGATGGACGTCCGTAGCTACGAGCGTGAGCGAGTGGTCCCGATTCAAAACGAGACAATCTCCTCGCCCAAGAAAGCACCCACGCACACCTCAGAGCCTGCACCAGCACACTTGAATATTAGCCGCGAGCGTGAGCGAGTGGTGATCGGCAACAATGCAGTCAAAGACTGCCGTTCTCACACGGAACTCATGGTCTCCGTTACGCCCAATGCCCCGGTGCGCCTGGGCTGCCGCAAAAGTTCACGAGACCTACTTTCCTCAGCTCTTTCCGGTCGACCAAGTCACTCGCGGGTAGGCGGGGAGTAGGCGGCGTGGCAAACGCCAGACGATCAACCGGGTCGTCCTTCAGCATGCCACAAGTCATTCTTCACCTCAGCCGCCCTTTAAAACCGGCTACCCAGAGCCCACGGATGGCCTTTCCATCAATATCAGACATTCTGGTTTGACCCCTGCTGACCTCTGTCACTCTCTTACAACCGTAGGCGATTGGCCAATTTCAGGTGACATCCATCGCAAACTATTTTAGGAAACGAGTAGAAATGAAGCGTTTTCACATACTACCGCTTCTTGTTGTCGTCATCTTTACTTCCGGGTGGGGATTTTTCTCAAAGAAACCATCAGGTGTGTATGTTGGCACGACCGGAAATTATGTGGTTGATTTCCAACACATATTTGATTTCCGGGAAAATCATGTATTTTTTTACACTTTTCGTGAGGTGCTTACTCACCGGGAATATGGGAAGGTCGCCAGAACCAATAAGGGGACTCCTAAATACTCCAATTCATTGTCTATCAATGGCGTAAATTATACATAGTGTTATGTTACTATGGCATCCCAGCAATATACATTTTTCGGTGAACATCAGGCGCTGGAGGCGCTGACCCAATCTGGTGATCGGCTGGTGGAGTTGGATCGCCAGATTGATTGGGCGGCGTTGATGACAGTGGCGGACAGTATTTGGCGCGCAGGTGCCGGGACAAAGGCCGCCGTTGGCCCCAAGCCGTGGGCGAGCGAGATCATGCTCCGCATCCTGATTCTCAAACGGCTGTATAATCTGTCCGACGAGCAGACGGAGTATCAAGTGCGCGACCGGCTGTCATTTCTGCGCTTCGCGCGGCTCGGCTTGGGCGACGCCATTCCGGACAGCCGGACGATCTGGCTGTCTGGCGACGTGCTGAGCAAGGCCGATGGCGTGCGCAAACTTTTCAACGCCTTCACACAGCAACTCCAAGCCCAAGGTCTTTTGCTGAAGGAAGGCGTCATGGTGGACGCGACGTTTGTGGAGGTGCCGCGGCAACGTCATTCTCGGGAGGAAAACGCCCAGCTGAAACAGGGCGAGGTGCCGGTCGCCTGGCCAACCCAGCCGCGCCAACTGGCGCAAAAAGACACCGATGCCCGTTGGGCCAAGAAAGGCGACCAGACGTTTTACGGTTACAAGAATCACGTGAAAGTCGGCGCAAAGACCAAACTCATCCGCGACTACACCACCACACCCGCCTCGACGAACGACGGCGTGGTGCTCCCTGTGCTGATTACCGCCGCAGACCGTGACCGGAAACTCCACGCCGATGCGGCCTACACCGGTGCACCCATCGCCGAACACCTCCGCGTCACGGGCACGCGCAATTATATCCATGAAAAAGGCACCGCTGGCGAGCCGCTCACGGCCACGCAAAAACAGCGGAACCGCCGGAAATCGAAAACTCGGGCGCGGGTCGAACATGTTTTCGCCTTCAGGGAGATGTCGCGGGGAAGCATCTATAACCGATGCGTCGGGCGAGTTCGCAACGAATATCAAATCGGTATGATGAACCTTTGTTATAACCTTTGCCGCAGCGTGCACTTGTTGCGCTCCGCCACCGTCTGAGGCGCCGACGGCCACCCTTTCCCAGTAAATCCTTCATCGCCAACGCAGAAAAACCAAAGCCACACGCTCCCTTAAAATAACCGACCCGCCCGGATAGGAGAAATATTGTTCGATTCACCCTTCAAAACCATTTTTAGGAGTCCCCTTAACTGCTTCCTGCACCGGCACCACCCCAAACAGACAAACCTATAAAATATCCAACATAGTAAAACAGTAATCCTGTGTTTGGTCTGCCAACTAATTGAATATCCGTAAAGATATTGATTTCAAAGATGGATAATGCCCAAGAAATAATGTTAGCGATTAACGAAAAAGGAAACGCTATACCATGCAGTATACCACTGAATAAGCCATAGGGATCTGAATATGTAGCAGCGTTGTAGTGTTGAGCGCAACCACTAAGCGCCAATAATGGCACTAACAGGAGAAGAAGACATAAATGCTTTGTATGGGTATTTGCTGACATGTTAGTTTCAACCTCTATTGGAGTATGGTTCACTTTGTTCGTATTCCTCAAACCTTTTAAGGTCCAGTTTGGCAGATTCAATATTCTGATTTCCAGTCTATTTATGGGACAGGTGGCCAGTCAGCACAGCTTCTGGGCTCCTAAATGATTCATACAAGTAGAACTTCCTTTCGTCGCCCCAAGTGTCGATTTTAAGCACGTGGGGATATCCGTTTGTAAAGTAGAAGCCGAAGAGTGAAAACCCCCTCTTGCTTGGGAACTGCGTAATGTAAAAGGGAAACTCCATCGCCGGTCCGAAACTGAACTTGATACTTATTTCTCCTACTTCTTGAACGGCCCCAATACTGGAAGGAGGGTTAGCTGGGCGTGGTTCTTTGGCTGCCGACGGATATTCCAGCGTGAATGAAAACTCACTCGGCGGTAGACCGCCCATATTGTCTGTGCTGCCAACACCAGTGTAGGTTTCAGCGAGTGCCGATGCAGTGATGAAGAGGAGGGCAATTGCGATTTTCATCAGAATGGTCTTTAAAGCCGCTCCAGCATCCGACTCAGTAGCAGGCTTAGAATAACAACGAGCACAGAGAAAATAGTAAGGCTTCTCATGCTGTTTGTTTGGCTGAAACTATGGGCGTTGTCGACGATCAATAATGCGAATCAGACCAATCTGAGTGCAGTGCGCCGACGCCATGCGACGAATCCCGGTATCCCAACTATTCACTCTTTGAGGACAACGCCTCAAAGTAGGGGTAAATTTCATTGGCCGCCTTCGCATCCGCCTGAAAAAATGGAGGGAATAGATTATTGTTCATAAGTTTCTGTCTTGTGTGATTTTTATGTAGGCTGAGGCAAGTTGCGCGAGCGGCACACTGCCGAGTGAAGTGCAACGTTGGCGCGAAGGCTGAAAACGGCGCCAACTACTTGCAGATTGGCTCCGGCTAAGCCGAAAGAGCCTGAGTGAAAAAAAGAACCTACCGGCAGTTGACGCCGGAACAACGCCATACGATTCAAACGATGAGACAAGCCGGAAACAGCCAAGCCCAGATAGCATTAGATCTGAAGCGGGCCTGCTCGACGATCAGCCGGGAGTTGGGCCGCAATGTTGATGCGGACGGAAATTACGAGCATGCCCAGGCGCAGCGGCAAGCGGTGCAACGGCGTGCGAAGCGGAAGGGACACCGTCCCCGCACCCAGCAGGTCTGGCCCAAAGTGGTGGATTTGCTGAGCGAAGGCTTTACCGCCAGCCACGTCGGATTGTTCCCGTCGGTGAGGATTAGCGAGCGAAGCTGCTACCGACTGATTGCCACCGATCGGGCTGCCGGAGGACAGGTTTACCGTTGCTTGCCGCGAGGGTGTCGTCCCCGCCGACGAGTTTGCCGACATCGGCGCGGCCCCATCCCCAACCGGCGCGACATCTCGGAGCGCTCCCAAGCTGCGGATGATCGCCGCCAGTTTGGCCACTGGGAGGGCGACTTGGTCGAAGGTCGGAATGCCCGCAGTTATCTGCTGGTGCTCAGGGAGCGCAAAAGCCGGTGGTGCCGTATCCAGAAACTGGCCAACAAACGCAGCGACACCGTGACCGCCGCGCTGATCGGCCAGCTCAGGCCCTTCCGCTTCCGCTCACTCACTCTGGACAACGGCGGGGAGTTTGCCGGACACGCCCAAGTCGCCGCCGCTCTGGGCCGACCACGTAGCGTGTTCTTTGCCCGGCCCTACCGGGCCAGTGACAAAGGCAGCGTCGAACAGCTCAATGGACTGATCCGCCGACGTTACCCCAAGGGGACCGACTTCCGCAAAGTGGACTCCGCTGACCTCGACGCTCTGCGCGAGCATCTCAATATCGCTCCGCTGAAGGTCACCGGCGGTCGCGCCCCCATCGACTTCATCCATTACCTGCGACCCTGAACCCAATCCGGCCACCTCCGTGGCCGATCCGGGCGGGGAGGAAGCAGAGCTTCCTCCCCTGCTCCCCTCCTTAATTCTATATTCCCTTCCAATCCATCAATCCATAACCCAGCCAGCGTTGCACTTGACTTGGCAGCCCGTCAACGACTGGGTCGTCAAAAGGTAATCAACCGCAAAATCGAGCCCGTGGTAGTAATACGCCACCCCGTTGAAAGGCGTCATATCAAAATAGGATATTCCGTTTGTTACAGGATCTCGCACAACCAGCTGCGGGAAATAGCTGAATATCTGCTCTTCTGTGAAAGTGGAAATCGGAACAATAGCGTCGCTGATTTTGATATCTATATAATCCACTGAAAATGAAAGGTTCGGAACCAACTTGCCCATATCAACGACGGCGCCCGCGTAGTAAACCTCACCCTGTTGCGGCTTCAGGTTTGAATTGGACCGGATGATCGTTTTGTATTTCTGGCTCGGTGCCGATAGATTCTCAGGATCAAGTATGGCCGCCGTTGCAGTAACTCCACCGCCAAATAATTGCGCGAGGTCAGGCGCCTTAAACGATTCCGAATACGAACCGCGCAGTTTCAGAAACGAGGTCAGCTGGGAACCAAACGCCAACTTCATCTTGGTGGTCTCGCCAAAATCACTGTAATTTTCATGGCGAGCGGCCATTTGAACCTCGAGTAATTTGGGGATAAAAGGGATTTGCAGTTCAATGAACTCCGACGTAACCGATCGATCTCCTTCGAATGGAAAACCATTATTCGTTGCAATCTGATTACTGCTATCCGGGTTGGCCAACATGCTGTCTTGGTGCCATTCGATACCCAAGGCCATACTTATGTCGCCGGATGAATCATTGCCAAATAATGCCGGCATCTTGGCAATCGGACCGGCCGCATTGAAATCAGCGGCGTAGCCAGTTGATGTATAGACATTGATACTTTTGTAATACAGTGCATCCAACAAAGCCTGATCGCTTGGTCCGAACGGGTTCAGATAAACACCCTTGAAGCTGACAAATGTGCCATTGAGTGCATTCTGCAGATCATCCGCCCGCATAGAATTACCCTGTATTTGAGTAAAAAGGTTATGCGCATAAGAGGCACTGGTCTCCCATATCCAATCGTTGGGCAGTTTACCTTTCAGGCCTCCCAGCAATGTATTTGCTTCGGATTCTACATCCCAGGTTCGAAACAAATCTGGTGACGGCTTAAATGTGAAGCTGGTGATATTGGCGTTGAAAGGATTGAACGGGTTTCCTGCCGGAATGATCAAGGCGGGGTTCTTTGTTCCACCCTGCGTGTTGTTGGGAATGGCGGTCAGAAAACTACTGGATACCTCGACGGTAGAATCTCTGGCCCCTATCGCTGAATAAATATAATGAGTCCGGATATTTGAGGCCATATATTGAAAAAACCCGGAGATGTTTTCGTTGAATTCATGCTTCAGATAAGAAAACAAATTCCATTGCTCGCTCGCCGGGACCAAACTCTTGTCCGTCAGGTTATTTTTGTTGGTTTCAGGTATTTTCGACGACGCGCCAAAGAATGAAAAGTCCCCCAGTGTAGGGTTTGCGGTCGGGATTCCACCGGTTATGGAGTAATATCCCTTGCCCGTCGTTAATCCGGCCCCGGCAGCTTGTGCTGTCGTCAAATTTACATTTGCCGGGTGATTCTGAATGCTAAGGCTATTTTTCCCCTTGATTCCCTGATCGGAGTAATCGCTGTCCGGAGAACGACTATATTCACTAATTATGGCTCCCTCCTGTTTCGACCAGCTTAGGTTCACCATAAAGGATGTCTTACCGTTACTGGCGCCCGCGATCACACTCGCTTTACGTAAAAGAGTGGTGGGATTGTTCGTGGCACCCCCAATCGAGGCTTCCGTTTCAACACCTTCGAACTTTTCTTTAAGTATGATATTCATCACCCCGGTGATGGCATCAGAGCCGTAAATGGCGGACGCACCATCCTTCAGAAACTCCACCCGCTCTATGGCTGCAGTTGGTAAGGTTTTAAGGTCAAAAACCGTCGCTCCCTGGCTATCCGGGTTGGCATAACTGGCGGCACGACGCCCATTGATCAAAATTAGGGTGTTACCTGCACCCAAACCGCGCATGTTCATGCTGGTGGCACCCCGACTGAATGGAACGCCCACACCGGAAACTGAGGATTGAAGCAAATTGCCCACGCCCCCACTGTTAAACGATTGTGCCTGCAGAAAGTCGCCCAGTGAAGGATAGCCACTGTTAGCGATATCAACCCCTGCAAATTCAACGACCGGTTGCGCTGAAGCACCATCCATACTTGAAATATGCGAGCCGGTGACCGTATAGGCCTCCAATTTCTGCACTTGTTTGTCCTCCGGCGCAGTCTGGGCCGAAAGGGTGCATGGGGTGAAAGCAATCACGCCGGTAGCGACGGCGAGACGTAACAAAACTAGGGGACGATTTCTTTTAGTCATAATATTTGCAGGAGTGGCGATTTTAGGGTTCGCGACGTTTGTCCGCGCTGCGCTACGTTTACACAAAATATTTAACTACAACTTTGGTTGTTTTTATCAATTTGTGTGGTAACCCATAAAAAAGGAAGCGCCCCGGTGACCGTTAAAAGATAACTGGGTGGATGGTGGTTCCGCTGCCAGTAAAGGCAGTGGGGAGTCGAAAACCCAAGAACCACCACCCATGAAGAAGCCCATTCCAACAGCGGAGCCGACGCAAGTCGGCGCTGCCGATAGCACCAATTCATTCCTTGAGCTGATTCGC
>Ga0209390_10010239_pt1:0-7500 | contig 11028 bp, 6 predicted proteins | sample BON01_FD_187212 | JGI IMG/M metagenome (GOLD analysis project Ga0209390, IMG submission 187212) | Freshwater microbial communities from Lake Bonney liftoff mats and glacier meltwater in Antarctica - BON-01 (SPAdes) (version 2) | ecosystem: Environmental > Aquatic > Freshwater > Ice >... | reverse complement strand
CCGAGGAGTCTGTTGGGTCGGTGGAGCACACAGACGATATATATGTATATACATAGATACATAGATACATAGATATATAGGTACGTATATATATATATATATATATATATATGTATGCATAGACATATAGATATAGATATATAGATATAGATAAGTATTATAAATAGATAGATAGATAGATAGATAGATAGGTAGACAGACGTTCACCTGTTCTGCGCGAAACCCGCACGCTCGAAGGAAGAGCAGTCCGCTGGGTCGGTAGATAATATAAATTTATTTATGTATTTATTTATTTATTTATAAATATATATACATACATAGATGTATCGGTGTATGGCATATAAATTTAGATATACAGATGTAGATCAATAAAATAGATAGATATACAGATGGATAGATGGATAGACATGTACATGTGTGTGTGTGTATATATATATATGGATACACATAGCTACATATTATAGATAGATAGGTAGTATAGATAGATAGATAGATAGATAGATAGTGCCTTCACCTGTTCAGCGCGGAACCCGCACGCCCGAAGGAAGAGCAGTTCGTTAGGTCGGTGTATAAATAAAGAGATCCATACATGGATATATAGGTATATATATACGTATGTATAGAGATAGATATAGATAATATTATAGATACACTCGAAGGAAGAGTAGTCCGTTAGGTCGGTGGATATACAAATAGATCCATACATAGATATATAGGTATATATATACGTATGTATAGAGATAGATATAGATAAATATTATAGATCCACTCGAAGAAATAGTAGTCCGTTGGGTCGGTGGGGGACAGATAGATAGATACATATATACATAGATATATGGGTATATATATGTATGTATATATATGTACATAGACAAATATTATAGATACATAGACAGATGGATAGATGGATAGATATATAGGTATATATAGATGTATATATAGATGTATAGATATCGATACATAGTATAGTATATATAGATAGCTGGGTAGATAGATAGATAGATTGATGGATGGATGGATAGACGTGGAATTCACCTATTCTGCGCGGAACCCGCACGCGCGAAGGAAGAGCGTGTTACATATACATGTATACATACATCTATATTATGTATAATATATATGTATATATGTATACATATACATATATATATATATTACGTACAGATAGATAGATGGATAGATAGATAGACGTTCACCTGTTCGGCACGGAACCCGCACGCCCGAAGGAAGAGCGTGTTACATATACATATATACATACATCAATATTATGTGTAATATATATGTATATATATACACACACATATGCATATACATATATATTATATATATACATATACATATACATATATATCATGTACAGATAGATAGATAGATAGATAGACGTTCACCTGTTCTGCGCGGAACCCGCACGCTCGAAGGAAGAGCAGTCCGTTAGGTCGGTGGAGCACGCGGACGACCAGGGCGGCTGGGGCCGCACCCCCCAACGCCTTTGGAGCAGTTCGCCAGTTGGTATCCTGTGGGTATATAGAGACGCGTATGCGTCATGGAAAGGACTGTGCAGGACGCACATTACAGTGGAGTATATGTAGATCTATACCGGCGGGTGCATCTGAGAGGGTTAGGGTTCGGGGGTTAACCCTAGCGTAGAGCTAGAGCTATCACAGCATGTGGAGCTAAGAGTACGCCTTGCCACCGTAGAAGCTAGTGCTATGCAGTACCCTGGGTTGACCCAACCAAATACAAACGGGTGACCCCCGTTCTAAAACAGGGTCAACCAAATCGCCCCGCGGGGCGCAAGGCCGCGCTCCCCAGCGCCTTTGGGGGGGTTGACCCGTGATTAGACACATCCTGTAGGTTTAGGATGAGGTTGTGTGGGAGAAGTGTCTGTGTGCGTTTTCGACGAGGTAGCAAAGCGTTGGCCCTAAGTTGGTACCGTGCCCTAACGTGGTACTCTTCGCCAGCACGACCGTTAGCTGCGCCGGACGGTCCGCGACTCGTTACAGGGCAGTAAGGGAGCCCCTCCCCCGCGTGCCAACAGCTTTCCAGGGCTCGAAATGTGTGCGCGGGGAGCTCAAGCGAAGGGAGTACCAAGTTAGGGCACGGTACCAAATTCTGGCCAACGCTTTGTAAGGGTTCGCGGGGCTGCGCCCCCCAGCCCTTTGGGGGGGTCAGCCCGTGATTAGACGCATCCAGTAGGTTAAGGCCAAGGTTGTGTGGGGGAACGATCTATGTGCGTTTCAGAAGGGGTATGGTTCGCGGGGCCGCGCCCCCTCAGCGCCTTGGGGGGGGTCAGCCCGTGATTAGACGTATCCTGTTGGTGTAGAGCAAGGCCCAGAGCGTTGGTGTTCGGATGAACATGGCCGATCCAAGGTTCCTGAACCCAATCTCGATGTACTTTTTGTACTTGGCATAGGCCGGGTACCCGGGTTAACCCGATCGTGCGCGGTCACGTTCTCCTTCCAGGCGAAGATGGCCGTTGTGTGAGAGAAGCGCGCGTGGAAAAAGGTGGTGTGTGCGTTTGGTCTACCACCAGGGCCGTGCCGGGTTAAAGGTGCGCTGCAGTTACTAAGTAAGCGCTATGCGTAAATTCACTTTGTGCTCAGGTACCTGACCGAGTTTTGACTACGAGTTTCGTCATTTTGATTATTGGGAACTCGAGAGTCGAATCACCTGAGCGCACAGGGCACGTTTAACCTACAGGGCTAGATGCAGCGCACCGTGATGGCAGAAACGGGTTAACCCCGGGGTTAACCCTAACCCTAACTCTTAAAGGTGCTCTGCAGCTAATAATTAACCGCTATGGTTAAATTCGCTTTGCTCATGTACATGAGCAAGTTTCGACTAAGAGTTTCGTCGTTTTGATTAAAGGAAACTCGAAGTCGTTTCACTTAGGCGCACAGGGCACCTTTAACCCGCGTGAGAAGGTGGTGTGTGCGTTTCTTTTACCACCAGTGCCGTATCGGGTTAACCCATAGAGCTAGGTGCAGCCCACCGTGATGGCAGAATCGGTCGCTCGGCTTCCCACGCTGCCGCCGGAGAAGTGGTGCCACTCCTCTTCCTCCTCCTCCTCCTCCGCCCCATCTGCGCCCCACATACCACGCGCCGCAGCCGCCGCAGCCGCCGCAGCTGCCGCCTTCTGCATGGGTTAATCTGTCAGTATATCTATGTATCTAGTGATCCATCGATGCATGTATGTATGCACCGATCTATATGTTTCTCTCCCACATACCACGCGCCGCAGCCGCCGCAGCCGCCGCCGCAGCAGAGCCTTTCAATCGATCTGTCAGTGTGTCTATGTATCTAGTTGTCTATCTATGCATGTATGTATGCACCGATCTATATGTTTTTCTGCTTCATACTACGCGCCGCAGCCGCCGCAGCCGCCGCCGCAGCAGAGCCTTCTGTGTGGGTTCATCAATCGATCTGTCAGTATATCTATGTATCTAGTGCAGAAATAAAAGTAGTCGTAGTAATAATAGTAGTCAAAGAAGAAGCAGCAGTAGTAGGAGTAGGAGTAGTAGCAATAGCAGTAGTTGGTGGTGGTGTTGGTGGTAGTGATGTTGTTCGTATATTGGGAATAGTAGTAGTAGCAGCAGTAGTAGTTGTTGTAGTACAGTAGTAGTAGTAGTAGTAGTAGTAGTAGTAGTAGTAGTAGTAGTAGTAGTAGTAGTAGTAGTAGTAGTAGTAGTAGTAGTAGTAGTAGTAGTAGTAGTAGTAGTAGTAGTAGTAGTAGTAGTAGTAGTAGTTGTAGTAGTAGTAGTAGTAGTAGTAGTAGTAGTAGTAGTAGTAGTAGTAGTAATAGTGATAGTAGTAGTAGTAGTAGTAGTAGTTGTAGATGTAGTTGTAGTTGTAGTAGCAGCAGTAGTATACGTAGTAGTAGTAGTAGTAGCAGTAGGAGTAGGAGTAGTAGTAGTAGAAGTAGTAGTAGAAGTATATATGTGTATCTAATGAGCAGGCCAGTTTGCCTTTCTAACAAGTAAAAATCGACGCGAGCAGACGTTGACCATTTCATTGCAAAACGGTGAATGACCTTTTTTATAATGGTGTTGGCCTAATTTCTTTAGCCATTTAGCCACCTTCGACTATTACGGCCATTGGTCAACATACCTTCGCGTCGATGATTTTTTTTATTTTGAGTGAAACTAGAGCCTACTCATGATCCGTCTATGTCTGTATGTACGCAGCGATCGATTCGTCTCTCTCTTCCTCGCTGTCGAATCCAGAATTGGACCAAAGCGTTTCGGACAGGTTTCGGATTAGCTCCGGGTGAACTCTCAACCAGAAGTAAACCTAACCCTTACCCTAAATCTAACAAACCCCCAGCCCGGAAAAGTTTCTCGAACTCAACTCTCTGAAAGCCCGTCAGTAGATTCGACGGTAAGCGGCGTGGGCGGCGCAGCAGCAGGCGACTCCGCCGTCGCGGTCGTTAGATATGTGATCTGTGTGTCGCCCGTCCCCACGGGTTGGTCCCCGTGTAGTTAGATCTGTGATCTGTGTGTCGCCCGTTCCCACGGGTTGGTCCCCGTGTAGTTAGATATGTGATCTGTGTGTCGCCCGTCCCCACGGGTTGTGTCCCCGTGTAGGTAGATATGTGATCTGTGTGTCGCCCGTCCCCACGGGTTGGTCCCCGTGTACTTAGATCTGTGATCTATGTGTCGCCCGTCCCCAAGGGTTGTGTCCCCGTGTGAACGTGAAATCCAACTCGTGGGGGCGGGCGACACACAGATCACAGATCTCACGCGGTGCACTTTTCTCCAGCTACACGGACAGTTTCTGTCTGGAGTAACCTGACTAAGGGGTAGGGTTAGACCGTTTGAGTGGGGTCGGCGCGTCTGCGGGGGTTTGTCTTCTGCCCTGGGGGTAGCGCGGTGTGGCCGCAGTGCTGGCTGTGTGCGGTGTGTGCTGTAGGCCATGTCGGCTGCTGTGTGTGGGGGGGGTACCCTGTGGGGGTAAGCATATCATCATCTTAACCCGAATTCTTACTCGGGTTACCCGGAATGGGGTGACCCTCGGGGTTAGCGTTAACCCTTGGGGGCAGCCCCGTTACGGTTAACCTCGGGGTTAGCGTTAACCCTTGGGGGCAGCCCTGTTAGGGTCAACCCATTCCGGGTAACCCGAGTAAGTGTCGTCTACGTGTCGTAAGTGTCAGAGGTTAGTACGCGACTAAGGTTAGAGGAAGTCTCAGATTCGTAGGTGTTTAAGATTAGTACATGGCTCACACCTCTTCAGGCGGGGCCCACTGCCACGCGTAGGTTGAAGCGCCCAGCCGTATTACCAACTATAAAGTTAGTAGGTGTCTAAGGTTAGTAAAGGTGTAAGATTAGTAAGCGTCTAAAGTGTGTATCATCATCAGAACTTAACTCGCACCTCTTCAGGCGGGGCCCACTGTCACGCGTAGGTTGCAGCGCCCAGCCGTATTACCAACTATAAGGTTAGTGGGTGTCTAAGGTTAGTAAAGGTCTACGATTAGTAAGTGTCTAGGGTTAGTACATAACTCGCACCTCCTGTTTCGGGGCCCATCGACAAGCGTAGGTTGAAGCGCCCAGCCGTATTACCAACTATAAGGTTAGTAGGTGTCTAAGGTTAGTAAAGGTGTAAGATTAGTAAGCGTCTAAAGTGTGTATCATCATCAGAACTTAACTCGCACCTCCTCAGGCGGGGCCCAACGCCATGCGTAGGTTGAAGCGTCAAGCCGTATGACCAATTCTAAGGTTAGTAGGTGTCTAAGGTTAGTAAAGGTCTACGATTAGTAAATGTCTAAGATTAGTACATAGCCCGTCGAATCTACCGGAGGGGTTTCACAGAACGTATCTCCGAGGTAATGCGCTGTAATTTCTGCGCTGGGCTACCTCCCCCTTTGGGATAACAGTAAGTTGTACTTTAGAGTTAGGAGTGTACCCGGGGTTTCTCCGAAACCCCCGTTTGGTCTTATTCTAGATTCGACGGCGCACCTCCTCAGGCGGGGCCCGTCGCCATGCGTAGGTTGAAGCGCCAAGCCGTATGGGTAGAAGCCGCTTGAGCTCGGCACTGAGTGACCAATTCTAAGGTTAGTAGGTGTCTATGGTTAGTAAAGGTATAAGATGAGTAAGCGTCTAAAGTTAGTATCATCATCAGTACATGGCTCGCACCTCCTCAGGCGGGGCCCACCGCCAGGCGTAAGTTGAAGCACCAAGCCGAATGACCAATTCTAAGGTTAGTAGGTGTCTAAGGTTAGTAAGTATCTAAGATTAGTAAAGGTATAAGATATAAAGGTATACGATGAATAAGCGTCTAAACTAAGTACATAACTCGCACCTCCTCAGGCGGGGCCCATCGCCATGCGTAGGTTGAAGCACCAAGCCGAATGGGTAGAAGCCGCTTCAATTCGGCGCTGAGCCGGGCGAGCGCGTGTCGCTGTGCCGCCGCGCCGCCGGCAACCACTCGCAGCTGTGTGCTGGCTGTAGCTGAGAGGAGAAGGGAACAACGCGTCAGTTTGTGTCCAGCTTAATTATATTTGCCTGCATATGCCTATACACCCACACATAATAAGTTCGACGAGCCTCGGGTTCCCCCAAGCCGGGAACAGGCTTGTGAGTTTAAGTTGTTTCCATCTCCGCCGCGCCGCCCGCAACCACGCGCAACTGCGTGCTGGCTGTAGCTGAAATAAGAAGAGAACAACGCATACGTCTCGAGTTAACCCCCATGCATATGTAGGTATATGTAGTTATATAATTGTATAGCTATAGATACATTCGTATATATATGTGTGTATACATGTATATATATGTGTGTACAACTACTCGCAGCTGTGTGCTCGCCGTAGCTGAAAGAGGAAGCAAACCATGATGATAAGTTTACCCCTACGAAACACCTAACACCCCCTCCCCACCACAGCAGCCGGACCGCAGCGGCTCACACTGACACGGAGACACCACTGCTTTAAAAAAAGGCGAGGTAGGGCCTGTAGGCATATATAGTTATAAAACTTCATAGTTATAGATACATGTATATATATCTATATTTATATATTTGTCGTAGCTGAAACCAGAAGGAAACCACGATATGTAGGTATATATAGTTATATATATTTTATAGTTATAGATACATGTTGTATACATATTTATTTATTTATATATATGTCGTAGCTAAAAGAAGAAGGAAACAACGATGTGTAGGTATACATATTATATATATATATTATATATATATATATATATATATATATATATATATATATATAGTTATGGATACATGTTGTATATATATCTATATTTATATATATGTCGTAGCTAAAAGAAGAAGGAAACAACGATATGTAGGTATACATAGTTATATAATTTCATAGTTATAGATACATGTTCTATATATATTTGTATGTAAATATATGTTGTAGCTAGAATAAGAAGAAAACAACGATATATAGGTATATATAGTTATCTAATTTCATAGTTAGAGATACATTTGTATATATATGTTTATTTGTGTATATATATATATATATATATATATATATATATATAT
>Ga0209390_10010237_pt1 | contig 11034 bp, 16 predicted proteins | sample BON01_FD_187212 | JGI IMG/M metagenome (GOLD analysis project Ga0209390, IMG submission 187212) | Freshwater microbial communities from Lake Bonney liftoff mats and glacier meltwater in Antarctica - BON-01 (SPAdes) (version 2) | ecosystem: Environmental > Aquatic > Freshwater > Ice > Glacier... | reverse complement strand
AGACATATATATATATTTATATGACACATACCGGCATCATCGTGCCCATAGCGAGCATTCCATTCATACCGGCCATCGTCTGCTGCTGCACGATAACCTCCTCCTCCCACCTATTGTTGTTCCCGCCTAAATGCTGGGCCTTGAGTTCGTGATGCCCGTGGGCGAAGTTGCAGCGGTCGCCATATGGGCAGACACCGGTGTTGCACCATTTGGTACATAGCCGCGTCTTGCGATTCCAGGGCGAGCCCTGCATCCGGTTTTCGCTTGGACCTCTCCCCCTGCCCCACAATCAGGTAGGACTGGGTCAGCACGTGCGACGGACACTGCGATGAAGATCAAGAGCAAAAGCACCAAAATATGGCTGAAGGTACACCTGTGTTGCTGGTGTATCTGGTGCTGGTGCTGGTGCTGCTCGTTCTGCATCTGCTGTTGATGAAGCGCCTGCTGCATCATCATCTGCTGGTGGTGGTGGTGGTGCTCTTTACCGTCGGGGTTAGCATGACTGACCATCCCGCCGCTGCTAGCACTGGGTGTCGCACCCCCGTTACGAAGCTCGTCGTTGCCGTGCGCGAAATTGCATTTGTTTCCAAACAAGCATTCACTGTGCTGCTGCCATTTCATGCACATACGCGTCTTGTAATTGCTCGGCCTGCAAAACATCCACGATCAGCCCATGCCCGACTCCTACAAGAACACATGGAACACATGCATCTGCACAAGTTCGCGGCCGTACCTGCCATGGTGGCCTTCAGCGCTGCTCTCCTTGGCTGTGGGCCCATCCCCCTCTTCGTCGGAACGCGCGGCCCCATCCTTGATCGCGAGGCCTGCCATCTCAGATGTGGGTGCCGCATCATCTGGACCACCTACGGGTACTGCTGACTTCATTGCCTGCACACCCCGCCACGCATCAATGAACAAACTTGATTCTGCCGCGCTGGGCCCTTTCGCAAGTCTGCACACTCTCTGAACTGAAAAACCTTCAGAGGGGGTCCATGCACAAAGAATGCACAATCAGAGGGTAGCGGGACCTGCGGCTTTGGTGAAACAGAGTCCGGCTCAGTGGACGGCTCTGGGCTCTGCGACTTCGTCTCGGACATGGTTGCTCCCGCCTTTTCCGAGATGCTTGAATTAATCTGTCCACTGTGGGCCACGTAATCTATGGACAGCGAACCGGACGCGGGTGCGAGGCAAGCAGCACGAAGGCCACAATTCTTGTCAGGGCGCCGTGCGATGCGCTCGACGGCGCGGAGATGGCCCGCCGCGGATGCGCTTTGCCCGAAAGGATGACACGGCCCTCTACACACGTGGGTCCACAGCCTGTGGTGAAGCGATTGAGCTATGATGCGCAAAACTGTTACGGCGCAGTGCCGCAGAAAATCAGCGCGGACCTCACTCTTCTTGCGGAGCAGCGCTCAGGGTTCCACTGGCACGACGTCGACGACGTTCGGCCCAGCACACTCACCTCACTTTGCGGAAGGTCCGCGCAACTCGATCCAGGATGCAGAATGAAGAGGTTGTGGAACATCATTAGCAGAATTGAAAAAATATTTTTGATATTTGGTACCAAATATTTGAAAATTGATACATGATAAATCATGACTGATAAGTTTTGTATTGATGATCGAAAGCTATCTATACAAGATTTCGATAATTTTACCATCTAGTGAGTAAATTTTTTTTTGAATTTTCTTCCTCAAAGGGCTTATAAATCCATGACATAACACGTGCGGTGGCCCGTCGTTTTCGATTTTACTACAGGAGATAGGTAAATCATGAAAAGTAAACTTCAAGCATTTGAATTTCTGAAGAAAAAAACAATGTTTTCTTTCTTTGTTTTTTTTGTTCAAGCAGCCTTGGTGGAGGGAGCAGCGCCAGTCCTTGACAGGTGGATCTTTGACAGGTGGATCTGCCGCCCAACCCTCAGTCTCGTTGACCCTTGTTCGTGTCACAGCGGCTGGCAGGCACCCCGGCAACTTGCGGCCTTCTTTTCCCGACTCTCTGCCGTTCTGCTGAGTCTTCACGTGGGGACGTCAATTAAGGCGCGGCGCGCAAGGCGTGCCGCAGCCGTGCTGGCCCATTCCAGCTGGCTGTGAACGGACAAATCTGTGCGAGAGGTGCGCATTGACACAGCGGGGGCTGACGCGGCATTGGTACTTCGTTTCTTTCTGCCTTTTCCGGCAGCCTTTCCTCCCTCTTGCTCGCTCGCGCCTTGCGCAGCCTCGTCTCCTGACTCGGCTGCCATTTACTGAGGAAACAGCCAATCCTGACGATGCCTGCTGATGACGCTGAGGACGGCGAGATCCGCGAGACCGCCCCCGGTGCGTGCCTTAGATCAAGCCTATTAATGCGCTGTGTGGGCGTGTTCGCGTCTGCGTGCGGTGCTGTCCGCATCAACAACGTGCTCCAACACGTGTGTGCTTTTGTGTCTTTCAACGTACATGCATGCGTGTCTCCTGACTGATGTTCGGCGGGTTGGGTCGTGCGCAGCTCCCAAGTCCAAAGACAGGGCAGGATCCGAGGAGCGGGATAAGAAGAAGCCAGGATCTGAGGAGCGGGACAAAAAGAAGCATCGCAGGGATCGCGACAGGAGCCGCTCAAAGAGCCGTGGGCGTGCAGAACGAGAGCGCGAGCGCGAGAAAAAGACGTCCTACGAGGGTGTGAGCTTCTCAGCTATCAGTGCGGTGGACCGTGCGGAGGATCGCTATGGTGGTGGGGACCGGTACGGGACAGACCGAGATCGCGAGAAGGGGGACAGAGATAGGGATAAGGACAGGGACAGGGACAGGGACAGGGACAGGGACAGGGGCAGGGGCAGGGACAGGGAAAAGGACAAAGACAAGGACAAGGACAAGGACAAAGACCGCAAGCGAGACCGGCAAGACCGAGAGGGAGGTGAGCTACGGAGGCGTGATGATCGAAGTGGCGAAGACCGAGGAAGAAGTCGCGAAGATCGGGATCGTCATCGGGGAGTCGATCGTGACCGTGACCGCCACAGAGATCGAGATAGAGACAGGGATCGAGACAGGGATCGCAAAGATAGTCGCGATAGAGACAGAAAAGATAAGCATAAGAAGGAGGATAAGAATGGATCGGCTAAGCCGATGGTGTTGGAGGAGGAGGATGACGAACCCTTGATGCTGCCTGAGGAGGACGAGGAAGAGAAGCTGAGGAAGAAGCGCGAGGCCATTATGGCCAAGTTCAAAAATAAGGGCGCCACTTCATCCTCGGCGGTCTCTCCCCCGGAAGTCCCCCTCGCAGCAGCAGCGGCGGCGCCAGAATCTTCAGTTGATGGAATGGAGGGGCTGATCAAGCCAGAGCCCTCGAACGCGGCAAAGGTGGCAACACCTCGCGGTTCTGCGAAGAAGGGAGATGATGGCGAAGGTGGCGACGACATGTTCACGGACTCGCCGGTGCGGCCAATTGCCGAATACAACGGCAACGGAGGGGGCGGGCATCGCGAGCGTGTGGACGAGGGTACGGGAGAAAAAAATCGGTTAGATTACGAGGCAGGGTTTACAAATGCTGATAACTGGGATGACGCCGAGGGGTACTTTCGTACTCGGCCGGGAGAGCTCATCATCAGCCGCTACCTCGTCAACAGAGACATTGGCTCTGGAGTGTACAGTACGGTGGTTAGTGCGATGGATCAAAAGATTGGTGGACAGGAGGTTGCTATCAAGATTGTGGTATGTCCAACCAACCAAATTCCAACGACACGATCCCCTTGTAATGATGTTTTGTATAATACAACTATTTGCGGCAAAGATGTGATGGGGTGCGCCGCGGCAGCGATGCGTATTGCAGCGCCGCGCCACACACATCACATACTCTTGCAGTTGCTCGAGTGATTCTGGACGCGTGTGACAGAGAGCGTCTCTGTCACACGAGAGCAAAATCTGGAGCAGATTGTTGTTCGTATTTCGTGAACTTGGTAATCATGTGCACTAACTTTGTAGTCATGTGCAGCGTTCAAATGAGACGATGCATACAGCGGGGAAGAAGGAAATTGACGTGCTCACGCGGCTAGGCAAGGAAGACCCCGAGGGCAAGAAGCATATATGCAAGCTGCTCTCACACTTTGAATACAAAGGCCATCTTTGCATGGTTTTCCACCCGTTGGAAATGAATCTTCGCAAGCTGCTAAAGACGTACGGGCGCGAGGTGGGCATCACACTCACAGCGATCCGCATGTATGCGCGCCAGATGTTCATTGGGCTGCTGCACATGTTCAAGTGCAGCGTTCTCCACGGCGACATCAAACTCGACAACATTCTCATTTCCAAAGACCTCAAAAACGTCGCCATCTGCGACTATGGCACAGCTGACTGGGCGCACGAAGCAGTTATTACTCCTTACATGGTGTCACGCTACTATCGCCCCCCCGAGATCTGCCTTGGGCTTAAATACTCATTTGCCATGGATTTGTGGTCGGTTGGCGTGTGTCTTTTCGAGCTCTACACGGGCAAGTTCATGTTCACCGGTCGCAACAACAACGAGATGATCAAGCAGTTTCTGGTCTGTTTGCAAAAGAGCCTCATATTTTCACAAAAGATCCCCCCAAAAGGGCTCGCGGCGGCTCAGGGCTTCCCTACGCCGCCGCGTGCCACCCGCCCTCAGCCGCGACCCATGCGGACTTTGACCTCAAGTCGATCTTGGTCCAATTTTTTTTTGGGGACCAAAATCCCTGTGGTTGAAAGTCCGCATGGTTCGAAAATCGTTTCGAAGTCAAACGTCAGCATTAGTCGAGGCTGAGTGCGAGTGCCGTGGAAAGCCAATCCGAAGGGACCCCCTATAATTTCCCTTTTCTGGGGAAGGACTTACCCAGAGATGCAGGGCAGTTTCTACGCCTCGCCGCCGCGCGGCCACTGCGTGTGTGTGGAACTGATGGACTTATTTGTGCGTGTGGCAGGACTACAAGGGAATGCCGTCGAAGAAGCTCCTGAAGAAATGCCAGTTTTTCGACCAGCACTTTGAGGAGGACAAGGCAGATATCGTCTTCAAGTACCTGACGAAAGATGTATGCACAAAGAATGAGATTATTCAGAAAATCCGGTATGACAAGCCTAACAAGAATATTTACGAGTCTATCCTCAAGCACAAGGCCGAGGGTGACGATATCAAAAAGGTACGTGTGTGACTGTGTGTGAGAGAGTGTGAGGGGACAGTGAATTTGTCTCTGCCCACCTTTCTCTCTCTCTGATTGATTGTACATTTACACACGCGCTGTGATCAAGCTCTCACGTGTCTGTACATGTGTTTATCTGTGTGCCCGTGGTGTCATTTCGGCTGGTTGTTGCTCGTGTGTCCTTTGTATCTTGTCTGCGATGCATCCATCTCCCTCTGTTTTCTTTTTTTCGATGTGCCGTTCGTGTGTACACATGTATTATGTATGTATTTGTCGTATATGTGTATATGTATTATATGTCCGAATCTGCCTGTGGGATGGGGCGCAGTTGAAGGAGTTGGCAGATTTGCTCGACAAAATCTTCAACATGGATCCTGCGAAGCGCATCACGGTGGCGGAGTGTTTGAAGCACCCCTTCATCAAAGATTTGCCTGCATGATGGTGCTCATAAACAGCTCGGGTTGGTCCTAGAAAAAATTTGGCTGTCTTCGCGAGGGGAGCGGGGAGGGAATTAGGAAGCACACCACCTACACAACAGAATCGCACACTAGTAGGCTCGCACCCCAGCTGCACACACAACAAAATACACAACAAAATCACACACTAGAAGGCTCGCACCACAGCTGCTTGAGCACTAGTATTTAGCACGTGTTTTTTTGACCCTGATGTTGAATGCACACAGATACCCTGTACAAGGCGTGTTGAGTCAAATTCTAGAGCTCGGCCGTGCGCGCAATGAGCACGCCTGCCGGACTCGCACCTCTCTCGGCTTCCGTATATATATGGGTAATATCACATGCAGTTTCACTTGCCTCCCTAGTCACTGACCCGCGATTTCTAGAGCTCATAAATCTATATAATGATTTTTGGTCGTCTCTGATGCAGTGGACCTTGTGTCTTTTTGAGTGTGTTTGTGGCGTGTGTGCGTTTGCGTTGCCGCATGACTAACGCCTTTTGCAATTGCACGTGCGCACTGGTGCGAGGGGTTTCGGGAGGTGGTCTTCCTCGTGCTCTCGTCGTGACTTGGAACCTACGAGCTTACGAGCTACATCGCAAGACAAAACGTCTACGTACTTGCAGGCAAGGGGCGAAAGGATATGACTTTGGCTGAGAGATACGATGTGTGAAAAGTGCCAGAGAGATATAAATAGATTTGATATGCGGTGTGCAGATTGACGTGTGCATGTAAGTGTGAGAGTGATATCGTGCAGGCGTTTGCGGCTCAGTTTGAGAGCATGCACGCTACGTGTGTGCTGTTATGCTGAAATGCTGCGCACTGATATGGTTGCTGCAGAGTAGCGACGACACATGGGATGGCTTATCTTGTCAATTTGTTTTCCACAAAAGAGTCCGATAACAAGTGGCTCGTTGGGGAAAGAGAATTGAAAAAAAAGCCATTCTATGGGTCTTTGCCACCCTATACGACGAGTATATCAGAAAGAGACCTGCCGATTTATAGAGCTTGTACTTCATAGACATCCCATACGGATGTGTGTGCATGATGCTGATCTCGGTAGCGTTCATGCATGCATGTATTATATGAATGAAAATATATATTGATATATATATGTGTATATGATATGATATATAAGAACATTTATGTTTGTATTCATACATATCGTTACATATTTATGTAATATATATTGTATGGATGTATGAATGACTGTATATATGTATATATATATACATTTATATATATGCATATATATATATATGTACATATATCTGTATATATTGTATTATATGTATTTATGTATATACATATACATATATATATTCATGTATATGTATATACATCTGTATATATGTATGCATATATATATACATGTACAAATATATGCATACACGTATATACATATATATGTATGTATATTTATATACATCTTTATATTTATATTTACATTTTTTTCCATTTTTCATGTGGGTGTTGAGTGATTGTATAATATATTTACATTGATATTCACCCATTAGGAATATGTATTATTCGTACAATCATGTAGCGTACTTTCTATACAATTATGAATTGTACTTGATACACTGATAAATAGTAATGTACATACACAAATGAGCATCAATGTGTATGAAATTCATGATTGTATCAAAGAACATAAATTCTTAAAAAGTACAGCTTGCAGCTTTCTGCACACACGCTGTGGTGCTTCATGATTTGTCGTGCGAGAGAGAGAGACAGATAGACAAACAGACAGACAGACAGACAGACAGACAGACAGACAGACAGACAGACAGACAGACAGACAGACAGACGGACAGAGAGAGAGACAGAGAGAGGGGGAGAGAGAACCAGAAAGAGGGAGAGAGGGAGATGAAGAGAGATCATACGCACTCGCTCAAGTCACATACGCACACCTACATGTCCATGTTGCTTAGTCGCTTCTTTGCCTCTCGTGCACCTCGATTGAATCTGTATAAGAGTGCTTGTGTCTTTTCTTGTGTGGTGTGGATGTACACCAACCTCGCCAATTTCGACTACTGTTCTACAGTCCGAAGCGTGTGTGTGTATTTCTGTGTGAGTTTTCATGTGTATTGTATATATATCATGTTCACATTTATTTGTATCATATGGACATATACTGATACATATACATATACATATAATATATATATATATTTATGTATATCTGTTTCGACGGCATGGCGGTCGACTGTTGATAAACATTTGTATTGCCCTCGGAATCAACACATGCATGTGTTTTCACCAGCGTATGAGGTGTAAATGTAATGTGCGAGTGCAACATTTACGAACGAATTGTTCCTGTCTCCATAATCCCCCCCCCCCGCCCCTGCACTTATACACACCGTGTCTCTCTCTCTCTTACACACACTCATACATACACAAACACAAATGCTATGACGCACACAGGGCTCTTCTGATAAAACATACAATCTCTTAGTCACATATACACATGCACAGAACTTCACGTCAGCGTTATACGAGAAGTCTGTAACCCAAACTAAACCTTCACATGTATTTCACATGTATTTTTGGCGCAGGGCACTTGCAGTCATGGCGTGCACACATAAGAGACATAGACATTTGCGTGCGCCACAATATTCTGGGTGAGCAAACCGAGCTCTTTCGAAAAAAGCCCTCTTTTTGTAGAGGTCTTTTGGAAAAAAGACCTGACAATTTAGAAGCCACACCCATCACGCCTATATCTCTCTATATTTTGTTTGTTGTGTTATTTTTCCAACTTTGAATGCTTGCGTCGTGAATGTGTGTATGTGTAGTGTGTTGCATCTCACATGATTTATTGTATCACGCTATCACGCACATACACACGTGTCAACACATGTTTAATGAGGCATATCCCTGTACGATTTGTGATTGATTCGCGCGTGCCTGTGCCTGTGCCTGTGCCTGTGCCTGTGCCTGTGCCTGTGCCTGTGCCTGTGCCTGTGCCTGTGCCTGTGCCTGTGCCTGTGTCATATCTGAGCCCGTGTCTGTGTCTATTTCTGTGTTTACTGTGTCTGCGTCTGCGTTTGAATCTATGTCTGCGCCTGTGCCTGTGTTTGTGTGTGGGTGCGGGTTTGGGTGTGGGTGTTTGACTGCGTGTGCATTGGTGTACGTGAATGTGAAAGTGTGTGCGAGAGAGACAAAGAGTATGTGTGAGAATGCGTCTGAGTGTCTAAGAGAGACTGTATCTGTGTCTGTCTGTGCGAGAGGTCTTGGCGTCTGTGTCTGTGTCTGTGTCTGTGTCTGTGTCTGTGTCTGTTCGGTGTCAGTGTCTGTGTATGCGTCAGTGTCTGCATCTACGTCTATGTCAGTGTCAGTGTCAGTGTCTGTGTCTGTGTCTGTTGGCGCAATATATACATGTACATATATACACGTGCGTAGACATGTATCTGAGTACGAGTGTGTATATATATTTGTACATTTGTTTTGTGCGTGTCCGTGTCCGTGTGCGTGTATCTGTATCTGTATCTGTATCTGTATCTGTATCTATGCCAGTGCCATTGCAGGTGCCGGTGCCGGTGCCTGTGCCTTTGCCTAGGCGTGTGCGTGTGCGTTTGCGTGTGCGTGTGCGTGTGCGTGCGCGTGCGCGTGCGCGTGCGCGTGCGCGTGCGTGTGTGCTTGTGTGCGTGTGTGTGTATACGTGTGTACATTTTTGCATACATATGTGTAAAAATATATCTACATGCATGTACATAAACATACACATGTGTATATATACATTACATGTATTAACACTCACACACATCAATGCATTTATTCATATCTGTAGATTGTTTGTATGCATGCGTGTGTAGATATGTTGGATACACATACATATACAGTATATATATACATACACATATACACACAAATATGTGCACAATCAATCCAGCTTCTCAGCATAATATTGCTTCACAAATCTGATAGGCACATGCACATACTATCAGCATTTGATATGCATCCTGCAACACACTACAGCAGCTCATTGTCTCAGCGCTTTGTGTGTATACTGCAACACACTGCAAAACACTGCAACACAATGCAACACACTGCAACACACTGCAACACAATAGAACACAATACAAAATATCGAGTATACTGTGCTCACCCCCATCAACCCACCTCAACATTTCAATTTCCATCACGTCAATAAAACACAATGTCTAATGATTGCCTCGGGTTTCAATCCTTGTCCGAGTCTACATGCAATGTAGCGCCAACACCCCCCGTCTCTTCACCTTCCTTAAGTCGTTATTGCTGCATCGCGCTGTGTTGCAACGTGTTGCAGCACTCTGCAGTGTGTTGCAGTGTGTTGCAGTGTGTTGCAGTGTGCTTCCGCCAACACATTCCATTTCCCCCACATGCCCGGGGTGCATTGTAATCGATCTCATAGGTCTGGAGTCGCGCGTGGGCTGAGCACTCACGAACTCGATAGCTGTGAATATGAAAAGAGACGTGCAGGAAACCTGCTGACTGAAAAGACACGTCAAAAAGACGTATACTATGTATATACATGTATACAGTGTATACTTTGTAGCGCATAGATGCTGTATACAGGTACGTCTCTCTTGTGTGAAAAGAGACGTCAAAGAGATAGACACAGCGTACATACACGTATCACGTTGGGATTAATACTGACAAATTGGCTCGTTTCCACAAATATGCATTCGATAAATGTCTTGTAAACTAGATTCCAATGACAATAAACGTGTGCTCGAGAAATACCCAACCCTACCTTAACCATACCACATCTTTGAATCCAACCTCCCTCACACACACACACACTCACACGTGTACTCTTTCTCTCGCTCTCTCGCTCTCTCGCGCGCTCACACGCAGCACCCCTGAAAAAATCAGTATCGTAACATTACCAGTTCTTCCGACGCCCTCAAAAAGTTCCAGAGTCCCTTAGTGTGTAGCAGTGTGTTGCAGTGTGTTGCAGTGCGTTGCAAAAAGTATACTTTATTTACACGTAAAGTATATTTTATTTACACGTACATATACTGCATACAGGTTCTTGTAACAGTATATGTACGTGTATATACAGTATACTCTATTTACACTTAAATATACTGTATACAGGTACGTCACTTCTACGTCTCTTTTGTGTGAAAAGAGACTTCAAAAAGATGTATTCAGTCTGTATACCTCTGTATTCAAAAAAGACAGTTACAGTGTACACTCGGCACGTGTACATCTCTTTGACGTCTCTTTTGTGTGAAAAGAGACGGCAAAAAGATGTTTACAGTCTGTATCCCTCTGCTGTACACCAAGAAGACGTGTACAGTGTATATACGGTATGTTTACGTCGTTTTGACGTCTCTTTTGTGTGAAAAGAGACGTCAAAAAGATGTATTCAGTCTGTATACCTCTGTATACCATGAAGATGTATACAGTGTATATACTGTACGTGTACGTCGCTTTGACGTTTTTTTTTGTGATCAGAGAGAGAGGT
>Ga0209390_10010236_pt1 | contig 11034 bp, 9 predicted proteins | sample BON01_FD_187212 | JGI IMG/M metagenome (GOLD analysis project Ga0209390, IMG submission 187212) | Freshwater microbial communities from Lake Bonney liftoff mats and glacier meltwater in Antarctica - BON-01 (SPAdes) (version 2) | ecosystem: Environmental > Aquatic > Freshwater > Ice > Glacier... | reverse complement strand
ATTAAACACGACCTCGCCCATGACTTCGGCCACCGTGGCGAACGGAAGCTTCCGCGTCTACTGCGTGACGGCTGTTTCGTCGAACAGCCGCTCCAGTCGTTCGGGGTGAAACAGATTCTCAATGACGCCGCGCATCATGACGCTCACGGGACTGGCTTCGACAAAGCGTTCAAACGGGCCGTTGAGTAACATCCATGTCCCCCTCGTCAAAAATTTGCACGATCACGATCACGATCAGCCCGCTATCTACTCTCACCTCCGCCAATGCTCATACACCAGTTCCTGAATGACATTTTCACACCTTCAAAGGGCTGGGACGTTTGGTGCAATCGTTTGGCTGAAGCACCGCGTTGCTTACATGCGTTTTTTTCGAGTCAGGAAATCAACGGCTTTGTCTTCGAATCCCGGCTTGGTTAGACCGGCTCGAGCTGCTTCTTCGCGTGCCTGTTCGGCAGCCATTCGCCCATTCATGACTCGATGTACCAGCCAGACTGTGGCCGTCCGATTTCCTGATGAACAATGCAACAGCACGCCCTGCCCTGGTGAATTTATTCTTAGCAATTCCGAAACCTGATTGAAGATATCATCCGAGAGTTCGTCTGCTTCCTTGAACGGAATCTGTACGAATTTTATCTCCAGCGACTCAACGAGTTCTCTTTCGTTCCAATCCAGTTCTTCCGGCTTTCGCAGGCTGATCACGGTCTTGATGCCGAGTTCCGGAAGTTTTTCTACATCGCTTGATGAAGGTTGAGCGGACAGCCAGATATCGCCGGCTCGGTACACGTTTTTCGCGTCACCAATTTTCGCTTCATTCAATTCAGCATTCATGTCAAACATACCCGCCTGTTTCCAACCGCCTTGAGGAACGACTTTTTCAGCATCTGCGGCTATCTTTGCTTCATCCGGAGTAAGGATTGGCAGGTTGTCTGCCAGACGCTTCAGTTTCATGTTGCGATAGCGAATTTCCATGGCTGGCCCGACGTGCACCTGTACGCCAATCACGCCCGACAATGACCGCTTCTGTTCATCAAGATCAATAAGGTCGGCCGTTGGAACGCCATCGATCCAGTGTCGATGATGATTGCCTTCGACGAGAACTCGGTACTGGTGCCACTCACCGGCTGCGAAATTATGTACGGGCATCTTTGCTACAACCCAGGGTTGTCCCTGAGGATCAATCACTACTTTTTGGCCAGTGTGAGAAAGAATGCGTCGGCCGCGTTCTTCGTACAACATTCCGTTGTAGTTTTCGTTGTTTGAAACAACATCGCACTGATAACCGGTGACGACAAATTGTCCCAGATCCGGCCGTTCTTTGCTGCGGTATTGCAGACCACTGTTGCCGCCAGCCGAAATCCAGACCTCAGCTGATAGCTCAAAATTGCGCACTGGTTCAATGTCTGCGACAATGAATCGGTTCGATCGCAGGGTTCCATCCGCGCGTCCGATCAACGTTCCATTCGTCACCTTCCACGATTGCAGATCGCCTTTCCATCCGTCCAGAGAATCGCCATTCACGAGTGTCACAAAGTCGCTGTCCTGAGCTGTCGCCATCGTGCAGCCAAATGCAACGGCCACTATGGAAAATCCCGTTGCAAGTATCGCCTGTCGCATAAAATGTTCCTGATTTAGATGTGGTGTCACGAAACGTCGGCACCGGCTTTAAAGTCTGAAGGTTGGTGCCTTCGGTTGCGACAAGGCTAGTTGGTGCGGTTCAATAACGCCAGTATCAGACGACTGAGTTCCGGGTTGCTACGCGTACGCCCTTGAAAGCGGAAAAGACGTGCGTCCCCAGATCGCAGTGCTTTGACGTTTTAAGTTTGCTTCGTCATAACTCGTGCCTCAAAATACAGTTCCGCTGTAACGATATACTTAATATCAGCCTCGCAGCCTGGTTGCTGTTGCGAAGAATCCCTCGTTTGCCGTTGACCGAATTCCCGCCGAGTATCCTTCATGAATCGACTTTCTGTTCTGCTTGCATTCACTTTGAGCGTCTGCAGCCTGTTTTTTGCCACCAGTGCATTCGCTGAAGACCTGTCCATTGATCAAAATCGATTCGAACCGACAGTAATCGCGACCGGACTAACGCGCCCGATGGAACTGGCGGTTGCCGAGGATGGACGGATCTTTTTTATCGAACTGGACGGATTGCTGAAGGTGATCAGTGCCGACGATCACAGGATAAATCAAGTCGGCAAACTCACGGTGACCACGGAACAGGAAAACGGACTGATCGGTTTGGCACTGGACCCTGATTTTACGGAGAACAATTGGATCTACTTGCAATACTCTCCTCCGGATTATGTTGGTCAGCACATTAGCCGATTTACTCTGGTTGATGGCCTGTTGGATTTGGACAGTGAAAAACTGCTGTTTAAGTACGAAGAGCAACGCAAGGAATGTTGCCATCATGCCGGCGCATTGCAGTTTGGGCCGGGTGGGGAACTGTTTATTGCCACTGGAGACAACACGCATCCGCACGGAGATTCTCAGGGATACGCTCCGCTGGATGAACGCGCGGACAAAGCTCCGTGGGATGCTCAGAAATCTTCTGCCAACAGTCGCAGTGGCAACGGAAAAATTCTTCGCATTCGTCCTCTGGCGGATGGCAGTTATGAAATTCCGGACGGGAACCTGTTCCCGAAAGATGGTTCCAAAGGGATGCCGGAAATCTATGTGATGGGGTGTCGCAATCCGTGGCGAATGTCTGTCGATGAAGCAACGGGTTTTGTTTATTGGGGCGAAGTTGGTCCCGATGCCAACGGCGATGGCCCGCGAGGTCCCCGCGGGTATGACGAAATCAATCAGGCTCGTCAGGCTGGCAACTTTGGTTGGCCCTATTTTATCGCCAATAATCGTCAGTACGCAGACTATAACTATGACACGGCAGAAGTCGGTCCGTTGTTTGACCCCACTGCTCCTGTAAATGAATCCGTGAACAACACGGGCGAACGCGTGTTGCCGCCCGCTCAGGCAGCTTTGATTTATTATCCGTATGGCGGTTCGGAGGAGTTTCCTGAAGTGGGCTCCGGAGGCCGAACGGCTTGCGCGGGGCCGGTTTATCACTTTGACCAGGCGACGCAGTCAGGTTCTAAATTTCCGGAAGGAATGGATCGCGTTTTGTTCATCTACGAATGGTCACGCAACTGGATCAAGCTTGTTCACCTGGATGACGACTATCAGGTGAAAAGCATTGAGCCCTTCATGCCGCATTACAAATTTGTACGACCAATTGACATGGAATTCGATGCAGCCGGAGCTTTGTACGTGATTGAGTATGGCGAGACCTGGGGCGTGAATCCGGCTGCTCGGGTCATTCGCATTGACTACGTGCGGGGGAATCGAGCTCCAATTGCTGTAGCAAAGGCTGAGAATAATATAGGCCGTCCTCCCCTGAAAGTGACACTGTCGAGTGAAGGCAGTTTTGATAAAGATGCTGATGAAAGTCTGACGTGGGAATGGAGGCTGATTGATACCACAAATCCGTCGTCGGCTGTAAAAACTGTTTCAACGGAAGCAAATGCTACGATCACGATTAATGAGCCGGGAATTTATAACGCAGAACTGGTTGTGACCGATTCTTCGGGAGCATTCCGGTCGGCCGCCGTGCCAGTGTTGGTCGGCAACGAACGACCATCGATTCGGTTTGTGAGTCCTCGGACGGGCGATTTTTTCGACGCTAAGCAGTCGATTAGCTATGAGCTCATGGTGAACGATGCTGAAGACGGCACCAATGACGAAGTCGCCGTTGATAACGACGAAGCGGAGATTATTGACGGTGAGTCACCCGGGCGAGTAGTCATTAACGCCGCTTTGCTGCCGGGCGCGTTTTCCACGACAGATGCATCTGCGACGGACGATGCTAACAACGATCCTCCGGGGCTAAAGCGAATGAAGTCCAGCGACTGTTTCAATTGTCACGCTGTGGATCAGAAACGAGTTGGCCCGCAACTACTGGAAATTGCTAACAAGTATCGAGGCAAAGATGATGCTCTTGAAGCGTCTGTTCAGCGTGTGTTGAAGGGGTCGACCGGAGTGTGGGGGAAGATTCCAATGATTCCTCATTCGCATCACACAGTTGACGAGCTTCGCGAAATGGTGGGCTGGGTTTACAGCCTGCAGCCTACAGGGCTTGTGCGCGTCTTCAGCGGTTTTGTAGGAACAATTCCAGTACGAGAAGACGAGGGCAACAAGCCTGGCCATTACCGTTTAGAGGGGAATTATACCGATCGCGGAGCTGGCGTAATTCCCGCGTTAAATGCATCAACTGTGGTTCGGTTACGTCCACGTCTCGTTGAAGCTGAAACTGCTGACGAGGTGCATGGCCCTCAATTACTGGGCTCTGGAAATGCTGGTGGCGGAAAGTTTGTTGGAGCAATTAATCACGGTCATTGGTTGCGGTTTAGTAAGGTGAATCTGGATCAGGTAAGTCATTTGGTCCTGAAGGTCGCTTCGGCTGGATCAGGTGGAACGATTGAAGTGCGTGTGGACAGGTTTGATGGCCCGCTGTTGGCGACGGCCGATGTTGAAGTAAATGGCGAATGGGAACAGTGGTACGAACGCAAGGTTGATCTAGCGGCGACTACTGGCGGCACTGAAACGAGCGGGTGTCACGATCTGTTTATCTTGTTCACTCATCCAAACAAGTCCGGTGGCCTGATGAATCTGGATTCAATTTATTTTGCGGCGTCGAAAAGCGAATCGCCGCTACCGTGAGTTGAATGTTGGCCGTGTTTTGTCGTTATTAGACGGCACTTTCCGCATGAGCAGTGTGTTGTCTCAGATCCGAGATTTGAAAGTGCCGGAATCGTTCGTGTTTTACGGCATGGCGGTTCGTGTGGTTTCCCGAAACGCAAAGTTTGAACCTTTCCGAATTCGGTGGTAGAATCGGAGGGTCCGGGCGTTTGGTGATTGGACGGTTATCCGATCACTAAAGCAGTTCGCGATTCCTACCCGCAAAAGCCCACCTTCAATGCTGCTGGCATATCTAAACTGCGTTTGCAATTGACGGTACACCTTCCCTAAATCGAAATGCTGGTTGCCGAGTTGGCATTCAGCGTTGGTTTCAGATGCGACGATCTGTCTTCTGTTCGAGTGATGCCATGAAATGTAATACCAAGTCATACCGATCATTGATCGCAGCATTTGCGATTGTTATGTCGTTCGCAGGCTCAACGGAATTGTTCGGCGATGAACCGTTGGTGCAGGCACCGGCATCTGAACAGTCTACAAAAGTGCAGCGTGGTGAGCTGGCCTACCAGAAACAATGTGCGTCCTGTCACGGAGATCAGGGTCAGGGCGTGGATGGTGTTTACAAAGACCGACTGGTGGGTGATGCCACGACGGGTGAGTTGACAAAGTTGATTTCCGCAACGATGCCCAAGGACGAAGCCGACCAGTGCGTTGGCGAAGATGCTGAAGCTGTGTCTGAGTACATTCACTACAGTTTCTACAGTGAAGCTGCACAGATTCGTAACCGACCACCTCGGATCGGTCTGGCTCGACTAACGGCCAATCAGCTGCGGCAGAGCATAGCTGATCTATATGCACATTTTGATGGCGTTCCGAACCTGACTGATCAGCGTGGTGTGAAGGGTATCTACTTCAATGGTGCTCGCTGGAAAAATGAGAATAAGAAAATCGAACGCGTCGATCCGTTGATTAAATTTGATTTTGGTCACCAAAGTCCAGGCGAAGGGATGGAAGCCAAGTCTTTCTACATTTACTGGGAAGGTGGCTTGAAGGCGGACGTGACCGGTCGCTACGAGATCGTTGTTCGGAGTACATGTTCGTTTGTGATGGAGTTTGGAAAGATTGGCCGCAAATTCATAGATAATCATGTGCAGTCTGGTGACAAAACGGAATTCCGTGAGACGTTGACACTAACAGCTGGCCGCGTTTATCCATTCAAGATCGACTTCATTCAGCGCGAAAGGAAGACCGATCTGCCGCCAGCAAGTATTTCATTATCGTGGGTTCCGCCACATGGTGTTGAGGAAACCATTCCGACTCAAAATCTGATACCGTCAGCTCCGCCAGCGACGTTTTCATTGCAAACTACTCTACCCCCCGATGACCGCAGCTACGGCTACGAACGAGGCATAGCGATCAATCGTGAATGGGACGATTCAACTACCGTTGCGGCATTGGAGTTTGCTGATATCGCGATCGCTGAACTGTGGCCTCGATACGAAAATCGTCACAAAAAAGACGCCAACGAAAATCGTGCTCAGTTGCGTGGCTTTCTAAACGAGCTGGCGGCAACTGCTTTTCGCAGTCCATTGACTGACGAATTGCGTGGTGTCTACATCGATCAACAGATCGACGCGACGCAGGACGATGCGGAAGCTATCAAACGCGTGGTTCTGCTGACGTTGAAGTCCCCAAGGTTTCTGTATCCATTGGCAGATCACGAACAGTCGCCTTCGCGCCGGGCCGGCAATCGCCTTGCACTGGTACTGTTCGATTCGCTGCCTGGCGATGAGTGGCTGCAGAAGCTGGCGAGTCAGGATAAGCTGACCAGCGAGGACACGATTCGATCGACGGCACGCCGCATGGTGGCGGACTATCGGGCTAGAGCTAAGACGCTGGACCTGATGCATGCCTGGTTGAACCTGGGACACTTAACCGATATCAACAAAGACCAGGAACACTTTCCGGGATTCGACCCTGCGTTGGTGCAGGACCTGCGATCTTCTCTGGACGCTTTTCTTGAAGACATTGTCTGGAGCGACAGCAGCGACTTTCGACAACTGTTGCTGTCTGAAAAGTCGTTTACAACAGACCGCATTGCTGATTTTTATGGCGAGTCATGGAAGGTGGACGACAACGAAGGTCCACGTCTGCGAAAAACGGCGGCTGACGGAAACCTTCGCACGGGACTGCTGAACCACCCGTTTTTAATGAGCGGACTGGCCTATCACGATTCTACGTCGCCCATTCACCGAGGTGTGTTTTTGATTCGCTATATCCTGGGTCGGACGTTACGTCCGCCGTCGGAAGCATTCACGCCACTAAGCCCGGATTTGCATCCCGACCTAACGACGCGAGAACGAGTTGCATTGCAGACGAGTCCGGACGGTTGTCAGGTTTGTCATACCAAGATCAATGGCTTGGGATTTACTCTGGAAAACTTTGACGCCGTTGGTCGATACCGAGAACAGGAACGAGAAAAACTGATTGATCCAACTGGACGATATACCGATCGCTCCGGGGTTGAAGTGGATTTTCCCGGTCCGCATGAGCTGGCAAAGTTTTTGGCGTCCAGTGACGATACTCATCGAGCATTCGTAAATCGAGCGTTTCAGCACTTGGTGAAACAACCACCCGCTGCGTACGGAGCAAATACTCTGGATAAACTCACTGAAAAGTTTCGTCAGAGTGGTTATAGTGTCAGAGAATTGATTGTCGAAATCGCTGTAATAGCTGCAATCGAAGGATTGAACGAGCCAAAATAGCTTCACATTCTAATGCTGGAAGCCGGGCTCAACGGACAAGCCAGCAACGCGTCGAAACAAACGTCCCGCTTAAATAAGAATACGCTCTGCACATTCCTGCCTGAAAATGAGCTCCCACCATGAATCGATATCTTTCTCGTCGTGATTTTCTGCTGAAGACCGGAATTAGTGCGGCCGCTGCCAACTTGGTGATGGGTGTTCCCGGCTTGGGTTGGGGCGCTGAAGCGGAAACCGCCCGCAAGAAACGCATGGTCGTTATCTTTAGCCCAAACGGTGTGATCCCGGATCACTTCTGGCCGGATGAAGAGGGCAAAGATTTTCAGCTAAAGCGAATTCTGGAGCCGCTGGCGGATTTCAAAGATCGCATGCTGACGATGCATGGGATCTGCAACCGCATCAAAGGCGATGGCGACGGGCACATGCGCGGCATCGGTTGCCTGTTGACTGGGATTGAACTGTTTCCTGGTGACGTTCAGGGCGGTTCTGATACACCTGCTGGCTGGTCGATGGGGATTTCTGTCGATCAACATATTCGCAACAAATTGCAGGCCGATCCAACCACGCAAACTCGCTTCGGTTCGCTGGAATTCGGAGTGATGGTTCCGGATCGAGCGGATACATGGACGCGAATGTCATACGCCGGGCCAAACCAACCGGTCGCGCCGATTGACAACCCGTACCAAATGTTCGACAAGCTTTATGGGCAGACTCGCAACCGCGAACTGCTGGCGAGCGTTCTGGATAATCTTTCTGACGACTTTCGCAAAGTCGAACAGATGATCAGCACCGAGGACCGTCGCCTGTTGCAGGACCATCTGGCAATGGTTCGCGAGGTTGAAAAAGAACTGCAGACAGAACTTACTCGGAAAACTGATGTTGCTGCAGTTGGTCACGCCATTCCTGAACTGCCTCCGAATGTTGAAGAAGAAAACGACAACATTCCGCAAATCAGCCGTATGCAAATGGACCTAATGGTGAACAGCTTTGTCGCTGACTTTGCTCGGGTTGCCACATTTCAGATTACCAACAGCGTGGGGCAGCCGCGGATGAAATGGCTGGGCATCGACGAAGGACATCACGGGCTTTCACATGAACCCGACAGCAACGAAGAGGCCTACGAGAAGTTGATCAAAATTAATACGTGGTACAGCGAACAGGTGGCCTACCTGGCAAAGCGTCTGGCCGAAACCCCGGAACCAGGCGGACAGGGTTCATTGCTGGATAATACTACAATTATCTGGACGAATGAACTTGGCAAAGGTAATTCGCATACTCGCGACAACATTCCGTTTGTTATGGTCGGTGAAGGCCTTGGCTTCCAGATGGGCAGGTCTTTGAAGTTTGGCAAGGTAGCTCACAACCGTCTGCTAATGAGCATCTGTGAAGGCATGGGATTCCCCGAGTCATCGTTCGGAAATCCCGACTTCTGTGGAGACGGTCCTCTGACTGGCCTGACGTAGAAGACTATGAAGTTGTCGCAGACGGCCGTACATTTTCAGCCTGTGTCGGCCGTCTGATGCGACTAGCTTTGCACGCGAAAATTCCAGGAAGGCTCGGCAGTTTGACGTGTGGCTTTATAAAATGGCATTCCGGTTAGGCTTGCTGCCACGACATCGACAGGGAACTCTGGGCCACGACAAGCTTCGTCAACGTAGCGCTGTTGAGGTCGTGCGCCTCGCCGGTTATGCATTTGACGAACCACGACAGCTGTTCAGAGTGCCATCCATTTCTTTGACGCGGATTAGAAAACTACCGCAACAGTCGGACGAACATGACTTTGCATTGTTTTCTGAAGGCTATGCGGCCTCAATGCAAGTCGCTATACAATGCGTTGCCAGATCCCGGCACGCTGAGTCGCAAGCTAATCAGCAGTTGCGAAGTGTTAATATGAACGAAGATGACGACGGACGATTTCTGCGAGTCGACATTGAGCGTTAGATGGACGACTGCTGGTAGGAAACGCTGTGGGCTATGGCAGAAGATACGGTTGCCGGAAAACGCCACATGCGGCAAAGCATGGTGTTTGCTGTTTCGCCGCGAAACTCCGTTAGATGGCAGGAACTCAGTTCAATCGCGGCATATTGTTTGTCGTCCGGTTCTGATAGACAACTGGGAAGTTGCGTCTTGTCTGTACCCTTGGCGTCGACTCCGGCTTTCAGCAGCAGGCGAACTCAGTCTGCGTTTTGCATGCAGGCGATGCCAAGCACGAGGCACAGTGAATCCTGGACGAGGAAAAATAGCTCGTGCCATCCAGCGACAGCAGATAATGTCCGTCGAAATAGACGAACGGTTCCAGCGCCTTGCCACGCTGCAGGCGGAGAAAGACATCACCGAACACCTGCCGCAAGTCGTCGGAATTGACCAGATCAAGGAGGGTCCGCATCTGGGTGTCGCAGGGGACGTGGTCGATGCCGTAGACGGTGCGGAAGTTATCGTTGGGATCTCGACGGCGTTCGTCGAAGGCCAGCAGGGAGGGATCCTTGAGCGAGAACATGGCAAACGCCGCCATCAAGGCGTCGCCAAGGGGGGGTCTCGACCGCCGCCGCACGCGGTCGAAGCGGGCGCGAACCAGTCGGAAGCCGGAATCAGCGGAGAGATCCTTGCGTACCTTGCTGACAGACAGGCCGCTGATTGGCAATTCCTTTTGCCTGGGGAGTAAACTGAGGAATCGACGCAGAGATCTTGCCCGCTGCGTTTACGAAAACGAAGATCAAGTTGCCCTACTTTTTCAGGCAATAAAGCGAAGGCCGGGAATTGCTGTCATCCATACATCCTGATCAGTAAGTTTGATGGCCTGTTCTGAAACCTGTGACGCCTTGCTTTGAGAAGCTGTCTGGCCGGCTGCCGGTTGAGCATTTCCAGCTGCGTAAATTGCCATCAAGGCAACTGCTAGGCAGACCGTGGAATTAATAAACCGTTTCATAATTGAACCTTTCTGCACGCATTAGTGAGGTGAAATGGAAGCCGGATTTCAGCTGTGTTCGCGGACAACCAGCACGGGGCAGTGAGCTCGACGAACCACGGCTTTTACTGTTGAGCCAAGTAACTTGTCGGCGACGACCCTGTGTGCCGATCACAATCAGAACAATGCCTTCGTTCCTTGTGAGACGCGGGATTTCGTGAGACGGATTGCCGTGTTTTGTCAAAACACGCATCTGCTGTACGCCCGCGTTTTGCAGTAGAGACTCTGTTTTCTCGCGAGCATTCGACGCCAAAAGATTCACGCCCACGACACCCCGAAACAGCGATGCCGGTGGTTCAAGTATGTGACACCCAACAACTTCTGCATTAAACAGTTCTGCCAGGTCAGCGGCGTAGCGAACTGTCGACTCAACCTTGTCAGTGAAATCTAAAGCCACCATGATTTGCTTTAATGCAATCATGCAAGTCCCGAATGGCACTGTCGTGGCGGTCACGTGTTTCATGTGGAGTGTTTACGAAGTTCAGTACGCAGGACGTTTCTTGTTTTTTGCCTGAGTGGGTAGCCGTGTCTGCGGCGTTTGATGACTCGCGGTTCCAAGCGGCCAGGACGGTTGGCAACTTCACAGTTTGCGACCTGCTTCAGTAACTGTCGACA
>Ga0209390_10010233_pt1 | contig 11035 bp, 9 predicted proteins | sample BON01_FD_187212 | JGI IMG/M metagenome (GOLD analysis project Ga0209390, IMG submission 187212) | Freshwater microbial communities from Lake Bonney liftoff mats and glacier meltwater in Antarctica - BON-01 (SPAdes) (version 2) | ecosystem: Environmental > Aquatic > Freshwater > Ice > Glacier... | reverse complement strand
GTAAAAAGTAAAAAGTAAAAAGTAAAAAGTAAAAAGTAAAAAGTAAAAAGTAAAAAGTAAAAAGTAAAAAGTAAAAAGTAAAAAGTAAAAAGTAAAAAGTAAAAAGTAAAAAGTAAAAAGTAAAAAGTAAAAAGTAAAAAGTAAAAAGTAAAAAGTAAAAAGAGAGATAATATGTATGTTTATAATTTCATTTTACCATAGGCAGTTTCATAGTATTTATTAAAAAAAAACATGGATGTTAAGAACATTAAAGACGCTAAACTTAATACAATATATTCCTCCTTGATTTTTTTATTTGCCTTGGCACCGAGCCACGCAAACACAGTGTAAAAAAACGCAATAATAAGAGCGGACGCGACCTCAATATCCCCTGTTTTCCAGTATTCATACACGGCTCCGAGCGAAATGGGCCACAGAATCGCCAATAATGTAGTACCGGCAGCTATTCGTTGGGATTTTGCCACGCCAAATGCGAGTAATATCATTGAAATATAAACTCCACCGGCAATGCCTTGAAACCCTCCAATAAATCCGACAATACTACCAATGAAAACAGATATGATATATTTTGTAACATTGTCCATGAAATATTATATATATATTAATACAACAAGTAAATATTTTCAATGAATAATGGTAATAATAAACTTTATAAGTAAGCAATCAAGTAAGTAAACAATCAAGTAAGTAAACAATCAAGTAAGTAAGTAAGCAAAAAAATATATATATATATATATAATAGTAATGGGTGGTATATATAGCAAAGTATATAATGACTTTGTTAAACCAGCCATTAATTACAACAATTACAATACAATGGTATCCCTAGACAATCGTATACTATGTGAAATATGTAACACTGCGAATGATGCGGTGGATACGAAACCGTGTGAATATTGTCGACTAGAAATATGCGACAACTGTGAATCATGTAGCGAATCGCCATATAACAATTACATATTGTGTTCAGATTGCTATATAAATTTATACATGGGTAAAAGTAAAAGAATGTCACCGTCGAAAATCGATCCATAATCGAAATATACGATATACTCCAACATACAACATATAACATATAACATCTAATAAGCATACATATACAACCAACCCGCCAGAAATAAAATTGAAGTAGAAGTTTAGGTTTATATAAAAGTAAACATTAATAAATTTATAGTGGGTAATCCATCTAAGTAAGTAAGTAAGTAATAAAACCAGTTAGTTAGTTCGTCATGCCAAAATGTTGTTCATACTGCGAAAGTGAGCACCACAACATAAGTGTATGTCCAGTGGACAACGACCTGGATAAATTATTAGATAGTATCATCGAGCCAAATTTTAATAATTTATCAATAAAAGTATTAAAAAAGTTGGCAGCATTGACAGGGTTAAAAACCAGTTTACCCAAAATTCAGTTAGCAATAACCTTTAAACGCACCTGGATGATGCGAGGAAGGCGCCGAACAGAAGAATTGGAAACACAACACCAAAAAGTATTGTTAGTAAATAAAGAAAAGCAACAAAAACAGCATCAAGTAGAAGAAGAATGTCCAGTCTGTATGGATGTTCTCGGGCAAGTAAATCGATGTATAACAAAGTGTGGGCACATGTTTTGTTCGACATGTTTTATCAAGACAGCAATGAGAAAAAATAGTTGCCCGATGTGTAGATCAGAATTGATAGAATCATCTGACTACGGTTGGCCGAACGAGGAACCCAGTCTAATAGAAAACATGACAAGAAATGTAACCATGCGTCGTCCGATAAACAGAAGTATAACTAGAAACAATGCCCTAGAAATGATAGACTTTCCACATACGATAATAAATGGCGAAAGTGATATATTAATGTCTTCAATATTAGACAATATAGATAATATATTCGACGATGATGATACTATGGCAGTGGATAATAGTGAGCAACAAATTAATGATATGTACTATGAGGATGATATGCTGACACCATTAGAACCATTGGCACTACCGCTACCATCAGATGATTATGAACAAACTCAATCTACTGTTCATAATCATCGTCCAGTGACACCCGATTCGTCCCCACCATTGAGTCCAATTATATCGACAATATCATCAATCCAACGATCAGACTCGGATAATATGATGGTAATTAGCCAAAACGATACGGATGAGATGGACAATACCATAAGAGAAATCATACTAAATATGGAGTATAATAATAATCCGGATGATACTACTGCTACTACTGCCAACCCAATGCCAAATTTTATAACAATAAGACGACCAACTAATAGTTTGGAACATATGAATTCAGTAATTTCGTATACAAATTCAGCAGCACAGATGTATTATCAACCATAAATAGGAAAGAAAATAACCCTGAATTAACATGTAAACTCATAAAAAAAAATTGAACTTTTTTTTATGAATATAAGTAGGTTAAAAAGTAATTAATTGGAGCAGTAAAGCACCATCATCGTATCATATCGTAGTTAAAATGAGTTCAACAACTAACAACAAGAAGCAAAAGGCCGCGTCTGCGTCTGCTGCTGCTGCTGCTGGCGGCGGAGTATCATGCGAGATAATAGAGACACAACCGTCTCATCCACAATCACATTCGGAAGACTGTGCCATTTGTATGGAGAGTATGAATAAAAACAAGAATTTCGCCAAGACCTCGTGTGGCCATAGCTTTTGTTTATCCTGTTTAGTGACCTCATTAAAAAACAGTAACACATGTCCGTTGTGTCGAACAAATATAGAAGAGACCCCGCCCCAATCCACCACCAGTCCAGCACTATCAATGGAAGAATGTGTTGATATTATAAAAGATGAGTTAGACATGTTTCCTGTAGAGGATCATTTACAATCCATAACGTTATTTGGTAATCCAAGATCTGCTTTGAAAAATATGCTTCAGGTATATAGCGTTGGTTTATGTAGAAGCATATTAATGAGCCTAGACACAAGTGAAGAGAATGAGATGGAACTATTTGACGAGGAAGAGGCAGAAGAAGATGAAGAGGATTGATTGGATATCAACTCGAACCAACTTACACATCTATTGCCGGACCGGTATGTTACCACCAGCACCACCACCACTAGTAGATAATAAGTCCCAATAAAAGATAATAAGTCCCAATAAAATATGGTTAGTTAGTCAGTAAGTTAGTTAGTTAGTATTTGTAAGATGTAATCTATATAACTATAAACAATCAAAGTTTTTTTTGTTAGCAACGCAACACAACGCAACACATCTCAACGCAAATTGAACAATTCTACAATAATCCATACCATATAAAAAATTGAAGTATTTGCCTGGATTATTAGAGTAAGTATCAACAAGTATCATTTCAGTGTTTAAGACAACTGATTGCGATTATTAATTTACAACAATGTCATACAATAACAAGAAGACAATTACTAAGAAGAGCACCCCATCCAAATCCAACCAGTTTTGTACGGTGTGCTTTCACGCAGGTAAGTCAGAGACAGAGTATAGATCTCATTATGTAAAAAGTGAAGTAAATGGAAAAGGAGACGGAGGTGTCGTGACGTGTCCATTAATTAAATCAATTGAATGTAGATACTGTCATAGCATGGGTCATACAGTAAAGTATTGTTCCATGTTAAAAGATAGGGACATGGGAAAGCATAAACAAAACGATAAACAAACCCAATTGACTGAGAATAAAAAGCAAAAATATTCTGTCTCTTCATCTGTCTCTTCATCTGTGGCAATGGGAGGTGGTTACTTCAGCAATTTAATGGATGATGAAGAGAATGGAGAGAATGAAGAGAATGAAGAGAATGAAGAGAGGATCGAATTATCAGAAAGTACAAGTACAAGTACAAGTACAACAAGTAGCACAGTAAAAGTCGTCAAATGTTGGGCTAATGTAGTCGCCCAAGTCGCCCCCCAAAGAGAAGCAGAAGTCCAAGTTGCTCCACAAACACCACCACCACCAATACAACAAACAACACCACCACCAAGACAACAAACAAGACCACCACTACCAAGACCCCCGCCAACACCATTAGGATTCTCATTTCAGAGGATTAGTCGGGATATTAGCTGGGCAGATTACGCAAGTGACTCGGACGATGATGTATTATGTTAACAAAATAACAAAATAACAAAATAACAAAATAACAAAACAACAAAACAACAAAACAACAAAATGACAAAACAATGAACCAGACAATAAATTAAGAAACAAAGTAAGTAATTGTAATTATAATTATAATCAATAAATAAATAGTTTTTTTTACACCCATATGATATATACACCGTAGGGAATGACAAAACGGCATTCACATAAAAAGAAACTAACGATGATACGAAAACCTATAACACAAAAACGAAGCAGATCACATGTAAAAGGCTCGTCGTCAAGAGGCGTAGCATCGTTATCTAACAAACTAAAGACACACATAAAGATAATAAGAGAATCAAATAATATAGATTTAATAAAGGAATCAGTGTCCAAAATGCTAGAAGGCCCGCTAAGTCTCCGTTTATTTAGAAAAGAAAATAAGGAAATCTTACAAAATACTCCGACAGAATTAAGAAATTATACGAATTATAGTACTATATTAAAGAATGAGTTTTCAGAATTAAATAAAACGCCAAAATATCAACCACAAAATGACTATTATGATTTCATAAATTACCAATGGCTAGATGAGGCGACAAAGAAATTAGTCAAAAATCCCAAGTACTATGTGGAAGTGGACGATTTTAGAATTGTACAAGACAAGGTATATCGTGAGGTGCTAGGCTATTTGAAAACATATATAGAAGAAAACCCCAAGTCAAAGAAAGCCCAGGCAGTAAACGCGATATACAAATGTATAACCCATGCGAAAGTATCAACAGGACTAAAGCACGCCCAAGATTTAAAAAAGCAGGTGGAAGGTTATATAGAAGATCATGACATGTATGGACTATTAGCATATGCGTCTGGTGGAGAGATATACGGATGGCAATCACCCATAGTATGGACAGTCATGCCGGATGAAAAGAATGTGAAAAAATACATAAGTCATTTGAGCCCTCCACAATTAGGAATATACGACTATTTTATTTACATAGATGATCCCAAAGATACTCCAAAAACAAAGCAGTTTAAAACAGTATTTAGAGAGAAATACCTGGAGTTCATAGGCAATGTATTTAAAGAAGTATTACCGCATGAATATAAGGATTATAATCCACAGGATGTATGGGATGTGGAAGTGGAAATGCTTAATGTAATGGGTTGTGATGAAATAAAGAAAGAAGATCCAAACTACTACAATGTAGTTACAAAAAAGGAGCTGGAAGAAAAATACGGGTTTAACTGGACATTGTTTACGGAAAAATTAGGTTATAAAACTCCGCCTAAAAAGGTAATATGTTCTAGTCTAAATGCATTCAAGTGTACAACACAGTTATTAAAGAAAAACTGGACCACCGCAAAGTGGAAAACATATTGGTTATTCATTTGGTTCAAGCAAATGATTCGTTTTCAATGGGACTGGAATCAAATATATTTTGATTTTTATGGAAAATTCGTAAAGGGTCAACCGGTGCGAATGCCCAAGGATTTGTACTCAATATTCCCGCTATCATTTACATTTAATACTTTGTTGTCAGAGTTGTATATAAATCACAATAGTGACGCATTAAAAGAGAGATATGTAACAAATATGGTAGAAGATTTGAAATACATTTTTATGAACAAGATAAAAAAAAACAATTGGTTGTCACCTACGACAAAGCGATCCGCTTTGAAAAAATTGGAAAAGCTAGAAGTCTTAGTAGGACATCCAAAAAAACTGAGGGAGGATCCTCTTTTAAACTATAGAGACGACGATCCGTGGCATAATATGAACTTATTATCAACATGGAAAAAAAATAAGTACATAGAGCTAGAAGGAAAAGGTATAATAGACATACCAGAAATAGATTGGAATGAGTTCAAGTTGGTCGGAACGCAGTCTTACATGGTAAATGCGTATTATCGTCCAACAAGTAATTCAATATATGTACCATTGGCCTACCTACAAAGGCCTTTTTTGGATTTGGATCAAAGAGGAATAGAATATAATTTAGCATACTTAGGATATACTTTGGGACACGAATTAAGTCATAGTTTAGACGACATGGGTAGTAAATTTGACGCCGATGGAAATTTGAATAATTGGTGGACCGACAATGATAAAAAAATCTTTAAACAAAAGATAAAAGATGTAGTAGACCAGTACCAAGAGTTTGCCGCCCGTGATGGAATAAAATTCGATGCGGAGGTAGGGGTGGGTGAAGATTTAGCAGATATATCAGGTTTGGCATTAGCAGAAGAATATTTGTTTTATTTCCAAATGATTCATCATGATATACCTCTAGTGAAAAATCTGTCATTCGAGGCATTTTACACATATAGCGCAATTCAGTCGAGACAAAAAATATTCGACGAAGCGGTGCCTGCGCAATTAAAACAAAATCCACATCCATTGGAAAAATATCGTTGTAACTGTCCTTTAGCTAGATTGCCTATTTTTAGGGAAATATACAATGTAAAGAAGGGGGATGGCATGTGGTGGCACAACACCGATACAATATGGTAGTAAATAATCAGCATAGAATAGAGAATAGAGAATAGAGAATAGAGAATAGGGAATAGTTTAGTGAACGAATGAACAAACAAACAAATAACGAACGAATAACAAACATTTTTTTATAGATATTATATATAATATGACAATGTCAATGAGAAGATCTGTTCGTCGTTCCGCAAGCCGTTCCGCAAGTCGTTCCGCAAGTCGTTCCGCAAGCCGCGCTGCCCGTAAATCTGTCGCTCGCGCTAGATCCATGAAGAAGGCTGCCGCCAAGGGTGCGGCCAGAGCTGCCGGTGCTGCCGCCGCCGCCGCCAAGGGTGCCGCCAAAGCCGCCTCTAAGGCTGCCGCTGCTGCCCGTGGTGCTTCTGCTTCCAAGGCCGCGAGTGCTGCTGCCTCTGCCGCCAAGGCTGCTGCCCGTGGTGCGTCTGCTGCCAGGGCCGCTGGTGCTGCTGCTTCTGCGGCCGCATCTGCGTCCAAGGCTGCTGCTAGAGCATAAATAAACTCTCCACTTTAATTTAGTAAAAGTTAAATAAAATTTAGAAACAATGTTTACACATAATATTAATGAACAGAGAGTATTAACCAACTTATAAATAAATAAACAAATAAACTTCATTTATTTATAAAAAAAAATAGTTCTCTATATTATAGCTATGACATTCGCCACGACTATTACTAGCATACATGTCGAGACAGGTATTAGAATAGATGCTTCTAACTTAGCATCTAAAACAACTCAAATATCTGTGTTTTTAACGACAGAGCATGACGCCAGCCATGAGGACCCATCAGACGGTGAACCATTGGATGGTTTTTTAGTTAAATCTGAACCAAAACACGGAAATTTAATATACTCAATGCCTTTGCCTATGAACGGATCATCTAGTTCTGTAATTATCCCTGGAACTGACTTGATTGAAGGTATTGACTACACGGTTGCTTTAGAGGTTACTACTTTAGATGGCGTAGATGAGGGTATTGTTCAAGAGGAGAATGTACGATATGTTGCTCCTCCTACAATTACAAATGAGGTGTTTGGTGTTCAAGTTGGTGACCAAGCCCTATTTATTTCGATAGCCAACGAGAACACCGATATCGACGGATTTAAGATATATATCAACGGTAAGTTCTCCGATGCCCCTACTAAATTTGCTTACAAGACCGTGATTCGTGATGTTAGTGGAGAGGAGTCCAAATATATACTAGCAAATGGTGCATTAGGTCGTATCGATAGCATTGGATTATTAAACGATTATACATATGAGGTCAGTTACAGAAAGTATTACTTGAACGGAGGTAATAAAATATATTCACAAATGAGCGCAACCTTGGCGGCCACACCTCAAGCAGTTGCGGCAAATCCTCCTGCTTCATTGGCAATAAATACCGGTAAAGCATTAATAGATCAATCCTACACAGTCGGTCCCACTGATCAAACATTTGTGACAACTTTCGAACAAGGTGTTCCCGCTGAGAATTATCCGTTCACTTCTTATATTTTCCAAATAAATAGTGGTGCCAACGCTCCAATTTATGCGTTGAAAAATGTTGACACTCTCGCTGGTGGTTCTGACTTATCCGGTGTTACCGGATTTCCTGATATAAAATATGTATTGTTCGACGCCGATGCTTTCACATATTATAATTCTTTCAATAGTTCATTAGGAACAGTTTATGGTAGCCAGGTGTCATTTAATACCATAGTGTTAGATGGTGTTTCTACAACAGTTACCATATATTCCAGAAATGGTTCTGGAACATCTACTGGAGCGTTAAGTAATACGTTCGTTACTAGTGGTTTACCTGCTAAAATGAATGCTCCCATCCCTCTCACCGCCGAGGAGTTTGTGTCGTCTACAGACATGAACCGAAAAGTCAAGTTGACAATTACTCCTCCTGATTATAATGGTTCCACAATAACAAGTTATGAGATTCAAATAGTGGAGAGTGCCGAGTTTGGTGGATTTGAATACATGACATTCACTCCCGGACAATTTACAACATCCGGTCCTGATTTAACTATTTTCCTTACCCAATATAAAGTGGATGGTGTCTTTGTGAATTTGGAAAATGGTGTCGCATATAATGCGAATGTGATAGCAGTGAACGCGAATGGTGTGTCAGTTCAATCGGACGACTCAGTCGATTTTGTTCCGTCCACTATACCGAGCGCCCCTACCGGAATTGTTGGATCTCCTCTAGCCAACACTCAATCCGGGTTAAATAGTGGTGAAATCAGAGTACAATGGGACATAACAGATAATCGTGTAGTGACCAGCACTGTTACGAATGGTAATGTAGTTAATCGATATATGATAGTTGTAACAGAAGTCGGTGTCGGACTGGTTGGTTCGGTTTGGTATGTAACTGATATGGATACTAATTTTTACATAGCCACAGGTCTAACAAATGGAACTAGATATACCATGAAGGTTTATGCTGAAAACAATAATGGACAAAGTGCTGCGTCGGCTGATACTGCTGAATTAATACCTTCCAAACGACCATCATTTAGTACTAATTCTATAATCACCGAGTCATTTTTGATTGCTTCGATAAGAAACACCTACTTGGGTTTAATTGGAGGAAATGCTCAATCTTTCACCATCATTTTGGATGGACTAAGTGGTCTATTAGATAATGGAGGATATCCTATTACATCTGTGGCAGTCTTAATGACGAGTGCGGCAGGTGATGGTAAAAGCATTAACGTAGGTGTGAATAATTTTGCGACAAACGCACCATTCTCTAGTAGCAATACGCTTGTAATTACTAATGATGATTATTTCTACACAATGACTGTATTCCCATTGAACGCAGTATATACTAATACTGGTGCTAGCGATGGTGAGGGCATAACCGGTATACATATGACAACGGAAATAACAAATGTTGTGTCTGGTGTGGGTGTATCGGTAGCAGATCGTACAATTAATTTTGCATGGTCTATTAATGATTTTGCGAATGAAGATGAATATACGGAAGGAACAACCTTTGATTTAGAATTATTGGTGTCAAATCCTACATTAAATGGAGACGGATATACAATTACATATGGAGCATTTGAAACCGCATCGACTAGTAGTATGGCGATTGTATCGGCTACAGTTGTTTATACTAAACAATACACCGAATTAGAGTATGGCTGGAAATATAAGTTAGAGGTGACCGTGAACTCTCAACAATATGGCAAAGATACAAACGTCAATTTAGCCGGTGTATCATCTCCTTCTGCTACCGTCTCTGCCGAAGGTGTGCCTAATACCAAACCAACCATAGCAGTTGACGAGGCCAATGAAACAATGACGGTGATCCCTAATGGTTCATCTATAAGTGAAGTGTTGGTGTTAAGCACAAATGAAGATAGTACTGGCGTCGAGAGTTACCTAAGTACTTTAACAGCAATTACAACCGCCTTTTCTGGTAATATTGGTACTAGCGCTGGTCTTCCTGCTTTCAATAACTATATGGTTGGTGGTGTTAAAACCGCATATACTCCTGTGATCGATATTGATAACATAAATGCTGACCAGAGCCATTTAACAATTGTTGAAAATGGAAATGGTGTTACATTGGAGTTAAATGGTACTCCTCTTGGTTTGTCTCGTCCTGTATAATCACAATAACAAAACAATAACAAAACAATAACAAAACAATAACAAAACAATAACAAAACAATAACAAAACAATAACAAAACAATAACAAAACAATAACAAAACAATAACAAAAATCATGTAATAATATTATTTGTAAAATAATAATATTATTTATAAAAGAATAATGAAAATACCAGGAATAACTAACTTACTTAGCATCTTCTAATAGATGAGCGATTCCAGTAACTTTACGGTATTGCTTAACTTTGTGTTTTTTTGTAATTAAATGAGAAATACCGCTAACAGCCTTAACCTCGGGTTTTATATTAATGTGACCAGAACTCGCGATAGCAACTTGTTCTTTAACCACCTTGGCGAGTGCGACGACGGCTTTGGGTGAAGACTTTGGGGGTACTGGTGTGTTATTAAATCGAGCATAATTAATCTTGCCCACATTTTTAGAAACAGAAGGCTTGGACACAATAAAAAAATTGTTCATGATTTCTATATATACTACTTGTATAAAAAATTAATTACACCCTTGGTAATTTAAAACGCCGTTTTCACGGAATAAAAAATAACCAAGAATGTAAAATCAATAGTAGGAATATCACCTACTATGGTGTAATTTTTTCCACTTCTTTTTTTGTATTGGAAGTGGTGAAAGACGAAATTTGAAAACAGGCCAGGCGTTCTTGCTTCTCGTCGAATTGCGTCCACCTGTTGCATTGACAATGGGGTCATGTTATCGGAATTTATGTCATTCGTAAATGATTATCGTAATGTATCAAATAATAATCACTGCAATGTTTATGTGAGATTATCATCCATTATATTATTATACTTGAATGTGTGTAATTCAA
>Ga0209390_10010228_pt1 | contig 11038 bp, 7 predicted proteins | sample BON01_FD_187212 | JGI IMG/M metagenome (GOLD analysis project Ga0209390, IMG submission 187212) | Freshwater microbial communities from Lake Bonney liftoff mats and glacier meltwater in Antarctica - BON-01 (SPAdes) (version 2) | ecosystem: Environmental > Aquatic > Freshwater > Ice > Glacier... | reverse complement strand
CATGCGAGACGCGCTCGTGCAGTGGTGCGGGCACTGCGACTCGCGCGCCGGGAGAATCGGCGCGGACTTGTTTCACGCCAACTTCATCGCGTGGGGCGCGCCTGGGGATGCACAGCAGAGCTTTTGCCCGCGGTCGCGGCTGCCCGAGTACGTCACCGCCTTCGCCATGACCGCGCACGACAAGCTGTGCACGCGCAAGGGGGTCGTGCTGCCCGACGACGTGCTGCGGCAGATTTGCTCGTACCTGGTTTAGCATCACAACAGACATCGTGGTTTACAGACATGTTTATTGCATGCAATCAACAATTTGAAAAATCAAATTCTTTTGATGCCTTGGGACATTTGCACCATTTGTTGGTCCTGAGGGTGACTGTCCCGCGGTCGCGGCAGCCGTCGACTGTGGGGAATGTTGCCACATCCTGCACGAACTTGATACCGTGAACATATCCTACCAAGAGGATCTTGTCTTTGAGTTTCGGGCCACATTCTTTGCACGTAGGAAGCCAAGCGGCAGGAGGTGGCTCGACAGGAGTAGGTTCAACGGTGGCAACGGTGGACTCATCGTCGCTGAAAAAATCCTCACTGGGCGTCCCGTCGTCGTCGCTGATGTCGTATGAGCTGTCGGACCTGGGGCTGAGTGCCTGAGGTCCATCCATTGTTTCTGGGGTGCACTCTCCTCGATAATGCGCATGTTAAATATGCAAGTCCGCCTGATGTTGTGTGAAAGGAGCGCCGCGCTCCCAGTGTATATAACGGCGCGCGACGCAGCCCCAATGCTCCTCCTCGGCACGTGCAACCCGAGCGGGGAGCGCGCGCAGTACAACGGGCTCTACTACACGGCCGACGAGCTCGCGGCGCTCGTGCGCAGCAACGCGCTGTGCGGCGTGCCCGTCAAGACCGAGCACACCGGCAGCGAGATCGGGCGCGTCGTGAGCGGCTTCCTCGACGCGGGCGGCGCGCTGCAGTGCGTGATGGAGCTCGACGAGAGCACGCTGGAGGGCGCGATCGCGGGCGGCTTCGTGCGCGACGGCGTGGCGGCCGACCTCTCGCTGGGGTACTCGGTGGACGTGCAGCACACGGACGACCGCCTCAAGGCCGGCGCGAAGAAGATGCTCGAGATATCCATCGTGCGCAAGGGCGCGCGCAAGGGATGTCACATACATGCATACCAGCCGGACAACGCGGCCGTGGTGTACAAGGCGCGCGCGGCGGACGCTACGTGGGACTGCTTTGAGCTCTAGAGTTTTATTAAATAAAGTGAAATGGCTTCTGCGAAATGGTCCGTGAGACTACTCTGAGATTAGATAGGGATTTTATTGCACAACCCATCTGTAATCTTTGTCACTTTTTATATCATACAGGTTTTTGCTCTTTTCGTTCATTAATATATGGCATGCATTGTACCAAAGCGTCCTGAATTGCCGAACTTCTTCATAAAGAACTCGAGAAGCTGAGTTTTTCAAGGTGCGTTTGTCTTGTAGGACTCGATAAGCTGAGTTTTTCAAGGCAATTGCTATGACTTGATAATTGTCATGCATTTGAGCTCCGACCGCTTCGTACAAACAATGATTTTTGTAGAAATCTGCATATTCACTCTTTCTGGTGGGCGAGGCTCTGTTAAATTCAGGGTCACCATTCTTGTCATAACTTTCTTTTCTTTCTTTGTTGGCGAATTTTTCATTGGCCACCATGATAATAATAACTTTGCCCCATGCATAGACTTGATTTGGATCATTTGTTAGTGCAATGGCTTCAGCGAAATGTGCCCGCATAGTCTCGTTAATCTTTACAATTGAATCCTCCCGATACAACCCAACCGCCTCATACAATAAATGTTTGTCGTAGAAGGGATCACGATAGTCTCTGTCAAATTTGTTGTGTGTATAATTGGGAGATAGGCCAAATGAGTGTGGTGGGGATGGATATCCCGCGTGTCTTCGCGACTGCGCGGATGCTGACGGTTGTCGGTGCGAATTAGAAGCAGCATTTCGCAGGGGCGCGAGCGGTTGTACTGCTGGTGGAATTGGTGACCACCGCGACAGTGGGGGCGGGTGAAATTCTGTGTATCGTGGTGGATCTTGTGGCGGCGCCGACGGTTGCGGCATCGAATAAGGCTGCCGCGTGTGCGGCGAGCTTTGTTGTGTGTACGGATTGAAAGGTGGCGGCCGGTGTGAGCTGTCCGAAGATTGATGTACGGGCAGCTCCCGCGGTGGATATAGTGGCACCGCGTACGGCACGATCCGGTTTGATGGTGTCCACATGTTCCTCATATACGTCCAAGGCCAAGGAGAACCTGTCTCAAAATCCAAGGCTTTGTCCACGCAGTAAGGGTTGTGGGCTGTCTGGGCCATTCGTCTACCACAGTGGTGTCTTAAATAATGCTGTGTGAAAAGGCCCGCGGCGCCTCACGCCACGAGCACCGGCGCGCACAGGCCGTCGTCGAGCGCGACGACAACCATGTTGAAGACACCGCACACCACGGTGACGCCAAAGCGCACCAGGCAGATGTAGGCCGCCGAGGCCTGCCCGAATGCTGTGTAGTGCCCGAGCACGAGAGCGAAGACGCACAGAGCGTGCACAGCACACGCGGCCATCGACACCGAGCACGTCGTGGTCATGTTCTCCCACAGCGGGAGCAGCGTGAGCAGCAGCACGGCAAAAGCCACCGTGGCGCCGTAGTGCTCGAGCTTGGTGTCGTGTGTGAAGCGAGACGCTGCAAGAAAATAACATACAATGAGCGCGAGCGCCAGCCCGACGTAATACACATAGAGCAGGGTCTGCTCGCGGCACACCAGCGTAAGCAGCATCCAATTCATGAAGAGCACCTGTATGTAGTAGGAAAGCTCAAAATTGAACCACGCTGCGGACTCGGACACGTCGCAGTCCCACGGCAGCCCGCCGTGGAGCGTTTTGCTCCAACTGGCGAAAAACATCACATTGATGGAGTTTGTGAGGCCAAAGACGACTGCTGGCAAGAGGTAGTCGATCTCGACAACGCCCAGGCGCACCGTGTTCGCAGTCGAGTTGCCCACCCCCCCTGCCGCCCAGGGCTGGCTCTTGTCCAGCCGCAGCAGCCACACCTGAGGATGCAGTTGCATGTGCTCGCTTTGGGCAATCACCCGCACAGCCCACAAAAGCAGCGGTTGTCCGAAGCAGAACAGCAACACGGTGCGCCGAAGTACCAGCGCGCACACGCTTGCATCGGCCACCCCGCACGCTTCGCGCATGTCGCAGCAGCTGCTGTCGACACACCGGTCCACCCCCTGCACAAACGTCCCGCACGTCTCGACAAAGCACCGGCAGCAGGACAGCAGCCCCAGAATCACCACGATGTATATGATGTAGTGGTCTTGAAAATCGATAACCATCGCGCAAAATACATGGCATCGTTTATGCGGGCAGCGTGCGCACAGAATCATCTGGACATTTGTCTGTTCTAAAATTACTTGGGCTCGGCTTCCTTCAATATCTTCTTAATGAGAGTAAAAAGTTTTTCTACATTGTCTTCATTTGTTTTAAAATGTGCGATGTAATTTCGTGCCTCAACATCCGAAAAGGATGCTTTTCCCAAGCGCGAGCTTTCGAGGCACAAATCGCTCCAATCGCCGTGCAAGACGTCATATTCATTACTGAGGTGCTCATATTGTGTCTTATCTATTTCCTGGCGCTTCTGCAGGTCCTGTCCCTCCTTCAGCAGGTGTTGGATTTCAAGCATTTTTCCATTACAATCAGAACTATGAAGATCCAGTGAATTATGCAAAGTTTTGATTTCACCCTTAGTCAAATGTTGCACAGCACTTTTTCTAGCGGCCTGAGCATTTGAAGCATTGTTTTTAACAATTCGTTCCTTTCTACTCCCTGTATCTTGAGGAGTACTTTCTGTTGTTGTTTCGAGCAACTGTGCAGCATCTTGCTCTTCTTTTGCTCGGATTTCTTCTCTGGCTTCATGCAACATCTCAACAACACGGCCAAGTAGTTCTTGTGCATTGTCGTCATCGATCTTAAATTTTTGCTTGTAATCTCGAAGCACTCTATCAGCATAGGATGAGTTTATCATGAACCAGCTTTCGGAGGATAATCTCGTCCATTCGTCGAGTAATACTTCATATTCATTGGTGAAAGCCACCCATCGTTCAAAATCTATTGTCTGGCTCGTGAACACGCTGTCTGTGAATCGACGTATTTCAGATATTTTGTGATCGCGATCTGCACTGAAAGACTCCGCTGTATCGTGTAATTTTTCGGGGTTTGATTGTGCGGTGTCATTACCAAAACCCATCATATTAGCTGCGTCACGTTCCTTGTCTTTTCGGCTAGCGGCCCCGCTCGTTGCAGCAGCCCTGGGTTTTTCAATTGGGATGTTATCCTTTCTCTGACCACGAGTGTTTGCTTTATTGGGTTGCTTCGGTGTTCCCTTTGGTGTTCCCTTGTGTGTTCCCTTGGGTGTTCCCTTGGGTGCGGCCTTGCCGTTGGGTTGACGGCCATTATTTGTGCTTGCAGCTTGCCTTCTGTCATGAAAAGGGAGTTTAAATAACTGGGCCTTTGCCTCTCTTTCTTCCTTCAGTCTTTTCTTTCTCTCCTCTGCCTCTTTTATCCGTTCTGCCTTTTCCGCCGCGTTTTCCTGTCGCAGCATTGGACCGCGGACCCCTGGCAGAATACCGTCGAACCCCGGCGCTCCTGGTCTGTCGTACAATTCAATGCCCTCCGGGTCAGCGGGACGATCGTAACGGTGATTTTCCGGGGATTCGTCTTGACTGTAAATGTATTTCAAATGTCCAATCTGTCTCAGAACCCGATTTTTGTCCCACCATGCCTTGCGGCTGCCCTCGGCGGCGAAAAATGACATAATTTCCTCGGACAATTCAGCTGCTGCGTGTCTTTTTATGTCGCGTTTGGTCCCTGCGTTCTTGTGAACTTCCCTTGCATTGTTGAATTTTTTGCAGTAGTTGTCCATATCTTTCCATTGAGCGTCGTTTGCTGTATAATGTGTGAGTACTATGTGTGTCCAGTACAGCAAATAGTTTTGTGTACAATAATACGTTTTCAGGGGTGTGGTTTTTGTGCGATAATCCAAAAACATTGGAATTATTTTTTCGTCCTGTACTTTCAAATCAGCATAGAAAGAACCGTCCAAGAGTCCCATCTCTGTAAGCCAATAAAGTACGATACTAGTCCATGCATCTTGTGCCCCATTTTTCAGCCGAAGACACGATTTCCGCTGGTCCTCTGCATACGTGATGCTGTTTTCGCCGTATACCAGCTGTTCAGTGTCGTGCAACGACTGAATGTTAGATTCCATACTCTTGACCAATTTCAAATAATGCTTCATCCCAAATCGGAGGTTTTGGACGAATTTCATTGTGTCAGTGTTGTTATTTTGTTTCTCGAAAATTTCCTCCAGTTCTTGACTTGCCAGAATCAACAATTGCCCGCTGCGGATAACTTCTCCTGCCAAAATTTTGCGAGCCTGCGATGCTTCAAATGCTGGGGGAAGTTTTATGTCAAATTGACCGTACGATCGTTGAGCATAACGGATATCGTATTTGGCACTCTTAGTCATATCATACATGATATCAAACATGGATTTGTCGTCGTTCACTGGGTTCGCAGACGTAGCAAATATGCTTTGGTGCGTTGACTCATTGTTTCGAAAATCTATTGCATCCGTACCTCCCATATCCTGCAGGGCATCCGCCGCAAAGTTCGCGAGAATTCCTTGATTCGAGTAAAAATTCAAGAACCGTACAAATACTGCACGCAATGATGTTTTCATGCCAGGGTTGTCCTCGAACGCTTGCATGAAGATCAATCGGACGTAATCCAATAGTGCATGTCCAAAAAAGTCGTAGGTTTCTTCCATATCGACATCCAAATACGATTGAAACACCATTGGGCTGGTCAAGCGGAACGTTATATACACGTGCAAGCGTTTTATCACACGATCGCTGCATTAAAGATCGTGAGTCTGTGTGGCAATGGCAATGACCCGGTGGCACGGTCCTCACGGCAGTGTCGAGGGACAGCTGCGGGAAGCTGGACACTGCCACATTTTCCACGAGAATTCCTTGCAGGTCAGTGAGTCCGACCTCTCAGGTCTGCCAGCAACCTGGTGTGTAGAGAGTGGCAACTACAGCTGTGTGGAGCTCGCGTGCGGACATTCGTTCCACGTGTCTGCGCTGGCCTGGCATTGTGTACACCGCGACATGCGGTGTCCCATGTGCCGTCGGGGTCAAGTGGGGCAAATTAGCGTCGACAGTCTGCCAGAGAATGTCCGCAAGGCATTTTGTCGCCGCCTCGAGGACGCTGACGTGGACACAGAGGACGAAGGAATCGAGCTGGTTGAGAGCGACGGGTCTGTCGGAGTGTCAGATCTGGAGTCAGATACAGAGCCGATTGCGTATGAGGACTACGTCACGCTGGAGCGCTTGCTGCGCATGGTGGTGGAGGTGCGCTCGGGCGCTCACGAGGTGTTTGTGTATGAGAGTCCTGTACGCCTAGACGACAGCGTGGACACGATGCGCGCTGCGATGAGCTGGTCGCACGACTCATCGCACAGCATGCGCTGCTTCCGCGTGCAGCAAAGTTTCACGCGTCACATGTGCAGCAAGATCGCGAGCCGCGCTTGCTGCTCGGCTCATCCTGTGTTTGTCAAGTTTTCTCTCATCCACCCGCTGTTCCGGTGCGGCGTCGAAAGTCTGTGTGTCGAGCTGTCAACATCGAGAGAGAGTGCCATTGAGCTTGTGTGCTGTGGTGCTTGCCACACCGCGCCGTTGACGGTTGGTAAGCTGCATGTAAATCACGCATCGCGCATGCTGCGTCTGGCGCTGGAGCCCAGCATGCTGGTGTCGCTATGGCATCAGGGCCTGTGACCGCAGGTGATGAGCACGACGAGCACGCGGCAGCAGCAAGCGAATCGCGAGACGAGCAGAGTATAAAGCAAGCATTTACGCATGGCAAATGGAAGAATCGTTGGCAGCGTTCGTGGCTGTGCGCATGAAAATTGCCGGTGCCACGCTGGTGGACATGAACAAGAATCTCATCTACGATGACGTGGGCATCGCCATCATGCAGTATGCGCTCGATCTGTGCGCAGCGCACTTTAACATGGAGGTGCAAAGGGTCAATGCCAGCTCGTCTGTAAACTTTATCTCCACCCTGCTCAACACGTTGCCCATCAGCGACATGCTGGACTGGAACGGTTCCGGCAAGGGTTTTGTACAGAAGCCGGATGCGGTGTTCCAGATCTCCTTTGCCGCAGGAAATGGCACGATGCAATCGATGCTGGTGTACTACGAGAGTGATGCGGGCAGCAAGGCAAACGAGAAGGACCGCAAACAGGCCGCTCGCAAAATGTATCAGAGCACGTGTGGCTGCCGAGCCATAAACCCTGAGCTCCCTGCGATATCTGTGCGCGCCAATGTGTTCGTGGGGCCGGAGCCAGACCTGCACCTGGCCCACAGTGCAGCCGCCGAACTCAACAAAGTCCAGCGCAGCGCGCAAAACGCGCTGGACTTTTTGCACTCCCTAACTGTCGCACACTTGTGGTTCTGCTGCCAGTTGTGTCTGTTGGTGCGGAAAAAAGGCACCTTCAACCAGCTTGTTTTGAACCCAGAATTGCGCGTTCAGAAAAAATACGACATTCATTGTCTGATCGGCATGATTCATGTTCCAGACCAGCTGTCTCTGCAGTTTTTCGAGGCACCGCACGTCACGGCAGACGTGCGCAAGGTGGACTACAATGTCGCGGGAGCGGCACGTATTCAGTGCCTGTTTATAGAGAGATTCAATTTTGCTGCCGATGCTGCGAAAGTGCGCACGTGTTTGACATCTGGCATAGGCATTCCTCTCGCGCTGCACGGCATGCCCACGGTGCAAGACATGTGGATGATACTCCGCCTCTGCGATGATCAGGCTGTCGCTCCGCCAGTCGCTGTTGCCGGGGCGGCCCCTGCTGTCGCTGCAGGGGCCGTCCCTGCTGTCGCGGGCCGCTTAGTGTGGGCGCAGTCCGGGGCGCGGGTCGTGGGATTGCCGGGAGCCGGCCTCTCCGGGCAGCGGGTCAATGCTCAAAGCTTCTCTGCCACCGCGACGTTTGACAGGTTAGAGACACCGAATCCCGTTGGCAGCCCGCCTTCAGCATCGTGGATCTTGGGCAAGAATGTAATCGCAGAATATTATGATGCGATGTGCGCGGTCCTCCACACAGCATTTTTTGAGAACATGATGTGGATTCCTGTGGGAACGCCGCACCACTCTTACATTCTGGATTTGAAGAAACTGAAGGCTGAAAGTAAGAGGGACGTCAGCGTGCTCAAGTCCAGAGAACAGACCACGGGCATGCTGGCGCTTGGAATGGAAAATTCGCTTGGTTTTACCAAAAAGTCCTGCAATCAAAATCTGAGTAACATTTGCATGCAGTCCCTGTTTGATACACTACCCAGCATCGATACAGTGCTGGACACGTACATTGCATCGTTCCACGCGCCCAACATTGCTCTTTTTCTGCGTCTGATACGTTGCACAAACCTTTTGGCATTCGAGCACTTGGCGAAGACCAATCAGGGCATTGATCTCAAAGACGCCTTCCAGAAACACTTGCGTTTTTTTCCAGTGGGCACTGCGGCTGACCTGGACTACATCATGCAGCACACCATCAACAATGCAAAAAATGTTCACAGCATTTACCTCAAGCCGTCCAAAACCTCTTTGCAACAGTCGGCCAACGTGACGCACTCCACAGAATATGCCTGGGTGTGTGATTTGCTGAAAGAAGTCAGCGATGCACCGTTAAATGCTCTCGACCGCATGCTGCCCGACTCACCGCTGTACCGCAAGTTTCTGCTATGCCACAAAACAGTATACAAAATGTTTCATTCCATTGTCATTGTTGCGCCTCTCACAAATGCAGCAGCCGTGGAGCCAATAACAGAGAGGGACACGCGCGCCGTGTATCTGCGCATCATACGTGCCCTCATGCAAACGACAATAATGCATTATATAGACGCTGTACAACGACACGTGGAGGTGGATTATGCTACGCGACAAGACGAGAATCGCAACGATATTGTGGACAACGATGAAATTGTAAACCTGCGTGCATTTGCAGACGACGCACATACGCAGGAAGGTGATGCGTTGGAAGATGATGATGTGCACGGGAGGCGAAAAGTAGCATACCAGTTCCAGTTTACACGCTTGACCTGGCCCCTCCGAGACCTCAACATATACACACGAATCTCCACGCCCGTAGTCACTAGTACCCCGTCCGGACACACCGTCACATATCCAGGAAATCGATCGTTTTGTAACAGTGGAGGCATGCACGCGGAAGAGGAACAAATTTTTGATTTCATGCAGGCGCTGCAAGAGAGAGACGACAAAAATCGTCAAAGCATGGAAGTCGCCTTTGACACAGACACTGTAGCCAAAGCATGTGCGGCACCAGCTGTGCCACCACATATGCAAGCATATCATTATGCCTTGAGTGACAAACAGTCAGCTATGCAGAATTCAGCGCTATCTTCGGCTCCGCGTGCAACGGCATCGCGTGCAACTGCTCCCCAAATTCTCATGGCATGGCGGTGGAAGACATTGCTCATCAAGACAACTCTGCTCTCGGCACTCAATGGAATTTGTCACGAATTTCAAGAAGCCAGATACACGCCTCATCACATTGAGTCATACAGTAAATCTGGTCCGGAATCGTCCCACAGAATACAACTGATTTTGAATAACTTTGAATTTATTGAAGCCCCTGCTCTTACACACAGTTTGTACAAACCTTTACCAACATATTGGGTCTGTATGCGAGAATTCAAGCTACCTGACAAGGAAAATGCATCTACCTTCCCGGCGGTGCTGGCAACAATACCGCCAGGTGCTTTCGACCATGGTGATGTGAATCTGCTCGACTGTACATTTGGCATTCGACACAGTGGCAGGTCGACTGTTTCCAAATTGGTGTGGCGCACCGCCTCTATGGTGCCATCGCTGAAGTATTCTGTAAAAAAACGACGTGTCTATCAGCATGAAATTGCAAACAACGTGCGAAATCGATGCATTACAGCAGCGCAACCGGTGATATACAACGTTTATATGGGACTCTCGCATTGGTATGATTTTGCTTGACAACAACAGTCGAATATTTATAAAGGACATGTATTCAACGAACCGCTTCCATTGTCACAAGATGAAAATGAAGCTGGACACGAAAGTGTCCCTGTTTGTGGTGTTGCTGGCGATTGCCATGTTCAGCTCCACCACCGCGGCTGATGGGGAGAATAAATCTGCCGATGCAGCACCGAAAACGAGCAACACCCCGCCTGCACCAGTCGCACCGACCCCTGCGGCTGCGGAGAAGATTTCATCTGCCGATGCAGCACCGAAAACGAGCAACACCCCGCCTGCACAACTGACGCCCAGTGCGACGGCGCCCGAGGGATCTGAGAATGCCCCCAACGGCGGCACAGAGCAGTCCGCTCGTCAGGCGGAAATCGATGCAAGCTTCAACGCCGCCTTGGAAAAGCGTCTGAAAGAGGATGTGCAGAATAAAATCAATGCCAAAGTCATAGAACACAAGCAACGATTGCAAGTGGCCTTTGAAGCAGCACAAATTGCAGACAAAGCAGAAATCAGTCGTCTCGTAGAAGAAGGGGTGCAAGCACACTTTGAAGCCGAGCGCAAAAAAAAAGAGGAAGAAGCGTTGAAACAGCAGCCTCCAGCACCGGATGTCAAGGATAAAGCGCCTCCAGTCGAGAATGGGACGCCTCCAGTCCAGAATGGGACGCCTCCAGTCGAGAATGGGACGCCTCTAGTCGAGAATGCGAACAATCAGGAAGATGTGCTGGCGGTGCAGCGTGGTGCACCCACATGGTGGGACAAATTGTGGACTGGTGCAGCACCAAGCACTCCTGATCAGACAACAGCACACCCGCCACCTAGTCTTGATAACAAATCACCGCCAGTCGCCAATGGTCATGAGTCGAAAAAAAAATCCCAGCCTCCAATAAGCACAGAAGTACCAGTGAACTATAGTGCTCTG
>Ga0209390_10010226_pt1:0-7500 | contig 11040 bp, 11 predicted proteins | sample BON01_FD_187212 | JGI IMG/M metagenome (GOLD analysis project Ga0209390, IMG submission 187212) | Freshwater microbial communities from Lake Bonney liftoff mats and glacier meltwater in Antarctica - BON-01 (SPAdes) (version 2) | ecosystem: Environmental > Aquatic > Freshwater > Ice >... | reverse complement strand
GCACACAGCTAAGAGACTCCCCAGTGGTTTTGGACGTCGCAATAGACAGCGGCGTTCCTTGCTGGATGCTGCCGTCCGGGCGCATACTGTATGTTCAGATCACCCAGTTATGTTACCGTGACAGCAGTAGTGGAGCCAGACACACACACACACCGATTGTCAGTATCAAAAACCCCTACTGACACACATTTATTCACACCACACAGTCACATCATATCCAAGCACAGCATGACACACACACACAAGCACACACCTGTATGTGCCCGAAATCGAAAATTGCAACACCAGACATAAGCTGATGGCAATCCAAATCGCAGAATTCTTCATCTCTGATATGGCCTGCAGGACAGAATCACAAACGTCAGAAGTGCAGAGCAAGGTTAACTTAAGGTGGATGCAGATTTGCAGACAGAAGATTACCGACGGGTTGCTCTTGGCCCATCCGCCTTCGTTGAAAGCACCGGTCTCCTGGAAGGTCAACACATTTGCAGGAAAATTCATCTTGTGCCTTGACCTGGCAATCCATTGCTTCTCAGGCTTCTCCCAAGGAACACAGGTGAAGGTTTCGCCCCAAGGGCCCACCAGCTCTTTTGCTACTCTGGGTTTCACTGCAGCAGTCGAAACTGCATATTTTACAGACGTATCTATATTCAGCTGAAATTCATGTGTGTATCATCACCCAGTTATATGTGTGACATGAGCCATTCATATTTGCGACTTTCATCCGTATGCGTGACACCACTCAATGGTAAGAGCTCACTACAAGTGCATTACGACGAATTCACTCATATCCGAGAAAAGCTGCTTAATATGTGTACGTTGATGCCCACTGACTGCGCCGAAGATGAACAAATTTACAGACCGGGGATAGCACCGTCGATGCCCCAATTCCCTTTGTTCGCCGCGAGAGCATTCAACTTAGCTTGTGGCGACTGCTCATTGACTCAGTAAGTAAGTATGTAGATGTGTCCGTATTTGAGATTATCGTCGGATTATGCGTTTTTATGAGTATGCGCGTACGGGAGTACGCGTGTATGTGGGAATGTGTGTTATGTGTGTATACGTGTATGCAGATGAACCAATACAATCAAGCAGATGATAAAAGAGAGCAAACCTCCCAATTCGGCTTTTCTGGAGGAGATGCCTGGGTTAGCATCTGCACTGCGGCACGTCCGCCCACTCCGCCGCGGCCAAGCGCATGCGGCCAAGCGCTTGGGCCCGTAAACGCTGCAGCAACCTCTGCTCCCCCAAGTGCAAGCGCCAAAAAAGTAGGATGCATTGATGCTAGCAACATGATGCTGTGGCGCAAGTTCGATACGGGACGTCAATGACCCTCGAGTCAAAATCATGGTCCAGTCCTGTTTTTTTTTTGAGAAATCTAGTTCACGTTTCCAAACAGATCACGCTTGCAATCACGATTTTACGACAGATTAAATTTCCGGGAGACAAGAATTCTGGACCGATTTCGACCCTCAGGGTCGCTAGTCAAGGGTATTTCAAGAAGCATCTTTGCAGCAACTTGGACACGGCACTCGGGCATGACCAAATTTGTATTGGCTCTGGCGATGCTTGCCATGTCGAAACCAGCAGATTCCTACTCGACGCCACGCATTGGTCCGAGTCGAGATGGAACCCATGTGCGTCTGTACTCGTGTGCCACGCCGCTTCTTCCTTCGGCCTTTGGTCCTCTGTCTGTTGCACGTGCTCCGAGTCCTTGGTCCTCAATGGAACCCGGCAAGATCCAAAGGTTTTCGCGGTGCAAGGTTCAAGTGGCCGTCTCTGACGGAGATCGAATCGACATTCGCCGTTCAAGCATTGCCCCATGGTCTCTCCCAGCGAGTGGTATCTTCTTGGAAGCAGCACTTCGTGGCATTTTTGAGGCAGCACACGATAGCTACAGTTCTGCTCCTGACAGTATGCACAAGCTTCAGCTCCTCACCCGCCTCCTCAGTCAGGCGAATGAGGAGCGTGAAAGATCCAGCGAAATCTTTACCAGTCAGAGGCAGGGAAGTCTATCTGTTCAAAACTTTAAGCCTCAGAAGAAACGAAAATGAAAATGCTTTTATGGATCAAGTATAGAAGACATAGCCTATTTTCATTGTGATGTCAAAGTATCATACATAAGTGTATACATATTTACAATTTATGTTTCGTATATTATATATAAATGTGCGTACGTATACACAGCTATATATACACGTACACATACATTCACATTCACATTTAGGTATACATGTATGTATACGTGCAAATGTTTGTTTGTACAGTGGTCAATCATTCACCTGCAATGTCACCTGAGCATTGGAAAACAAATATTTTTGAATGTAAATCTAGATATAGGAGTTCATACTCGCACATGCAGATCAATTGGCTTCAGAAAAATAGTCTGTTTCATTATCTCTGTTCTCCTTGGACAATGACTGTACAAAATCACGCGAACACCGCCACGCACACGGTGACACACATAAATATTGGACCTGGTATCATCAATTCTTGTAACAAATCTCTTAAATTACTGGCAATCTCAGTGTATGGTCGGGTACATGTTTATATGTATCTACGCACATGATATACATTTACAAATATCCATACAGGCGCTTATTACAATCCGGTCCTTGGGCTTTAGTTTAGTTCATGGTCTGCATGTACTCTAGCTTACGATTAAATTTGTTCCGGTAAAAGTCTCCGATTCTCCGAACTTTTTCTCGGAATTCTTCTTTCTGAATTCCGTTTTACTGTGTTATTTCCTCTGGGCTGTGGAGTGGATTCATGAATTCCCCACCTTCAGTTGTTTCAAACCGTGAAAGGAAAAGCCACCAAAAGAGGCCTGGGGCCTGACCATAACACGTCAAGTGACCATTTCCTCATTACACGTTTTGTCTGTGTGTGTACCAATACTGTAATCTAGGTTTGCCCTGTCACAGTCGACCCCCTTGACATTTTGTCTTGTTGCTATTTTGAAGGTTATGAGTATAGAACTGAATTCGACTATACCAGGATCACTTGACTTTGGATTTTATTTTCCAATCTGAACATTTCAAATAATAGTCGTTATTCTCAGTGGAATACATAAAAAGTGATTGGTAATGAAACGGTTTCGCAGGTAAAACCTCAATTATTGCTGGTCTACGATTTTCGACACGAGTGCAAAAGAAGTGATGGTGAAGAAATTCATCCGTTCGAGATTAATAGAGCTCCAAACAACTGAAAATTTATGATAACTTTCACGACCTTACTTCCCCCACTGCTATGAATACTGACTCCACAATGCAATTTTTTTCTAGATTTTTCCTACATTTTTTCTACATAAATGAGATTTTACTCAAATGCCAAAAAACTGGGGGATTCAATGTCGAAAAGCAAGCAGATCCCGGAAAAAAAGAGTCGAAACCGTCGGAAATCACTCAAGGATGCTTCCTATAACACCACTCTGATGAAAAAAGCTTCGATTTTGTTTGCGAGCTGGGCTTCATCTTTTGCAAACAATTCCTTTCAATTCCTTTAAATGTCTTCATATTTTCAGAGGATCGCTGCTTTAATCAAAAAAATCTATGATTTCGAAAGAATTTCGACGAAAATTTCATAATTAGTGGTGGAGAAGGTTGATCAGTTTCAGTTGAGAGTCAGAAAGTTCTCATGTTCTTTCAGAACATCAGTGCGGTTGTGTGAGCAGCATACACCGCAGGCAAGACTTTTGAGACCAAATAAGATGCACCTCTGGTAAGATTTTGTTTGATTAAATCCTGATGGGTAGTCTTGTTCATGTACTATATAGTACATTATATAACTTTCACAGCTCAGTATTATATTTCCCTAACAAATTTTCAAGTTTGGGCCAGCCTGAATCAGCCTATAGTAAGTCTGTTTGCTTCATGATAGTTGGAGTCTTAGTCACTTGGGCTATTTATACCCAGGGACAACTCCTGTTATGATCAAGCTTGATCATAACAGGAGTTGTCCCTGGGTATGAATAGCCCAAGTGACTAAGGCTCTAACTACTATAACAAAGATTCAAGCCTGAACACCCCCCGATGGGTGATCACTCGTGTACTACCGGGAACCGATCGCGGAACCTTTGTCATGATAGTTGGAGCCTTAGTCACTTGGGCTATTTATACCCAGGGACAACTCCTGTTATGATTAAGCTTGATCATAACATGAGTTGTCCCTGGGTATAAATAGCCCAGGTGACTAAGGCTCCAACTATTACTTCACTGATTGATGATGATGATTGCTTTTGTTACTCTCAATAGTAGTTTAGTAACCTTGACTGAGGGTCTTCCATGGGAGTTTGAGTTCTCGGGTTTTAGACGGAATCGAACCGACGACCTAGGGATTAACACTTCTTTGCTCGGACCAACTGAGCCACGCTTACACGTGAGGTTCATGTGCCCCCATAATAATCGTACTCTATGTCCTCTAAGCTATAAGCCTGTTGAACACCGCCAGATAGAATCAGGCCCTACCATGATCATATCAAAGGTTCTGGGTTCGGTTTCCGGTTAAAAATGCATCACCCACCTGGGGTTGTGAGACTTTAGGTAGGAGTACAAAAATGGCGATCCCAACAACGAGTAGTACTTAGTTTCCTGACAGATTGATATTGTTTTGTTACTTTATACGAAATGTATTAGTAGCTTTGAATACTAAATAGTCTAGTAGGTCTGTTTGCTCGAAGTCATATACGCACGGGGGTCAAACGAGAAAGACCCCTCGATTGTGACATGTCCCGACAAGATCACTTCGCATGGCATTGGCAAAACCCAGTGAACACTTTTACAAGGAATAATCGGGCTTCTCTGGACACGTCAATTCGATTCCGGACGTGTGCCAGTTGCATCTCGACGGTCCATATAACAAACTTTGAATGCAGTCCCTGGTGAGATTCAGCCGGGTAGTTTTGAATTAATACCTTGGGAGGTTCAGCCCGTGCAAACATCTAGATTTTTTTGTTTGTTGACTAGCATTGCCACTATGCAGCACACTCCTGCTATGTTGAGAATCTCCATGTATAGTGTGCACTTTTGATCTCTCACGATCCAGAGCAGCACTGTACTAGAATGCCCAGAGGTCTACATACATTTGAACCAAAGTAAGGTCTTCGTTTCAACACGTGGGTAAGGTCTGCGTATAACACATAACAGATAGCAAGAAAATACCAAAAGCACGAAGAGCCCTGCGGGGCTGTATGTATTACCATAATCATCGAGATTTGAAAGCATGATCTGATGTGATGGAGCCCGTTTAGATCCCGACACTAATACCACTGCACCATAGTAGTTCAAACATCTAATTAGATGTCTGTCACATTGTGTTGTAATGGTACTAATACCACTACACCACAGTTGTTCCAAAGTCAAATTGGGTTATTGAGCGTAATGGTTTGAGTGCAGTCTCCGAGGCTGAGTGCAAGGTCATGATGAGCAAGGTTTTGGCAAAAATTGTATTGCTTGTGCGTAAAAGCCAATATGCATGTTTTGTATGTACTGCCGCACATAAATCGTTAATTTTCGACGAGACAGGCACAGACTATACTGAAATGTCCAATTTCCAAGAAAAGTGTTCTTTCATTAAAGACAAGGGATCCTACTACAGAAATCATGAAAAATCACCAGAAAGCTCTTTTTGATGGCTGCGCCTCTCAACCCCTCCTTGTGGGGCAGCGCCCCTCCCAGAACTTAGGGCATGTTTGTCCCCTGTTTGTAGGCCCGGGCGTGCTTGCTCACTCTGACCATGTGCCTAGCATCGAATGGTAGTGATCTGACAAGAAATTAAATCTCTAATTCGATCATCCCATACGGAATTACAAATCTCCTACGCTATTTAGTGATTCCGGGGGTTTCAGATTCTCCAAGTCGACAGCTCGATCTGGCAGCCAACGTGTTGGGCCCCAACAGGACACATAATTTCTTATCAGATAAGTTTCCTATCAGATCAGTATGAGGGGCTGCAAATGATCTGACAAAGAAATTGAGGCTTGATAACAATGAAAGATGCTGAAACCTTTATCATTTGGTGACAATACAAGACGCTGGTGAATCACATCACTAAATTTGACTACAACCGTTCAATTTTCAAACTCTGATAATGTACTGTTCCAGCGCACAGACTATTTGCTTCAATAGACACGTACCCTGTTCCGGCGCATTCCGCGTACTACGACGACACTGACAAATATAAGGTCAGCTGATGTGTACCAAAATACATTTTTTTTGAAGAGAGTTCGATCAAAAGTCAGGAAAACGAAAATGCTTTCTCCAACACGCTACTAATGTCGTGATGTCAAATTTCCGTAGCTGTTGTAAAATTATAACTGATGATAATGATTGTTTTTATTACTTTAAAAAGCAGTTTAGTACCCTTGATTGAGGGTGTATGCAGCTTGGATTCGAATTCTTGGTTTTACGTTCACATCTTTTGCCTTTCTTTTTCGGAAGACAAAACATATAAAACAAAAAAAGTCGATCGTTCAAGATCTCATGCCGCCTCCCAGTATAACTATACACATGTGTACTTTGTACACATATACGTATACATATATGCCGAGATTTAGTCCACCTGGATTCTTCGGGTCCTCCAGGTGGTCCGGACCCCTAGGCTCACATCGAATGTGAGTGTATGTGTTTTATGTCCCCATGTACAGTGTGTGTGTATGTGCGCACCAGCGTCAAAAAGTAGAGAAGACACAGAGAAGTTCGTCGCAATCACACCGGTCATTAACTTCCATTGACGCATCGTGCACTCACGGTTCCACGATATCAAATATTACGTGTTTTGAACAGGCTATTTTTGTACCCCTGCTCCGAGTCGAAGCCTGAAAACCCCCCGGTGGGTAATCACTCGTGTACTACCGGGAACCGATAGCGGAACCTTTGTTATGATAGTTGGAGCCTTAGTCGCCTGGGCTATTTATTGATAGTTGGAGCCTTAGTCACCTGGGCTATTTATACCCAGGGACAACACCTGCTATGATCAAGCTGATCAAGCTTGATCATAACAGGAGTTGTCCCTGGGTATAAATAGCCCAGGTGACTAAGGCTCCAACTATCAATAAATAGCCCAGGTGACTAAGGCTATACAGGAAGCCCTGGAAGAGGAATGCACGAAAGACACCCCCTCATTCGGGACGGAAGACCTCGAGAAAACACATAGGTCCGGCACAGAAGCAGGCCTATGCCACAGACGGATCGAATGACAAGGGGGTTATGGGAGCAGGCTACTTTAAACTGGACGAAAACAGAGGTGGTTGCTGCCAACTGGGCAGAGGCGAGGAAGGAAATTCCTCTAATAGGGCTGAATTAGGAGCGGCATGCTTATCACTGGAAGACGCAAAAAGAAAACAGGATAGGAAACCAATAATTCTCCTATCAGACTCAGCTTGCTTTCTCTCCTCCTCCCAAAAATGGATAGGGAAGAGAAAATCCCCCTCTATGCACAGAAACCCAGATGCAGACATCATGAGAGACATAGTACAACTCCTACAAGAAAGGATTGAACAAG
>Ga0209390_10010225_pt1 | contig 11041 bp, 8 predicted proteins | sample BON01_FD_187212 | JGI IMG/M metagenome (GOLD analysis project Ga0209390, IMG submission 187212) | Freshwater microbial communities from Lake Bonney liftoff mats and glacier meltwater in Antarctica - BON-01 (SPAdes) (version 2) | ecosystem: Environmental > Aquatic > Freshwater > Ice > Glacier... | reverse complement strand
CGGCACAGCGACAGCGACACGTCCGATGCCATTGACCGGGTGTTTGCACTGCATGTCCCTTTTGTGTGCGCGTGCTTTGCACCTGCATGCGCGTACCGTTCCATTGCGATTGTCCGCCTGTCTGCCATGGCAGGTAACCCGTGCCTGCGAGCACATGCGTTGTGCTTGCGCGGGCCCTTTGTGCGCGCGTGCCCTGCACCTGCTTGCGTGTGCCCTGCCTGCGCCTGCGCGCGTGCTGTGTCTTGCATTTGGTCGACATGCTCAATTGCGGTGACTTTCCCAACCCGATACACAATCGTAGCTCATCAGGGTAGGACGAGCACAAGTAATTCAGTTTTTTGGAAAAGATGGCATGAGACATGATTGCATAACTGAAGGTTCATAGAATATGGTGGACGTAAAGCTTTCAAATCTAATATGCTGGATGTAAAGTTTTCAGCGGCCATTCTTTTACCCACTGTCTAGGTTGATTTAAGCGGGCCTGTGAGATAAATGTGTGTTGTATATTGGGTCCTAGTGAGTCACCAGAGGTCGCCGTCGGACGTTAGCAGGTATGGATCCATACCTGGTCGGCTTTAGCTTGGGTTTGATAGCCTAAACAAGAGTCTTGTGTCAGAGTTGAATATACGAATTTATGAATGAGCCCTATGTTAGAACTCTGAATACATCTCTACTACTGCGTATGACGTCCCACGACCCTCGCTAGTCTTGGATGGCGTCCATTCAGTCCAGGTATTTGATAGTTTCCTGGGACCAACCTGATCAAACTACAATACATATAACTATAACAGAGCACTATAAACGAGCACTATGACAGAGACCAATCAGAGGGCACCTTCGGACGTTCGCAGGTATACATTCCTCGCATTCCTCTGCCATGGTTGCACTATGCAACCAAGGACGCAGGCAGGTGGGAGCGGCATGCCCGGCCCTGCATCATCAAAGACTGTGTCTATTAGTTTCAGAGGCGGGCGCCCGAGGACAGCCGCACCACTAGCATGCGCGCGAGTCAGCTTCAGCTGGGGGTGAGCTCAGGGGGCAGAGGGTGCTGTGGCAGGGCGTGCAGAGAAGGATGCGGCGTGCTCACACAACAGCGCATATATAGAAACGCAGTACTTATTTTGCTTGGTCAACTCGGACGAATTGCGCTAAATACATCAATCCTGTGGCCTTACTTACGCAGCGCTCCTTTATGCGCGCGTGTGGGCGCATGACTGCCGACGTGTGGGAACAGCCCAGTGTCAAACAGGCAGGTCGTATGGTGCAAATGGCAGCAAGTAGCAGATGTGAGACGCATGGAGCGTGTGCAACAGCTGACAGGTGAGTTTTGTGCTGATATACCCTAATTCAACATGCACGCAAGAATGTGCAAGACCATTTGTGAACAGCGGAGCCAGAGGGATGACAACACCTTTGCGGCAAGCGATTTTTGTTTATTTTATGGCTGGGGTTTTGTACATGTGCTTGCGCTATCATTTTCTCTTTCTGTCTCTCTTTGAGGTTTCTCGCACACAACAAATCCAACACGTATCCACAGATAATTTCTACAGAATAGCGAGCCCTCGTGTTTGTACATGAGCGGCATCTGCCAAATTCTGGCTGATTCGCCGTCGCTGTCGCGCCTGTCTCTGTCTGTCTGCTCTTTTGAACTTGTGTATCACACTGTGCAAACCAACACCAGTGGTGTCAAACGCGCCACAGTACCTTCCCGTGTGCCATTTCCAGCAATTTTGGATGCCAACACTTCAACATATCATCAGCAACACGTTCAGTGCCAGTTTGTAGGGTGTAACAATGGAGGCAGAGGTGGAAACCTTTTAAACGTCAATGTTAGTTCCAACTTGGATCGGAGCACGGAAACAGGCCCTGAAACGGTTATTCTCCGGGTTTTCTTGTTTTTTGCCGTGACTATGTGGGATTTTAGAAACGCAGAACCCTTGTCCAAAGACATAAATTACCCATGGAATAACGAATACATATTTGCCCCTACTCATGGGCTCTTGGAATATACAAGAAAATTCGGATTCAGACCTACTTTGGGCCGGTGACAGTCGATTCAGTGAAGGTTTTCTGCCATTTTGCGTTTTTGAGACACGGATTCAAACTGGCCCCTTTTTTAATCACACATAAGAACTTTTTTGAGGCGCATCTTTTCAGCTAATTAAAAGAATTTTTAATTAAAAATTTGGCACCCGTGACTTTGAATCCCGAAAAGTAACAGGGTTTTCATGGAACCCCCCTATACCATTGTCACACCCTACCAGTGTGCTTCGCTGGGTGAACTTGAAGTCCTTGTTGGTCTTGACTGCAAATGATTTCAGCATTTTGAACCTCCATTCGGCAATTGACTCGGACCACAAATTTGCACTGAGAGTTCGTGGGTTTTGTAGTTCAGTCATGGGTCTAGTTGTTTTTCGACATTTACACAAACACTGGGTGTGAGGTGGGAGGCGCAAATAATACCATCATCATGGCTAAAACCAAAAATCAAAAATGGTTATTTCAAGGGTCGCCAAAAGTGCATTGCTGAAGAGTATCTAAGTCACACTCGTGACGAGTACTGCTTGGGGGACACTACGATGCCTTTCATCAAGGTAACCTGATTGCGCACGGCGACCTCTCACTCGGCCGCCGCGCGCTCGGATGACTTGGTATCTTTCCTACCCAAGTGGGGGGGCATCATTTCCTTGGCGCTACGTTTCTTGGTAGTCAAGGAGATTGATTGTGGGAATTGGTTAGCCCGAGGATACATGCCAGCCCATCAACATTGTGAACTGTTTGACCCACCATGAGTGTCGGCCTCAAAACTAGGTCGTCTCCGGAAAATAGGTCGGCGCCGGGACAGTTTCTTGGGTCCTACGTGGTTACGCGGGTGCTTACCACCCGCTTAGTCAGGTGATTAGGTTGGGTCTTCGACAACCAAAAAAGCCCGAGAAAGAATGAAATATATATATATATATATTTATATATATATCATTCTCTCCCCCACTTGTTGTCGCACCACACTCTGCCAATTGAACAGTACCCCCCGCCCCCTCTAACGGGGGCACTGGCAACCCAACATCCCTGGGATACCTAGTTCCAGTTCCGAATGAAAATTTTACTCTCAAAAAGTCCTGAAATTTCGCCGAACACCCACACTGATGATGCACGCCTATGATACAGGGTCACAGGCTTACAAATCAAGGCAAGTAAGTGGTTCGCCATTGAACTTGAAGCCTTGGGCCCTTCAACCGTTTTCTCCCTCGGGTTGGATTTTTTTTTAGTAAATTGTTCTTTGCGGTATAAGTGACATCCTGACATCCCCCACCTCCCCTAGAATGGACTTAATTCCCGCCTCTAGTTAAATGTGTGTTAATTACACCTAAGGGTGCTGAGTCACCAGGCAGTGGTCGTATAGGAGTAATGGGTGCGCTGGTTTATTTTTTTTCCGCCCGAGGCCAAATTTGCACAAATTCATCTTGGATCAATTCAAACCAATTCGACTACTTGCGTGAGGTTTACGATACACTGCCCTCGATTTGGTTTCGGAACACATAGTTTCACATTCCCCTCTACTGAAGTCCAATACATTCCCCTCCCGGTAAATTCAATACACTCCCCTCTCGTTAGTTCCAATACACTCCCCGCCCGCTCCACCACGTCTGTTTTGAAAATTCCTTTTTTCTGTGATTCAGATATGTCCCTTTTCCGTCCAAACAGATGTGGACAAGGCGCGTGTCACACGCAGAATCCCGTGTCGTCACATCGTGTTTGAATTCTACTCCTCAGTTGTATCAAATTCCCATTCTTGGGAATTGCGTTTTGCAACTTGACTCGAGACTGAGTTCTACTCTCATAAGGTTCCAATTTCCCATCCCTTTATTTTTCCAATTCTCAACCATATTATTTTGGTGATTCCTCCACTTATTTCCACATCCCGCTTTCTTTTTCGCATTCAGAGATCTTTTCATCAATTTGTCGATTTTTGTCGATTTCTCGAAGGTTGGTTTCACATTTTGATTTATCAAATTTCAGACTTTTCGATGTCAATTCCATGATTTCCCACACTTTTTGGTTCTTATACAAATCTATCCAATTCTTTAAATTTCTGATTTTTTTGATAGAATTTTTTTTTTTTAGATTATTTTTTTGGTGGCTACCATTGTTGTCGATTTCATTCCTTGTATTTTTGGTAATTTTTGTTCAGTAGAGGGCATCGATTCTAAATATTGACAGAGCAGTGTATGGGAATTATCGACAGGGGAGTGCATTGGTGTCATATTGAGGGGAGTATCATCCCAACTCCGGGAGGGGAGTGCATACATGTCCCATGTCTATCCACACAGACTTGGAAATGGCGTTTGGCATAGTCCGAATTCCTGTTTGTCAATTTTGTCAAATCCTGTTTTTATTTTTGCAAATTCCCAACCGCTATTTTTGTCAAAGTCGCACCCGGTTTTGTTTTGAAATTCTGTTATTTTCTGTCAATTTTTGGTGTTATTCTCAATTTTTGATTTTTGTCCACATCCCCCATTTTTTCCAAATTCTCGTCTCTGTCAAAATGTTTGATCTTTCGTGAGATCTGCATCCTTCTCACAGTCTTCTTGTATTTTGTCCCAAATTCCCACCCCCCTCTATTTTCAATGTGTTCATCTCCATTTTTTGGACTTTTTTTCATTTTGTATGATATTGTTTCATGTTTTCCACATGTTTGGGGGATTTTTCAAATTTGTTGATTACGTCCCAAATTTTTCATTATATATGTATCGTTTATTGGATTGAGGTTATGAAATTATTCATTTTTAATCAAATTCTTGTATTTCCTCCCAATTCATGGGGTTTTGCTCAATTACCCAGTTTTTTCCCAAATCTTCCAGTTTTGCAATTTTTGGTTTTTTTGGTCCAATTCATTGATATTTATTGAATTTTTTTTTGGTCTGTGAATCCCATGCTTTTTACTTTTCTTGTGTTTTTGTTGCGTAGGGGGCATTGTATTCCAATCATGGAAAGGGGAGTACTCTTCCTAGCCGGCCTGGTATCGCAACAGAGACATCGAAAAGTGGCCGATTGCCATGAGGTAGCGGACTTCATAGATGCCAGAAGATGCCCACAAAAGACAGCTGACATCGATGGTTTACGCTATTCCCCTGGTGATCCCTACTACAGACTTGGGCCTGTCCATGCGTGTCTCGAGGTGCGAGTTACGTGAGACTGGTGACTGGGACCTCTTCCTAGGTCCCCCGGAACAGGCGAGGGCGGGGACTGGTGGAGCTGACCAATGAGTGTAAAAGCGAAGGAAATTCGGAGGGTTTACCATTGTGATTTCATTCATCCCCGCGTCCTTGGGATACCCACTATCAGTTTTGAATACTACAAAAAACTCTGCTCTCAAAACATGAATGAATAAAAACCAAAAAAAATAAAAAAACAAAAAAATAGATTCAACATACTTTTAATTGTGACTCTCGCTATTTCAAATTTCCCATTTTCCGGTTGTTATTGTGTCTTGCTCCGTGTTCGATTCATACATGGTGCGTCTTTGTGACTGTGTTCCTTTTTTGGTTACCTATGTGTTTGTTTACCTATGTGTGCATACGTATGACTCCACATCTATTGCGGAGGTGCCATCGTGCCGGGAACTTCACGGTCACCCCAATACTGCACACCACTCGTATGCGTTCTCCACGTCTCGGGAGGGTTACCAGTGTGGCAGTTTTACCAACAAACAAACAAACAAAGTGCCCGTCCCGAGGGTGGGCCAAGCCATGCTGCGCATGTGGTGGTTGCCACCCACACCTCACACGGTGAAACCACCTTCACTTTGGTGTAGGTGTTGTAGGAATCACTCAGAAGAAGGTGTGGGCTGCAGGCAGCCCACTGAGTGAACGGTGAAATAAGGCGCGGGCCTTTGAGGAATCACTCAGAAGAAGGTGTGGGCCTATGGCCCACCGCTCAAAAGACAGTGAAATAGAGTGTGGGCCTTCAGCCCCCACTGAGTGGACAGTAAAATCAAGGTGAAATACATTTTTCACTTTCCCCCCGTTTCTGCGAGGTTCTTTGATTGTGAAAACCGCTCTGCTTGTTGTCTGACACTATTCTTTCGGGACCAACTCGTCTGATATTGCTCCATCCACCGGACCTTAATACTATACATTGTGTTACCACACCTTAGGAACTGGCATGTCAGAGGTGCCCGTCCTAGTTCCTATCTTTCCTTATGCTGCTGAGGGAGGCGCCCGTGCTAGTTCCTATTTTCGACAGGGGAACTGAAAGACTGAGACAAAATGTCTCAAGATTTTTGATGAAAAAATTGCGCCGCAGGCAAAATTTATGAAACAAATTGAGCAGATTTTTTTGACTGAATCCTGGTGTGTACAAGATTTTTTGACTGAATCCTGGACCAATTGCATTTCACTGAAAGAACGGTGAAAAAGGTGTGGGCTGCAGGCAGCCCACTGAGTGAACGGTGAAATAAGGTGCGGGCCTTTGAGGAATCACTCAGAATAAGGTGTGGGCTGCAGGCAGCCCACTGAGCCTCAGTGGACAGTGATGATCACCTTCACTGTATGAGCTGTGGGTTGCCACGGAAGAACTTGAAAGAGCCACAATGTCGCCCTGCTTGACTAGACCAGACCTTGTTGAATATCTTCGCGACCAGGGTCCCCGGGGCTGGCGGCAGCAGGGCTGCAACTTGTGTCTTGTTCGTGATGATCGCGGGTCACCGGGTGGCACGTTCTGGGACCAGACGAGGCCAGGTGCTGGTAACAGCCAGATAAGAGCCAGTAAAGCAAATAACTTCTGAGAATCTTTGGTCCCGAATTCATTCATTAATTTGTTAATTCATAATTTTTGAAAACTTGACATTAGTAGCGTGTCGGAGAAAGTATTTCCGTGCTTTTTTGGCGAATTTTTGTGTTGCTGAACTCCCTCAAACAAGGAGGTGTTTTAATACGCAAGAAGTCACTCACTTCTTGTCAACTGGTGTTGTCTCAGCGTCGAGTCACGCGCTCTGACGTGTCCTTTCAAACAAAGCAATCTAAGTGCTTGGCCACTGTTGATTTGACACTCTACACATACAGACCTCAGAGTGAGGTGTTGTGCGATTTGTATCTCATGAAGTTTGATCTGACAAAGGATGTGTTATTTGACACTTTCTTCATTGCTATTTTTGACCAATAGTGCCCTTGAAATCACTGAGAATTTGAAATCGAATCATTCTCAATACCAATGAATCGGTAAACTCAAAAACAAAGTGCAATCGAATGCCCAACGGACAAGATTTGTGTATGTAAACAAAAGTGCCTCAGGCAAAAAAAGATTGTGAACAAATTGCGCCGTAAGCAAATTTATGTGATGTAGGAATGATATTTTTTGACTGATTCCTAATTGGTATTGTGTCCTGTTGATGTAATATGTAAATTATTATTCACAAATCACAGGTCGGAATCTTATTTTTTTAATTAATTCATGAATTCATACAACTTGAAGAATTGATTGATTCATCAACCTTGAAAAGGCCCAGAGTACGTTTGTTTGGCCCACTGATAAGAGCATGCGGTACCACGTATGTGGGCTAGGCCAGGACAGGGCGCATGTGCAGGGCGGTCATAGTGGTGCCTTTGGTGTTTGTCCCCATTGCGGTCTAACAAGAACTCCACCCGGTTGGGCAGACTTTGGAATTGTCCCCACGAACAAGATTCCACCTGTGAGAAGGCTTGTTTTATTTTCCCCCAAGTGCTTGCTGCTGCTTGCGTGGCAGGCAAGCCCGACCGGAAAAGTCAGAAGTGACGCAGTGAATCACGTGGTAGCATTGACACCAAACAGGCTACGTGCCTTTCAGATCCCGAAGGCGCTGTTGGTGAGGTCGGCCGCGGCGGTGACGCCTCCCTATGCAAAAAAAAGGGGGATTGGGGGAAACTCTGATGTTCAGGACCGTCTTTGGTGCGGAAAATTCTCTTTAAAGAAGAGTAGACTGAGTTGGGGCTCAGACCCCTCCGCTGCCGTGCACCCGACAGGGGTCCCAGTCACCAGTCAGCAGTATGCCAGGCACTGCGTAACGCTCTCGGCTTCGCATTACCGGGACAGGCCTAAGTCTGTAGTGGTGGTCATGCGGGAAGAAGAGCTATCAACGGTCTAAACTGTCGATGTCAGCTGTCTGTTAGGGGCAAGTTCTGGCATCCACGGAATTCGCTACCTCAGGGCAATCCGATGATCGGCTACTTCTCAATGTCTCAGTGCGCTCCCGGGCCGGCTAGGGACAGTAGATTTAACTCATATACATATACATACATACATATGGTCCTAGATGGTCTCGGATGGAAAAAAGTAAACCAGGACACCTATTTCTTCCACATGACCACTGCCTGGTGACTCAGCACCCTTATAGGTAATCAACACGGCAGCAACATGAAGTCCACTCTAGGGGAGGATGGTATCATAATTATCAGTTCCAGTAACCAAAAAAAATCCAAAAAAACTCGGGGAGAGACGGGAGGGGTAGAGGGCCCAAGTATTTTCGTGGCGACCCACTCAATAGACTTGATTTTCAAGCCTGTAGACCCGGCATCAACTTGTTTCAAGCGCGCATCTGGCCTTTGAAAGGATATTGCAGATGTGTCGACGAAATCAACATCTCCATTTCGCTATTGTCTGGTAGCGGGAAGTTGGCAAGGGAGAGAGGACAGTCGACGTGGAGTCCTTCACTGTGAAGGTGTGACCCTCCTTTTTCTTGATTTTTTGATATTTTTTGTTCCACAGAGTGCCAGGCGGGGTTCAATCAGAAATCAAGGTCAAGGATAGGAAAGTGAAGGTGTCATAAGGCAGCTCAGGTAGGGGGTGGGAAGAGGTACACTCCCGGAAAAGAGCAGGGACTTGGGGAGAAACTACTGAGGAGCAAGTGTAAAGACTGTGAAGCCATCAGCATGTGTGAGTGCCAAGGAGTGCGGAACATGCGTATGGGCGGCGGCGGCATCAGCCTCTGTACAAAACACCACACGCTCTCTCTCTCCTTGAACGGTCTTGGTTCTGGCATTCCAAGCCTTGAACGGTCTTGGTTCGCTGCTTGCCGTCGGACTGGTGTCTGTCTGCGCCGTGCTGGCATTTGTCTCCGACGGTGCGTGCCCATGTCGTTGTGTTGATAGGAGTCTGCGAGAGGCAGAGACAGACAAAAACACAACAAGAGAAAGAGAAAGACGGAGAGAGCAGATAAGGGCGTCATCGGCACTGCTCGCACAATAAAAAGTCAGAGCACGCAGAACGTCCAGAACAAATGCATGTGTCTAGAGTTGTAATTTAAGAACTCAGTCCACAGTAGAAGCAGCAATGACAACAGTTGGGGTTACCTGATTTCACAACTCGCAAGTGAAAAATAGGGGGGGGGGGAAGGGGGTGGTTTTGTCACTGTATGTGGAGGGGGAAAAAAAACATCCCTACCACACTTGATCTCTATCCCCTGCTTGGCTTGCTTGAGCTCTGCTCAGAGAAACTGTTATCAATAGCGACAGGCTACTATGATAGCGCCACAGTCACTGCACACATATCAAGGGTGAGTATCATGAGCCCCACAAGGACTCATGCGACTGACAAGATTGAGGTCTGACTCTAGAGGCACTCCCACCGCGCGGGGGAGGCAGTGCAGGGTGTCCAAAAAAGGACAAGAGGCGAGTGAGACGGGGGAGAAGAGAACAAAAACACACATAACACAAAAATCAATCTGAATAAACAAAAGCTCGGTGAACCCTAAGTCTACCTCAAACCAGTCGAGCAAACCCTGTACAGTGCTACAGTAACCATCAAGAAAAAGGGGGAGTTTTTAATAAGAACCAAATGACGGGAACCATGGCAGCAGTACAACTCGCCATTGTGGTACATTTGTGGTGGCAACTTTGCGAGGTGTGTGTGAGAGAGAGCAGAGAAGAGAGACAGCGCGTGCGCGCGCGCGCGAGAGAAGAATACGATAGAAATAGAGGGAGAGAGAGAGTGTGACACAAGTAGCAAGACAGAGACATACAGATGCAGATTTAAACGAAGAGAACGACGTAGAGGCAACGATAGTCACAAAGACATAGGGCACGATAGATACAGAGACAGAAGGCAGAATGGAATCAGAAACAAGTAGAGGTACGTGTGTGTGTGTCAGAGAGAGAGCGTGCCAGAGGCACAGAGAGATAGTATACGTAGCATGGTGAACACGTGGTAGTGCACGAGTGTGCGTGTGCATACGTGGGTGTGCGTGTGCGTGTGCGTGTGCATGTGCGTGTGCGTGTGCGTGTGCGTGTGACAGTGCGTGCGTGTGTGCGTGCACGTGTGCGTATGCGTGTGCGTGCATGTGTACTGCACGTGTACGTGTGCATGTGCGCTTGCGTGTGCGTGTGCGCGTATATGTCCGCGTCCGCACCTGTGCGTGTTCCTGTTGCCAGCTACGTGCACTACATGATTTCTTTCGGCATGTGTTGACGTTCTTGTGCCGAATTCGTGAGGAATTCGAGGTATTCGTGAGGAATATTTCCAGATCCTAGTTGGGATGGTGGTGAGGGGCGGGAAGAGGCATTCCATATGACATCCTGCGTTCCATATGTCACAAAGGAGCTATATATATATATATACATATATATATATATATACATACGTATATATATATATATATATATATATATATACATATATATATATATATATATACATATATATATATGAATATTATCTCTCTCTCTTCGTCAAACGGACGCTGGCATACTTGGTAGTAAGTATCGTCCGGGGGAGGAGTCTGCATTCTTTGAGAGTAGAGTTTTAATTAAAAACTACCAATGGGTATTCCAAAGGTGCAGGGGTTACTACACTCTGGCAAATCCTGGGAATCCCCTTCGCTATCCCCTTGCGAAACACCCTGGCATCCTGGGAATCCCCTTCGCGATCCTCTCGGTCAGCTCCACCAGTCTCCACCCTTGCCTATTCCAAGGGATCAGGCGCGCGGCTTGTTTGTCCACAGTAGAAGCAGCAATGACAACAGTTGGGGTTAACTGATTTCACAACTCGCAAGTGAAAAATAGGGGGGGGGGGA
>Ga0209390_10010224_pt1 | contig 11043 bp, 8 predicted proteins | sample BON01_FD_187212 | JGI IMG/M metagenome (GOLD analysis project Ga0209390, IMG submission 187212) | Freshwater microbial communities from Lake Bonney liftoff mats and glacier meltwater in Antarctica - BON-01 (SPAdes) (version 2) | ecosystem: Environmental > Aquatic > Freshwater > Ice > Glacier... | reverse complement strand
CACAAGACCGGGAAGACAAAGCCAAAAACCACCGGGATCGTGTTGTCTTCGCTCCGCTGTCTCCCCGCTTCGCGCGTTCAACCGTGATCGCTCAGGATCGATGCCGCTCCATTCCGCAGCGGCCCAGAGGGATCTCCACGCTCATAACGCCATGACCGCGAACTTCAGCGACCAGGGGATGACGGGATCAGCAAAGGCGTTCCGCCGGGAGGTTCAGGCGATGCGGGGACCGTTTTCAGTGGCGCTTGCGGGGCCGAAGGAGGGTTTTAGCGGACCGAGGAGTGAGATTGGGGGGAGGAGGTGGGGTGGGAGTGAGTACGTGGGATGAAGCCTTCACTGAAAACCAGATATAAACGGGCTTCCCTCACAGCGATTCTCATGTATCCTGCCGCTTTAGCCTGTCAAACGTACCTCGCCACTTTGTTAACCTCTCGTCAGTTGCAACTCTTCTACTGCACCGGTTCTGATGACTTGGTTCGAGACTTTTTTGTGCCCTGCTTGGAGTCGGCCTCACTCTACCGCCGCTACGCAACCTTCACTCCAAACGCGGGCTTGGCCGCGGTGATGCGGGCTGGAAACCAATTTACTACCCTGACTCGAACACCTACCCAATCGAGCGGTTTTAGTCCATGAACTGGAACTCTCTCCTGCCAAGCCAATATAATTTTACGGAGGCCATCCGGTCTCTTGCGAACGACGAGTCCTTTCTTCAAGGGCTGACCGACCTCTTCATCCTTGCCACTTGGGGGCTCGGAACGTTCATTCTGGTGTGGGCCTTGATCGAAACCGCGTTCTCTTTCTCGCGGACTCGTAGGATCGCCCGCGGCCTTCCAAAACCGGGGACTGGCACCCGCTTCGAAGATATCAGAGCGAATTGGGTCGCGGGAAATGGCTCTTTGGCGCAAGCGTTTGATGAGTTGCTGGTCGAGGTCCCGCAGCGTGATGCGCCACTTGAACGGGAGCTGAAGCGCACCGGAAGAGCTGAGGAAATCTTCAACGAATCCAGTCTCGCCCATCGGATCATCGGGAACCGACTGTTCATGGCGACGCCCGGGATCTTAACAGGAATCGGGGTTCTTGGAACCTTCGTCGGCCTCGCCTTGGGTATCGGTGCTCTTGAACTCGAAGGGTCCGCCATCGAGGATCTGAATTCGAGCATTCTGCCTCTCATTCAGGGTAGTGCGACGGCCTTCTCGACTTCGGTCTGGGGGGTGGCCACCAGCCTGGTCTTCATGATCCTCGAAAAGTTTCTTGAGGGGGGGAGCCCGTTGGCCAATTCGCCGACTTCAGGGACGCCTGAACCGTCTCGTTCCTCGATATCTTCCCGAGCAAAGCATGATCGACCTTCAGCGGTCCTCTATTGAGTCCGAACAGCAATTGAAAGGGTTGGCGGTTGCGATCGGAGAGCAGATGCAGAAGGCGCTGGATCGGATCGGGACCAGTATTACAGAGGCGGTAAAGGAGGCGCTCGGTGGGCAGGCTCAAGATTTGGGTGAACAGAGCGCCAAACTGATGTCCGAGGTGCTGACCCTAGAGCTGGACAATCTCAAGACTGCCATCTTGGAGATGGGAGAGGGGTTCAAGCGCGAATTCGGTGGAGCCAATGCCCAGCTACAGGCAACCGTTTCTGGCTTCGACTCCGTTGTAACGGGGCTGAATGCTGCCGTGCAGACAACCCAATTGTCGGTCGAGAACGCAGTCAAGCGGCTTGAGGGGCAAGAGACCGTGGTCACTGCCCTCGGTAGTGCCGCAATGGAGTTGAAGGCGGCGGCCATGAAACTGGGCGAGATGCGAGAGACCTTCGAGCTGTCGGCGCAGCGCAACGCCGAAGCGGCCAAAGCTCAGGAATCCGCAGCAACGAGTAATGTCGCGGTGGCCAAACAGTTTGAAGAGATTGGGGAGAATCTGCCAGAGACACGGGATGTGATCCGAGACGCGGCAAAGATCATCGGGTCTCTTGGACAGCCGCTTCTCGAACTGAAAGAGATCCTTGCGACGACTCCCGACCTGTTCCAAAAACAGGCGAAGCGGCAGTCCGAAAACGATGAGCTTCGGGCGACTCGCCTCCTTACTCAAACCGAGTCGCTCGCACAGGCCGTGGCAGATGCCGCAGAAAAATTTGCGAAAGTCGAGACCATCGGAGAATCCCTCAGTCGGTCCGCCGAAAGTCTCGAATCGGCCGGTGCCTCACTCTCGACCTTTGGCAGTCAGTTTCAGATCGCTTCCGAGTTGCAGTCGGAGTCCGCCGCTTCTGCGGAAAGAGCTGCTGCCTCAAGCGAGAGGGCCGCCGCAAGCCTCGCACCCATCCCGGATTCCATTGAAAGACTTGGAGGCGGTCTGCAGATGGCAGGAGCCTCCATGAAGACCGGTGCCGAGGCGGCCCGCGACGCTTACGAAACGCTTATTGAACATCAGAAGCTCTGGTTCCAAGGGGTGGAGACGGGCCTCATGTCCATGCGTGATCGACTCCAAGAGTTGATCGAAGCCTACGGGCAAAAGGTGGAAGTGGTGACTCAGGAACACATGAATAACTGGGTGACAGCGGTGGAAGACAGCCTGCAAAAATTCTCGGTGCAAGTGGAGTCCCTCGATGGCGCACTTAGCGAACTCACTGAGAGACTTTCTGAAGAATGATGTTCGGATCACGGGCCAGCACGAAGCCGAGAAACGGGGAGGAGGAAAACCCCTTCCTGCTCTCCTTTTCCGACCTGATGGCGAGTCTTCTCGCGATCTTCATTCTGGCCTTGATCGTGATGATGATTCAACTGCATCGCAAGCAGCAGGAGCTGGATCAGGAAACCAAACGGATCAAGCTGACCCTGGTCGAACTTTTGGGTAGCCTGGAGGAGATCAAAGAGACCCAGGATGCGATCGACAGCGCACTGAGCGGGGTCAGCCTTCGCGAGCAGAGTCTCATCGCTCTACTTGAGGGCGTGCAGGAGGATCTCAAGGAAAAGGGAATCGAAGTCATCGTCGCCGAGAACGGTTCGGTCCTTCGGATTCCTGAACGGGCCCTTTCGTTCGGTCTTGGACGGTTCGAGATCCAGGAGGAGTTTCATCCCGCCGCTGACGCCATCGGGACCGCCTTGTTGGCAGCTCTGCAACGTCCGGAGAATCTCGTGTTGCTCGACACCGTCTTCATCGAGGGGCACACCGACGCTGTCCCTAACACACGAGAAATGGGCAACTGGGGTCTGAGTGCCTACCGGGCGATTTCGCTCTGGAAATTCTGGACGGAGCTACCGGGTAACTGTGCTCCGTTTAAGGAACTGAAGACGGCCGACCCGACCCGGAGCGGTGGTGAGAAGCCTCTCATCTCCGCGAGTGGGTATGCCGAGACTCGAACCACAGGAATCACTTCGTCCGAACCGCTGGTCGAAGGAAGATCGACCGCGAATTCGGCAGATCGGCGTATCGACATCCGATTCACCTTGGCCTCTGCCGAAAAGAAAGACCTCGAAGGGTTGGGAGAAAAGGTTTCGGAGATGCGCAAGAAGACACAGAAGTTGATTGATCGTCTCAAAGAAAATGAACCCTAGGCTACCTGCCAACGAGATATTCAGGTTGAGGCCGCCACGGAACCCGCGGCTGTCGGGTACTCATGCCCTTGCCTCAATCCAGAAGCTTAAGGAAATCACTCCTGACTGCGATGGAGCGGCGGCTGAGAATGCGAAGAACCGCGTCGAAGAGTTGAAACATTGTCTGCAGGCATCCAGACAGAACGGGTTGAGTTGGATCGACGCCACGAATGTTCCCCGACGCGAGTGGACCCTGCTTCGACTCTACACTCTCCACTTGGGAACCACGGGAGCAGACGAGTGGCTTTGTAAGTTCGATGAGGCGGTAGCGGAATCGGTGTTGGGGACAGATGGTCGCCGGTGGCATCCTTCGCGACGTCGCGATGTTACCAACCTGTTCTTTGTCCAATTCGACAGACTCGCGGCCCTTCCCCAGATCGCCCACCTGTTGGTTAAGGCGTGGGACGCTGAAGAGAAAGTTTCGCGTGACGAGTCGTCCCGGATCTGGAAGAAAAAAGCGGGAATACTTTTCGATTGGGAAGGACCGAATCGTGTCGCGGGGTTTTGGAAGGAGGGAGAAAATGTCGATGATTTAGCTGATCGTTTTGCCATCCCAAAGACTTCACTTTTTCGTGAGATGCTCTTCCAATCTGTCCTACTCAGACGCTTGCGTGGGATCCGTCTCTTCGAAGTCAATCGAGAGCTTTTTCGGGAGATTGAGAATTCCAAGGCAACTAGATTTAGGCATGGTCGCACGCTCGGAAGTTGTGCGGTCGAGATTCTTGTGGAGAGGGTGATGAAGGAGGCAAAGGAACTCTGGGAGCCCGCCTGGAGCAGACAACTCGTTCCCTTCGCTTGCGATCCGCGAACTTTGAATTTGGCTGAACGCGAACGGTGGTGGGGCTGGGCTAACCAGGATCAACGCAAAGCTGCAGTGAAGGCGCTGACGGGGCTGAACATTAAAGAGTTCATACGACTGCTCGAGGATAGCCTCAAGGAGACAGGGAGCGAGCATCAGTTTAAGCGCCGAAGCGATTTCTTACTTTGGATGTTCACGGGTGGGTTGATCGAGGACGCCAAACTCGTCGTCCATGCTGATTTGTACGGAAACATCGACGCTGCGACAAAACAGAGTCTCCAGCCCTCACGAGCTCAAGGCGGCGGGCAACGAACAAGCTTTGTGTGCCTGAAGTGTGCCGGAGGGGTCAATTTGATCGAAGGTACTCACAACTTTGGTCTTCGTGGATTTCGGGAAGGTCGATTCCCGATCAACACCTTCTGGGAATCAGCTCCCCGGGCATTCGAAGATGGGTCGCTTCGGGTGAGTGAAAATCGATGCGACATCTATCAGCGGCACTCAGGCGAGTGGGAGAGCTCGTTCATTGATAAACTCCGAAACAAGCTGCGCATCGAATGGCCCCGATTTAGGAGATAAGTAATCTGCGATGAAATTCTTTCCAAAAGAGGACCGTTTTGGGTGGGCCCGCAACGAATCGGGCTTATCCATCTTTTTTGGTAAACCCGGGCTTTATGAACGGGCAATGGGGGGACTCGCTCCCGATTGGGCAAACGAGGCGGCCCTCTGGATGCAACGACTCCTGGAGTGCGGGGATGCTGATTCATCCTCTTCCCACGAGGGGGTTTGGATTGCGTCGGATGACGCCGTGCGTCTCGATGAAGCGACTCGAGATCGCTTCGAGCTTCCGCCGATCTGGCCCGGCAGCTTGCGTCTCGATTCTCAAAGCGTACCAAACGTTCGCGATTTTGATGCGGCACTCTTCGTGATCGATGAGAAGGGCAAGAGCGTTCCTCGTTGGCGACTCGAAGGGCCCATACTCATCGTCGGAGAAGACGAATTCCACCTGCCAAGCCCCGAGCACTACGCTTGTCTAAGAGCCTTTCAACAGTGGCGGGCCCGAAAGAGCAGAACTGAAAGCGATCACCTGCGACTGCTCCTCACACTTGGAGAGGCGGCCAAATCCGGAGGCAGGATCGACCTTAGCCGCGCACCCAATGTTGATATCGTTGACGGAGGTGAAATCATCATCGCCACTACCGAAAATAGAGACGGGTCGGTCGAACTCACTCCGATGTTCGCCAACCTGTTGAAAGGTTCGAGCAAGGAGTCGTGGGAAGCTCTCCGGCAAGATGTTGCGGACCGTCTACACCATCTTGAGGGGAATGGCGTCGAAGGGATCGTCCGAATCGGCAAAAAGATTGTTCTCCTAAGTCCAGAGCAGACGATATCAGCAAGGGCGATCGCTCGCAAAAAGAAAGTCCCTGCCTCTGATAAGACGCAGTTTCTTCGGAAGCCTGAAGTGTGGATGGCTGACCACGTCTTCATCCACGGCGAAGTGGAGTTTCTTCCGCGAGTCGTGGGGATCGGAGAATGGAACGGGGGCTATCTAGGTGGAGGCGGCGAATTGGGGGAGGCGGTCGATTGGTTTGACAAGAAGCCGGACGCCTTAGATTCGGAGACCGATGAAGATGAAAATTTCCAGGATGAAGAGACAGTTGGCGGTGAGTCCGGAGACGCTTCCACTGCGGAACTCGACGAAAACGGAAACATACCAGATGATGAGGAAGAGAACGGTGAAGATGGTGTTGCCGAGGATGGCGAACTGACCGGAGCTAACTTGCCGGAGTTGCAATCAGGCCCTCTCGTTCCCCTGATCGAGACGAATGACGAAGAACTGCGCTGGGGTGTTCCGTATGGAGAATTCAAGCCGGGCGAAGAAAGTGGTCTGGAACTCGCGTTCGATGGCTTCCCGAGAAAGCCGTTCCCGCATCAGATCGGCGCGATTCGGTGGTTGGCAAATCACACGATACGAGCTGGCGAGCCACGACGTTGGAATACAGGCGACACGGCGTGGGGTGCCGGGGCATTGCTCGCTGACGACATGGGACTGGGGAAGACCCTGAGCACCCTTCTCTTCATCGGCCTTTGGTATGAGCGATGGAGACTGGCATCAGGAAAGGAACCTTCCGCCTGCCTCGTCGTCGCACCTCTCTCTCTGGTCGAAAACTGGAAGGAAGAAACTCTCAAGTCATTCCCCGAGGGTCGCCTCCCGTTCACAAGAATGATTTGCGCGATCCCGGCCGCGGACCTGGGTCGCTACTACTCCACTCAAAACGGTCGGGACCGCGTGGCCGCTGACGGAACCCGGGTCGAAGAGTATGGGCTCAAATTCGGTGACGGCACTGAGGCGAGTCTCGATTGTCCAGGATCCCTCGTCATCACGACCTACCAGACGCTTCGCGAGTTTCGCTTCTCATTCGCCGGTTGTGACTGGGGCGCGACCATTTTTGATGAGGCCCACAACATCAAGAATCCGAATGCTCTGCAGACAATCGCGGCGAAATCGTTGAAAGCCTTCTTTCGAGTCGCTCTCACCGGAACGCCGGTGGAGAACCACCTCGGGGATCTATGGAGCCTGATGGATGCCGTGGAGCCCGGCGCGCTGGGGTCCTTCGCCGAGTTTCGCGAAAAGTGGATCCGGCGTCTAAGGGTTGATCCCACGCAGATGAACGAAGTGGGGCAGCAACTTCGTGACTACCTGAGCAACCTCATTCTGAGAAGGACCAAGGAAGAGGAGCTAAAGGGGCTCCCACGGAAAACGCTCCGTCCGGTTAAGGTTCCCATGACGACCGCCCAGCTTGAACGCTATGACGAAATTTTACGTCTCGCCAAGAGCACTTCACCGGATGACGCGGCGAAGAAGCGTTCCAACCACCACCTCGCCTGTATGTGGGAGCTGCGGCGCATCACACTCCATCCGGACCTCGTCGGCGGCGGTTTGGCCTGTGCTCCGACGAGTGAAGGGGCTTCACGGACGTATCTCGCGGAGTCCGGAAAACTTCGATGGTTGCTGCAAACGCTCGATGAAATCCAGAGCCGTGGGGAAAAGGCATTGATTTTCTCCATCCAGAAGTCTCTGCAGGACATGCTCGTGACCCACCTGAGGCAAATTTACAAGATCCCCGTTCCACTTATCAATGGGGACACGAAAGCGATCTCGCAAACTCGCCCGAACGACACACGCCTAGGCTTGATCCGTCAGTTTTGCGACCGCCCCGGATTCGGCATCTGCGTCCTCTCTCCGATCGCGGCCGGAGCCGGTCTCAACATCGTGGCGGCCAATCATGTCATCCACCTGGAACGGCACTGGAATCCGGCGAAAGAGGATCAGGCCACGGACCGTGCGTATCGGATCGGACAGGAAAAAGAGGTGGAGGTCCACATTCCTCTCCTTGTCCACCCGATTCGTCCCCAACTCACCACCTTTGACCTTGGACTTGATAAACTGATCGGGAGGAAGCGCTCTCTGGCCGGTTCGCTCGGCCTCATCCCGGTCGCGCCGGTTTCTGTCGACGAGCTATTTTCGGAGGTTTTTGACGATGGAACGCCAGAGGGAGCTCCGACAAAATCGGCTCGTATCGGTCTTGACGATGCCCTCAAACTGTCGTGGGAGTTGTTTGAAGCACTGATTGCCGAAATTTACGGGCGGGAGGCCAACTCGGTGATCCTCACTCCAAAGGGGCGCGACGGTGGTGCCGATGTCATCGTCCGGGAATTTGGACCTGAATCCAAAAACATTCTTGTTCAGTGCAAGAAGACGGGACGATCCATACTCGACAGTGAACACGCCGTCCGCGAAGTAATCGGAGCCAAGCCCGGTTATGCCCGTGGTCTGCATCTGCCCGACCTGGACGGTGCGGTCCATACGACCGCGAAGACCTTTTCGAAGAGAACAAAAAGAGCTGCCAACCCGGAAGGAATAGCGCTGCACGGTTCGCGCTGGATCAGAGATGCTCTCAACAGACACGAAGTGACTCTGACGCAGATCTTGAAACGGAACAGGACGAGAAAGAGGGTCGTGTGATGCGCGTCGTTCGTATCCACTTCTCGTCGGGCACATCGCTGGGACAATTTGGGACGCGATGTGGCCAGATACCGGTCGAAGGCCACATCGTCTAGCTCGATCATGAGCAAAGTCCCTCGCGCGTTCCCACGCCACTCACCCCAACACCTCCACGAACGTCCCCAGAATCGGAGACCCTATTTCGCCCTTTTCGACCCGGATCGGCTCGTAGTCTCGGTTGTCCGATTCGAACATCCAATGATCCCGCTCCTCGCGAATACGCTTGATCGCCTCCGTACCGGAACTCCCACTACCGAAGTCCGGCAGGTTGGCGATCACGATTTGCCCTTGGCTCCGCGGTCTGCGGTGATACTCGAAGACGACCAGGTTCCCGATCTTCAGAGTCGGCTCCATCGAGTCGCCTGCAACGCGGACGACGAAGCGACGTTCCTTCGCAAGGCGGGTGGGAACCTCGATCCAATCGAACTCCTCCAACGTCGCGAGATTCTCGGTCTCGAATCCGTGGAAGGGCGAACCCGCCGCAAGCGAAGCAGCGAGCGGCAGATGCGTGCGGAAGGCCCCGCTGCCAACCTGATCGAAGCGGAGGAGGTGAAGCTCTTCGTCTGGATCAGGTTCTCCGCTGGCTGCAATCCCAACGTTTTCGATAATCCCGTATAGCGAAGATTCAAAATTAAGCTTCTCTTCGTGAATCGGGTAAGGAGCGGAGCCGGGCGCATCAATCATGGAGCCTAGTATTGGGGCCACCCGGCCCCCTCCGGGTTCCCATCGTGCGGCCCCGCGCTGGGCGGCTGTGGTTTCGAAGGCCTCGACGAAACGGCTGAAAAGGCGCGTTTCCCACGATGCAGCGGGTAGCGGATCACGACCGAGCAGGGTTTGGGCCTCGCGGCGAAATCGCTCCCCGAGCGCCTCGTCGAGACCGCGCCAGCAATGAATGATGAGGTCGCGCCGTCGCTGGAGCAACTCGTAGGTGGGTAGGCGATCACTCTTGCGATTGTTGGCCTCGACGCTCGCGGGAAGAAGATTCCAGAGGTCGTTGTTGCGCCAAAGGGAGAAGGGAATGGCGTGGTCAACGGCGAAGTCTTTGGGGATGGCCCGCTCAGTCCAAACACAAGTGCGGTCCGGCAGAGAACCGTAGTGGCGCCGAGCGTCTTCGACGTTGCGCTTCGCATCCGGCACTGAAAGAAGGCAATCAATCATCCTGCTCGCTTTGACTAAGCCCCCATTGATCTGCTCAGTCAGTTCCGCCCAGCGCAGAACGGTTGCGTCCTGGATCCAGTTGCCCGTGAGGCAGAGTTCGCGCCAGAGCGAGGCATCCATCAGAATGGCCTTCGTCTTCTGGTCGTACTGCAGTATGTCAAAATCCCCGCCACCGGCGTGTCGCACGGGCATGTTCCAAATGGTGCTCTGCACCTTGGAGATCGCCTGCTTCGCCAAGCGCTCGCCCTCGCCCCGGAGCCTACCACTCCGCCAATCCACGTAGAAGGCGGATAGTCCGCCACATTCCGCGTAGTGCCTCAGCAGTGGCTCCATCGCCGGGCGGATTGCCACGTCCGATCCCCGGGCTCCAGAGCTGGTTCCCTGCTTGATCGGGCTCTCCTCAGCGAAGACAGGCCAGTAGTAGAAGAGCCATTTCTCGGCGACCAGTTCGTTTGGTATCGCGACTCGCCCGTCCTGTCGAAAGTCCGCGACGTGCGCTTGAGTCTGCGCGATCTCGGCGAGGGCGCGGAAAAGCGCGAGCTTGTAGGTCGCCACCTTCTGATCGCGGTTGAGGATGCTTTCGACGAGTTGGAGAGGGCGGTCGCGGAGTTCGCCGAGGTGCCGGAAGACAAAGGTCCGCCAGCGCACGCCGTCGCGCCCGAGTCCGTCCAGACTGATTTCCGAGCGTTCTATCCCAAAGCCAACCCGCTCGAAGAGCAGTTGCAGCTTCGCGGCGGGCAGCGGAGTGAAGAGCCTCCCCCCGGCATCTCGCCCGGTCGCGGGATCGACATCGGGCCTGGCCTCCGGGATAGAGACAACAAGCGTGCCACTCGGACGCAGAACTCGCTTCAAGCCATAGACTGCGTCAAAGATGTTTTCCTCTGGTAGATGCATCAGCACGCCTGAGCAGAGAACGCCATCGAAGGACGCATCGGCGACGGGCTCCAATCGGGGAAGTGATCCTTCGTGAAGACGCTCGCTCTGGGAGTATCCGCGCCGCCGCAGGAGCGCTCGCGCCTCCTCTAACATTTCCGGCGAGGCGTCGATCCCGACGGCGTTTTTTCCTCGTGAGAGGAGGTGGAGCGTGTCGCGTCCCGTGCCGCAACCCACGTCGAGCACCGACTCGGCACGGGCAAATGCTTGGTCGAGCAGGTCGAAGTAGGCGGGATCGACGAGCGAGTGATCGACAGCCAAGCGCGCTGCGTTCTTCGCGTAAAAGCTGGCGGTTTTGGCGTCCATTCTTTTGTCCGCATTCGTGATTGACGAAGCAAACGGTCTCTTAGACGAAAGTTCCCCGCGCTAGTGATGTCAATCGCTCAGCTACGCCTCCCCCAAAAAACAACCCCTCCGATGCCACTTCAAAAACTCCGCCCGCGGCCTCAACTTCGCCTGCGGATGGAACACGAGCGGCATCCCCTCCCGACCTAACAGAGTTCGCCCATCGA
>Ga0209390_10010223_pt1:0-2500 | contig 11043 bp, 7 predicted proteins | sample BON01_FD_187212 | JGI IMG/M metagenome (GOLD analysis project Ga0209390, IMG submission 187212) | Freshwater microbial communities from Lake Bonney liftoff mats and glacier meltwater in Antarctica - BON-01 (SPAdes) (version 2) | ecosystem: Environmental > Aquatic > Freshwater > Ice >... | reverse complement strand
TGGATTGGAGCCCTCTCGAATTCATTGAGTCCTTTGCTGCATTGGCACTTAGGTGGATTGGAGTTTCTCCAATTCATTAAGTCCTTTGCTGCATTGGCACTTAGGTGGATTGGAGCCCTCTCGAATTCATTGAGTCCTTTGCTGCATTGGCACTTAGGTGGATTCGAGCCCTCTCGAATTCATTGAGTCCTTTGCTGCATTGGCACTTAGGTGGATTCGAGCCCTCTCGAATTCATTGAGTCCTTTGCTGCATTGGCACTTAGGAGAATTTGAGAGGGCAACTCTGATTGTCTCCAACTCTTTCATACTAACCTATGTTAGTTAAGCTTCAGCTTAGGTTCATAGCCTGACTGTTGCAAACAGTTATGTCTTATCACGTTGAGTACTTAAGTGATTGAGGCTTATTAAGTTACTATGGTTGTATGTAGCTTATAGCTGTTTGTACAGTGTACTGACGTGAATAATATTGAGGTCTACATGCACTTTTTTTTTGTGGGATGGGGCTCCGCCCCTGGGCGCCGCTCCGCTCCAAAACGCTCCGCTTAGAGCTCCGCACATTCTTAAGTTCTTCTTCGCCCCGTGAGGCACCCCGTGAGGCACCCCGTGAGGCACCCCGTGAGGCACCCCGTGAGGCACCCCGTGAGGCACCCCGTGAGGCACCCCGTGGGGCACCCCGTGAGGCACCCCGTGAGGCACCCTGATTTTCATCGATACTTGCACGATACTCCACGAATCCCTAGGCTAACTCAGGCTATTTTGCTTTATTTCGGTCTTTTTCAGGCTTTCCCAGGCTATTTTCCGATACTTCACCGTCTCCTAGGCTATTTCAGGCTATTTTAGGCTATTCCAGTCTTTTCATCGATCCTCGCACGTTAAATCACCGTCTTCCAGGCTATTTCAGGCTATTCCAGGCTTTTCATCGATCCTCGCACGTTAAATCACCGTCTTCCAGGCTATTTCAGGCTTTTCATCGATCCTCGCACGTTAAATCACCGTCTTCCACACTATGTAAGGCTATTTCAGGCTATTTCGGGCTATTTCGGGCTATTTCAGGCTATTCCAGGCTATTTCATCGATCCTCGCACGTCAGTTCACCGTTCCCCAGGCTATTTATCGATGATTGTCCGATACTGTCCGATATTGTCCGATATTGTCCGATACTTGTCCCATGTTGTCCGTTACTTGTCCGATATTGTCCGATATTGTCCGATATGTCACGTCAGTGAGTCCGTCTATTTCACTCCCTTTCGGTCTAATTTTTTCCATGTTGTTCCAGGCTGTTCCAGGCTATGTTTATGCTTTTCCAGGCTAACCTAAGGTGTTGTAGGGCTATTATTAGGCTGCGTTAGTCTATAGTTAGTGGCATGCTCACCCAAACATTCTGCTATGTGGGTTATGCTTCCTTCTAGTCAGCTTTTCGTTCTGTGGGACTTCCATACTCGTGCTCTACTCTTGTCCCCTTGGCCACAACTCAGTATGCATATCATCTGAGCGCTTACAAAGTTTTGGGAGGAAACATTTTGAGGCAGGGTGACTCTCTCTCTTGAGAAATGCTTCCTCAGGTACCTGCTCAGGGTGTAACACCAGGGGTTCAGGTCAGCAATAACCTACCGCGACACTCTCAATTCCATTTCTACTCCCTTCCTCTTGGCTACAGCTTGTTTTCAATCACATCTAACCATATACACACTCTTAGGACAATCTATCCATGCATGGTGGCTCTCTTTATAAAAATCCTTCCTCAAGTACCTGCTCTGGGTGTAACACCTGGGTCAGGGTCTGAAAAGGCTTGCGCGACACTCTCAAATTCATTTCCCACTCATCTCCTCTTGGTAACAGCTTCTTTTATGTCACATCTAACCATACACAAACTCTTGGGGCCATCCAATTTGTTTCGAATGCTCTCTCATTTAAAAAGATCTTGCCCAAGTACCTGCTCTGGGTGTAACCCCAAGGTGCTCAGCTCACCCAACATTTTCTCTATTTATTAATACCTGATTCCTGACCCTTTCCTCTTGGCCACAGATCGGTTTAAGTCATATCTAGCCATACACAAACTCTTGGGGCCATCCAATTTGTTTCGAATGCTCTCTCATTTAAAAAGATCTTGCCCAAGTACCTGCTCTGGGTGTAACCCCAAGGTGCTCAGCTCACCCAACATTTTCTCAATTTATTAATACCTGATTCCTGACCCTTTCCTCTTGGCCACAGATCGGTTTAAGTCATATCTAGCCATACACAAACTCTTGGGGCCATCCAATTTGTTTCGAATGCTCTCTCATTTAAAAAGATCTTGCCCAAGTACCTGCTCTGGGTGTAACCCTAGGGGGCTCAGCTCACCCAACATTTTCTCTATTTATTAATACCTGATTACTGACCCTTTCCTCTTGGCCACAGGTCGGTTGAAGTCATATCTAGCCATACACAAACTCTTGGGGCCATCCAATTTGTTTCGAATGCTCTCTCATTTAAAAAGATCTTGCCCAAGTACCTGCTCTGG
>Ga0209390_10010221_pt1 | contig 11043 bp, 8 predicted proteins | sample BON01_FD_187212 | JGI IMG/M metagenome (GOLD analysis project Ga0209390, IMG submission 187212) | Freshwater microbial communities from Lake Bonney liftoff mats and glacier meltwater in Antarctica - BON-01 (SPAdes) (version 2) | ecosystem: Environmental > Aquatic > Freshwater > Ice > Glacier... | reverse complement strand
TATATAGTGCCTTGATATAGTAGTAATTTAAATATTATGAATTTGACAGAAGGAACACCACATATACTAGGACGCAAGTCAAGAATAAAAGAACTTAACCGTTATTATATAGTATATATTTTAATGTAACATTAAAATATAGTTTGAAATTAATTATTTAATTAAATAATTAAAAATAAATATCTACTTTAAATATAATAACCGTCAAATAAGTTCAAGGCTTTAAAAAGCTCTTTTAGGTTTATCATTTAATAAACACACCCGTTTATTTAAGGATAAGCCTAATTTAAAATTAGTATCTATTAATAATAGTAATAGTAATAGTATATAAATAAAAAGTTTTTAAAATGAGTAAAACAGACCATATTACAAATATTCGTTATCCTTATGCTAAAACGTGGGATAAACAAAATTTTTATGTTGAATTTGAAGTTGGAAATATTCAAACATCTATGGCAAATGGGATTAGGCGAACAATTATTTCTGATATTAAAACAGTTGGGTTTCGAACTGAACCTTATGAAGCAAGTCAAGTTAATATAATTGTGAATGATACCCCTTTACATAATCAATTTGTTCTCCATCGTATCTCTTTAATACCTATACATATTGCTAAACCATATAAATTTGATGTTGATGATTATTTATTTATTATTAATGTTGTAAATGATACAAATTCAATTATTGATATTACAACTAAAGATTTTGAGATAAAGCGTATTTCAACAAATAAATTTTTACCAGAAGAAGAAGTTAATAAATTCTTTCCTCCTGACCCAATTACAGGGGATTATATATTAATTGATAGATTGCGTCCAAAATATTTTGTGCCATCTAAAACATTATCGCAAGAGGTAGTTGATGAAATGGGTAAAGTATTTATTAAAAAAACAGATGATGTAATGAGATTTCATATTGAAGGTAAAGCATGTATTAGTAATAGTAAAGAAAACGGGCATTTTTGTCCTACTTCGTGTGCTGCTTATATAAATACAGTTGATAATGATAAAGCAAAAATAGGACTTAAAAATTATATAGATAAACAAGTTGAAATTGCTAAAGATAATAATGTCTCATCGATGACAACTGAACAATTAACTAGACGTTTTGATTTAACTGAAAAAGCACGTTATTTTTATACAAATAATAAAGATGAACCAAATGTATTTACATTTAAAATTGAAACAGTTGGTGTTATTCCATCTTTGATTATATTTCATCGTTCAATTGATATTCTTAAAGATAAAATTAATACGTTTGTTAGTAATTTAATTAATAATAATGAAGATGTCATTACAATTAATCCATCATCTCAATTAAATGGTGGTTATGATATTATAATTAAAGATGAAGATGATACATTAGGAAATATTTTACAAACACATTTATGTTTATTATATGCTGATTATACTATTCCTAAAGAACAACGTAAATTACAATTTATAGGCTATAAACGTCCTCACCCATTAGAAAATTATATTATTCTAGTACTACACGGAAGTAGTAATGAAAAAATGACAACTTTAATTACCGATGTAATTAAACCTGGTTGCCAACAAATAAATAAAGTATTTAATAAAATACAAAGTGAATTAGAAAGTAATACTCATTTTGTAAGTGAATTGAAAAGAGTTAATTAATTAATTTATTTATTTAAAAAATCGACAATAACTTCTATATACACTTATTTTAACTTTTTAATTTTTAATTTTTAATTTTTAATTTTTAATTTTTAATTTTTTATATTAATTTAATTTAGTTAAATAATATTAGTTTAATTTAAATAAATAAAAATTATAATGTTTGAATTTATAACAATTGCTAGAATACTATTTAGTCTAGTATTTAGTCTTACATTTTTATATTTATCTCAATTTATTACTGAAGTAGGTAAAAAAAAGTGTCCTTTATCATCTAGTTTATATATTTCTAATGGCAAATTATTTGGTGGTATATTAATAATGATTGGACTTATTAATATAATACTACCTATAAATAAATTTATTTATAATATTCCTATTATTGGCACAAGTTATGTATTTATAATTATGATACTTATATTTGTTATGTTCTTTGTATTAAAAAGAATTATAAGTAATTTACAAGAAGATGAAAATAAAAAATGTAGAACTAAAAATTACAAACGATTAAGAGACTTTATAGAAAATAGAAGCATTGGTGAATGTATCTACATTACTGTTGCTATTTCAATAGTGTTTTTTTATTTGTAATATTGTAAAATAAAAAAATTGAATTTAAAAATAAACTATTACAATTTATTATAACTATAGTTAAACTATTACGTTTTTAGTATTTCTATTTTTACTTATTATTTCTTATAATTTATTAGTCATTATTTAATATTATTTTAATTATTATTAAAAATGAGTGATACTATTGAAACCCCTTTAGAAACTTTATCTATTAATAATGATGAAGGTTCAACATTTAATTATGTTAATAACTGTTTAGTTAAAAAATTTTATGAATTTATGGCTGATGTTTATATTGAACGTCAAAAAAAATATGAACACTATTTAAAAGATTTACTTAATGAAAAAATTGTTACTACGATACAAGACTTTCCTCAATACTTTCTATATAAATTATATTATCATTATGGTGTAAAACGTCGTATGACAAATGACCATATTGCTTTATTATATTATTCTAAAACTGCAAAAGGTTATAAAAATAAAGAGCCTATTACTATGTTATGTCGTCATATGTTACTTGATTTAAAATGTATGCGTATTATTTCTCTTGGTATTCCTAAAGCAGTTAAATTAGATAAATTTTGTGATACATATTCTATTAACAAATCAGATGCTTCAACAAATTATATAAAAAAAGAGGATAAAACAACTGATGATAAAACTAATAAATATGATATGTATTATTTTTCAGAAGGAACAATGATGACTTATAATCCAAGTTTAAGTAAATATAATTTTACATTTGTAGAGTGTGATGATAGTGATGATGAAGATGAAGATGAACCTAAAACTAAAACTGAACCTAAAACTGACACTAAAACTGAAGCTGAAGCTGAAGCTGAACCTAAAATTGAACCTAAAACTGAACCTAAAACTGAAGTTGAAACTGAAGTTGAAACTGAAGCTGCTTTATTAGAAAAATCTTTAGATATTGAAAAACCAGTAGAAATCAAATTTGTTAATCAATTTATTTATTCTACACGTAAAATTTTAGGCACAGGTCATTTTAATAGTTATAAATCATTTTTACAAATGTTTTTAGAAAACAATCTTATAAATAAAATAGATTTAAATAAAATACCAGAAGAATATATAAAAGACACTGTTCTTGTATTTAATATTGAACACCCTGATAATAATATTATTTCAACTATTAAACGTAATAGTAATATTTTATGTGGTGTTTTTAAATTTAAGAATGAAGAACAATCCAATCAAGAATTTGAAAAAATTACAACTATTACATATTCGCTTGAAAATGAAAGTGATATTAAAAAACATTTTGAAGTATTAGGTCATACTATGGTGACACAAATTAAAGTAAAAGATTTTAAGCAACAATTATATGACAATAATATTAAAATTAATTTACAATTACCTAAACTTATTAAATATTTTGAAAAATCAACTAGTGAAAAATCATCTGATGATAAAGAGGATAAATCTAATGATCTGAAGAAAGATAAAGAAATTCATGTGAATACATTTAGTTTAGAGCAATTAGAATATATTGTTGATAATAAATCTAAATTCTTTCATGGATATATTATTTATGGTAAAAATGGTGAAAGAACTAAAATTGCAAATAAAAAATATAAAGATTTATGTGAATTAAAAGGTAATAAACCTATTAATCTAGAACAATGTAATATTAAAAATTTATTTTACCTTTATATTAGATTAATTAAACAAAACACTGTTCAAAAATTTTTAAAAGAGTTTGATAGTGAAAATACAAATACAATTACAACTACACAACCTTTATCTTTACAATTTACATTAACAAGTTATAAGCAAATATTTATGTGGTTTTATAGTTTAGTTAATAATTACGCAATTAAATTATTTAAAGTATATCATTATTCTTTTGTTAAAAAAACATTTGAAAAGAAAAATATTCCTTTTTCATTAAAACCAATGTGTGGAGATCTTCATACATTGTATAAATCTAATAGTGTTCCTATTACAAAAAGTTTTATTGAACAATATTTAGTTGAGCAAACTGCTTATAAATTATATTGGCGACTATTTGATAATACTAAAGATGAAACTATTACTATTAATGAATGAATTATTTTAATATAAGTTAATTATTTATAAAATTATAAAATATAAGTTAATTAAAATAAATTTAATTATTTAATTGTTTTTTTTATTTTTTATTTTTTCAATTATTATAATAATAATAATAATAATATTAATATTATTTAGTATTATTTATTATTAAAATGAATAGTGATAATAATGAAATTAAATTATTAAATAATATCGTTAATAATTCTGTAGAAAATATTATTCAAGAAGCACAAGAACAATCACAAAATACAGTAGGAATTACTATTGTTGAAGAAGAAGAACAATCACAAAATACAGTAGGAATTACTATTGTTGAAGAAGAAGAACAATCACAAAATACAGTAGGAATTATGATTGTTGAAGCACAAGAACAATCACAGACTATAGTAGATAATACTATTAACAAATTACCTAAAATAAATAAAACTTTAGAAAATACAATAAATAATAGTGAATTTAAAACTTATATTAATAGATTAAATAATATTAATAATAATAGTGATAGTGATAGTGATAATAATAGTGATAGTGATAATAATGATAATAATACTGATAATGGCATTAAAACCGATAATATGGTTAGATTTCAAAATATGAGTTTAAATGATATAAAAACAATAGATAGATTTAGTAAGTCATTAAAATTACCTTCGGAAAACTCTAATATTTCAGAATCAGACTATAGTTATACCCACAATGTAAAATCACCAAAGACTAACTATAATAATACAATTAATCATATTAGATCAACAAAAAGTCAAAAACAACTTGATGGTATAGACGAAATTGATTATGTCTATAATAAATTACAAGATTATGTAAGATATATGACTATAAATAGAACAAATTATATTGTTATAATATGTAAAGCCGTTGAAATTATTGAAAATTATAAAGAATTAAAAAACAATAAGAATAAAAAAAATATTGTATCTAAATCATTAAATCGTATTATTTCAATAGATCTCGAAATATCTGAATTTGATAAACATTTATTTATAAATACAATGAGTAATCTTATTGATTTAATAATTGATTGCACCAAAAAAATAGATAATAATAAAACTATTAAACAAAATAATTTGTTTGATGATGATATTATTTTAGCAAAATCGGGTCAAATTATTCATTCATTAATTGATAAATTGACAACAATTGTAGTTAAAAAACATTATTGTATTGAAAAAATTTTAGTTAATATAGCAACACTTACACATATTTTAATGATATTAGTAGTTAAATATATTTATTTATCTGGATTAGAAAAAAAAATTATAGTAATTCAATCAATTAATAGTTTTATTAAAGATAGATTACAATTTATAATGGAAATAGATTCTGATAAAATAGAACCATTAAAATTATCTCTAGATGTAGTTCCTATTGCTATAGATTTAATAATTTCTTTAAAAAAAGGTAAATATAAAATAAATATAAAAGATGAAATATATACACATAAAGTAAAGCAAAGTTTTTTTAATTTTAAAAAGAAAAATGAAAAGAAGAATTTATTAGAAAATTATGTTTATTAGAAAATTATATATTTTAGATTTGTTTATTATTTTTTATCTTTTACAGTTTTAGTTTTATCAATAATTGATTTAATTAAATTATCGTTATTAATAGTTATGGTATTAATATTTCCTAATATATTAGTATTTGTAGTATTTTCTTCGTCATTAGGTTCAATATAACCTTTTCTATAGCGTTCAAATCTTTTTTTATCTTCACTATTCATTTTTTATATTAATAAATAAATAAATAAATAAATAAACTCAATAGTTTAATTTATATATTATTATTGTATTTTATTTTTATATTTGTTTAAAAATCACTATTTTATATGTTTATATTTTTATATCTTTATAAATTTATAATTTATTTTGCCGTTCCTTTTTTTACTTCTTTAGTTAAGATTTGATTAATAAAATTAAATCTCATTTCATTAGTAATAACAAACTCATCTTTAGAACTAATTTTTTCTTTTTTTTATTAAAGTATTCTAGATACAAGTTTTTATCTATGTATTCATATGGTATTATTTTATTATCTAAAAAATATATAAATAATATATAAATATTATCCCATTTTAAATCTTCAAGGGTGTAAATTATGTTTTGTTGTTTTAATATATTTATTATTCATATTTTATAATGGGCTTATCTTCTAATAAATAAGAGTGGTTTATATATTATAAGTATAGTTTATTTAGTTAATAATATAATTTATATTTTAATTTGTGCTAAAACATAAATTTACATATTTTTTAATTTAAAGATAATAACTTAATAAATATTAAGTTAGATTACTGTTTTTCTATCTGCCATTGATATATATACCATTAAAACGTTAAATCGACACACACTACGTATATCAATGTTTATAAAACTTATATGCTTTCAATCCTAAGGTATAAAAATGAAATGGAGTAAGTAATTAGTATATAGTGCATTGATATAGTAGTAATTTAAATATTATTAATTTGACAGAAAGAACCCCACATATACTAGGACGCAAGTCACGAATAAAAAACTTAACCGTTATTATATAGTATATATTTTAATGTAACATTAAAATATAGTTTGAAATTAATTATTTAATTTAATTAAATAATTAAAAATAAATATCTACTTTAAATATAATAACTGTCAAATAAATTCAAGGCTTTAAAAAGCTCTTTTAGGTTTATCATTTAATAAACATACCTGTTTATTTAAGGATAAGGCTAATAATAAATAATCATATAAAAAATGACAGAAGAGAATACTTTAAATGTTGAACAACATATAGATAATTTAATTGAAACTAGTTTGCAAAAACTTAATATTAATGGAACTAAAAATGAAAACAATGAAGAAAATAATACTCTAGCGAATATTGATGGTTTTAACACCGCATTACATCAATATTTAGAAATAGAAGAAGAGGTTAAAGTATTATTAAATGCTCTTAAACAACGTAATCAAAAAAAGAAAGAACTAGGACTGTCATTAAGTTCTTATTTACAAGACAATAATATTAATAATGTTAATTTGAATGGAACATATCAAGGTAAAAAATTAGTATCTACAGTATCTACAAAATCTATTGGTTTTAATAAAGTATCTGTTACAGAGGCTATTTATGATGAACTTAAAAATGATGAAGATATATTTGCTAAAATTATGGAGGCTATTAGTAAAAAATCTTTTATGAAAGAAATATATAATGTTAAAATTGTAAATGAAAAAGCAAAATCTAAAACAGAAAAAATTCAAAATAATTTAAGCACTGCTGAAGCATTATTGGAAGATTAATTTATTATTAAATTGGTATTTTTTAATTCGTTTTTTTAGATTTTGTTATTTATTTTATATTTGTAAGAATTAAAGTTTATATTAATAAGAATTAACATTTATAATTAATTAATTGTATATATAATGGACAATATTAAACTAATAGGAACAAGAGAAGAAGTTTATAAATCTCAAGCAAAAAAAACAATAGGTGGTTTAACTAAACCAGATATATTAGAAAAATGTAATAATGGTAAAACACATTATATTAGCAAAAAATTATCAGATAAAATGAGATTACAAATAAATACAATTCGTGAAAATAATCCTAATTTTTTTAAAAATAAAAAAAGAACACATTGTGTTTCTTTTATTCATAAAAATAATAATAGTAATAGTAATATTAATAGTAATAACAGTAATAATAGTAGTAATAGTAATAGTAGTAATAGTAATAATAGTATTTATAAAAATAAAAAAAAATCTAAAACTCATAAATTATCTTTTGAAATAAATAATAATAAAGTTAAAAATATATATTATCCAGAGTTAAATGGTTTAAATATAAAAGAATTAAAAGAAGAAATAAGAAGACAAGAGGAAGAAGAAAATGAAGAAGATGAATTAGAAAATATAGAAGAATTTAAAAGTATAAATGAATTAACAGAAGTTTTAACTAAACCACCACCAAAACAATCTGAAAATAATAATAAAAATATAAATTTTGTAATAGAAGAATTATCAAATGAAATATCTAGTTTTGATATTAATAGTTTATAAACTATTGTAATAATTCATCTATTTTTTCAATGATTTTACTATAAAAACGATGTATTACATATTTAGTATCGCTATTATCTATTGTTTTTCTTTTTTTTTTTATAAGATTTAGTGTTTCAATATTTTTACTATTATTATATTTAAAACGTTTTATATAATAATAAATACTAAATAAATCACATTCGAATGATAATGTATAGTCAGCATTTATTTTTTTTCTTATAATGGATTGTTCTTGTCTCATAAAATTATATTGTGAATGATGCTGTAATGTAAAGTTTGAAACTAAATATTTATTTGTAGATATAGTTTTAATATTCATATTATGTAATAGTTGAAGAGGTTGAACAATTCCTATTGCTTGAAAATAGTCTAATAATTCCCAATGTTTATCTATAAAAATTTTGTTATTAAGTAAATCAGCATTTTTTAATAATTCATAAATTGTATATATTTTTTTATAATATAATATTAAGTCTTCCTTAGATTTATGACTATGTGTTTTAATTTGTAATTCATAAATAATAGGTATTGTATTAATATATAAATTCATAAAATATATACCTGCATCTTCTGAACATATTCTATCAATAACTTCTGTCGGTACTGGATTTGTTAATATATAATTTAGTTTTTCTAGAGGTGTAATACAACTATGATTAATACTTTTAATTAATTTATTATTTTTATCATCATTATTTTCATCATTATTTTCATCATTATTTTCATCATTATTTTCATCATTATTTTCATCATTATTTTCATCATTATTTTCATTTTTATAATCACTAGTTTTATCACCAATATCTATTTGGTGATTATTATCTATTCGTTGATTATTATTTAATGATAAATAATAGGTATTTAATAATAATATAATTTGTCTATAATCACCACAAGCATTATTTATAATAGTATCTTTTATTGTATCATTAATTGTAAAATTTTCTTCTGTAGCAATTTTATTTATTAATTTTAAACAATCTTTAGTAGATGGTTTATTAATATTTAGTACAATACTATATTTCATTAATAATTGTAGTTTTTTATGTTTAATAGAATTACAGGTACAAATAACAGGACATAAATTAATTTGTTTTTTATTATCTTTATCTTTTGTTATAATATCTATTATTTCTTGAATTGAATTATATTCACTAGAACCATTCAATCCATCAATTTCATCCATTAAAATTGCTGTTTTTTTAAATTTATTATTATCATCAATACATACAGATACTTTACTAATTTGACCTAATGTTTCTTGTATTGTTTTTTTAGTTCTGGTATCACTCGCATTACATTCTATTATTTCATAATTATAGTAATCTAAAATTAAATATGCTAAAGTTGTTTTACCTATTCCTGGGGTTCCGTGTAAAATGAGAAATGGTTTAGCATCATCATTATTTTCAATTAAGTCTTTAATCCACTCTTTAACAACATTTAATTGTGTTTTAGAAATATAATAATCTGATAATGTTTTTGGTCTATATTTATCTAGCCAATATTTATTATTATTATTATTATTATTATTATTATTATTATTATTATTATTATTATTATTATTATTATTGTTATTGTTATTATTGTTATTATCAGTATTATTGTCATCCATTTTTATAGTTTATATTATTTATATAAATATTACAATTTTAAATTATAAATATATTTATATATAATGGACTTATCCTCTAATAAATAAGTGTAGTTTGTTTTTTATATTGTATTTCTAATTAACTATAATGTAGTTTACATTTTATTTTGAAAATAAAATTATGTTTATATTATTTCAATATTTATTTCAAATCTAATAATTGATACTGTGATTAAATATTATTTACACCCTCGCACATTTAAAACGGCACAAAATCCTTAAAAAATAAACGAGTATCCAATTATAATCAAACCATTTATCGTATATTTATAAATATATTTATTGTAATCACAACAAATATATAAAAATCAATAAAAAATATATACAAATTTACATCTATAACTAACTAATTCTACTCTAACTATTTATGCGTCATCGTCTTCAATAATCAACAACTTTTTAGGTTTTACAATTCTCAACTTTTTTACCTTTGGTTTTACTTCAATTTCTATCACTTCGTTTTCTACAATAATGGTTGATTGTTTAACAATATTCTTATAACCAACAATATTCGTATTATTAATTAGTTTGATGTCTTCTTCTAACAAATTGAAATGTTTATAGACTTCATCATCAGTCCATTCTTTATTTAATGGTGGTAATGGTATCCATTTACAAGTTGATGCACTTGTATGTTGTGAATTTTTTCTTAATGATAGCATAAAATTTGGTAATCTACATTTCATATAAGATAATAATGATTTTGCTTCATTTTCAGTATCTATTTCAAATGATATATATGTTTTACAATGAACTTCATTTGGAGTGCCAATAAAGGTATTTCCAAAACATTTATTTCCTCCATTACCATCTGGTGTAATTATTTTATATTTTGATATATTAGTTTTAATTTCAGTTCTATCAATATATTTTTTAAAACTTTTTTGTTGAGATACATAACATTTAATAGTTTCATTTGTTTTATCATTTTTAAATCGTTTATCGTTTGTTTGTATTTTATGATAATCTTGACTTTTATATAAGGTTATAACTGAATCAAATTTTACTAATTTATCAATAAGAGTATGAAATTTACCAT
>Ga0209390_10010213_pt1 | contig 11047 bp, 12 predicted proteins | sample BON01_FD_187212 | JGI IMG/M metagenome (GOLD analysis project Ga0209390, IMG submission 187212) | Freshwater microbial communities from Lake Bonney liftoff mats and glacier meltwater in Antarctica - BON-01 (SPAdes) (version 2) | ecosystem: Environmental > Aquatic > Freshwater > Ice > Glacier... | reverse complement strand
ATAAAGTACTCAGGAAAATACGGCGATATCCTTACTGAAATAACGAAGCCTCAACGAGAAATTTTGACCGCTCTAAATATAGACATTCCGGGGAAGACCTAGGTACAATTTTTTCGGGAATTGAAGGCAGAAGATATTGCCCTTGCGAAGCAACGTGTAAACGCTATGCTTGCTGAATTGGAGTATATTTCAGGTGGACGAAGCATCCTAGCCCAGTTTGAAGGTGCTGGTTTATTTAGAATGTTATATCGTAACCCGGTGCATCAAGGCAAACTGTTACCAGATAGCGACATACTTCACGTGATGTTACGCTATGGTTTTGTCGGCGTTGCAGTTTCAGCTGCGCTTATTTCATTTTTTGCGGTCACGGTTTTTCTATCAGCGCCAGCATGGCTTATCGCGATAAGCACCGGTCTATTTACCGGAGCTGTGGCCTATGTAAGCGGGCTTACGTATGGGATTATTAATGATCTTTTTGCAACCCACGCTAATTTACCGTATTTTTTATTAGGGCATCAGACTCAGCAAGTGAGCCTTTTAAAGACCAATGACCCTATCGCACAAGGCATTGCATGGGGTGTGTCAGCAACGTTTGGTTTAACTTTATTGGCAGCATGTCTTTTTACTGTCATCATCATGATAACGGCTGCATTTGTTCCAATTACGACATGTATTTTACCTTTGATGATGCTCGCAATGCCACTCATCGCGATCGGAGCAGAGTTTTATGCCCAAAAACAAGCGCAAGTCATTGAGCCGACTCTTGGTTGTTGGGAATATCCAATAATGTTAGGCTCTAATCGATATCAGCAAACAAGAAACGCGACCATGTGTCCAACGAAGCAAGAGCAAGCGGCATGGTACGCTAATTCAGATAGAAATATATTTGGTTTTACAAGGGTTCCTTTGGTAGCGTTGGCTATGCTTATTGGTCTTGTTGGTTTAAGTGCGATAAGCGGGGGCTTTTTACCTGCTATTTTAATCTCATCGAGTTTGTTTAGCACCGTTCTGCCGCTTGGTTTTGCGGCCGTGAATACACTTGGGTTAGGTTTGGCGGGCTTATATGTGTACATGAAGCAAGATACGCAGGTGGATAACCGTTATAAGCTGGATTTTTCTGGTGATGATAAAAAACCAGATGATTTATATTTATCTGAAGATGAAACTTCGGCCCAAGCGCTTCTTGAGCAATATTCTTCTTCTTTGGTTAAGGGCGTAGGAATCAAGCTTTTTGACGATACGCAGGCAGAAGATGAGGCGGGAATTAATCGTATGGGCTTAAACTAAAATAAAGGCTGTGGCTATACCAGCGAGCAATCCAAATAAATGACCCTCCCAGGAAACTCCGCGTTTACCGGGGAAAATACCCAAGAAAATACCTGCAAAATAATAAAGGCTCACCACGCCGAGTAGTATGGCTGTGGCTGAGCCATTTTGATAGATATCTGCGACAAGAAGCCCCCAATAACCAGTAACAACACCACTTGCACCCACGTGTAAACCAGGTTTTGCAAAGAGCCAAATAAGCACACCGCTTATAATAGTAATCAAAAGTGTCGCCATCAAAAAATAATGCAATCCATTGACTAAAATAAACGCGCTCAGCACAAGCAAAGGAATGGTATTAAAAAATAAGTGATTAAAATTAGCATGTAAGAACGGCGCTAGAAGAATACCAAATAAGCCATAGCTTTTACGGGGAATAATACCCAAAAATAAAAGACGTTGACCTAAAGCTTGGTTAATAAAATAGATCCCCCAAAGAATCAGCGTGATCCAGGCCAGCGTTTCTAGATTAAGTTGAATTTGATCGGTGATAAAAAGCGCGCTTGCAATGAGATTATTCATTATGTTTTAAGACCTCGCAGGTTAATGCACCTTCAGCAAGTTGAAGGTTGAATTGTGAACCTATGGTGGCATCTTGGCTACGACGTAGTACATGCTTACCTTGTTTTGCGATAGCGTAACCTCGGTTCAAGGTAGCCAAGGGGCTTAAAGCGTGCAACGTAAGGGCAAGTTGTTGTAAGGTTTGTTTTTTTTCATCGATGCGTCTCGGCACTAAGGTATGTAGTTGTCGGGTGAGATAATCGAGTGTCTGGCTATGTGATTGAAGGAGATATTTGGGAGCCCGCAAGTGCTTTGATGCATAAGCTAGGTGTTGTTGTTGCTGCTCTAATAATCGAGTCATAGCAATACGCAAGCGTTGATTGAGGCGCATGCAATGCGTATGTAATTGTTCTTGATCGGGCGTCACAGTTTCAGCGGCTGCGGTGGGTGTTGCTGCACGATGGTCGGCGACAAAGTCGGCGATGGTGAAATCGGTTTCATGTCCCACGCCTGAGATAATAGGCAGAACACTTTCAGCAATCGCGTAAGCAAGGGCTTCGTCGTTAAACGACCATAAATCCTCGAGGCTTCCTCCGCCACGCACGAGTAGAAGTACATCACAACAGGCCTCATGGTTTGCACGTTTAATGGCGTGTACTAACTGGGAGGCAGCTTGCTTACCTTGAACATCACTGGGGTATACGCGTACGTTTGCTAAAGGGAAGCGGCGCTCGAGCGTGGTCAAAACATCACGTATGGCGGCACCTGTGGGGGATGTGATGACACCAATGGTGTTGGGGTAAGCAGGCCATGTTTTTTTGTGAGCGGGGTCAAATAGACCTAAGGCGGTTAATTTGATTTTTAGCTCTTCATATTTTCGGTATAAATCACCTTCGCCTACAGCTTCGACCGACTCGACAATCAGTTGGTAATCACCACGTGCCTCATACACACTAAGTGTGCCGCGTAAAATAAGTTGTTGTCCGTGTTGTAAAACTTGCCTTGAGGTAGCGGTGTGGCGATTCTTAAAAAACACACAGCGTAATTGAGCGCCTGTGTCTTTCAGCGAAAAATAGCAATGCCCGGACGCGGGTTTACTTAAATTAGACACTTCACCCTGGACATCAACCAGGCCAATGTCTTCTTCAAGCGTGCGACGAACATAACGGTTAAGTTGGCTCACCGTGAGCGTTTTAGAATAATTAGTCATAAGGTGTATTATAGTAATGGAATGGGCTGGTAATTCAAACTTAAATTAGGCAAAATAAATCTCGATAGCGTCGTGGGCGTGACCACGTAAATTAAAAAAATAAAGAGGATGTTATTTATGAATAAAAAATGGATCGCGGGCGCACTCGGCGTAGTGGTGTCTGTGCCTTTATTTGCTGCTTCAAACGCAATTGAATTAAAAACTACCGAAGATAAAGTTTCGTACAGTATCGGTTCTGATTTAGGCATTAATTTAAAAAAACAAGGGATTTCAATTAATCCTAATGTTTTTGCAAAAGGTGTTGCTGATGGCATGAGTGGCGGTCAATTACTGATGACAGATGCTGAAATGAAAAAAGTACTGGGTGATTTTGAGAAAGAACTGATGGATAAACGTAGCAATGATTTAAATAAGCAAGCAGAAGAAAATAAGAAAAAAGGCGAAGCTTTTTTAAAAACGAATGCAACAAAAGAAGGTGTAGTCGCCTTACCAAGTGGCTTGCAATATAAAATTATTAAAGCAGGTACAGGCGTTAAACCAACAACCGCAGATACAGTAACAGTTGAATACACAGGACGTTTATTAAACGGTGAAGTGTTTGATAGCACCGAAAAAGCGGGCAAACCTGTAAGCTTCAAATTAACACAAGTGATCCCAGGTTGGACCGAAGCGCTTCAGTTGATGCCTAAAGGTTCTACATGGGAAGTTTATATTCCAGCTAACTTAGCTTACGGTTCACGTAATGTTGGTGGCGCGATTGGCCCTAACGAAACCTTGGTTTTTAATGTTCATTTGGTTGACGTACAGCCCGAAGCAAAAAAATAAGAAGGGTTTATTCTAAAGATGAATAAACGTCTTTTCGTTGTATTCTTGCTTGGATTTTCTTCGGGATTGCCTTTGGCACTTCTCGGAGGAACCTTGCAAGCTTGGTTTTCCTCTGCCGGTGCGTCAGTTATGACCACGGGCATGTTGAGTTTAATTGGTTTACCTTATATTTATCGATTTATCTGGAGTCCTATTCTTGATCGCTTCGCGCTCTTTTCATTGGGCAAGCGACGAAGTTGGATTCTTGTCATGCAAGTGCTTCTTTTACTTGGATTTAATGCCCTAGCTTGGCTATCACCTTTAACTTCACCTGGATTAATGGCGCTTGTTGGCGTGCTTTTAGCGTTTTGTTCGGCAACGCAAGATATTGGTATTGATGCACACCGAACGGAATATTTACGACCCGAAGAGCATGGTTTGGGCGCGTCGTTTGCTGTATGTGGCTATCAAGCGGCATTATTGCTTTCAGGCGGGTTAGGTTTGATTATGGCGCACCATCTTGGATGGGCTGCAACCTACCGTATTATGGGTTTCTTAATGCTGTTGGGCATGCTTACTATTTTATGGAGTCCCGAGCCGTCAAGCGGTCAATTAGAGCAAACCACAGGATTTTGGGAGTCGTTTGTTGCGCCAACCAAGGCGCTGTTGATTAGACCCGGTCTTGTTCCCATTTTAGGTTTTATTCTTTTTTTTAAATTAGCGGAAGCGTTTACCACGACAAACAGTGGGATCGTCATGCCCTTTTTGATTCAGGGCATGGGTTTTTCATTGGATGTGATTGGTTACGTAAATAAAGTCATGGGTATGGTTGCTGTTATTTCTGGTGGTCTTGCTGCAGGGCTACTGCTTACCCGCTATTCACTGTATAAAGCGCTTTGGATCTTTGGGTTGTTTCAGGCGTTGAGTCATTTATTGTTTGTTGCTTTAGCCATGACAGGTCAAAACATCATGCTTTTTTCCGTGGCTGTGGTTTGCAATAATCTAGCAGCGGGTATGGGGACTACTGCATTGGTTGCCTTTTTTATGCGTTGGGTCGATCGTAGATTTACCGCAACACAATTTTCACTGTTGGTGGGGGCTGCATCGTTACCTCGTATTTTATCCGGCCCGATTGGTGCAGGGTTAGAGCAAAGCTTAGGATGGGTAGGGCTCTATGAAGTCACGTTTTTACTAACGTTTGGCTTTATTCCGTTTTTGATACTTATGCGTCGCTACGATGTTTTTTCTGAAATGGATAGTCAGAAAAGTATATGACAAAATACTGCAATGATTCAGGCTGCCTTCTCATACATAATCTACAGTTGGTACACTATGAAATTTAACAATTTATCAGCAGTAATATTGTTATCAACGTTAACGATTTCTGCTTTCGCGCAACGCTCTCCTGAGCAAGATAAATTGATTGATAAAATACGTGCTGAGCTTGGGTTGCCCGAATTTAGGTCCGGCATAAAGATTGTCCCACGCTCACAGTTAGGTATGCCTGATGAGGTATTGAAAGAAGGTCAAGCAGAAGCAAGACAGCGTAAAAAGATTGGTTATGCTGAGAAAAATATGCCTTATGTATCTGAATTGTTAGAAATGAAGACCACAGCTCCTATTCACATCAAACAGTACGCGACAAACTTAAATGACCAAGGCACGTATTTACGTAAGTCAATTAACGATTTGAAACTTGCGTTTAAATTTAAAGAGATCACAAACGACAGGTTATCGCCGTATGGTCTTCATATAACGATGCTGGGTGCTGCGCCTCAGGGTGGTTTTCATGAAGAGAGCGGCGGTTGGTCTGGAGCTGTTCAGTTCTTTATTATTAAAAACATTGGGACGTGTGTGTATGGCATGAGAAATGTAAAGATTTCTGGTACAGCTGCGATGCTTGCAAAGGAGGATGTTGTTTACGACATCAATGATAAAGTGACGCTTGTTAAAGTCGATGGTAGTAAGAGCTCAGGTTTTCTCTATCAGGTTGAGTGGTTTGATAAAAATAATTTTCATGAGCTTGAGTGCGCAAATACTCAATACTCTAAGCATATTAAGAATGAAGTAATTAACTTAGCTCGAACGATAGATGTGATCTAAATTATTATGAGGTTACGGGCCGTTTTGTACCATTAAGAACTGTATAAAGTAACTTAATGGTACCGAGGGTGGGAATCGAACCCACACGATGTCACCATCACCGGATTTTGAATCCGGCGCGTCTACCAATTCCGCCACCACGGCCTGAGAACGCTATTATACCTAAGCGAAGCCAATAAACAATATAAATTCCAAGAAAAATTACACGTTCAACTAAAGCGCATAAGCTGCATCGCTTGAGGTGATATATTTATATATGATTCAGCCGTGTTTAACTTTGTGAATTACCCGGGATTTAGCTATCTTCTTTCGTTTGTTTTTACTACAATTCTATTTTTAATCGATTTATCAGGCCCTGCTGAACCATGTTCAAGCCGCTCGCTCTTTATGTGGGACTACGTTATACGCGTTCCCGAAAAAAAACACATTTTGTTTCGTTTATATCACTGACTTCCATGCTAGGTATAGGTATGGGTGTGATGGTGTTAATTACGGTACTATCGGTGATGAATGGTTTTGATGAAGAGATTCATAAACGTTTTTTTGGAATGGCGCCCGAAATTACTGTGACAGGGGCCGATGATGTTATTCAAAACTGGCAAGAGCTTACCAACACATTACAAGCAATGCCTGGGGTGAAAGCTGCCGCACCATTTGTTGGCGGGCAAGGGTTGTTGACTTATGATGGTCAAGTGTCGCCGGTGATGCTGTCGGGCATATTGCCTGAAGAAGAAAATAAATTAATACATCTTAAAGATAAGCTTTTATTAGGTGATATGAATCAACTACCTCATTTTGGCATGTTATTGGGGCGGGGGCTTGCGGATAGCTTAGGCGTGATGCTCGGCGATAAAGTCACTGTGATGGTACCTAAAGCAACCGTGACGCCTGCGGGTATGGAGCCACGATTTAAGCGTTTTACAGTTATCGGTATTTTTTCAGCAGGTGCAGGCTTTAATTTTGATAGCAAGCTAGCGTTTATTTATTTAAACGATGCACAAAAACTGATGCAATTAGGTGATGCAGTCACCGGTGTAAAATTGCGTACAGATGATGCTTATGTAGCGCTTCCTCTTTCAGAAACAATTGAACATGATTTGGGCGAAGACTATCGTGTAAGTAATTGGTCCCAGCAATTTGGAGCATTTTTCCAGGCTGTTAAAATGGAAAAGACCATGATGTTTTTAATTTTATTATTAATTATTGCGGTTGCTGCATTTAATTTAGTTTCATCGCTGGTGATGTTGGTTAATGATAAACAATCTGATATTGCCATCCTGCGTACCATGGGAGCGACACCACGTTTTATTTTAAGCGTGTTTATTGTTCAAGGCATGTTGGTCGGTATGCTCGGGACTTTAATGGGGTTGGTCGCTGGTTTGTTGTTGGCTTATAATGCAACGGATATAGTGAATGCTTTGCAGGCGCTATTCGATGTCCAGGTTTTATCGTCTAATATCTATTTTGTGGATTATTTGCCTTCAAAAATATTATTTTCTGATGTTGTTAAAGTATGTTCCATAGCGCTTACCATGAGCTTTGTCGCGACGATTTATCCTGCTTGGCGCGCATCAAAAACTGTGATTACCGAGGCCTTGCATCATGACTGAATGTTTGATTGAGTGTCGTAACTTAAGTAAATCGTACCATGATGGTGACATGACACTTCCCGTACTCCATGCCCTTGATTTGTCGATTCATCGAGGCGAGCGTTTAGCAATTATTGGTCCATCAGGCTCAGGAAAAAGCACGTTATTGCAATTATTAGGTGGTTTGGATAAACCGACCAGTGGCGAAGTTTTAGTTGACGGGCACAATTGGCAAGGTTTTACTGAAAAAGATCGTTGTCGCTGGAGAAACCAACGTTTTGGTTTTGTGTATCAGTTTCATCACTTGTTGCCAGAGTTTTCAGCATTAGAAAATGTAGCCATGCCGTTGGTGTTGGCGGGGCGTGATGTACAAGATGCACGCGAAGAGGCGTATGATATGTTAACTCGTGTGGGACTTACGTCACGTGTTGACCATAAACCCTCGCAATTATCAGGCGGCGAGCGACAACGCGTGGCCATTGCCCGAGCCTTGGTGCCACGTCCGCTATGTGTTCTGGCCGATGAGCCAACAGGGAATTTAGATAGAGCAACTGCGGAACATGTGTTCGGGGTGATGCTGGAGTTAAACGAATCGATGAATACAGCTTTGATTGTGGTCACACATGATCAAATCTTAGCAAACTCTCTTGGAAATGTATTTGCTCTCGATGCGGCTCACACGAAACTAAATAAAAAATCGACGGAGACGTAAAAGACGGTCGATTTTCCTTTCAATTTGAGTTAAAGTTTGTAGCACATGAAAATAAGGTTGTGACGACGATGTTTAAAAAATTAAGAGGGGTCTTTTCAAACGATTTATCCATTGATTTAGGGACGGCCAATACGCTCATTTATGTAAGAGATCATGGGATTGTACTTAACGAACCATCCGTGGTTGCTTTGCGTAATGAAGCGGGACAAAAACGTGTAGCAGCGGTTGGTATCGAAGCCAAACGCATGCTTGGCCGTACGCCTGGCAATATTAACGCAATTCGACCGATGAAAGACGGCGTCATTGCTGATTTTTTTGTAACGGAAAAAATGTTACAACACTTTATTCATAAAGTGCATGAAAATAAATTTTTACGCCCCAGTCCTCGCGTGCTTGTTTGTGTACCGTGTGGTTCAACTCAAGTTGAGCGACGCGCTATTCGTGAATCAGCGATGGGTGCGGGTGCTCGAGAAGTCTTTCTTATTGAAGAGCCGATGGCAGCAGCGCTGGGATCAGGCATGCCGGTTGAGGAAGCCAGTGGTTCGATGGTGGTTGATATTGGTGGTGGAACAACCGAAGTCGCTATTATTTCGTTAAGCGGTATTGTGTATCATCAGTCTGTTCGTATTGGTGGTGATAAATTTGATGATGCGATTATTTCTTATGTTCGTCGTAATTACGGTACGTTGATTGGTGAAACAACAGCTGAACGTATTAAGCACGAAATCGGATCAGCTTTTCCAAGTCGTGATTTGTTCGAAATTGAAGTTCGAGGACGCAACCTTGCTGAAGGTATCCCGCGCAGCTTTACGTTGAGCAGCGCTGAAATTCTGGAAGCGCTCCAAGAGCCGTTATCTGGCATTGTTGGTGCAGTACGTGCAGCACTTGAGCTTGCACCACCTGAGCTTGCTGCTGATATTGCTGAGCGTGGCATGGTGCTGACTGGCGGTGGAGCATTACTTAAAAACTTAGATATTTTACTGATGGAAGAAACCGGCTTACCTGTGCTGGTTGCCGAAGATCCTTTAACGTGTGTAGCACGTGGTGGCGGTAAAGCATTAGAAACCATGGATTTGAGAGGCGGTGATTTTCTTTCAACAGAATAAACAACGCGGCAGACTTTTTCAGCAAGCACAGCAACGAGGAGGGCGGTTTTCTCTTGCGATTGCGCTTGCTGTGATGTTTATGCTTGCCGATCATCATTACGGAACTATGCCGATTCACCGTGTGTTTTCGTCATTTATTTTTCCAGTTCAGTATGCTACGGATGCACCTATTCGCTTGATCAACTGGACGCGCTTGACGTGGACGAGTAAGCAAGATCTTCTTGCCGCAAATGAACGGTTGCGACATCAACAGCTTTATCTTCAAAGTCAAAATATGCAGAGCTTAATGCTCCAAGATGAAAACGCATCGCTCAAAGCGCTACTGGCTTTATCTCAGACAGTAAAACATCGCTCGATGGCTGCGGATGTTTTAGCCGTAAATACAGGCCATGCACGCCAAGTAGTGATTATAAACAAAGGTAAGCAAGCAGGCGTTGTGTTAGGTCAGTTGGTTCTTGATACCGAAGGGGTGATGGGACAAGTGATTGATGTAGGCTTGAAAACCAGCACGGTTCTACTCGTTTCTGATGTAAACAGCGCTGTTCCTGTACGAAACCAACGTACAGGTGAAAAAGCCATATTAAACGGTACAAATAACACGCGTCATTTATCCTTGATACACTTACCTAAAACTGTATCTGTACAACAAGGTGATGTTTTACTTACCTCTGGCCTTGGGCAGCAATATCCAGCAGGATATCCAGTAGGTGTGGTTGAAACCGTGACGATACACCCTGGAGAGGAGTTCATCCGCGTGAGTGTGCATCCGTTAACGTCGCTTAATCGTAACCATCTGGTGTTGTTGGTTTGGCCAGATGAACAAAAGCTAGCATTAAATCAAGAGGTGGATACTCGATTACAAAAGCAAAAGGTCAAATTATGACGGTTTCACCTATGCGTTTGTTCGTGGCCTCATGTTTTATGCTGATTTTAAGTATTATGCCTTTGCCACAACCCATTGATTTATTCCGGCCGCTTTGGGGGCTTACGTTAGTCCTTTATTTACAGTGGAGTGTGCCTAAAGGATGCAGTGTGGTTTTTGTTCTTATGTCTGGCTTGGCTCTGGATGCGTTGGGTGCTGGGCTTATGGGGCAACATGCATGTGCATTGTTAATTACAGCATGGGTTGCATCAAGTAATGCACAACGCTTTCGCTTGCTGACCATCGGCCATCAAATGCTTGGGCTTGGAATTTTTTGTTTAATTTACCAAATTGTATTATTCATAACAGGATTATTATTAGGTTATCATGCGTTATTTTCATCCAACTTATTTTCGATTGTAACAACGGTTCTTTTTTGGCCGTGGGTGCAGTTGATTGCCGATCGCATGTTTTTAACGCTTTCTATTAAATCTCGACTTTCATATTAAGCAATCGAAATGCGTGAATAGTTGAGTCCGCTCGTTGTTATTGTTGCTGCTGTTGTGTTTGATGTTTTTCTTGATATGCTTTTATTCGAGCAAAATCTTTCAGTAAAGCTTTACGTTGCCGATGTTCCTTTTGTTCGTTTTTATTACATTCATCCTGCTCTTTTTTCTGAACCATGTGTATGACTCCTCGAGTTGAATTAGGGCCTGTCGTCAATTAACAGGCTAACTCATTAAAATTATACAAGATGCCAATTTTACTGCCTCAAGAAAATATTCTGCACGTTTACAATAACGTGTGGCAATACCTCTAAACTGCTTTAATCGG
>Ga0209390_10010210_pt1 | contig 11048 bp, 14 predicted proteins | sample BON01_FD_187212 | JGI IMG/M metagenome (GOLD analysis project Ga0209390, IMG submission 187212) | Freshwater microbial communities from Lake Bonney liftoff mats and glacier meltwater in Antarctica - BON-01 (SPAdes) (version 2) | ecosystem: Environmental > Aquatic > Freshwater > Ice > Glacier... | reverse complement strand
TGAATTACGCCGATCGCCTTGCGACGGGCCGTTCTATCGGCAGCGGCCAGGTCGAAGGAGCCTGCAAGAATATGATCGGGCGACGGCTCAAACAAACAGGAGCACGATGGCGAGTCCGACGTGTCAACCGAATGGCAGGACTCTGCGCCAACATGTACAGCAAACAGTGGAATCAATACTGGAAATTAACACTCACATAAAATAACGTATTCCCTGAGCGCACCCGTCCAGTGTGTCGCAGTGCCTTTGGAATCGGCGTTGCCGTATCCTCATTCGTTGATATCATGATGTTTGCATCCTTGTGTGTTGAGGCGAGCGGGCCAGCCGCCTTGATGAAAAATCTGAGATCCCGATCAGCCTCCACGCTGGTTGGGATTTTTTTGTTTAGTAGAGACGGGTGGCTCTCATGGGGCACCGTTCGAAGTCTGAGCGTCCAGATGTGCCAGCACTTGGTCGCGCTTCCAGCGTGGTGACGATTCGCCCAGGTAGATCGGCTTCGGTAGTCGGCCTTTAGCGGTCAGCAACTCGACTTGCCGCTGCGAGCATTGCAGGTACTCAGCCAGCTGTTTTTTCGTCATCAATTCGTGCGGAATTAGTGTCGTCGGTTTCATCTTCGTGCGGTCCTGTTTTCAGGTTTGGAAATGTTTCGCGTCCCGTTCGGACAAACAAATTCTTACCGGACGCTTTCCGAGTTGTTTCCGACTTCCAATAGCGAATAAAAAAAGGGGATTCAAGGCGCATGAACTGCCCTGAATCCCCATGGGTTATCGATCTTTTTTTCCGATTTCTTGTGCGGTATCCGTCTGGTTTATGCGAAGTCGGAAAGAAGTCGGAAGCGTCCGACTTCAGAGGCTACCGCTTTTTCGCGTTATTGCGGTGTTCTGCGATTTCATCAGGCGTGGGTGGCCGCGTCTCTTTTCGGATCTTGCCGACCTGATCTTTGTTGACTTGGACAGCCTTCGAAACAGCAATGTTAGACTTGCCAGCATTGCCGGGTTTGTTCAAGAACGCCCAGACTTTGAAGTACCGATTGCGAACGTCGGTTCGCATTGTGAATTCCGGACCGGGGAGTGGATCCGGTTTTCTTTCCCCGAAGTCAGACCCCGCTTCTTCCGTCGGGGCGGTTTCGTCGGGTGGCGTTTGTGATAGTACCTTGATCGACGGGGCCGCAATGTTGGGCTTCGGATCAGCGAAAAATTCATAAATCAGGTACTCCAGACGCCGTTCAGCTTCCCCAATATCGGCCGGTTCATCTTGGAAGCAATCAGGGATAGGCTCATTGCGTTCACGTAACCAGATTCGGGCGTTTCGCAATTCCCGTTGAATGTCATTGAGGTAGTGGTCAGGTTGATTCCATGAATCTTCAGACGATGTGGCCTTGTGGATTTGTTCGAGCCACGCCGACAGCCATTTTCGTAAATCCCTTGCGTTCGTGATGGGGTGTGGAACAGCATTGTCCGTGATTTTCCATCCCGTTGGTATTTCCTGGCGTTCAAGTGCTTCGCTCAACCAGATACTGCGACAAAGTTTGAGAGATTCGTGAATGCCCTCTCCGGCTCTATGCTGTTTTACTTGAACATGAAGGCTCTCATCGTTCATCAAACTGACTGTTGTTCGACCGTAGGTTTGCTCTGGCGACATACCCATCTGTCTGCCGAAACTGCCAATTATTTCGCTCATTCGTGCGTCATCGAAGCAAAGTTGGGCAAACTTGCAGTCATCCTCCCACGGATTGCCCGGCTGCAAGCCACCGAAGTTGAACGGTCTGAATCGTCTCTGGCCCGGTCCAGTTTCACAGCTTTGAAGCCAATTTGTTAGCACGCCGTAAACGTCGAGACAGCTACGACAAGGAATAAGCAGCTGCTTCACAATCACATCCATTTGAGTGGTTGCGGTTAGAATGCGGTGGTCTGGAGTCTCCTTGTACTCCCGCCCGTGCACAGGATCATGGCGAGTGGTGTCTTCTCGAAACAGCCAAAACAGCAATCGTTCTTGATCGGATGTTCGGTCTGCGGGTGCCCACCAACCTAATCGACGGACACAGCGCCACAACGCATTCGCAATTTCGGGCGGGAGCGTTTGCAAATGCTCTGCAGCGATGCCGTTTGCATGGGCTTTGGCGAGTCCTCGGACGGCCAGCCACGCCGTCTCGATGACGTTTGGAAGAGCAACTTCAGCCACGATCGGTCCCGATCCTGTACGGAACATCCTGAAGAAAACGAAACGCGGAAACTGATCAGGATGTCAGCTTGTCGATCGGGGTAATTAGTCCCGATCTATCCGCATTCGATTTGCCTTGCTGAGTGCTCTGCCCCATCGTCACGATTTGCTGAGCATGCAGCTTGTTTCAAGCGACATGTTCGGTGGCGTCGATCAGCAAATAGGAAGTTTGAGTCTTACCTGTTTTCTGAACACGGGTTTCCTGCAGCAGAATTCGACAGGTCTTATTTGTCAGGTTGTCAATTCCTGTCAAGGTCCTCTTCCGTCAACGCATCAGACGCAATCCCCGTGATCAGCGTCTGGTCGGCACGAAGAAAGTCGAAGTGCCCGGTTTCACGAGTAAGCCCTCGAAACTTGCCGATGAATTGGACGTCATTCTGTTCAATAGTACGCGCAAGTCGCTCCGATGCGGTCTTGATTGTTTCGGATCCAATCACGCGAGAGGGCTTTTCTGGAAATGCCAAACGGAGTTCTGCGTTGTGGCGAGCAAGCGTCTGCAAAAATCGCGTCAATGGCTGAATAACGGTCGTCGGAATTGCATCAGAAAGATCTTCCGGAGTCTCGGTACCGGCCGCCAGCATGATCGCGTCCGCAACGTTCTCCAGCGAAGCACGATGAACGTCCAGCACGGTCTCGTCTTCCTGTAGTTCAGGCGTAAACTCCAATCCGAACGAGCCCCGTGGCGTTCCGGTGAGCAACAAGGCCGGCACCGCGGCCCCGCGTGATCTTCGTTGACGCCCAGCCTTTCGGGCGGCTTCGCGTTCGTCATGGATGGCCTGAGCAATGAACATGCGTTCGTAGTGCTGCAGAGCTTCTCCGGCGAGGCCGGCACGAATGCTTTCCTGCCCGTTGACTGCATCACCCTTGAGAAAGATGGCTGCCCGAGGAGCCTGTCGAATCTCCGGCGGAAACAGCGTGCCGTCTGTTGTATGAATTTTCAGCCGAGCATCCGCGTCCTGCAGTCGCTCCTGCAACTGCATCGACAAAATCGGATCGTCCGCGGCGTCCTCAGCAAGGCGCCACAGGTCAATCACCTGAGTTTGCAGGAATTCTTTTTGGTTCATGGCGTGGCCTGCAATTTGCTACGTGCTGCTGTGTGATCGTCCAAACTCTGCAAGGGCGCATACGGTTTCGGATTACTTAACAGCCAGCGAAATGAAGAACCTGTGAGCGTCGGCAGGCAAAATGCGACCTTCCCGAAGTAGTCGACCAGCGACATTCGACTCGGAAATGCCGATGGACTCGGCGAAATGCTGCACGTCCACTGAAGAAAACGTTCCTTGCTCGCAGAACGCTTCCCATGAAGAATGCGAAATCAGAGTATCCGCGGCAAATTCGTTGGCCTGTTTCTCATGTTCGTCGTGATCATCAGTAAAGTCGTCCAGGTACGTTTCCTGCCGGGGATGCAGCAGGATATGAGCTAACTCATGAAAGAAATTGAACCACAGAATATCGTGCCGCTTCCAGCGATAGCTGAGTTGAACGACGGGCATGTTGCCCACCCAATAGGCGGCTCCGCCCACATACGTGTTCTTCAAGTGCGGAATAAAGACAACCGCAATTCCCAGCGAAGCAGAATGCGAAACTAGATCATTCGTTAATCCTGATGCACCGCGGAGGGTCAGGCTTCGGAAGGATTCCATGTCTTCGCAGACTTTCTGGCGAGAGAACTCAGCCGTTTCGATGTTTTTGGCCTCCAGCACTCCCTTTCGCAGCCATACGGCAAGTGCCTTGTGACATGCCTGTTTGCCAGTCGCTTTACGAAACGATGGAGCCAGTTCGACTGCTGCTTTTAAGGCATCCAGTTTTGCCGACGCAAAGAACCGAAGCAACTCCTGATATTTCTCCAGCCAGCTTGCCTTCTTTTCAATCCAGCCAAGTTTCGCCATCTCGGCACATGGGAACTCCTTGGCAATCTCGCAGGCCTTTTCCTGATCTTTCAGTTGCGCAAGCTGACTGAGTGCTAACTGATAGTTTTGTTCGCGATTCATCCAGAACGATGCCGGCAATCCCAGAACACTTTCCAATTCCAGCGCCGTGTCCGCCGTGATGGCTTTCTTTCCCTGGATGATCTGATTGATTTTGTTCGTTGGTCGTCCCATGCGGCGCGCGAGTTCGGCTTGTGACATATCAATGTCCTCAAGAATGTCGCGAATGGTGTTGCCTGGGGGACTCACACGTTCGGGGCGATAGGGTGCTGGTGCGATACTAGCCATAGCTGTGATAATTTCCGACAAAGTTGATTTCCACCGCAGTAACCGAAGCCAGCAAGGCGTTGCCGTTTTCATCCCGCTCGAAATCACCTGCGGGACGAAAACAGACGCGGTCAAGTCCATGGATCTTGATGGCGAAGTCTCCGGCTCGGTCTCCTGTCAATGGGTGAAAATCCAACGGTGGAGCCCGATAGGGAATCTCGCCGAGATTATTAAATGCCGCCAGATCCTGAATTCGGTCGAAAATTCGCGCAGCGGCGTCTTCAGATAACGCCTTCTTCGCATCCTTTTCTTTGGTGCAGATTTTCTGCAGCTTCTTGCTGGCATAGCCTATCAGCATCATGCATCGTTCACAATGGGCATTGACCTTTAGGGTCAATTCGACTTCTCTAACTCTATCATCGGGAATGTCATAATCAAGGGTTGGGTACGAGAATGCCGTGAATCGCGGCGGTGAGGAGTTGGGTGCGAGTGGCTTCGCGGCGGGTCAGGGTCGATTTCAGGCGTGGGACGTGCGACAGCAAAAGCAGTTCATTGCGTCGGTATTGAGCAGTTGCAACCATTCTTAGGTGCCCAATTAGTTGCAGCGGACCCAACGCACTGGGTCGCCTTCAATCTTTCGGACATAAGCCTGAGGTCGTTTGGGGTTCTTGCCTTCCAGTCTGTACAAGCGGTCACGAGGAGCATCTGTGACGGGCAATCCTCGGCGGCGAACTTCGGCCATGATTTCGTCGAGCGGTAGCGGGCGGTCAGCATCCAAAAAGACAAGGTTCATCGAATGAGCCTTACAACCGACTCTTGAGTCAAATGCATCTTCGGCCATTGGATGATCTTTCATTCAGGAATGTAACCACTCAACATCACGTGAACGGCGTTCGTAAGAACTGTTTTGGGTTGGCTTCGTGGCGGAAAAGCAACGATCAAAGGCCGGGAAACCTGCGACTCACGATGTTATGTGTCTTCCACGAATAGCGTGTTCGGTCGCCATCAAATGCGGTCACAATACTGATCACCGTTGTCGGAGTAATGTTGTCCCACTCGAACCAGTTTCCTGTTCTTGTCGAGAAACATATCGCGTTTTACGCACAGATCACGGTCGAGTTTTACAAGATACGTATATCGTTGCAGTGGCTTATCCCCTTCCGTTTTTCCTGTGGGAATAACGTACACGATTCTGCCAGCGGCAAATGAGTGTTGAGCGTTTCCATAACGTTGAAGCAATGCCAATTCGTCGCCGACGTCTGCGCTGATATGCCATTGGCCGGTCAGGAACTCATCGTTGTCGGCATACGGCACCTTCACAAAACTACCCGTTCCCATGTGGTCAGTCACTAATGCGATACCCTTTGTCATGAAAGATTCCTTCGACCCAGAAAACTGACTTGAGAACTTAATGAATAGCGGCGGTGAGGAGTTGGGTGCGGGTGGCTTCGCGGCGGGTCAGGGTCGATTCCAGGCGGGTGAGCTGTGACAAAACATGCGTCACCTTCGACACGATTCGCTTTTGTTCTGCATGAGGCGGGACAGGAATCGGAGTCATCCTGAACTTCGTTTGCGAAATATTCATCTGACTCGCTGCCATTCCCGACTTCGATTTCTCGATGTGCTCTTGTGAAACGCCTGCATTAAGGCATAGCGCAACGAACTCGTCGTACATGAATGGTTCGATCAGGTGAAAGCGAATGATCTTGTCTGAGATCATTAGGCGAGGACGAACTGCGCGAACCAAGCAAGATATGCCGACTCGGTTCTGCGGTCCTGCCCGCGTCATGAGAAGATCGCCCGGTTTCGCTTCGGCTTCAGGACGCGGTTCGAGGTTGTCGGGCAGTCGCTTGTGTGCGTGTTCCCAGAAGACAAAGGATTGAACAGAGGTTGTCTTCAGAACTCCCCATTCAGATTCATCGTTGGTGGGATTTGGTTCGCAAGCCGGACTCCATCCTGAGTTCATTACCTCGACCAGGTCGTTGAGGCGTGACCATTGCCAGTGATCCGAGACGGTGATGTCGATGTCATCGTCGGTTAGGGGAACGGTCTTTGATTTCTTGAGGTCGCCGTTCGCGATCAGTTCTTCACGGCGTGCTTTGAGCTTCTCCAACAATTCCTCCGCCGGTTCGTCGTTGGGGTCCTGGGGGACGAGTTTTCCCTGGACGGCGAGTTGGAGGATGGTCTGGCGGAGGTCGGGGAGGGTTTCGGGGGTGTCGTAGAGCACCTCGAAGTGGTCGCAGACGCGCTGCCAGGCGGCGGACAACCCGGAGCGCCCCGCACGGTCCACACCGCTCACACTCGTCAAACGATCCAGCGACGAACGGTTCAGACGCACGCGCACACCACGACGCTGTCCCTGAACCGCTTCCAACCGGTCGCACAAACCCATCAACTCATCCACCTTCGCCACGATCCGATGCTGTTCCGCGAGGGGAGGAAGTGGGAACGGCATACTGTTGATTTGGGTGGTGCTCAAATTGGGAATTGCGCTGCCTGATGAAATACGGAGATTCTCTTGCACTTGGGTCTGCAGGAATAAGTGCGCATAGTTTGAGTTGACCTCAAGGAAGTCCAGCTTACCCACACGCTGGTTGAGCAAGAACGTTGAGTTCGTGCCATTGAATCCGAGCTTCCCTGTCGTCGCCCCGGACATTGCAATCAAAAGGTCGCCTGGTCGGACATGCAATCGCTCATCCAATTCAGTTAGGTAGCGCGTTGCGACGAGTTTCATACCGTCTGTCGAGATCTCGCCTCGCTGAATGTCACCGATTCGGACAATACCGACTCCTTCGGTTTGATACTCCTGGCTCTTGAATGTGAATCCGTTGACAAAGTTTTGAACATTTCCAAGCGGCGTCCATACCCAGGTCGGCGGAAGTTCGAACGGTGCTTCGGCAGCGGAAAGAGCCGGTGTTTCCTTTGACGCTCGCTGCGTTCCCGCATCGATGAGTTGCTGACGAGTTTGACTAATTCGTGTGAGCAGGCGATCCGCCGGCTCGTCGTTCGAATCCTGTTCAACCAATTTGCCCGCGGACGGCGAGTTCCAGAATCAACTCGCGCAGCTTCGGCACTCCGTCCGCCGACTCTGCCAGCGTGCCGAACTCATCAAGAAATTCCTGCGGCGTCATTCGGCACCTCCCGCGTCGATCTTGAATGGACCTTCAACCGAACGCTTCATTGCCAATTCAATCAGCTCGGCCTTCAACTGAATAATCTCGGGCGACTTCTTCCTGCCGGTGTTCAGCTGAGGGAGTTCCGCGTGCGAAACATCGTAGTCTCCATCAAGGTCCGGCTGCGGTTCGATCTGTATACCACGCGCCCTCAATTCGCCGGCGCAGAGCACGGCCACGAAATATCCGTCGGGGCTTGGACCAGTCGCGGCACTCTCGATTGATCGAAAGCGGGCTCTGAATACAGAAATTCCGGACTTGTCGTGTTTTTGCGGATGGAACGCGGGTGGCGAGACTTGGCTGCCGTCGCACCATCCTGAAAGTACTGAGATGCGACGGTAAAGCAACTCGTCGTCATCAATCGGAACGATGTCTTCGGGCACTCGGAGCTCTCCGCGATTGGTTAGGCCAACTTCAGCGGGTACCGGTCCACAATCTTAGTTCCCAGAAGGCGGTAATACTCGGCCGTTTCATCGTCCCAGATGTGGATTGTTTCTGACGAACGACCTCGTCGAATTTCAAAAACGACGCCGCCGTCAGCGTCGGGGACGACTCGGTCTGGAGCGGGCAGACCATTGTCACGGTATTGATTCGCAAACTGGATCGCCAAGTGGATGACTTTTCGCGTGGGAGGTTCAAATTCTTCATTATCGAAGTAGTCGGAATTTGCTGCCCACTCGATCAATTTGTTGTCAATAAGCCGTTGCCATTCGTCCTTACGTCGCTGGTCGGCAAGTGGGGTCGCAGTATCAGCTCCGGCGGTTTGTGAGGGGGATGTTTTGTTGTCAGTTGACAAAGCTGCGGCGTCAAGCATCTTCTGCATTGTTCAGTTTCCATTCTGTGTTTGCTTTGTCACTCATCAGCTTATGAAAAGCACAAACAATTGTCTCGTGTCCAAGATTAATGCCCGTCATGACGGCAGTGTCATTATCATCGGCAACAGGACCGCGGGCGGTGAACGCCAGCCGAATGTACTGACTATCTTCGGCATCGTCTTGTGTTGCATGTTGCCAGTTAACATGCAATCGACCGCGTTCTTCGGGAATCACAAAATGCCATTCCCCGCTGAAATTTTCTGCCTCTATCAATCCATCAATCGTCGGTATCGAATTGATTGGTTTAAAGAAGGACCAATCGCTGGGAGACATCCAGATCCCACCTCTCGGAATGTGGTTAACGTATGTGACTTCCCACTGGTCGGGTACGATCGTACCAATCTGCTGGTCCTCGGCGAATTTGATCAGGTGTGCCAGGCACGCTGCGAATTCTTTACGAACGGAGTTATATCGGGGGTAATTACTACCTCGTCGTCCCAACCAATTCAGGTGTATCCGCCCATTCTGCAGTTGTACCATTCTCGTCTTTTCAGAGTTAATCATCTGAAGTCGAGAGGATGGGTTTTGGGTCAGCTGAAGTCGTAACGCTTTGCCCCACTGAGCTTCCGGGGTAAATCGTTCCGACTGCATAGGTAGCGGCGGCACATCCACAACCGTGGGCCAGTCACTGGGTCCAAGAGACTGCCAGAAAGTTCCAAGATGGGCGTTCGTGAACCCCGATAACGGAGCGAACTGCATGCCGACGACTGTTTCAACAACAGGCGGGTTGTCGTAGCTGGGCAACTGCATTCTGTCGAGGGTTTTCGGCATATGGATTGGGAGTGTCATGATCGCTTGTGAGTGTAGTGACAATCTGATTTTGAAGCGAGTCTACTCAAGAATACGCAGCAGTCCTTCGAAACATTGGAAAAATCGCACTAAATTCAACCCAGCGCCGACGCTAATTCCTGCTTCAACTGCTCCAGAATGGTCGCGGCTTCGGCGTTGATGCGGGTGAATTCAGCCAGCAGTTCGTCCGGGTCGCCTGGGCCAGTGTCTGTCTTGTTTGGGTTCTTGATGTCCAGATTGTAGCCGTTGGCAGCGATGTCGGCGGCAGACACTTTCCACGCGAATTCGCTTTCGACTCGCTTCTTCAGATTCGGTTCGCCGATCTTGCTTTTGACGACGCCCCACCAGGCTTTTTCTGCGTCGAACTCTTCCAGGCGGAGCGGTTTGGTTTTGCTGTACGATTTCGCTCCGGGCGGATACGGGTGCTCGTAGAACCACACGTCCTTTGTCGGTCGACCTTTAGTGAAAAACAGCAGGTTCGTCTTGATGCCGGTGTATGGAGCGAACACGCCGTTGGGCAGACGCACGATCGTGTGCAGGTCGCATTCGGTCAGCAGCTTTTCCTTGATCCGCGTTTTGACACCTTCGCCAAACAGCGTGCCGTCGGGCAGGACGATGGCTCCGCGGCCGCCATCCTTCAGCAGATGCATGATCAGCACCAGAAACAGGTCCGCGGTTTCCCGCGTGCGGAAGGTGGCGGGGAAGTTGCCTTCGATGCCGTCTTCTTCCATGCCGCCGAATGGCGGATTGGTGATGATACAGTCGACTCGATCTTTCGGGCCGTAGTCTCGCAGAGGTCGGGCCAGCGTGTTGTCGTGCTGAATGCCGGCCGGAATGTCGATGCCGTGCAGCAGCATGTTGGTGATACACAGCAGATGCGGCAGCGGTTTCTTTTCGACGCCGCGGATGGACTGCTGCAGCGTGTGTTCGTCTTCCACCGATTTGACGTACTTGTCGCGAACGTGGTCGATCGTGCTGGTATTGAAGCCACCGGTGCCACAGGCCGGATCGAGCACCGTTTCGCCGAGCTGCGGGTCGACCATGTCCACCATGAAATGGGTCACAGGACGCGGTGTGTAGAATTCGCCTGCATTGCCAGCGGACTGCAGACCTTTGAGAATGTTTTCATAGATGTCGCCGAACAGATGCCGCTTTTTCGAATCGTTGAAGTCGATGTCGTCGTTGATGCGGTTGACGATCTGCCGCAACAGCGTGCCAGACTTCATGTACTGGTAAGCGTCTTCGAATACGCCTCGCACGATGTTGGCTCGTGACGGTTTCGTCGTAAGTGGGATTTCCTTCAGCGTGGGGAACAGTTGTCGGTCGACAAATTCCAGCAGCGTGTCGCCCGTCATGCCTTCCGGATCGGCGGCCCAGTTTCGCCAACGCAGTTCTTCCGGAATGGGGGACTTGTATTTGTCCTGCAGAAGTTCCGCTTCGGATTCGCGGTCGTCAAAGATTTTCAGGAACAGCATCCAGACCATCTGCCCAATTCGCTGAGCGTCGCCGTCGACGCCCGTGTCCTTGCGCATGATGTCCTGAATGGATTTGATGGTGGTGGAAAGAGACATTTATCAATTGACTCGTTCAAAGGAAATGTTGGCGTTGCTGTAATGTTCGACCAACTGCTGCATGGCGTGTTCGCCCCGTGGCCCCCATTGGTTAGTGAGTAAACAATCGCTGAAGTGGTGAATGTGTGATTGGTCTGGCGAGGATTTGGGGGATTCGTTACTCAGCGCGTGATGAGTTCTCTGTTTGTTTCCTCAGATGCGGTTGTTGATCAGCTTCAGTGGCTG
>Ga0209390_10010209_pt1 | contig 11050 bp, 13 predicted proteins | sample BON01_FD_187212 | JGI IMG/M metagenome (GOLD analysis project Ga0209390, IMG submission 187212) | Freshwater microbial communities from Lake Bonney liftoff mats and glacier meltwater in Antarctica - BON-01 (SPAdes) (version 2) | ecosystem: Environmental > Aquatic > Freshwater > Ice > Glacier... | reverse complement strand
AGTGGGTGTATGAGGCTTTCTGATGACTCTATAGGGCCATGCTGAGTGAGTATATAATTGTTTTGAACGCCAGCAGGACTCTCATGTTCATATATACATATATATATATATATATATATATATATACATGTACTCATATGTATATATATATATGTAATGTGTTTGTGTTTGTACATGTATGTGTATGTGTATATGTTGAGAGAGATATGTATATAAATGATCTGGAGACTCTGTTGATTACTATTATGGGCTAGAACGCCGCCAGGTCTCGCATAAGTACGTATATATGTGAATATATGAGTATACTTATATACATTATATATACAAACGGGTCATGTCACACATGTGTAGTGCGTATACAGCACGCGTCCAAAATCGCTGGTCTATGGATGAGTCATGTGATATGAATGAGTCATGTCATATGAATGAGTCATGTCACATGGATGAGTCTTGTCACTCATATAAACGAGTCATGTCGCACACAGGTGGTACGCATAGAGCGAGCGTCAGAAACTGCTGGTCGCTACCTCACCTATCGCCTCGTGGCTTGAGTTCACCAAAAAAAAGAAAAAAGGCAATTCACCCGTACACAGGGTGCCAGATGTGTAGTGGCACGGTGTTGCAGTGTGTATTGCAGCGTGCGTTGCAGTGTGCTTTGCATTGTTGATTGTGATCGTCCATGAGTGTTTTTCACAAGAGCGACGTCGCAGAGGTGTTGCGACCAGATGACTCTTTTTAAAGTAGTAATAAAGTCCGTATAAAGTAGTCATAACGTCTAGTTTGTGAGGAGGTGTTGGGAGGGGGTGGTGGGGCTTCAACACTTGGCAATTGCCAACTGTCCCGATCCTTCGGCGCGAAGCGCCGTTTCCGAGCCCGAAAAGACGGCGAAGCTAGACACCCAATAGATTCTCAATTGGAAGGCTTCATGACTGTTTGTCAATGGACAAAAATCAATGAGCCCTTTTGAAGATTGTTGTCCACCAAACTATTTTCCAAATGCAATGTAACTTCCGATCGCACTCTTGCAAATGTGAAATTGGCGGTTTCAATCCACGGATGCTGTGGTTCGTCGGGATCCTTCCACCACTGTATCGTTCGAGGTGAATTGTTCTCAACAGAAGCGAAAACATTTCGTTTATCCAGATAACTGTATGAACCCACAACTGACGACTTGGGATAATAAACCACTGCGTCATGTCACCGCTGGCGATCATCATCTCAGTTGGCGGAATATGGTCGTGAAGACCGCATCTCAACGCGCAGCCCGAGCTCCTCGAGAAACACCGAGAGCGCGAGATGCCACGTGTGTACATATGTAATTTCTCAAATACAGAAAATTACTGTAGACAATAACTGTAGAGCTGACTTTTGAGAAGATCTACCTGACGCCGCGCCGCTTTGCGATCGGCTTTTTCATGGCAGAATTGTGTGCGCAGATTATCCTCCGAAGTCAGCACCGTGTACCAAGACATCTGGTGCCCAGTGATGACGCAACAGAGACAAGAGTTCGTGGGCAGGGTTGGGAATTTGAGTGTCAAGCACCTCTGGCAGCACGGTTTTCACGGCAAGACACTGCTCGGGGTTGTCGTCGATAAAAACAGAGAACGATGACGTCAATTCTAGGCTGTCGCTCAGCCGCTGTATGCTGCTTACCGTCGAATCCCAGTGAATGATGTTGCTTTTATTACTCAACAAGAAATAGTCTAGTAGCTTTGCTGGGAGCTCTATTTGCTCGAACTATCTGTAACGTACACGTAGTTAAAGAAAGCATGACTAGCAATAGTAGTACTAGAAGTACAAGTAGTTGTGGTCTCTCTTCGTCTAGACTCTCGCTCAGCCGCTGTTCTGTTGTCAAGCTATTCATAATATTTATGATATTTGATAAGTTTGTACAATTGTTGATTTGCAGTTTGACAACTGTCAAGCTCTTCATAATATCTATGATATTTGATAAGTTTGTACAATTGTTGAGTTACAATTTGACAACTGTAACTCAAAAATTGTACAAATTTATCAATATCATAGATATTATGAATAGCTTGACAGCTGTATACTGCTTACTTTCGAATCCCAGTGTATCTGTCAGTAGTGCGCAGACGCGTTGTTGGGAGAAGTACGAGAAGCAGTATAGTAGTAGCAAGACAACGGCAATGTTAGAATTTCGTTCACCCACTGTATGCAGCCTGCCTTGGAATCCCTGTGTATCCGTCACGTACACCTAGTTCAGAATAGTATGAGAAGTAGCAGCAGTAGTAGTAGCAGTCTCTCTTCCCCTAGACTCTCGCTCAGCCACTGTATGCTGCCTATCTTGGAATCCCTGTATATCTGTCAGTGTAGTGCACGTGCACGTGTTTGGAAGTATGAGATCACATTTGCATATTTTGTCTATCAATTATCGCAGGCTATCTGACGTTGAATTGAATAATGCTTTTAGTACTTCATGATTAGATATTCTAGAAGCTTTAGACGAAAGCTGTATGTAATGGACTCGTGCTTCATTGGAGGTCTCGGTTCACCATCATTTTAATCACTTTTGGAAATATGTATATATATATGCTAGGCCCAGTGAAGAAAATAACTTCTCGGAACCTTTGGCCCTAACTTATTTCTTTAGTGAATTGCTTAATTAAAACCGCGCAGAGCGCGGTTTTGTTTTTTGCCAGGGAGGGTCAAGTTTATTCTAGATGGAAGAGGTCTCAGTCACCAGTCGACACACTCGAACATACAGTGAAGCCGTATGATACCCTTCTTGGAACCCAATGGGTGTCGAACCCGGCAACCAGGAAGTACCTGGCTGCTAGGACCTGAGGCGTGTTGTGGTACTAATTCATTATGCCGTTCAGTTCGAAGCTAATGGGAACATCAAACTAAAGGTGACATAGGGGTCGAAACCCCACCTCCAAGAAGAATCTGGCGCGGAAAACAACTTCTCAGAATCTATGGCCCCGAATTCTTTGGACCAAATTAATTCGGTAATCAATTGAAACAGCGCGAAGCACAAAACAACAGTTTTTTGAAAGCCCAGTTTTTTTTAACAAAAACCTTTATTTTTTGTGCAGCGTCGACTGCGAAAATTTGAAAATGTAACATTAGTAGCGCGTCGGGGAGAGCAGTTCCAGATTTTTTTCATGTTTTGTTTGGTTGCTCATATCCCTCCAAAGAGGCGTTTAAATACACAAGAATTCACTCGCTTCTTGTCAATGGTGTCGTCACAGCGTCGGGCCACGCGTTCTGACGTGTCCTTTCAAACAAAGTAATCTGAGTGCTTGGTCACTGTTGATTTGACAGTCCACGCATACATACCTTTGAGGAAAACTCTGTTTTGTCCAAATTTGTTGTTTGATCTCCACCGTCACCGTCATACCGGGTCACGACTCGGATTATACAGAAGCGCTTCTCATAAACGGTTTCTGTTAAGATCCGCACAGAGTCGACGAGTACGATTATAAACATTCATACCTCGCGGTGGTTGATGTACGCACCCCAGGGTTGCATGTGCACCCAGCAGTCTTTGACTCTACTTCGACTCTAGCAGGAAAACGTAGACCTTTGGCTGAGGATCGTTACTGTGCCAGAGGTTTAGGAGGAGGCGCGAAGAAACGGAGTGGAAATGAAAAAGAATAGAGACCAGTCTAGTATTTGTGATAGTCAGTAAGTAGTGATTGTGATAGTTATGTTACGTGTGTTGACGTATGTTGTTTCTTATAAACTGTTTTGGAATTGAATTGGTGTTGTGCGATTTGTATCTCAAGAGGTTTAATTTGACAAAGGGTTTGTTATTTGGTACTGTCTTCATTACTGTTTAATACAAATTGTGTTGTTGTGATCACTGAGTATTGGAGTACAAATCATTTTCACCATCAATGAATTGGTAGACAAAATAAGAAACTTGAAATCAAATGCTTCACAGATTGATTAAGAAGAAGATTTTTTTATGCAAAAAATTCCCCGCAGGCCAGATTTTGTTATGAAACAAAATGTGCCGCAGGCAAGACTGATCAAACATAATGCGCCGCAGACCAATATTTTGGAATGAATCCTGATGGGCAGTCTATCCTATTGATATAGTATATGATTCATTTTTCACATATCACAGCTCAGAATCTTCTTCTTTAAATAATGGATTAATTCATTAAATGATCAATGAATTCATAAATTCATTAATAGATTAATTATCGAATTAATCAACCTTGGGCCGGCCCAGAATACGTTTGTTTTCCCCACTGGCTAGGCCTTGACTTGAAAAAAAATGGCTGTGTTCACACCCTTCAACCAAGCCCTATCCTTGGTCCAGCCACACCCTACAATTGATTCTACCGTTCCTCCTTCTGTGCGCTAATCGTACGGGCCAGTGTGCGTGTGCGCACGTGAGCTCATGCATCTGTGTGTGTAAATGTGTAAAATAAATGTTATAACACAGGAAAAATTTAATTCGAAAATTACAAACAATATGAAAGTAACCCGTGATAAAGTCACATATAATGTGAATCTGAATTGTAATCGAGTTTTACTGAGATGTTACAAAATATGAATAGAAGCACGACAAGTTAATAGACACGTGACACAGTTGAAGACAAGAATAAGTAATTGCAATAAATGTACGCGTGAAGTCATTTGAGAAAGGCACGGAGCACGCACACACACGCACACACACACACTTTTACGCACACACACGTACACGCACACACGCGCACACACACACACTCACAAACTTGCACATACACATACACATGCGCACACGCACACGCATACACACATGGTTATAGACAGAGAACAAGAGCTGATCACGATCATCCAAGAGGAAACTAAGCGCACGGAGGAAAAGAAAAAAGCTGGGTATAGATCACCAACGTGGTCAATACTACGAGCACTGCAAAAGATCAACAAAGCCAAGAGACTTGAAGGCGAGGCTGTAATGTCAGTCCCTCCCTTCTTTCAGTCGGCGGGACGAGGAGACCTAAAGTTCTGGGGAGAGGATGACGGACCTACCGTTGCAGTATGGGAAAGTTTATCGGAATCAGAGCAGAAGCAGTGGTCGAAAAAGATGGGCAAGTCGAAGAATTGTGCGGTTTGATGCAGGTCGAGGGAAAAAGACGAAGAGCAACGCCCGTTTGAAGTCGATGGAAAAGAAATCTTCTCAAACCGTGGCAAGCAAGCCAAATGCAAGGCAGGAGAGAAGATGGATAAGAAAAGAGGCAAAGGGCAGTCAGTGCGCTGGAAAGCGTGGTGGCGACAGGGCAACACCAAATGCACAGTGAGCGAAGAATATGCTTCATGCTGGGTTCACCAAGATTGCCATGTGGCAGACGAGCAAAAAGCGGCTTTGAAGAAAGCGGCCGGAGTATCAGGAGGAAAAGACGAATGTCAAGTGCGATTGAAAGGGAGAGAACGCGATTACTGGATGGGCACAGAAGTGGGCATGCTTGGAGGCTATGGGTTTCTGGGCCAAGTAACAGCAGGTGACGGTTCAGACAAACAAGTCAAAATGGGAGCAGGATATAATATCTTGAGAAGAAAACAGAAAAAGCAGCAGTGCAAAGTCGGACGTGAGAAAGAGGGCTCCAGCTCAAATCGGCCTGAATTGGCAGTGTTTTGGCTGGCGCTTCGTGACACGCTGATAGAGGAGCCTTTGCTGTATTTGTGTGACAACCAGTCATTGTTGAAGGCAGTCCATTGGTGGATTGGTGAAGGTGGAAAGGCAACGTTGGTGGGGGCACCTGACGCGGATATGCTGGCAGCAGCCATCGAGATACTACGAAAGAGGATTGCAGCAGGGACAGCAACCTCCTTGGTCAAAGTGCGCATCGAGGAGAACCAGCGAATGAGGGAGCGACATTCTGGCGGATACGGCTATTCCAGATCCGAAGATAGGCAAAGAGTGGTGCCAACGGACGAATCGAGCAGTCTCTACGTGGAAAACCCCGTGCCGCGAGGCAGGGAAAATTATCAACATCGTCACTCGAAATTTAATAATCGCGTGAGGGATGCAATACGAACAGGGGCAGCAGAGAATGAGGTGCAAAAACATGAAGAGAAGCTTACAGGTGCTTGGAGACAAATGAGCACACTCAGGCGACAATATGAAAAATGGTGTGAAGGTGATGACATAGAGGACTGCATACACAAGCAACGACTTGAGGCATCGTATCAAAGCATGGTGAAGGTCTTGCAGCAGAACACTTGGATTGATGGCAGAAAATTCTTGAAATCATGTGTACGAGCTAGGGTAGAGCAAGGCAATATCAATCACCCTGCACATGGCACGTGGACGGCAGACTTCATGTTATGGCAAAAATGAAAGCAGAGCGTTCTTAGGGAAGTATTTGAACGACCCGTGTGTCCCTTGGAGACATCAAATGCGAGAAATGATGGCAATTGCAGGGATCCTTCCAGTAGCCAAATGGCTTGCAAAAATCAAACAGCGATCAGATGTAAGCTGTAGATTATGCAAAAGTGCAGAAGAACAACACGGTGCGAGCACTGAAAATTTGCCGGAAGAGACGTATGGGCACATCAACAGTGCTTTCTGCGATGGAATGGCGACAACCGTCACAGCTGCCCATCACTTGATCGGGAGACATCTGTATGCCAGTATGCAAGCTGCACAAACACCAGCGAGTAAGCTCAGGTTTGTCACACCTGATAAAGAGAGTAGTATGAACAAGTTGTGGCAGGAGGAAGAGTTTGAGCAGATATGCAGCAGAGACCCACTGACGGAAAAGGCAGCAGACATTGAAAAACAATCTCTGTGAAAGAGCACGAAAGGGAACGCTATGATTTCGACCCGACAATGTTTTATGAAAATCGTTTTTGGAATCGGAGGCCAGATGGCATGGTGATTATCAAGAATCATCGAACACTATACATCCTAGAGTTCAAACGGTCATCTGTCAGAAGTAATTCTTTTCTGAGGGTAAAGGAACATGAGGCCATCGAGCAACACAAAAGCATCATCGAGGCGCTCACAGCGGCTGCCCCGGAATGGACGTTTGAACAGATTAATTTTGTGGCAGGGAGACGTGGTGCAGTAGTGGAAGATAACTTGTATAACAAGCTCGAAAAGCTCAATGTACAAGCATTGGAAAACGGACAAGATTCTTTTGGCGCATGTGCAACGCATATGCGAAGCGCATGACACAGTAATGCGATCCTACTATCAGCAAATACATGGGTCGTCTGGGGCTGATGCGACGACGTCGATGAAGAACATTGGGGAACAAGAGTATGTGTAAATAACTCACAATATTTTTGTCATCAGCTGCTGAAGAAAGGTGAAGACGGGGCAAAGCTTGAGTAAGATGAGCAAATCAACGGCGTTACACACAGAAGGCACAGCACAAGTATTAGAATGGTTGAATATTTCTGATACTGCCAAGCAGTGGGTAAAACAACCATAATATAGGCCGGCTAAAGGTTAGTTAATTAATTCATTAATTCATGAATTAATTAATGAATTAATTAAAAGAATATGATTCTGAGCTGTGATTTGTGAAAAATAAATTACATACTATATCAATAGGACAGAGTACCCATTAGGACTTGGTCAAAAAATCTGGCCTGCGGCGCATTTTGTTTGATAAGTCTTGCCTGCTGCGTATTTTTTTTCATTAAAAATCTGGCCTGCGCCGCATTTTTTTCATAATTTTTTTGTTTAAACTGGGATGCATTTGATTTGAAGTTTCTTGTTCTGTCTACCAATTCATTGGTGGTGAGAATGATTCCAACTCTCAATACTGAGTGATCATAATGACATAATTTGTACCAAACAGTAATTGAGAAAGTGTCAAATAACAAACCCTTTGTCAAATCAAACTCTTAAGATATAAATCGCACAACACCATTTCAATTCCAAAACCATTTATAAGAAACAACGTACAGCAGGGGGAATGCCTGACCCAAAGCCTACAGAGTTTGACATGACCCAGCACTCAGATTACTTTGTTTGAAAGGACACGTCAGAGCGCGTGGCTCGACGCTGTGACGACACCGTTGACAAGAAGCGAGTAAATTCTTGTGTACTAAAACACCTCTTTTTGGAGGGAGTTGAGCAACCAAAAATATCGCCCCAAAACCCCGGAAATGCTGTCTCACGGAAATGCTGAGACAGCATTTCCGGGTTTTGCTGTCTCAGAATTTCCGGGACATTTCCGGGTTTTTCACTTTTTCAAAATATCGCGGCTGACGCCACAAAACTGCGCTTCGCGCGGTTTTAATTAATGAATTAATTCGGGGCCAAAGATTCTGAGAAGTTGTTTTATTCACTGCTGCCAAGAAACAATACCACGGTAAAAGCAATAGAGGAATCGCTGTGGTGATAACGACCAAAATACAAACAGGGAATTGAAAGCTGAAGTTCATTTCTATTAGAAAAGCAACGGCAGAAGAGGAAAAGGTCAAAATTCACACTTAGGTTCAAAGATCGGATTTCTGTGATTCAGCAAAAATGAAACGATTGAGACAAATTGGAGCAGAAATGTTCTAAGACTCAAAAGCGACAACTTGAGGAGGGGTTGCAGGCTACAAGATAGAGGCGCAGTGCAAGGGTGGAGTGAGAGCCGACAGCGTGTCGTCGCTCATCGTCGCGGCAGGAGAGAGGCACGACTTGCTCGGGGTGGGATTCGAGAACATGATGCGTTCTTGGGTCATGGAATGAGGGGCCCAGCAGGGACTGGGCGTGGTGGCGTCTCGATGGCTGAGGGGCGGGAAGGCCAGGGCACATGAAAGGGGAATGGGGTGAGGGGCCATCGCTTGCCATCACTGCCCTGTTTTGTTTAGAATTTGCTTATGTATTTCGGCTTTCTGTCTCCATGAGAAAGGTTGCTAGCAAACACCCGTTCTGTATACTCATATACATGTATTCTTATATATTTCACATTTATTTGATTTAATTTATTTTTTCATTAAACACTTATCTAATATTTGATTCTGTATGCTTGACATTATCATTGGCCGACACACACGGAATTGCCAAATACATGCGAACATACACACACGCACACACACAAAAAAAAAGTAGAAAGAGTAAACAAAAGGGGAAAGGAATAAAAGAAGGAGGGGGGGTCAGGGAAGGAAAAAAGAAAAGAAAAGGAAAAGGACCAAAAGAAAACGAGGAAAAAAAGAGGAAAAAGAGAGAAAGGGGGACAAAGGAAAAAAAGAAAGAGGGAGGGTGATGGGTTCAGGGGGTTAGAGGAGCGTGAGTACTGAGGAGGGTGGGACCTCATACTGATAATGCTAGATCGACATGAATGTTTTTCAGTTTTTCATCACCTGCAAAAGGACAAACAACGCAAACAACGCCACTCACTATGTCAAGCCAGGTAAGAAAAGACGAGAGGTTCCAAACGCAATTACTACATTCTTTTTCCAAGAGTGATAATCAAAGCAATTATCATCATGAGGGCTTTTTTGTTTGTGAAAGGGCTCTCTAGTAATGCTATTCCTTTCAAGAGCCTAGTAAGCAGACTCCTTGCAAGTGAGGGAGGGCTCATTTTACGTGTATATACACTCAATACGAATGAGCAATTGAAAGTATCAAAAATCATACATGATGATTTAGATGCTCTGAACTTGTGAGCCTCTGGATTCTGATGCTGTATAAAGAAAGAAAGAAAAAAAGCAGGAAAGAAAGAAGGAAAGAAAGAAGGAAAGAAAGACAGAAAGCAAAACGAGTAGACAATGCGCAAAACGAGTAGCAATGCGCTCACAGCAAAGTAGACTTGTGAATGACGTTTACTTAAAAATGGTGGAAGGGCACTATGATGACTCCCTGACTCTCACTTTTGCCTCGGCTTATGGTTCATCGAGAAGCCGTGGAGTAGATTCCTGCTGCTTTGAAGTCGACCCAGCAAGTTTCAATCCTCGTCCTCTTTCATCTCTAGCAGCCCGAAGCTGTTCTCGTCTTGGACTTGTGATGGTATTTTTCCTCGCCAACCAGCTTCTTTTCCAGGTCGTAGTCTTCCGCCTGAACACCCTGGCACACATAAACACGCACAAACATACACACCATCACAAGCTCCACTTTCAGTACACAGAAGACGAACATACATTTGTACACGAACAATTATATATTTCTATAATGGAGAAGCAAAGTGGAGACCAACCAAGAAATGGAGATGGTTGAGGCAGTAGCGATTGCCTGCACTCTGCACCGAAGGAAGCCTCGAAGGAGTGAAGTGCATCATGAAATCGGAGACCTGTAACTCAGCTTGATGGTGCACATTTTGTTTAAACTTGCCGCGGCTGAATCGATCCCCATCTGTAACTTTGAGCATGTCGGCGAGGTCTAGGAGTGTGTTGGTTGTGACCTGCAAATCCAAGCAAAATTTGTAGAAATCAGCTTCATCACTTAGTGATACTACTGGCTACACAAGGATCAAGCGTCAACAAACAACTGGTTGCGTCAATCAACAAAGTATTACACTTGTGACCTGTAAATCTTGGACGCGGGTAGATGGAGCTCGGTGGAGGCGAGTTGAGAGAGCCAAGAGTAAAGCAGAGGGAGCGCGTCTCTCCGAAAGAGTGTATGCTGCAGCAAATAGTGCTGCGCCCATCACTGGGGCTGAAACCTGCGAGCAGGTACAAGTGGTGGTCGGGAATAAACAGGAAGAAGATTAGCTTGAAAAAAAGAATGGGGGGGGAGGCGATATCTCTCTCTGTCCTTCTCAGGTTCGCGTGCTCTCTCGCTTTCTCGTGTTCTAACACTCTCTCGCACTGTGCGCACACTTTCCACGCACAAATGCTCATTTCACTTATAATCATCACATCAGATTTCTACCTGATGTCTGAGAATGACAGATGCTTTCTCTGAATCTTGAAGGGCAAAACAGACATGCACAAGGTCAACGATGCAATCCACCATGATTGAGTAGCGCTCACAGCTCACAGTCATATTGGGCTGGCTCGCCACAATCTCCATGGCCTCATCATAAAACTGCACGGCCTGTGTTCTGTGCGTGTGTGTGAGTCGATGTGTGTCTGCGTCATATTGTGTGCGTGTCCCGCCGGTGTGTGAGTGGGTAGGGAGGGAGGGAGGGGAGAGAGAGGGGGCGGG
>Ga0209390_10010208_pt1 | contig 11051 bp, 6 predicted proteins | sample BON01_FD_187212 | JGI IMG/M metagenome (GOLD analysis project Ga0209390, IMG submission 187212) | Freshwater microbial communities from Lake Bonney liftoff mats and glacier meltwater in Antarctica - BON-01 (SPAdes) (version 2) | ecosystem: Environmental > Aquatic > Freshwater > Ice > Glacier... | reverse complement strand
TTTAGCAGGCGCGGTGCAGGGGGCAATGTCTGTTTCGCTCAAGGACCAGCTGGTGCAGATATGCCCGTTCACGGTGCGCCTGTTCACGCGGCTCGCCGAGGGCGTGCTGGAGCCGGTGTGCAACGATGGCACGAGCATCGCGATGATGACGCCCTTCAACCGGGAGAAGCTGGAGACGCTGACGTACCTCGACTCGTGCGGGGTGGGCTCGATCGCGGCGCTGAACTGCCGCATGGACATGCAGCTCTACACGGGCCCGAATATACGGTTCTGCGTGTGCATGGACGGCGCGGTGAAGCTGCTCCCCTGGGTGCTGCCGACGGACAATCTGAACACGCAGACTGTGATCTACGCGAACGCGACGAGCTCGCTGGCCGAGCTGATGATCGAGAACGGGCAGCCGCGCGCGCGCGCGCTGTCGCTGGACGCGACCTCGTCGGACGAGGCCAAGTGCTCGTTCGTGCTGCAGATCACGCCGCGCGGCTCGCAGGCGCACTACTCGGCGGCGAACGTGGGCCACATCGAGAAGGTGTCGGCGAAGCACATTTCGGGCGCGGTGATTGCGCGCGCGCTGACGAGGTGCATGGAGACGCGGCGGGACGCGGTGTGCGCGGCGATGATGGAGGCGTCGGGGGTGGAGGACATCAACAGCCGCTCGTTCTACATGACGCTGCCGGTGGGCTCGCTGTACGCGCTGTCGACGAACGAGGCGAAGGAGTGCACGGTGGACGTGGCGCAGTGGCACGCGCTGGTCACCAAGACCAGCGCGATGCAGGCGGAGGCGCACGTGTTCAAGCTGTGCGAGGCGATGGTGATCATGGTGACGCACAGCGTGGCGGGGCTGGGCGTGGACATCGCGCAGCCCGCGGCGGTGCACGACTTCCTCGCGTCGTGCAACGCGAGCGCGCTGGGGCGCGAGTGGGTGGGCGAGGCCGCGCAGCACGGGATGCGCACGGCGAGCGAGTGCAGCTTTGTGTACACCGGGGACTCGCAGATCCGCGGCTTCTCGGTGCGCAACCGCGCGGACGGGGTGTTCCTCGAGGCGCAGATGGACTCGTCAGGCGAAAAGCAGAACCTGCTGGGCATGGACCCGCTGATGTGCAACCTGCACCTGGAGACGAAGTGCGCGGCGCTGCGCGCGCGGACGCAGGCGCAGCTGGAGCTGGACCTCGGGCTCGCGCCGGAGGCCGAGCACCCGGCGCTGCGCGCGAAGCACGCGGCGGTGCTCGGGCGCATTCAGTTGAAGGAGAGCATGGAGACCTTCCGGGCCGACTGCGAGGACGCGGCGGCGTGTCTGGCGGCGATGGCGAGCACGGCGGCGCGCATGGAGCCCGCGCACCTCGAGGCGTGCGTGCACGAGGTGATGGACTCGGCGGCGTTTGCGGGCGAGGCGTGCGCGCTGAAGGCGTCGGTGCTCGCGGCGCTGCCGCACGTGCGCGAGGAGATGAGCAAGATGCTGATCGCGCTTGTGTTCGCGCACGCGGCGAGCATCGACGAGATGCGCTCGACGGTGAAGGAGGTGGAGGTGCTGGGGGTGCGCCCGCGCTTCGACTGGCTGGTCACGAGCATCAACGCGCATGCGCTGACGGGGCACGCGTGCCTCTTCAAGGCGCAGGCGGTCGCGGAGAAGACGGTGCTGCTGCGCCGGGACGCCAACGCGCTGCACGGCACGGGCGCGGGGGGCGCGATGGTGACGGTGCACGAGGTGCTGGGCGTGCAGCCGGACGAGGGCACGAATCCGGTGGACATCCACAAGCAGGACTCGCAGTGCGTGCTGAAGTCGGCGAGCTCGATGCAGATGCTGCAGGAGCAGCTGCTGCACATCAACGGTGAGATGCCGTGGACCTCGGCGAACAGCATCGTGTCGGAGCTGGTGGCGCAGGGCGCGCGGAACGTGATCGGGTGCCGCTCGCAGGCGGTGACGAGCATGACGAGCCAGTCCACGTTCTACAACTCGATGATCTCGCTCGGCGGCGGGTACATTTACAGCACGGACGCGCACCCGCCGCTGCCGGGGCTGCCGGTGTCGACGCGGCCGACCGCGAACATCGCGAAGATCGGGCACGCCTCGACGCGCACGTTCTCGGTGGAGGGCGCGCTGCTGGACGACGTGACGATCGGCGACGTGGTGTACACGGAGGCGCAGCTGCTCGACATGGTGGTGGGCGCGTCGTCGTGCCTCGCGCCCTCGCTCGAGCACATCATCCGCTCGCGCAGCCGCGCGCAGTACCGGGTGCTGGCGGGGCAGCCGCCGGCGCAGGGCCACGCGATGGCGCGCGTCGTCATGCACGGGCGCGTGGAGCCGCTGCTGCCCACCATGACGGCGGCGGACCACAGCGCGGAGACGCGCGCGCGCGAGGCGGCCGCGCTGAAGGTGCATGCGCGTGCGCTCGCGGTGTCGATCACCTCGAGCACGTGGAACATGTACGTGCCGCAGGGGTAGCGGTGCGGTGGGTGGGCACCACGCGAGACAGCAGTCGATAACGCGCTTTATTCTTGCAAAGTGTGCTACTGCTCAGGTTCGCGCAGAAGGTGTTGTTGGTACATGACGGACTGGGCACGCAGCATCTGGCTCATCAAAGCCCAGTGTGTGATCCTGCTCTGCGTCTCGCTCATCAGGGGGGTCGTGTGCGTGTGATGAACACGCAACCTGGCGAGTTGCCTTCCCAGGGCCACCGCCAGGCTGTCCGCACGCACATGGGGTGTGGGCGAAAAAAGGTGCTCGGGGGTCGTCAGACCATGCACATCTGAGAGGTCGGATGGGTTGTGCGAGATTTGGGCAATGAGTTCATGCAGTAGCGCCTGCTGTGCCTCGAAGTCCAAGAGGGGAATACGATGCTCTGCAAGAACATTGTCCTCTGTGGCATCGCGGTCGCTCTCAGAGTCACTGGGGTCCACGCCATCGGGATCGTAGGAAGGGTCCACCATAATCACGCACTCCGCAGATTACGGAAACAAGTGTCTTTAATACAATCAACGTTATTATGAGCCCTAAATCTCGTCGCTGCCGAGCGCGTTTGCGGCGCGCAAGAGGGTCTGGCCTCTCTTGGCGCTCGCGCCGCAGTCGTCCTGCACCAGGATCTCGCCGAGTTCGTCCTCGTACGCGTGCGTGCGCACCGCGCCCTGGTCGCGCTCCCACTGGCGGTAGAGGTCCACGTCGAACACTTTGTCGTGGAGGAAGTACGTGGTGGTGACGAAGTTGATGATGAGGTCGGCCACCAGGCGGATGACGAGGAAGTCGATCTGCGTGAGCGCGACGAAGAGGCTGATGGTGCCCATGATGACCGCGTACGTCGTCCACACCTGGATGATGATGAGGCACGTCGTTTTGGTGTACGGGATGTAGCGTGTCTTGTGGTCCTGCACGGTGTTGACGATGAAGGGCGCGACGGAGTCGCTGGCAAAGGCTGCGATGCACGTGGACACAAAGGTGTAGACCGCCACGCACCACCACTTGGGCCAGGTGTCGAGCGGCACGTTGAAGAGGCGGGTTTGTTTGTTCGGGCCGACCACCAGGAAGGCCGAGCCGTCGAGGAACATGATGTGCAGGAACACGGCGCAGCACAGCACCGTCCACAGGCCGAGGAACGCCACGACGACGCGCCTGTCGTTGAAGAGGTACTGGCACATATAGAGACGACACGCGCAGTCTTAAATGTGCTCTTGCAATTTAATGCAAATAAACAGCAGACGCCCGCCGCGCGCCTACTCGTAGTCGGCTTGCCCGCGCCGCGAGTTGTGCGACGCGTCGGGCAGCATCTGCGACTCGGGCACCTCGTCGTCGAGGGCCTCGACGAGGGCCTCCTCCTCGCTCGCCTGGTCGGAAGAGGAGGAGGAGGAGGGCGCTGCTGGCTTTTTGTTCACGGCAATCTTCGCCGCGGCCTGCGCCACGGCCCTGGTCGGGGCCTTCCCTGCGGCCGATGCATCATCGTGCGCGCCGTGACTGCTGCCCCCGCCGCGACAGCGCACGAAGCCGGCCTGGCCCCGGCGGGGCCCGGACGAGGCGTCGTCGCGCGCCTTGCTCTCGCGCGTGGACGATTCGCCCTGCTCCAAGGCGTCGGACCGAGAGCTGCCGTGCTTGATGCGACGGCCGCGGAAGGTGCGGACCAGCTGCTTCGAGGCGCCGGCAGCGGGGGCGCCGGCAGCCGAGGCGTCTGCTCCCGACTCCTCCGAATCCGACGCGGCGTCTACCAAGTCGCTGGTGTCTTTCTGACCCGGGGGCGGGCCAGCACTGCGGAGCGCGTAGTACGCAAAGACCTCTTGCTTCGCGTTGATACCGCAGATCGACATGAGAACCACGTATCTGACGACGCCCTCGTCGCCGTGCACAATGAACACGCGGAACTTGGCGTTGCTGGGGCACACGCGCTCCTTGCGACGTTTTTTCTCGCGCACGTGAACGAGACAGCACGAGTTGACCCAACCTGCCATGTACCAGCTCTCGTCCGCGGTGTACCGTATGCCCGAGATCCGCGGGCCTTTCGGTCGCAGATTCTTCTTGGCATGGTACTCGCTCGTGAGCAGCCCGAGCACGGTGCCCGTTTTGACCGCACACGTGGTGAAGCCGCCGTGTCCACTCACGGTCGAGGTGTCCACCGCGAGCTGTGGGACCGTGCCGAGCAAGAAATCCAACACCTTTTCGTGCGCGTCCGCTGCCGACAGGCCCATTCCCATCTTCGAGAGCTTGCTTTTCAACACTTCGCACGCATCAGCAAGCAACTGCTGATCGTCCTGCTCCAATGCCTTTGGCGCCTTCTCTTCGGAGTAGTCCACACGGCCCACCCGCCGCTCGGGGCGCGTGCGCTTATCTGCGGACAGAGGTGGCGTGGCGCTGTGCCGCTTGCTCTTGGCGTCGCTTTCGTCACTGTGCTCAGAGGAGGACGATCTCGCCGTCTTCTTGGACGCCTTCCCTTTCGCACTCGGCTTCGCCTTCGATGCGGACGCACCTGGCTCCCCACCCGATTTCCTCTGCTCGTCTGGATGTTTGACAGGCATGAAGACATCGTCTGGCAGGTCGCTCCTTTTGACCCACACGAGGTTGTTGGGATCGGAGGCCTCTGCGGTATACGTGACGTGCACCCCATCCTTCACGACATTCAAGAATTTCCATTTGCCGCCCTCTTTCCAGCGCTGGTTGCGCTGTTCTACGGTCTCTGCAGAGGCGCCTTCGCGCCCCCCTCCCGACGCAGCCTGCTTCCCGCTCATGGACGCTCCTGTCGGATGCAATCCAACACGAGCGGGCGCCCGTTAAATATTAAAAAATGCCTTTTCTCAACCGTCGGTGGCGGTTGACATTGTCGTCGGTGGCGGTTGCGATGGTACTGAGAATGCCAACCGTCGGCGGCGGTTGGAGGGTGCGTGGGAGCCCGTGGACCGTTGGCGTGCCCGAGAGTATATAAAGCCGGGGGCGCCGGGCGCAATGCCTGGCAAGACGCGCTTCCGCCTGACCATGCACATCGAGGGGCGGGAGGCCTTGGACGCAGCGAGCCCGGGGGCGCTGCCGGCGGACTTCGAGAGCATTCTGACCACGGAGCTGCGGGGCGAGGTCTCGCGCGAGGAGCTGATGGAGCACGTGGGCGAGTGCTTGTGCTCGGAGGGCGTGCTGCACGAGGACAGCATGGAGGTGGCGTGTCTCCTGGGCGCGGCGATGCAAGACGGCACCGTCGTGGCCGAGTCGGAGGGGACGCTGCTGCCGCTGGTGGGGCGCGACACGAGCGCGAACCTGCAGCTCGCGGTCTCGCACTCGGTCGCGCACGAGGGCGTGCGCGTGGCGTTCGGCGCGCTGTGCGTGGCCGTGCCCGCGGGGCTGATTCGCACGGCAGTGACCGCGCTGCGCGTGGACAGCGAGGTCGGGGCGCGCCGGTATGTTGTGACGGCGCAACTGACCCCGGCGGCGTGCGGCGCGTACTCGGAGTGCCACCGGCAAACCGGGGGCACGTGCGCGGCGGTCGCGAAAGCGCCGGGCGCGCAGCCGACGGCGAGGATGCAGCCCGGGACGCTGTCGCACCGCAACCACCGCCTGAACTGCCAGGAGGCGCACGGGCGCAACGTGCTGCATGCGGCGCGCATCGCCGTCGGGCGACAGGAGTTTGCCGCGCGCGAGGTGCTGAGCCGCAAGGTGGCGCTGATGAGCACGCCGGGCAGGGCGGCCGCGGAGACAGTGCACACGGTGTTTTTCCGGTGACGTTTATTCAATCATTACGTTTATTCAATCATTAAAATACAGTGCTCGCACCCCGGGCTCACGCCTCGCTCGCCTCGACGGCGTACTGCGAGAATAGCAGGAAGCAGAGGTACACGCACACGAAGAGCTTGCGCATGCGGTCCGCGGCGTCCTCGCTGTACTGCGTGTCCTTCTCGGTCACGAAGGGGAGGGCCTCGTAGAAGAGGTCGAGGCCGGTGAGCGCCACGATGTACGCGAGCACAAAGTACACGTACTGGTTCTGGGTGATGAACTGCAGCGGGTTCGCGCTGTTGCTGCTGGTCGCCGAGATCGTGAAGGACAGGAGGCCGCAAAGGAGCACGGCGAAGAAGCCGTAGAGGCGGGTCCATCCGAAGTGCTGCAGCACCCCGCGCGTGTGGTCGAGCTTGGGGCCGTCGCTGTCGTTTTCAACGTAGGCCGCGCCCGAGTTCAGCGCCAGGAGCAGTTCAGGGTTGAAGCGGTTGCACACGATGTCGTAGACGACCTTGACAAGGTTGCTGATGTGCTGCAGGAGCCCGCCTGTGACGAGCAGCAGGAGGGTGGAGACGAGCACGAGCTCGTCGTGCTCGTCGTTCTGCATCTTGAGGGCGACGCCGACGAGCGCGAGGCCGATGAGCATCGGAAAGTCGACGAAGATGCGCTCCCAGATGCCGTTGAAGGTGCCGGTGCCCCGCCAGTACCAGTTCGCCCACAGCGAGAAGATGAGGAGCACCGCGAGGGTGGTGGCGATGGCGACGAAGACGATGACCATGAGATACGAGAGGTTGCTCTTGTCCCCGCGGAGGTGCGTGTCGTTGGCCTCCATGAATATGCGCATGAGGTAGAAGAAGAAGGGCACAAAGTCGAGCAGCCAGACCAGGCTCCACTTGAGCACGAACTTGTTCCCGTGCGTGAGCCGGTGCGTCGAGAAGAGGTCGAGGCCGATCAGCATGAGCAAGACGCCGAGGAGCAGCAGCAGGCGCGAGTTCCACACGGAGGCCACGTGCAGCGTGTACACCGGGGCCGCGGACTGCATGCACCAGTCGCGGATGGTGCTCAGCTTCGCGAACTGCGAGTCGTCGACGAGCCGCACGTGCACGTTGCCAGTCAAGCGCGGGAGCACGGCGTAGTCGCCGCGCATACTCTGCAGCGGGAAGCCCTGGAAGAGGGCGGTGGAACTGGCGGCGGCGACGAGGGTGTCGACCATCGCGTCCAGCGCATTGCCGAGGAAGAGCGTGCTCCCGAAGGCGAGGCCCACGTGCTCGTCGATGCAGGTGCACACCGAGACGGCGGTGGTGTTGGTGTGCTGGATCTGGAGCACCGAGAGGGCGGCCCACGTCGTGGCCCCGACCTCGCTGAGCACGGGCAGCTTGCTCCCGTAGCACCCGAGCGTGTACTTGAGCGCGCCGAAGGCCTCCAATTTGGAGGTGGTGTGGTAGGTGGAGGACTCGAAGGCCGCCTTGGACTTGAAGACGCCGGCGGAGTCGATGCTGAGCACGGGGCGCACGGTGAAGGTGGTGCTCGTCTGCGGGAGCGTGTGTGTGCTCTGGTTGTACATGAGGACCGCGGGGATGAGCACCACGAGGCCGGCGCCCACGGCGATCCAGTCGACGTCCCGCGCCAGGTCGTAGCCTTTGGCCATCATCTGGCTCGTGGCATCCATCCGGCTGACAGGCATGGAGTTGTCGTCGTCTGACATTGCGCGGCGTTGCGCGGGTCTTTTATACTGCACAGGCATGCAATATGGGCCGGGCTTTTGGTGCGACAGCGACTTTCGCGCAAGCCTCGAACCCGACAAGGTTCTTCACGTGCACGTAGCCAAAGTTGCCGCTGAGCGGGTCCGGCGCCGCGTGCAGCAGCGTCCAGTACTGCAGCGTCCACAGCACGTTGCATGCGTGCGCGACGACGCGGTCAGCGGCCCACAGCGCGCTCTTGGTGCGCGGCGCGAGCGTCAGACAGCGCTGCGCGCTCGCGAGCTGCAGCTCGTACACGGCCTTCGCCGAGCGCGTGTCGCAGATGCTGCGGATGGTCTCGGGCCCGACGCCTTTGCACTTGTTTTGCAGGAGCTGCTGGTACACGACGATGAGCGCCGTGACAATGTCGGCGCACTGCTGCAGCGGGTTGTCGCGCAGCTTCACGCGGGCCGCCCAGATCTTCGAGGGCCCGAGCGCGGGGAGGTTCATGCAGAAGTCGCAGCCCGTGAGGGCGACGAGCGCGCCAAAGGACTCGGCCGGCCTCGCGGAGCGCGGAAAGGACTCCTTGACGAAGTCGAGCAGCGCGCCGATGTTGACGAACTCGTACTCGCGCTTCGCGGCGCCCGACGCCGCGCGCTTCGTGGCCGTCTTGACCTTGATGCGGCGCACGAAGATGTTGGCCGTCGTCTGGCTCTCGCGGCGCTGGCGCTCGAGCTGGATGAGCGCGATGGGGATAAAGTCGCCGTCCGTCGACTCGAGGAGCAGCGCGCCGCGGTGCGGGAGGTAGTCCGGGCCCTTGATATCGCACTCGCCGCGGCGCAGCGACGCGGCGTCGCAGTGTGCCGCGAAGAGCGCAGGTAGCTTGTACGGGCCGCACACGACCTCGGGCACGCCGTGGAAGTCGAGCACGACGCTGCGCCGCTGCTCGGGGCGGAAGTGCTGCTTGAGGCGCAGGAGCACGAACTTGATGACCTTGACCTTGAAGGTGCGGTTGCGCATCGCGGCCATCCACTCCGCCGGGGGGCGCGGCGGCAGCTCGTCGGCCTCGGCGAAGTCGACGTCGGGCACGGAGCGGTTGCGCTTGCTCTGCGTCATGTTCTTCGAGCGCGGCACGTACGCGTAGTCGTCGAAGCCCATCACGACGACGTCCGCGCCGAGCGCGAACGCGCTCTCGATCGTGTTGACGAACTGGCACTGCACGAACGCGTCCCACGTCGTGACGTAGTCGCCCTTCATCAGCTTGATCTGGCCGTCGACGAAGACGATGTCGACGCGGCCCGGGAGCGCGTCGGCGAACGCGCGCGGGGCGCCCGTCTTGAGGATCTTGACCCAGCCGGCGTCGATGGTCATCGTTGCGAGTGGCGGGCGCGCGCTTACCTGGAGGGGTAATTGCAGTTTTTTTTTGTTTGCTCGGGTTTGCGCTGTTCGTGACTATTAAAGACGGGCTGCCTTGTGACCTGAAGTCGTTTTGGGCGATGTCCGGGCCGCTGCCGCGTAACGAGTTGTGCAGGCACAAGTGCCACTTCAGTACCAAGCATACTTGCCGGAACACGAGAAATGGCAGGTGTGCCTGCAGAGACTGCAAAGGCAACTGTGGAGACCAAGAAGATGGATGCGAAACATGTATGGACCAGGGTGAGTGCTATGCCTGCCATTGCTGCGGTGATTTGCACACCGGATGCGTGGAATTTCAGGACATCGAGTCAAAGTGGCAGTACAACAAAAAGCCGGAGGATTGTTATCACTGTTTGGCAATCAAGCACGAGCCGTCGGCTCCTCGCTGACAACCCCGCCCTGGTGCCGGCACCATGCGCTGCCCACGCCGCTCCTGTGCTGCTGGATGCGCGAGTCGATGTCGGCCGACCGGCCCACGTAGATGCCTCCTTGCTCGAGCGCCAGGACGTACACGCCATGCCGCATATTCGAGGTGATTTGAGGTGAAATAATAAAACTCAAATTGGGAGTTGACTAATTGATTAGTACCGAAATTCGATTGGCCGCATACGATTTCAAAAGAGACCTGCAAAAGAGACGTACTTCCAAATAATAAAATGCAAATCAAATCGGATCGAATTATTTGTACCAGCTACCAAAAAATATTTGTAGAAGATAGGGAGGTATGATTACGTCGGAATTATTTTTATTTATTTTTTCTACCTTTTAAATTTTAATTTAAAAATTCCCACGTTTTGGTGGCTAGGGCATTTCCTGAAATTTTTCTGAGATTTGCTCGTGTTTGTGTGGAGGCCAAATTGCATTTATTAACTTCCTCAAAACAAGTGTTGGTGAAACTCAAAGCATGTGTGCACCTGACCCTGTGCACAAGATGGACTGTGAGTATGCCCACGCTCGCCTCTTCTTGCACTCCCGTCGCCAGCTTGGGTCTTCGCGAGCTTTCGCTGTCTACCTCGAGCAGACAGAGCAGTTTCTCGCAGGTTTCCGTCTCCATGGTCTCGAGACCGTTGCGAGCACGCAAGAGTGTGAGCAGGGGGCGAGTGCCTCGAGCCTGACAGCGGCGATGCTGGCCACCGTGGACCTCGACGCCAGCGAGGACTGGAGCCCCGAGGAGGCGATGCGAGCGAGCCAGGCGAGGGTGGTGGCCTGGCTGGCTAACACATCCGATAATCGTGTGCGATCAGAGCGTGTCCATGAGCTTGCGGGCCTTTTTGCGGTCGTGGGGGGCGAGGAGCTCGGCGTCGGCGAGGCGCTTGATGTCGTCGGTGCTGTTGATGCTCGCGCGCGGCTGGCCGCTGATGGTGACGCGCACGTTTTCGAGGGGCACGTTGAAGCTGATTGAATAAACACTTTGCAACACCTGTTCGAGGAAGCGAGAGATGTTCTGTGTGTTCTGGTGCTGCTCCGAGCTGATGAACTCGGCGGTGCTCTTGTTGGCGGTCTGCACCGTCGACTGGTTCTGCACCCCGAAGAAGGTGTAGACCGAGTCGCGGTAGTGCTGCTTGAGCGTCTCGTACTCGTTGCCGTAGGCGATGTTGGAGAGCTCGACGACGCCCATGTTGGGCGGGAGCACGTGCGTGGCGATGCCCTGCGTGTGCCCGCCGCCGAACTGGTCGTTGATCCACTCGAGCTTGGCCTCGTTGGTGTTGCGCAGGTCCTTGTTGTAGCGGTTCTTGAGGCGCAGCACGTTGTCGCGCATCATCGAGTGCTCGCCCGAGAGC
>Ga0209390_10010207_pt1 | contig 11051 bp, 9 predicted proteins | sample BON01_FD_187212 | JGI IMG/M metagenome (GOLD analysis project Ga0209390, IMG submission 187212) | Freshwater microbial communities from Lake Bonney liftoff mats and glacier meltwater in Antarctica - BON-01 (SPAdes) (version 2) | ecosystem: Environmental > Aquatic > Freshwater > Ice > Glacier... | reverse complement strand
CGGCGGGACGGGCGGCTGACTGATCGAATTGAAAGGCGTTTTCAAGGGCTTGGAAAAAGAGCTCAAGATCGTCCTCGTTGAAACCAGTTTGGTCGGCAAGGAAGGGGTTCACGAAGCCGTGGGTGCGGTAGAGGCCGTAGGGGACGGTGAATTTGCGGCCCATGGTGCGGTTGTCCCCCTGTTGGGCTTCGGCTTCTTTTTCGGTGGCGACGGCCATACGGGTGATGGCATGCTCGCTGACGACGATGGGGTCGATGGAGCGGGAGAAGCCGAGTTGGACGGGGCCACGAACTTGGCCGCAATTGACGGCGATACTCATGACCGCGCCGAAGGTGCGCACGTCATAGAAATTTTGACACATCCATTGACGGGCGGCCTCGACTTCCTCGCCGCTCCCCTTGCGTTTGCCGGCTTTGGTTTCGGTTTGTTCTGCGCCCTCTTTTTTAATGGCTTCGTAAGCGCGTTCGTGGGCGCGGATGAGGACGGCTTTCTCTTTGATGTAGATGTCGAAGCAGGGGGTGTCCTTTTTTACCACCTCCACGAAGTTACGGATTTTGCGTTTGAGGCAGACATCCGAGACCCAACCGTGTTGGGTCTCGTAGTCCATGCGAGGTGCGTTGGCATTGTCAGGGTCGCCGTTGGGGTTGCCGTTTTTAACGTCAAAGAGGAATACGAATTCGTAGCGATTTTGGATAGGGGATTTCATAGTAGTGCTAATTGGTTAGTTGGTGATGGGTTGGAGCTTTTTTAATGGAGCGATGAGCAGGTTGTCAGAATAGGGATCGAGGTTGAGGCTCTGCAGCCACGCGACTCGGTCTTCATTTTTACGCCTGTTCCAATGGTTTTGGTGATGGAAACCGAGGGTGAAAAAGGCCTGCTCCTTGGTCGAAAAAGATGTCGTGTTTTCGCCGATACGAAGGGTGCGAGTAATGATTTCGACTTCGTTGTTGAGGCGAATGGCGAGTCCGGCAACCTGCGCGCCTTTGTTTTTGAGAGCGGTTTTGTAGTGGCGATTGTAGCCAGAGCCCAATGCAGAATAGGTGGCTAGCGGTCGGGCGAAGAACTTGCTATAGAACTTGGTCGTCAGATCTGAATTGACCGTTCGGGGAAGGTTCGCGAGCCGTTGCATCTCGCCGTAGCAAGAGAAGATGCGGCCGAATAGATAGGCGGTGCGTGTTTCTTCTGGGTTCATGGATTTGTAGATGTTTTTATAGTCATGGTTGCGGATGAGGTATGCTTTTAAGAGAGCCGCTCGGATGTCGGCGCGGAAGGAGGCTTTCCATGAGTCGTCGTGGATCTCCGAGCGGGAGCGTTCGAGGGCTTTATGGATCAAGCTTTCGGGGAACTTGTGTCGCTCTCCTTTGTGAATGGCTTGATAAAATTGAACAGCGAGCGGTGGCGAGATGTTGTCGGTTTTACCGTCTAGCACGGTTGTTTCGAGGAGACTGCGTGTGCCGTATAGAGGTGGGAGTTCTTTGCCTTTGGCGGGATAAGTCAGAGGCTCAATTTGGAGGCTATCGTAGTGAAATTTAAGATTATCGTAGAGCTTGTTGGCCGTGGTTTCGAAGTGATCGCGGACAATAATTCTTCCTTTTAGTCCTGTCAGAGTGAACGCATGGAAAGGGGATGCGTCGTCGGGGTGGGGTTTGATGCCTTTCCAAGAGGAGGCGAGGAGGTTGCTGAAACTTCCTTCGTGCTCGTCGAGTTTACTGATCCAGAAACCTTTGGGCCAGTAGGCGATAGCGGTATCTTTCGCAATATGCTCGTGACGTTTAGGTAGCTTCCTCCCTTCCTGAGTTTCAAAAGCGGGGTCCATGAGGCGATTGAGCGCAGTGGCAATCGATTGCGAAGCGTAAGGGCTAATGGGAGCATTTTCACCGCCATCCCAACCGTATGAATCGAAAGATTTTTTATTGAATGAAACGAGGCCCGTGCCGGCCCGACCGGGGCCGGGTATGCCCTTCACCATGGGGAATAGGGCGTTATGAGTAAATGGTTTGCCTGTGACAAGGCACAGTTTCACTTCTGCGTCTGCGCTTGGTTTCGGGTTGGCTAGCTTTTCCCAGTAAGCGACGATATCGGGTAGGTCATGGACAAATTGCTCGATTTTGGGCAGCACTTTGAAAGCAAACTGATCATTGGAGGCGACGGTCTCGGGCAGGAGAATGGGAAGGCCTTTTTCGCGAACAATGCGTAGAAACTTCAGCACAGCTTCGAGGGTCTTTGATTGAGTGGCGGTCTGGCAATCAGCGATGTTTTGAATGAAAAGATCATGTTTGATCTGAGCCTTTTCGTCGGTTTGCGGAGTATGGGCGGGACTGCCCGGGGGGAGGCCGAAAACATAATCGGCTTTATCGACGAGAAAGTAGGCGTAGGCGCCGCTCGTCCTCCCAGCCCCGGTCTCAATGACAAATTGCCGAGGTATGAGCATGCGCTGAGTAATCTCCCGGCGTTTTTTTTCTTTTCCAGCAGGTGTTAATTGAGGAGGGGCGAGCTGCTTGTTGGAGATGAAATCAGTTCCTGCTAGGGTGCCGTCCTGGTTGAGCACGACCGTCCATGCTACTGGTTTCATTTCCAAGGAAGGATTCGAGATCAGCTTCTCTTCCTGGGCGAGTTGGTAGAGTGTGTTTAGCATGATTCGACAGTGTGCTTCAGGAGAGATTGCTGAGCGGCTTCAATGCTGGGAGGGACGATGAGAGTGCCGTTTTCCACGATGGCTTGAAAGAAGACGGGTGTGTTACGTTCCGTCTTCGAAGACGCGGCGTAGTTGATATCCCAGAGCATGATGCCAAGGTCTTTATCAAGAGCTGTAGGGCTGGGAAGCTGGTCGAGAGGCTCCAAGTTAGCGATACACTCGCGACAGCCGAAGTAAGGTTGTTGAAAGCACTGCCCCTTGGAAAGTCGGCGGGTGAACATCTCATGGAATTTCATCGCTGAGTCTCCTTGGCCTGCACGGTTGGTCATGGTGAAGTGCGCCTCGATGGCGTAGTCCACGTTCTTAAGTGCGACGGTGTTGCGGATGACTCGATCACGATCCGCTATGAGCGAGTGGGCTTCGCCGCCGTTTATGATTGTATTTTGACTGGGTGCGGAGGCTTTGCTGCCGACTTCATTGCGTCGAAAGGAAGTCCATTCGATGGGTTTTAGGATATGGATTTTTTCGATGTGCCACGCGATGGCGGGTTTCCATAAAACGGCTTCAATGAGACCGCGCGCCGCACTTGGGGTAATGCATGGGTAGCTGAAGCGTTCGGATTTAAATTCTGGTCGCGTAAAAATTGCTAAAGGACCGTGGGCGCGGATGAGGTAGGTTGGACTTTTCATTTGAAAGTAAATTGGCCCTGCGTTCGAATGGTGGGCGAACGCAGGGAGGGGATGTTTTAGCTCTTTAAGGTGCAGCTCCAGTGAGGGTGATCGTCTGATTTACCTCGGTTATTCTGCCAGTGGAGGGGCTGCAGGTTGAAAAGATCGTCTGACCCGCCTTTGGAGACGGGTTTAATATGATCTATTTCCCACCCGAAGTCACTGGTCTTGCCGTAGGCGTGTCGGTGGATGTTGGCGCTGCAGCTATCTCTAGCGTAGCCGGGATGTCCGTTGAGCGGAGTCGCTTTGCGCCATACAGTTTCGATGGTGGCATCCGAAAAGGAGCCATCGAGTTTATTGGTATTCGGTGTTTTTATCATCTGTCTTGTGGGTTGAGTTGAGAACCCAATTGACAGAACCCGAAAATCCGGCAGACAGTCCAATCTCTTACCAAGGGACGCGTTTGAATCTTCAAGCTCGTCAATTGAGCTCAGCTCTCGAGTAATTCGAGGGCTGAGCATTTTTTTGCCCTGATGAGTGAAGTGTGTCAATAAATTATTGCTACTAAGAAGATGGTTAAGCTTTACTTGTTTTAGTATTGAGACATTCACGTCCTCACGGGCGTGCGGATTGAAACTTAGTGGCAATGATTTGCTTCCTGAGTTTAGTCGCCCCCCGCAAGGGGGGGGGCGCGGATTCAGTGCCATCAATTCAATCATGGCAGCCCAAGTATGACATTTCGTTATGATGGAGTATTAGTCCGAGATTTTCGTCGTAGATTTGATCAAGCATGGTGGGGTCGATTGAATGAGAGAAACCGCCTTCGAGTAGTGGTTCGGTGTAGGGGTGGACGATTTTGAAATCACTTTGAGAGAGGCTGACAGAATAGGGCTGGAGGGATCTGAGATGTTTTCGACTCAGAGGGTTTCCTGATTTGAGGATGTTTCGAACGGTGGTGAGTCGTGAGCGTCCTTCTTCCTCCCAAGGAATGATGACGGTGTAGGCCTTGTAGTCGTCGATGAGTCTATAGCGATGGGCGACATCCTCCAAGTTACGTTCCTGATAAGCGGGAAGGACATCAGCAGTGTCGCGTCCGGCTCCGCTTTGGTAGAGAAATTGGAAGTATTGGTTATAGAGCCCGAGATCGGCGAGGTGATCCGGGAGTTCAGTGCCGAGGACGATCAATGATGCGGTTTGGCTGTTGGCGAGGTAGCCGCGGAGGTTTTTATCAGATTTGAAGACGATAAATGTTCCGCCTTCGGCGAATTCGCCGCTGCGATTGCATCTGCCTGCGGATTGTGCTAAGGAATCCAGTCCTGCCAGTGAACGCATCACGCATTGATAGCTGTGATTGACGCCACACTCAATGAGCTGGGTGCTGACGACGGTGCAGGGTCTTCCTTCTGTGAGCAGGCTTTTAATAGTTCGAAGTTTTTGTTTTCGATGGGCGGCACAGAGATTGGTGGAAAGGTGAAAGAGGTTCGGTTCGGAGTGGGGGGATTTTCGGATATGCTCGAATGCGGCTGATGCTTCGGAGCGCGTGTTGACTACAATGAGTTTTTGTTGGCTCGCTTCTGCGATGAGAAGATCGGCGGCGGCGGTAGCGTCGATGGGAGCGTCAATTTCCCAGCGGATGTTGATCCGCTTAGCAGTTAGTTCGGTGTGAAGTTCGGCCGTATAGCGGGGGTCGAGAATTGGGATGACATTGGCGAACCCGAATGGAAATTTTGGGCGTTGAGCGAAGGCTGGTTGAGTCGCGGTGGAGAGGACGAGGGAGCAACCGTAGTGTTCGACCAACTCTTGAAGGGCGAACAGGGTTGGGTCGAGAAATGGAGTAGGCAGGCACTGGGCTTCGTCGAGGATGATAACTGAATTCGCGATATTGTGCAGTTTGCGGCACCGGCCTCGTTTGTTGCCGAAGAGCGATTCGAAAAACTGCACGGTTGTGGTGACGATGACCGGTGCGTCCCAGTTTTCGGCGGCTAGTTGTTTCTTTCGGGCTGATTCACTCAGGGATTCAACATCGTTGAAATCATCCAGATTCGAGTGGTGCTCGATGATGTTTCGGTCTCCGAGAAACTTCCGGTATTCATCAGCGGTTTGCTCAATGATGGTGGTGTAAGGGGCGACAACGATGACTCGTTTTTGGGTATTGTAGAGACAGTGTCTGAGCGCGAATGACATGCCCGAAAGTGTTTTCCCTCCTCCGGTGGGAACATTGAGAGAGAAGATGGCTCGGGGCTGTTCGGCAGCGGTTTGACAGACAGAAAGAATTGCTTCGCGGTGGTCGTTGATCGGAAGCTTTTTGGATTTTGCATCACGCGATAGCGTCGAAAGCTTTCCATCCAAAGTTGTCTGGAGCTCCGCGATTGAGCTGTATTCGTAGTTTCGCTCACCTTGTTTTTCGAGGGCTTCGGTGACCAATGAATCCGCATCTACGAGGCAGGAAAAAAGCATGCGGACAAAAAAGGGCTGTCGGCATTGATCCTGGGGGCAATCGCTGAGAGGAAGGGCGCATCTCGGTAGGCGTGGTATTTCGACTTTAGCAAGCTCAGCGAGTTCATCGGAACTTAAATCCAGATCCAAAGGTTCATTGTTTTTGATTCGCTGTAGGAGCGGAGTGGATTGTCCCAAACCTTGGTCGCGGAAATTTGATAGCCCAGCATGATGGCCGGCAATAACTGCAGCGATGGGGTAGTGATGTGTTCTATCTGCAAGATGAGGCTCGAAGAGCAGTTTTGCGAAAACAGCACCTGCTCCCGAATGCTCCACGGACAGATTCTCACCAAGTAGTTTTCTTTGGAAATTGGAGATGAACTTGCCGAGGTCGTGCCATAGGCCGGTGAGGTAGCCCCATTGGCGGGCGGCTTCGCGGTCGGGGCCGGGCGGGAACATTTCGGCGGCGAATTGCGCGCAAAGGTGCGCGACTTTGTTGAGGTGGCCGTGCTGGGGGGCGAGGGTATCGCAGTGGGGGCAGGTGGCGCCGTTTTTGCCGGAACAGGCTTGGGTGGGGTCGGCAGGAGCAACTGGTCCGAAGGGGGTGAAGAGGGGCTCCCAACTAGAGGAGTCCTGATTGGTGGTTGTGCCGTCAGCGAGAGTGCTGGTATGTGCATAAAACTTCATCTGAACCGATAGGATATATCATGGGGTGAGACATTTGCTGACCCATGCTGTAATTATTTGAATATAATTTATACTCTATTTGGCCAGTATAATACAGGATTTGGTCGAAGTTTAGGGTTGTCAGGGTAGCGGGGGTTTCTGCTTGTTGCCCGTCCATGTCCTTTCCTCTCTACCTATTAATCCCTCTGGTGTGCGCGGTGTTATATGTGCTTGGCATGTTGATGCTTAAACGGGCATCGGAATTGGGGTTGGGGTTTGGCGGGCGACGTTTCTGGCGAACTGGGCCGGTGCGTTACTATTTCTACCATGGTGGCTTTGGCATGGATGGGCCCCGGTTGATTGGGTGGATTATTGGCAACCGGCGGTGACCGCTTTGTTGTTTTTCGTGGCTCAGGTGCTCGTTTTTTTGGCGATTACGAGAGGCGATGTGTCCGTGGCCGCGCCGGTGCTGGGCGCCAAAGTGATTTTTGTGACTTGTTTCGCGCACTGCTGCTCACGGATGATGTTCCCTGGCAGTGGTGCGTGGGGCGGGTTTAAGCGCGTCAGCGGTGGGGTTATTGAATTTGGGCCCGGCACCGAAACATCGGTTGGTGAGACAAACGATCCTATTAGCGCTGGGTGGTTCGCTGTTATTTGGATTATGTGATGTCTTGGTGCAGCGCTGGGCTCCCAATTGGGGGCTGGGAAATTATTTCCCGCCGTATTTCATGTTGGTGGGAGTCGATTCCTTTGTGTTGCTGAAATCCGCGAGAGGTGGTCTGAGGGGCATGTCGTCAAAGGTCTGGCTCTGGGTCTTGCCGGGGGCTCTTTTGAATGCGCTCAAAAATGCGGGGATTGGGATCACGTTGGGCGTTTGGGGGCAGGCGACAGCGGTCAATATCGTCTATAGTTCCCGAGGGTTGTTCGGGGTGCTTTTCGTTTGGCTCGCCGGGCATTGGTTTGCCAATACGGAAAGAGCGAAGGATGGTGGACGCTATAGGACTCGAACTTGTGACCTCGTGCGTGTGAAGCACGCGCTCTAACCAACTGAGCTAAGCATCCGTCTCAAGACTGTGGGTTAAGTCATAAGCTGATCGGAAAATCCACCTAAAATTTTGATCAGCACGAATTGATTGTCGGTATTTGGGTTTACGGCGTCTCCGCCGTTGTTGGTAATGAATTCACCTATGAGCAGTTCTCGAATCAAGACAGTGGACTTTTTTGCAGCGGAATCTCCGTTGTCACAGCCGATCGCTGATGCGACGCATCAGATCCCTTCGATCAACTTTATTGTGACGCGGTTGACGCTCGATGACGGCACGGTGGGCGAAGGGTATTTGCTGGCGTTTCACTTCAGTCCTGAGGCGATCAAGGGTGCTCTGGCCGATGTGCGTGTTATCGCGATTGGTCGCGAGGTCGATGATACGCGGGGCTTTGATGAGACTTGCGACAAGGAGTTTGAATACTTTGGAGCGGTGGGACTGTTGCGCTGGGCGCGAGGCTTGGTGAATATTGCGATGTGGGATGCCAAGGGTAAGCTGGCGGGAAAGTCGGTTCGCGCGATGATCGGTTCGGTCGTCGATAGTGTGCCAGTTTATGGCAGCGGCGGTTGGTTGTCGTATTCCAATGATGAGCTGCGCGACGAAGTGATGGGTTATGTGAAGCGCGGCTTCACGGCTGTGAAACTCAAGGTCGGCGCGCGTGAGGGGCTGGCGCGCGATATGGAACGCATCGCGTTGGTGCGCGAAGCCGTCGGCGGCGAGGTGCGGATTATGATCGATGCGAATCAGGGGCTCGATTTCGAGGGGGCGCTTAAATTGGCGGAGCGCGCGAAAGCTTTCGGGATCCATTGGTTTGAGGAACCGCTGGTGCATACGGATTTTTCAGGCTACGCAAAACTGAAAGAGAAGGCGGGGATCGATCTGGCGATGGGCGAACGCGAGTTTGACCTCGTGCCGTTGCGGGAGCTCGCCGAGCGCAAGGCGATTGATTTATGGCAACCGGACATCCTTCGGCTCGGTGGAGTCGAGGGTTGGTTGGACTCGGCGGAACTCGCTCGAAAACACGGGCTGCCGGTGCTGCCTCATTACTACAAGGAATACGATGCGCCGCTCTGTTGCACGATCCCGGATGCGTATGGGGTGGAGTCATTCGATTGGGTTGATGGGATTATCGATCGACCACTGCGGATTGAGAATGGGCGGGCGTATCCGGCGGACGAACCGGGCTGGGGCTTTGGGTTTAAGGACGAGGCTCTGACTGAAATTGAATAATTCCCCGAAGCTCGCTTCGGCTTGGCTGTAGCCGGGGCCGCTGGGGTCCGGTGCGGTCTTAACTCCGGACGGCGCATCGGGACGATTCGCCCTACTCCCCAATCCTCCGGGGGCAGCGACCCGGCCACAGTTCCTTTTTACTGTTAGAAATCGCCAGATTGGTCCCTTTGTGGGGCCGATCTGAGCGGCTTGCGATCTGCTTTCAAAGACTAATGCTGGTGGTTTCTTTGGCAGAACCTGATGGGTTCCGCTTTACCTCAACGCCCTTAGAAATATGACTACTGAATTCGATTTGGATGCCCTGCGAAAAAGTTACGAAGAAGACGGTTTTGTGATTATCCGAAACCTGCTTAATCCCGAAGAATTTAAGGAATTTTCCGGCAATCTTGATCGCTACGTGAGCGAGGTGGTGCCGACTCTGCCCAAGGATCAGGCCTTTTTTGACGATTACTCCAAGCCGGAGACGTTGCGTAAAATGCAGTCGCTTAATCGCCACGATGAGTGGTTTCAGAATTTCATGCTGAACGGCAAGCATGTCGCGATTCAGGAGCATCTGATGCGCGATAAATGCGATCCTCAGGGTCTGGAATGGTTTAATAAATTACCCTATGACAAGAGCGCGACACCGGCGCATCAGGACGGCTTTTACTGGTGCCGCAAACCGAATATCGCCAGTGGCATTTGGATTGCGATCGATGAAGTTGAAATTGCGAATGGCTGCCTGTGGTATGCCCGCGGTTCACAAAAAAATGGGATTGGTCTTCATGGCGCGAGTGGGGTGCTTGGCTTCAGCCAAGGCTTGCTCGGCTTTGATCCCGAAAAAGTCGATGCCGTGCCCATCGAGCTTCATCCGGGCGATGCAGTGGCGCATTCGAGCTCAACGATCCACTGGAGCGGGGTGAACACGACTAATCGCACCCGACGGGGAGTCGCGACGTTCTGTTACGGCGCTTCGACCAAACGCGACGATGCGGCCTATGACCGCTACAAGCAGAGTCTGGCCGATCAGCTCGCACAGCGCGGAATCGAATCGACTAGCGACAAGCTCTAGTCCCAACGCGATCTAAGTTTGGTCCAACTCGGCGGAAATCGCTTCTCCGTCTGGGGGTAGCGTTCCGGTGGTAAAAAACTGCTCGCAGGCGGTGGTGATCTGTCGAACGAGAGGTTTCATTGGCCAGAGATAGGCTGGCGGAGTCGGATAGAGTTGCACGGCACTTTCCGGGTGTAACAACGCGATAACTTCCGCTTGCTTCGGCACAGCGACGCCGTGCTGAAGTAGCGCTGTGACCACCATGCTAATCGGGACGGGCGAAAGCACGAGGATGCCGGTGCGTTCTTTGATCCGCGTCGCGAGCCGGCGCATCGTGTTGTGGAGCGAAGTGCGATCGAGATGCGTGGTGACGAATTGGGCTGTGACTTTCGAGCGCGTCCATTCTTTGCAGGCGTTGGTAAACGCACTTCGAGTGCTGTGCATTCCGGGCGCAGTGGTATTGATGTGAACGAGAATAACCTGAGAGCAGCCTTGGCGAAGGGCTCGAAAGGTCGCGTGGCGAACGGCACCAGATTGATCCACATTAACAGATGGCAGTGCGATTCCGGGGGCGACTTCACCGAGCACAAGGGCCGGTTTCGCCGTGGCAGCAAAGAGACGTTGATAAGTCGGAGGCAGGGAGCCCAATAGCAGCAGTTCACCGCTTGCGACGGGCTGACGAGCGATCTCGCGTAAGCGGGCGGGAGTGCAGCTTTCAGCTTTCAGCGTGATCCCACGCACCTTCAAACGCTCGTAGAGCAGATCGTAGGTGTGATGGAGATTTTGCGGATTTTTCTGGTGAGCCGTATCAGTTAGCCAGCGCACTTGTTGGGCGGCGTTCTGGCGCTTCGATTTGAGCTGGTGCGGCGGCGGATTCAACTTTGTGCCGCGAGGGTGCAGAGTTACCCAACCTTCTTTCTGCAAAGCGTGCAGTGCCGCGTTCAATGTGCGCCGGCTTACTCCGAGTTGCTGACTCCATAAACGCACCCCGGGAAGTGGAAGGGTGAGGGTGTTATCACGGATGGCCTGCTTCAAAAACTCTGCGAGCTGGTGCGGCTTGGACTGCAACCGCAAGTGACCGTTCTCGGAATGAGAAGGGTGAAGGGCAGTTGATTTGGGGCGACGGGATGGCACAGCAGCAGCGAGGGTCTGATCGGCTCGTGGGATTGCACGCATGACAACTAAACATGATCCAAGCGCAAGGGAGTTGATCAAAGGATCGCGGCCAAAGTGTCTCGTTATGTGCCACTACGGGTGCGATTTGGCGCATCGAAATTAGGGTATTATTACACCTTCGACTGGGGAGATGATCGCCCATCTTGGCGCGTATTATGCGATAGAGT
>Ga0209390_10010206_pt1 | contig 11052 bp, 10 predicted proteins | sample BON01_FD_187212 | JGI IMG/M metagenome (GOLD analysis project Ga0209390, IMG submission 187212) | Freshwater microbial communities from Lake Bonney liftoff mats and glacier meltwater in Antarctica - BON-01 (SPAdes) (version 2) | ecosystem: Environmental > Aquatic > Freshwater > Ice > Glacier... | reverse complement strand
TCAGATCCAGACGCAGTACTTTTAGCAGGATGTTGTGCTTGATAGTCAATGCGGTCTGCACTGAATCAAGCCGAGGTATGGAGAAAATCTGCGAGGAAGACAGTTTCATTTTTGTACAGCGCTGGCCTTGCCGTTTCAGGCAAAGCGTTAGTAAAGTGGACGATGAGAATAGCATGGCGTGCTTTAACCCGCATATTCTCTACTTAGTCATCGTAACAAACTCAAAAAAATCATGTCAAAATCATTGCTCCGACCACCAAAGACAAATTTTAGCTCATCAAGGATTATTTTGACTCGCACAGTTATTTCACTTGCCAGTATTCTTCCGACGAATACCCGCTATCGGTTTCTAACGGCTATTGTGCCGGTGCTCGACCGCCTGCTGGGACTGAAGCGCCTAAATCACTTATTCAGCAAACATCAGATGGCGGATATCCCTCATGCCGAATTCACCTCTAAAGCGCTCGACGTGATGCGAATTGAAGTGCTTGGGACTGATCAACTTAAATCAAAGCTGCCGCTTAGCGGCGCAGCTTTGATTGTAGCTAACCATCCGCTCGGCGGCCTCGAAGGTATAGCGCTGGCAAGTACACTCGCCAGCCTGCGCTCTGATGTGAAATTTCTTGGCAACAACGCGCTTGCAGCGGTCAAAGAGTTGGCTCCGCTTTTTATCTACACCAATCCACTGGTTAAGAACTCAAAAGGCAACCTTAGTTCGCTGCGTGCTTGTAAACGCCATCTGGCCGATGGCGGCATGCTGGTAATTTTCCCGGCGGGACGGGTGAGCTACTACGACAAGGAACGGCACTACATTACTGATCATGACTGGCACAGAATGGTGGGGCAACTGGCACAACAGGCTGATCTGCAGATAACTCCGTTGTTTGTAGCAGGCCACAACAGCAGGCTTTTCCATCTATTGGGTCGTGTTTATTATCGTTTCCGTTTGTTGATGCTGGTCAGGGAAATGCTGCGATCACAGGGCATGACTATCCAGTTCCACACTGGGAATTCCAGTGACAGACGCCCCCCGGTTGGCAATTTTCAAGCCGTCACTGATCATTATCGCTTGTTGTGCTATCTACATAACCCTGAATGTCAGCGCCCCTGGAGCACACCAGCTGACACCATGGTTCAAGCACTGGCAGCTCCGCAATTAGGTCGGATGCTTGCTGATGAGATCGCCACCCTGCCAATTGAACAGCATTTACTGGACTACAAGAACTTTAGTGTCTGGTACGGGTTTCAAGCACAGATCCCTGCTGTCGTCGCAGAGATTCAACGTTTGCGCGAGAAGAATTTTCGCAGCATGGATGAAGGCAGCGGTCAACCATTTGATGGTGACGAATTCGATAAAGACTATACCCATCTCTTTGTTTTCGATAATGAATCTCAGGGAGTCATTGGCGCTTACCGAATGGGGCAGACCGACCGTTTGATAAAAAATTCCGGAATGTCCTCTTTATACCTGTCACGCATGTTCAAATTCTCCCCACAATTTGCCAACCAATCAGCACCCTGTCTGGAAATGGGTCGATCTTTCGTAACACAGGACAATCAGCGCAGCTTTCATGGCCTCTTTCTGCTGTTCAGAGGGATCGGAGCATTCGTGTGTAAACACCCGCAGTATCGAACGCTTTATGGCACAGTGTCCCTGAGCAGGCAGTATCAACCCGTTAGTGTTTATCTTATCCAGCGGATGCTTACGGCTTCCCATACTGGAAGTGCTCAGCCCTTATGTCCATTTGAATATCCCACCAACCCTGAGATAGAAAGATTCCTCGCGCAGTATCCGGTGAATCTGCAATCCCTGGAGTGGCTGGTTCGACAACTTGAGCCTGATGGAAAAGGCCTGCCAGTGTTGTTAAAGCAATATCATCAACTTGGCGCCCGATTTCATTGTGCAGGTATCGATCCAAATTTCGCATCAACCCCTGGTTTGCTCCTGAGTGTGACTCTGCCTGACGCTCCTGAACGCGCATTAAAACGTTATCTCGGAGAATCCTGGCAAAGCTATCTTGATTTCAAGGTGCAAAATGCGCTTGAACATAAATAACTTTCTCATCCAGACCCAGATGTAACGAAATACGTCTCATAGAGTCTTCTTACCTGAATATTAAATTAAAGTTATAAATTTTAAGGAGTACAGATATTGCGCCTGCCACTTTTAGTTCTGTCTATCTCGTTTTTAACCGCCTGCAGTGTTGCATCAAATTATCCCTCAGCGATGTCGGAAACCTGGCATGACTATAAATCATGGTTCCTGGCAACCCCGGAACCAACAACGGGCGATCCAACCGGTCTGCTGGATGATGTACACGAAGGCAATGATGCGTATCGGGTGATTTATGTTAATGCTGTCGGTGAAGCCGTAAACAAAGGAGAGGCAGCTTTCCCCTACCCTGAAGGTACTGTGCTGGTGAAAGAAACCTTCAAAAATCGTGCAGCCTGGGAAAATCAAAGCGGTGCAGCACTCACTGTCATGGTTAAACTGCCACAAGGCTCATCTCCCGGCACCGGCGACTGGGAATATGTTAACGGCGCTATGGGAATTGGTTTTCTGCGCGGGGCAGAGGACACGCGCTGGGGTAATTTCTGCGGCGGCTGCCACCTGAGGGCTTATGCCACTGACTACAATTTTATCAATTCACGGTTCTATGAAAGTCATTCCGTCAGTCTGTTAATCCGATAATCATCAGGGGTATAGGATGAATCATCTGCAGCAAGCGGCAACAGAGCCACTGGAACAACTTCGGACAATCATCCAGAGTATCAGGGCCGAAGGTAATATCTTTGAGCATTATGTCCAATCGGGTGCAGGTGTTCATGTAAGGCATATACTCGATTATTACCATGCCCTGCAAAACGGACTCAGCAGCGGTCACATCGACTACAACTCCCGTCGCCGCGGAAGCGCGGTTGAATCGGATCCACTCGTGGCTGTACAGATTATTGACCGGCTTGTTCTATGGGATAATATTCCAGATAATCAGGCAAACCGTGCAGTGACCATAGATTCTGAAATATCCTGTGAAGTCACTTGCCCTTGTACGTTTGAAAGCACGGCTGGCAGAGAATTCCTGTATATCATAGATCATAGTGTTCATCATATTGCGCATATCAGTTTGCTTTTACGTCAATGTAATTTCAAACTTGATCAGCGCTTCGGCCTCGCACCAGGTACCGCCAGTTACCTTAGAGACAAAGAAACACCGGTTAATGCCGAGGCAAATTTATGTGTACAGTGAGCATCTATCAACGCGATAACACCTGCATCCTTACCATGAACAGAGATGAATCCCGGCAACGACCAGAGTCAGGTATCACAAACAAGGACAGAACAGGACTATCTCCTGGCAGTAGTTATCCTGTTGATTCAATCAGTGGAGGCACATGGCTGGGTATGAGTGAAGCTGGGTTTGCGCTTAGTGTGTTAAATCGCTACGACCGAAAGGATTATTCCAGATTGCTCAGGAGCCGCGGTGAAATAATTCCGGCGGCTCTGAAATCGGAATCTATCACTGCTTGCATCGACTATTTGAGTCAGCTTTATACCAAAGATTTTGCAGGTTTCGACTTACTGCTGGTGGATCACAAACAATGCTGGCTGTTCAGCTGGGACTGCGAACACTACAACATCGCTGAGATCCTGCTCAACCCCTGGTATATGCTCACCTCATCATCAGTTTACACTGAGTATTGTGCAAAGCGTCGCCACGATCAATTCCGCTTATTTACAGAGCATTCAAAGAACAGAAAGGTCGCTCCCCAGGATATTATTACAGGCCTGCATCTTCACAAGTTCGTTGACGATCATAGCGCTTCGATTCTGATGACTCGCGATAAAAGCCATACCAAGAGCATTACCCAGGTGGTTCTGTCGCAGGATGCTTTATTGATGAATTATTTCCCACTGGCCGACAATATTGCTGAGACTGACGCGGTATGGTCGCCCCATTTAAAATCCGAAGCTACCCGGTATCCAGCCCACCTGTGAAATTCGACCGAGTAACGCTGGATAGCTCTTTGGATTATTGTAGTGAAGAGCGCTATAGCTCCCGATACCAGCGCGCCAGTCCACGGCCAATTCCATGTGGATTATCTTCCTGAACGAAATGTCTTCCTGGCCCGATATCAACCAATTCAAGATTCTTCACATTCAGCCTGAACCATTCTCGTTGCGCCTCTCCAATCAATGCCCCGGGCTGGGCATAAAAGAGAATTTTAGGTAGTGTCGATTCTTTTAGCCAGGTATTATAAGTTTTAACCATACCTACAACACCTTCTGGTTTGCCTGCCAGCGGTAATTCATTAGGCCATTTCCAGACCGGCTTTCTGCTGGATGGTTCCAGAAAAGGTTCTCTGTAGTGAGTCATTTCTTCTTCGGTCAGACCTCTTACTACCGAGCCAGGCAGCACTTGTTCAATAAAAAGATTCTGATTAACCAGCAATTCCCAGCCAATGTCTGGGGCGCGGAACTGATCAAACAGTGCTCCCATCCCCGGACGTTCTTCGTAAATTGCCTCCATGAAGGCGATACCCTTCACATTATCTTCATGGCGACTGGCGTAATGGAAGCCTATTCCTGAACCCCAGTCGTGAATCACCAGAGTGACGTTTTTCAAATCCATAACCCGGATAAACTCTTCCACATAAGCCACATGTTCTACAAAGCTGTAGTCGATATCAGGCTTGGCCGATTTACCCATCCCGATCAGATCTACCGCAATCGCCCTGCCATGCTCTGTGACGTAGGGAATAATATTGCGCCACAGATAGGAGGATGTCGGATTGCCGTGCAGAAAGAGAATCGGATCCCCTTCCCCTTCGTCGATGTAATGCATCTGTTGGCCGAACACCTCAGCATAATGCGACATAAATGGAAAATCGGTTGATATCGTTTCAACTGACGCTCCGGATTGTGTACTCGAGGAGCTTTGAGCATTGATCACAGCGGCAGGAGTGAGCACAGTCAGCAGCAGTGCTATTTTTAGCAGATATGAAGTATTCATTTTTTCACTCGATTAAAAAATTAAATTCATAATCTGATAAAAGCATTCTAAAAATTTTTTTGCAACAAAAACGCATTCCTGTCGTCAAGTATTTGTAAACCAAATAATGGTTTACACCGCCAGACAAAAGTGGCGACGTCAGATTTGAATTTTATTTACAACTCCGGGAAAAAAGGAATCGATCATGAATAAGCTAATCAATAGCCTTTGGATTTTCATTGCACTACTGGGATTAAGCATGCAGGTGTCTGCCTTGGAAAAGGAACCGTTCAGCGAACAGCGTTTTGCGGAGCTGCAGGCAGGTGGCGCAGTTGTTCTGATTGATATTCATGCCACCTGGTGTCCGACCTGTGCACGCCAGCAGGAAATACTTACCGAGTACCGCGCCGCCAACCCCGATAAAATTTTTCATATACTTGCTGTCGATTTTGATACTGAAAAGCAATGGGTTCGTCACTTCAGGGCGCCACGCCAATCCACCCTTCTGCTGTACACCGGTGATACACAATTCTGGTTCAGCGTGGGTGAAACCAGAGCGGAGATTATCGCTGCGGAATTAAACAAGGCACTGGCCGCACAGACTCAGGCTCAGGCGTCTCTGTGACACTTGAGCTAATGTCGCTCCCGCTGGCTTTACTGGCGGGGATACTCAGCATATTGTCACCCTGTGTATGGCCGCTGGTACCAGTGATCATGTCTTCAGCGGCAACCAGTGGCAAAACAGGCCCGTGGTTCCTAGCATTGGGCCTGAGCACTTCGTTTGCCACAGCTGGAACGCTGTTGACCTATGTGCTGCTCAACCTCGGTTTTAATCCAGACGGTTTTCGCTATGTAGCTGCTGTAATGTTATTGCTGGTTGGATTTATTCTGCTAATCAAGGCTCTCGCGGATTTCATCACGCTGCAGCTATCGAGGCTGACCAGTCATTTCAATTTGAGCGGGCCAGCTAACAGCACTGCAACAGGCCAATTCGGCATCGGCGCATTGCTCGGCCTGGTTTGGCTACCCTGTGTCGGTCCGACCTTGGGTGCTGCAATTGCACTGGCTTCTATGGGCCAGAATATGGTGATGGCTTTCGTCGTGATGTTTGTTTTCGGTATTGGCACTGCTGCAGTCCTGTTATTCGCAGGGCTGGTGTCCGCTAGAGCCTTATCAAAGTTGCGACCCGGTTTAATGTCCAATGCCAGCGCTGCCAAAAAACTGCTTGGCGGCTTGCTGGTCATTCTTGGACTGATGGTTCTGACTGGCGCTGATAAAGTATTGGAAACTGCAGCACTTGGTATGTTGCCTGATTGGGCAACTTCTCTTTAGGGACCCGGGATTGCATATCGGAGATATCCGTCCGTCGTTGATTAATTAACACTCAATTATTTGTAAGAGAAAACAATGGACATAAGCTCAAGCTTTACACTCGCCTCGGCAATCATGGCGCAACCTTTATGGCTGCAAGCTTGGGTTTTTCTTCTGATGATCGCTAATCTCGGGGCCATTTTTTTTATCCTCGAAAGAAAAAATCAGCGAACCCGCATTCGCCCTGAACCTCTTGCTATTTTTTTCAGCATGATGGTCGCTGGTATTTTTATGGAATGGCTGTATGTGCGGTATGGCTATGTAAGACTTCTGGGGCTGGCTCATTTAGTCGCCTGGACGCCTGTGTACGTTTGGATACTGCTGAACAGAGAAAAATTTAAACGCGAAACTCTATACGGAAAATACATCCATTTTTATCTGCTCGTAGCTGGCATTTCATTAGTCTTGGATTCAATTGATATTTTTAAATATATTATTGAATTATTTTAACCAAATTTTATCATCATAAAATCTACTAAATGGAACAAAAAATTTATAATTTTAATTAATTTTTTATCATTTTTGTAACATCCTATTGCTTCCGTTACTCAAATAACCAGTTCGCACGAATATTATCTCAAGCAGCAGTATTTTTTTACAACGGGATTAGACTAACGAAACTGGAATAAGGGAGAAGCGATGAAAAGTTCTAAGAGTTTCCAAAAGAAAAAAATCGTTATAGCCGTTCTGCTCGGGATCAGTTCATCGGCGATCAACGCCCAACAGCAGGATGAGAGTGCTATTGAAGAAGTTATCGTCACTGGTTCCTATATCCGGGGTTCTCCACTGGATGCGCCATCTCCGGTACAGGTAGTAGATAGAAACAGTATTGAAGCCCAGGGGGCTGCAGTTATCTGGGATGTAATCAAAAACCTGGAGGTCAATTCCGGCTCATTTACCAATCCTGGTTCTGGCGAAGCCAGTCAGGTCGAGGGTACCGCGCAGGTAAATTTGAGAAACCTTGGAGAGAACTCCACCCTTACACTGATTAACGGCAAGCGTGCAGCTCCAGCCGCGGGAACTACCACCAGTGGCGGTGAGTTTGTCGATTTAAACACAATTCCGCTGGTGATGACCGAGCGAATTGAAATACTCACCGACGGTGGTTCAGCGCTCTATGGAGCGGATGCGGTAGCAGGCGTAGTTAATATCATTATGCGGACAGAATTTGAAGGTCTGGAGATTTATGGTGATATTCAGGGCATCGAAGAAGCTGGGGATTTGTTCGATAAAACCGTAAGTGGTATCTGGGGCTGGGCAAGCGACAGTGGAAATACGCATTTAGTATTGTCGGCGGAACGCTTCGATCGGGATGAAGTCAGTGTTAAATATGGCAATTTTTTTGATGCCAACTCGGAATTCCTTGGCACCGTGTCGGCAGTTGGTGGAGTTGTTGCTCCGGCTTCATTCGGAGCGAATTTGAACCCTGCATTCATAGATCAGGGCATCATGGCTCGGAACGTCGCCGAAGGTGGCCTTAACACAACTGTTTTCACCGATCCACTATGCGGCTCAACCGCAATTACATCGGCCGATGGTACACCGTTTTTTACTGGTACCCGCCGAGAATCCAGAGGAGAAGCAACCGGTACCTGCCGCGAGGACAATGCCGAGTGGAATTTTATCTCTCAGGCCAGTGAACGAAATAGTTTCGCTGGTGCATTTAACCATTCCTTTAGTGAAAAGGCAGAATTCTACTCCTTCTTCAGCTATTCCGACTCAGATACCCTGCGTGCAGATGACGGCCATAACCAGGCCCGAGGACCGACAGTTTTCCTGGCACAGCCAGGTGCCTATACGCGTAATCCGGCTTTTGGCGGCAATGCGATAGGACAGACGATGGAACTGGGCTTCTTTGCACCGGCAATTGGTCTGGCTCGCCCCACAGCAGCTGATATTACCAATGCTCCTGTCGATATTCGAAACGGTGGTATCAATACCGCATTCTGGGCTAATCCTCGAATCGGGGTACCCCGAACAGGTGACGAATCCAATCTAACCAACACCAAAGCGAGCAGCATTCAGGCAGGGTTTAAAGGCGATTTCACCTTCAGTGAGCGGAATTTTAACTATGACGTCAGTTATTCCTGGAGTGACAGCAGTCTTGAACAAGACTACCGCACATTTAACCGGCAGCATGCTGAACTTGCAGCTAATGGTCTCGGTGGTCCAAATTGCACGCCTAACGGGGTAAGCAATTTCGACTTTGCCGGCCAGCCCGGACCTTTTGGTGGTGCGGTCCCGCAGGCATGGGATTTCTTCGACAGTGCATTAACACAGACATTCTTTCCAGGCTTCGTTTTTACCACACGTGAAAGCCTCTCGCTGGCATTAACCAGTAATAATCAGGGTAAGGACGGATGCCAGTTTTACAACCCATTTCTAACCCAGTTCACTGACCCGGGTGTAGCAAATAATCAGGAACTGATGGATTGGATGAATCCTACCGTGATGCGGGCTGATAAACGCAACAGGCTGGGTGTATTCGACGCAGTCCTTGCTGGCGAGCTGTTTGAACTTCCTGGTGGCATGGCACAATTTGCAGCTGGTGCTCAGTACCGTGAAAGAAACACCACATCAAGGGCACCCAGTCTGAATGATCCTGGTCTTGCGAACGCTATTCTCAGTTTTGACGAAAATGGCGTACCTGATCAGTTCCATGATGTAAGTAATAATTTTGAATGTGCTCAATGCATTTTCAATTATGATCATGATCGAGACGTTAAAGCTGTGTTTACTGAGTTCTCTTTGCCCATCTGGAATAATTTTGAAAGCCAGATCGCTTTCCGCTGGGAGGATTACGGCGGCAATATCGGTTCTGAAGTATCACCCAAAGTTGCCCTCAGTTGGCGGCCAGTTGATACCTTGCTGGTTCGCGGATCGTACTCGCAGTCTTTTCGGGCACCCAATATAGCAATCATTGAACAGGGATTCGAAGCTGGCAGTATTGTTTTCAGAGATCCCCTGTCAAACCAGGCAGTACGCGCCGGACTATTACCGCCAACTAATGAAAATGCAGAGGCCGAACAGACGTTTTCGCTCGGAGGTCCAGCGCCTGATGTTGGCAATGAGTCCGCCGATACCTATAGTGCTGGCTTCATCTGGACACCCTCTGGCGCGCTGGACGGCTTAAGCGTGCAAGCTGATTTCTGGCGTTTTGAAGTGGAAGACCGCGTATTACCTGAACCTGGTATTTCAGCCCTTCAACCTGAGTTGGCGGCGTTCCGGCAGGCTGTACAGAATCCGGCAAACTTCATACTCAATTCCAGTATTCCCGCAGACTCAGCCGCACTGTTTCAGTCCTGTGATCCTGCCGAGCTGGAAAGTGAGTTTGGTCGCGGTTCAGCGCAACGCCTGGATTGTGTTGTTGATCCCCGGACTTATCAGGTTTCCGGCATACAACGTGCAGCCAATTCAGAAACAGCGAATTTGATTACTTTGACTCTGAAAGCAATCAATGCAGGTGTGATTGAATCAGATGGAGTCGATGTGAAGCTGGGATATAACTGGGATAACGACTGGGGAAGATTCCGCGCCAGTGTTGATTTCACTCATGTCAGACAGTACAACATCAAAGACGTGCCAGGCCTCGAACTGGGACTGCTTGATACCGGTGTATTGGATGCTGCAGGAACCACGGGTGATGGCAATATTGTGCGATCCTTGCCAGACAACAAGGGCAATATTACTTTGAGCTGGGCTCGCGATAACCACGGTTTTACTGCCATCAATCGACATATTGGCTCCTATCGCGACCTGTCTTTTGACACCACGTTCCAGTTTGGTAATGACCTTGTGCGCAGTCTGGTCAAGAACAAGATTGATAGTTATAGCACCTGGGATTTCCAGTACCGTTATAACCATCAATGGGCAAACGCAGGATGGGGCAGCACAGCGTTTACAGTCGGTGTACTGGATGCATTTAACGAAGATCTGCCATTCCGTGAAGCGAGTCCTCTGAATTTCGATTCCATCGTGTTCGATGGCAGGGGCCGACGCGTTTATGCAAGAGCGCTCTGGCAGTTCAGATAGTTTTTAAAGAAGTATAGTGGAAGGTTATGGACCGGGGGCGGGGATTTTTTACCCTCCCCCTTTTTTTTGTGCGAAGATAAAAGAAAATACTGAGACATCTAATATGCCCGTTTCCACTCCTGTACTTATCCCCGTAATTGCACTTGTTATCTGGACCATGCTGATCTGGCTATGGATGTATGTGACGCGCATGCCAGCTGTGCGAAAAGCCGGAATAGTTTTAGACTCAGATGCACCGCGGGGTGAGCAGATGTCCACCTTACCACCGAAGGTGCGTTGGAAGGCGGATAACTATAACCACCTTATGGAGCAGCCTACGCTGTTCTATGCTATTGCACTGGTGCTCGCGCTGCTGGGGCAGGGAGAGGGACTAAATCTGCTGCTGGCGTGGGCTTATGTTGGTCTGCGAATTGTGCATAGTTTGATTCAAGTCCTGATTAACAACATCAAACTGCGCTTCATGATATTTGCAGTATCTTCATTGGTATTGATAGCACTGACACTAAGAGCTTTGTCAGCTGCAATTGCCTGATTACTTCAATTAGTAAGGGAGGAGAACTGAGTTCTGCCCCCCCACTTTTCTAGCGCTTTATAAACTTCAAGGTCATGCGATCACTTTCACCTGTTTCCAGCATGCGAGCGCGTAGTGATCTATTCA
>Ga0209390_10010205_pt1 | contig 11052 bp, 9 predicted proteins | sample BON01_FD_187212 | JGI IMG/M metagenome (GOLD analysis project Ga0209390, IMG submission 187212) | Freshwater microbial communities from Lake Bonney liftoff mats and glacier meltwater in Antarctica - BON-01 (SPAdes) (version 2) | ecosystem: Environmental > Aquatic > Freshwater > Ice > Glacier... | reverse complement strand
GCTCGGATGCGGCCAGGGCGGCGGGGGTGATCGCCGTCGTCGGCGCTCCGCTGCGCAACGGCGACGCCCTCTACAACTGCGCCGTGGTGCTGGGTTCGGGTGCCGTGCTGGGTGTCGTGCCCAAGACCTATCTGCCCAACTACCGGGAATATTACGAGAAACGCTGGTTCGCCCCGGCCGCCAGCCGGTCTGAGGACGCGATGGTCCTGAACGGCGAAACGGTCGATTTCGCGCCCGGCCTGATCTTCGAGGCGGTCGACCGCCCCGGCTTCGTCTTCGCCGCCGAAATCTGCGAGGATTTCTGGGCCCCGCAGCCGCCATCGACGCGGGCGGCGCTGGCCGGGGCGCGCATCCTGTTGAACCTGTCGGCTTCCAACATCGTCATCGGCAAGGCGGATGAGCGCGCCATCCTGTGCGCGAGCCAGTCGATGCGGACGCTGTCGGCCTATGTGTTCACCGCTTCGGGCTGGGGTGAAAGCACCACCGACCTGGCCTGGGACGGTCAGGCGACGATCCACGAGCTGGGTGCCAGACTGGCCAGGGGCGAGCGGTTTGCGCTGGAAAGCCATCTGACCGTTGCCGACATCGATGTGGAGCGGATCGGACTGGACCGGCTGCGCAACGGCACCTTTGCCGACTGCGCCCGGATTGAGGGCGAGCCGGCCACGGTCGTGCCGTTTGAGGCGTTGGAGCAATCCTTCATTGAGGGGGGAGGATTGATCCGCCCGCTCGACCGTTTCCCCTTCGTGCCCGACGACCCCGCGCGGCTGGATCAGGACTGCTACGAGGCCTTCAACATCCAGGTGCAGGGGCTGATGCGCCGGATGAAGGCGACCCGCAGCGAAAAGATCGTCATCGGCGTTTCAGGCGGGCTGGATTCGACCCAGGCCCTGCTGGTCGCGTGCCGTGCCTTCGACCGGCTGGGCCTGCCGAGGACCGGCATACTCGGCTTTACCCTGCCCGGTTTCGCGACCTCGGACGGGACGAAGGTCAATGCCTACGCCCTGATGAAGGCGCTGGGCGTCAGCGCCCACGAAATCGACATCCGGCCGACGGCGGAGAAGATGCTGGCCGATATCGGTCATCCCTTCGCCAGGGGCGAGCCGGTTCACGACATCACGTTCGAGAATGTGCAGGCCGGTCTGAGGACCGACTATCTGTTTCGCCTCGCCAACCAGCACAACGCCTTTGTGCTGGGCACCAGCGACCTGTCGGAGCTGGCGCTGGGATGGGCCACCTATGGCGTCGGCGACCATATGAGCCACTACAACGTCAACGGCGGGGTGGCCAAGACGCTGATCCGGCACCTGATCCGCTGGGTGGCGGCCAAGGAGCACAAGGGCGGCGCGGCGGACGTCCTGCACGCCATCCTGGATACGGAGATTTCGCCAGAGCTGGTGCCCGCGGGCGCGGACGGACGGCTCCAGTCGACCGAAGAGACGGTCGGCCCCTATGCCCTGAACGACTTCTTCCTGTTCTACATTACCCGTTTCGGGCTGAAGCCGTCGAAGGTGGCCTATCTGGCGCATCAAGCGTGGAAGGATGCGGGGACCGGCGACTGGCCCGTGAATACGCCCGAGGACGAGCGCGTCGCCTATGATCTGGCGACCATCAAGGGCTGGCTGAGAAAATTCCTCGTCCGCTTCTTCCAGACCAGCCAGTTCAAACGCTCGGCCCTGCCCAACGGACCCAAGGTGGTCACCGGCGGCTCCCTGTCGCCGCGTGGCGACTGGCGCGCACCCTCGGACGCGACCGCGCGGGTGTGGGTGGATGAGCTGGAGGCCAGTGTCCCGGATGAGTGAAAAGTGAAGAGTGAGCAAGGGGTGAGCGGCGATCCGCGCCTACTTTCGCTCACCTCTTGCTCACTCTTCACTTCTGCTGAGCGTCGGCAGTCTCACGGCAGTTCCGACAGGAACGGAAAGATCGCGGCCTTGGCCTCGGGCTCGTCGAGCATGGGGGCGTGGCCGATGCCGGGGACCTCGACGAAATCCATCTTCGGCGCGCGTTTGCGCATCTTCGCCGCGGTCTCGGGGCTGAGCAGGTCGGAGGTTTCGCCGCGCACCAGCAGCGTCGGCCGTCCCTTGGCCAACCGGGTAAAGAAGGGCCAGAGATTGGGGGTCAGGGCCTTGGCACCCGCCGCCCGGATCGGGGCCATGATGTCGGGGTCATAATCTGGCACCGGCGTCCCTTCGGTGCCGATGCGGAAGGTGCGCCGGGCGAAGGCGTCCCAGTCGGCGTCCGAAAGATGCGGCAGGGCGGTCTCGTTGAGCTTGCGCGCATAGGCCGCCGCTTCGGCCCAGCTGCCGATCTCGACCGGCTGGCCGGCATAGGCGGCGATGCGGGTCAGTCCCTCCTTCGCCACTTCCGGGCCGACGTCATTGATGATGGCTGCGGCGATGACCTTGGAGCGGATGGCGGCCAGCGCCATGGTGATCAGTCCGCCCATGGAGGTACCGAGGAAGACCGCACGCTCAATGCCGAGGTCGCGCATCAGGGCCAGGATGTCCTGGGCGTAGGTGACCGGCTGATAGGTCATCGGATCGGGTGCGCGGTCGGACTGGCCGCGGCCGCGGATGTCCACGGCCAGCACCCGGCGACCGCTCTGGGCGATCAGGGGAGCGATGGTCTCGAAATCAGCCGAGTTGCGGGTCAGGCCGTGGATGGCGACGACCGGCAGCTTTGCCGGGCCGGACGCCGCCGCATAGTCGCGCGCATACAGGCTCAGTCCGTCGGAACTGGACCAGCGGCGTTCGGCGAAGGTCTGGGACATGGGAGGCTCCGGGGGTGTGAAACGAGCTTATTTCATCGGCGGCGGAATTCCCACCCGACGCGAACTGACGACCGATACGGGTTGCTAATGACCCAGCAGTTCCCGGACGAATTCGTTGAGGTTGCCGCCCTCGAACCGGAAGCCCGGAACGCCAGCACGGCGGGCCGCCTCCATGTCCGACGGCTGGTCGCCGATCATAAAGCTCCTGGCCGGATCGATACCGTGGTCGGAAATGGCCCGCAGGATCATGCCGGGATTGGGCTTGCGGTCCGGATGGTCGGGATGGCGGTAGCGGTCGTCCCGGGCCTCGGCATGGAAGGGGCAGGCATAGACGGCGGCGATCACGGCGCCCCCGGCCGCCAGCCGGCGTATGATCAGCGCGTTAAAGGCCTTCATCTGGTCTTCGCTGAACAGACCCCGCGCCACGCCGGACTGATTGGTCACGATGACGCACAGATAACCGAGCTGGTTCAGACGCCGCACAGCCTCTGCCGCGCCCGGAATCAGGCGAAGATGCTCTTCCAGATGGGGATAGCCGGTATCCTCGATCAGCACGCCGTCGCGATCGAGGAAGACGGCGGGAAAGCCAGAACTCATGGTTTGCGGGCATAGGGCGCCATACAGTGTCGTTGCAAGCCGTCACGCGAAGTGACGCGACCGGATTTGGCCAGGTGGCGCTCGATTTGGTAGGAGGCCGCAACCACAGCGGCACTGAACGCTCGCCGCCTCGCCGTGCGTGCCCTGAGATCAAGCTGAAATGAGCCCCGCCATGAGCATCGCCTTCATCGACCTGCAGGCCCAGCGCCTCCGCCTCGACGGCAGGATAGAGGCTGCCGTGCAGGCGGCTGTGGTCGGCGGGGCCTGGGTCATGGGCCCGCAGGTGCGCCAGTTCGAGGCCGATCTGGCGGTCTTCGGTCAGGCGAAACACGCGCTGGGTTGCGCCAACGGAACCGACGCCCTGATCCTGCCGCTGATCGCCTGGGGCATCCGCACCGGCGATGCGGTCTTCTGTCCCAGTTTCACCTTTACGGCCACGGCCGAGGTCGTGCCCTGGCTGGGCGCCACGCCGGTCTTTGTGGATGTGGACGCCCGGACCTTCAACATGGACCCGGTCCAGCTGGAAGCGGCGATCGAGGCGACCCTGAAGGAGGGCCGACTCAAGCCCCGCGTGGTCATCGCCGTCGACCTGTTCGGCCAGCCCGCCGATTATCCGGCCATCAGGGCCATCTGTGACCGCTATGGCCTCAAGCTGATCGCAGACTCGGCCCAGGGTTTCGGTTGCACCCTGAACGGCGACCATCCCATCAAATGGGCCGACATCACCACCACCAGCTTCTTCCCGGCCAAGCCGCTGGGCTGCTACGGCGACGGCGGAGCGGTGCTGACCGACGATGAGGACCTGGCCCAGGAAATGGACTCGCTGCGGGTGCACGGCAAGGTCGTCGCCAAGGATCTGAAGCCCGGCCAGAGCTTTGCCCACGATCCCAAATACCTGGCGATGCGAATCGGCATGAACAGCCGGCTCGACACCATCCAGGCCGCCGTCCTGATCGAGAAGTTGAAGGTCTTCGCCCAAGAGATCGAATGGCGCAACCGGGCGGCGGACATCTATGCCGACGGCCTTGCGCCCCATGTCGCCAGCGTGCCCGCCGTGATCGAGGGCGGCGCCTCGGTCTGGGCCCAGTATACGATCGAACACGAGAACCGTGACGGTCTCGCCGCGCATCTGAAGGACCTCGGTGTGCCCACCGCCGTCTACTATCCGGTCCCCATGCACCTGCAGCCCGCCTATGCGCGGTTCTCCGGCGGCGCGGGGAGCCTGCCGGTCACCGAACGGCTGATGGACCGGGTGATCAGCCTGCCCATGCACGCCGACCTCGACGAGGCGACGCAGTATACGATCATCGCCGCGGTCGCCAGCTTCGGCCAGGGTCGCGCATGACCCAGACCCTTCCCCCCCTCAAGGTCGGCGTCGCCGGCGTCGGCGTCATGGGCCGCAACCACGCCCGCGTCCTGTCCGACATCCGCGACTTCGACCTGACCGCCGTGTTTGATCCGGACGCCGTGACGGCCCAGGGCGTCGCCGCCCTTTATGACGCCCGGGCCTTTACGACGGCGGCGGACTTTGTCGCCGCCGGACTGGACGCCGCCGTGGTCGCCACGCCGAACCGGCACCACGCCGAACTGGGTGTCGCCCTGCTGGAGGCCGGGGTCCATGTGCTGGTCGAAAAGCCGATCGCCGCCAGCGTCGTCGACGCCCAGGCGATGATAGACGCGGCCAGCGCCAATGGCCGGGTGCTGATGGTCGGTCAGGTCGAGCGGTTCAATCCGGCGGTGGAGGCGGTCAAGCGCGCCATCGACGGCGACGACATCATCTCGATCCAGATCACCCGTGTCGGCCCCTTCCCGCCGCGTATGGGCGAGGTCGGGGTGGTCATTGATCTGGCGGTGCACGACATCGACATCATCCGCCATCTGACGGACTCCGAGATCGTCGAGGTCCAGCCCCAGCTGGCTCGTACCAAGGCCGATCGTGAGGACACGGCCTTGCTGCAGTTCCGGCTGGCCAACGGGACCATCGCCCACATCACGACCAACTGGGTCACCCCCTACAAGGTCCGCACCCTGCAGGTCGCCACGGCCAACAAATTCGTGGTCGCCGACCTGATCACCCGTCAGGTCACGGAATATTTCGGCCAGCAGCCCGACGGGTCCTACCAGACCCGCGCCGTCAACAGCTGGCCCGCCGAGCCGCTGAAAAAGGAGCTGGAAGCCTTCGCCCACGCCATCCGCACCGGCGAGCCGCCGGCGGTGACCGGCGAGGACGGGCTACGCAATCTGGAAGTGGCGTTGCGGTGTCTGGGGGAGGGGTGAGCCCCGCTTGGCAGGAAGTGGTTCGTGAGAGCTGAAGTTCAAATCACCCTCAGTGACTTTGTCACGGCCGCCCTACAGGCCGGCGAGCAAGAGAATTGGCTCGCGGCTTTAGCCCTTGCCCTCACGCTTCCCGATATCTGTGCCGCTGTGGACGATCCCGGACCACATAAATCCCGAGCTCGGTATGCCAAGTGGTGGGACCAGTATGTGGCTCCTCAATACTTGGCGACGCCGGGCCCAAAGGATGATTGGGTCGTTCACTCGTATCTTCCGGGGCAAGACGCCTTCTATTTGAGGTGTAGCTATTTGCACGCCGGGACTGATGTTATGGATGGAAAAAACCAGCTGATGAATCGCGTGAGGTTTCTAGGCCCCAGCAATGTCAGACGCTTTGGTTTGGACGAGGAAACGCGAACTCTAACGATTCCGATCAATATGTTTGTCGAGTCCGTATGTTCTGGAGTTGGAGCTTGGGTCGCTGACCACGCAAACGATTCCCAAGCGCAAGAAAGGCTCGCCGGACTGATATCTGTTCTTCCTTCGGCTATCACGTTGGTACGTCCCGACGGGTCTCGGCAGAAGTGGACATGATACCCGCCGTCTAATCCCGATGGCCTCTCGGTTTACGCTATCGCCTGTATCCCGGTCATTCCGCGATCAGGGTCGGTTAGTCGGCACCGTCGATCTCGGGTTCAAGCGAGGGCGCTGACCACATCCGTCTGTGAGAAGTCGTTGCCGACATAGAGCAGAGGGCAGGCGTACATTTCCGCCAGGGCGTAGCTGAAGCTGTCACCGTAGTTCAGATCGGCCCGGTGAAACCCCTTGCCCCACCGGCGGTAGGCATCGGCGGCGCGCTCAGCGAACTCGACATCCACCTCCTGTATGGTGAGGTCGAGAGCGGCCATCACATCGTCGAGTTCCGGGAGCACCCGCTTCCGGCTGGCGACGATCAAGGTCTCGGCCAAGGTCGCAGCCGACATGACCAGTTCGGCCCGGGTCAGGACGTACGAGCAACGATCAGCCAAGGGTTGCCGGGCGACGACCTCGATCAAGGCCGAGCTGTCGAGGGCGATCACCCCGGCAGGCCGTCGTCGCCGTAGAGGAAGTCAGCGCTCCGGGCCGCATCGAATCCGGGTTCGAATTTACCTTCCGCGGCGGCCTGTGCCTTGCGGATGACCTGCATCCGCTCCTCCGGGGTCAGGACACGCCTTGGGCGCGCCGCGGTAATCCGCGCCACCCGCCGACCGTTGCGCGTCAGGAACACATCCTTTCCGTCCTCAGCCTGTCGGACGAGGGTCAGGCGAGCCTTGGCTTCGGATACCGGAACATCGGTCATGGCCTGAATATGGACCAATCGATGGTCCAATTCAATATCAGCCCACCACCTGCATTCCCAGCCATTCCGCGATCAGGGCCGGTTTGTCGGCACCCTCGATCTCGACCGTGACCTCGTGCTTGAGCAGCCAGCGGGTGCCGCCCCCCATTGGCCCCTTGTCCTCGGCGGACAGCAGTTTGAACCGGCCGCGGACGTTCGATCCCGCCGGCACCGGGGCGAGGAAACGGAGTTTGTCGAAGCCGTAGTTGATCCCCATGGTTACGCCTTCGAGCGGCGGGACGGCGTCATAGGTCATGGCCGACAGCAGGCTGAGGGTCAGGAAGCCGTGGGCGATGGTGCCGCCGAACGGGGTCCGGGCCGCCGCCACCGGGTCGATGTGGATGAACTGACGGTCCTCGGTGATCTCGGCGAAGGCGTCGATCCGGGCCTGGTCGATGGTGATCCAGCGGCTGACGCCGATCTCGTGACCGATCAGGCCGGGCAGGTCGGCGACGGGGGTGGGGGTCCCCTGGCGTTCGGTGCGGCTCATGGGCGTCAGGCTCCAGAAGTAAAACGGTCTTCGATGATGGCAGAAAACAGCGACGGGTCGATATTGCCGCCGGACAGGACGACGGCGGTGGTCAGGCCCTCGGTCTCGACCTTGCCGGCCAGCAGGGCCGCCAGTGACACGGCCCCGCCCGGCTCGACCACCAGTTTCAGCACCTTGAACGCCCAGGCGACGGCCGCCGCCACCTCGGCGTCCGAGACGGTCACCACCGAGGCCAGCCGTCGGTTGATGGGGAAGGTCAGTTCGCCCGGCCGGTCGGTCATCAGGGCGTCGCAGATCGAGGGCCGCGCGACCGGGGCGTGGGTCAGCCGCTCGCCCGCCGCCAGCGACAACTGGGTGTCGTTATAGGCCTCGGGCTCGACCCCGATCACCCGCGTGTCAGGCGACAGGGTCTCCATCACCAGATTGATGCCGGCGATCAGACCGCCGCCCGAGGTCCCGCACAACAGCTGGTCCAGCGGTACATCGGCCTGTTCCAGAATCTCCAGCCCTGTCGTGCCCTGACCCTCGATGATGAAGGGGTCGTCGAACGGGCGGACGAGGATCGATCCCCTGGAGGCCGCGATCTCTTCGCCGATGGCCTCGCGGCTCTCGGTGTAGCGGTCATACATCCGCACCTCGCCGCCGAAGCCGATGACCCCCTCGACCTTCACCTTCGGACTATCGACGGGCATGACGATGATGGCGTGGGTTCCCATCAGCCGGGCGGCGCAGGCTACTGCCTGGGCGTGGTTGCCCGAGGAATAGGCGACGACGCCGCAAGCTTTCTCCGCCTCCGTCAGCCGGCTGATCCGGTTCCAGGCCCCGCGAAATTTGAAGGCCCCGGCGCGCTGCAGGTTTTCTGCCTTCAGCAGGATGCGACCGCCGAGGCGTTCGTTGAGCGCCGGGCTCTCGATCAGGGGGGTGCGCACGGCCTGGCCGGCAATCTGTCGGGCGGCGTCGCGAACGCCGGCGAAGGAGGCGGTGTACATGTCCCTCCATACCGCGTGATTTCCTCCCGGCGAAGCCGGGCTTTCAGGAGCGTCGACCTGATCGCGGGAAGGTTCATCACAGCGGACACGACAATTCCACAAAGGACACAACGGGGTCTGCGTCTGACTTCCGTCCCGTCGTGTCCGTCGTGACCCGTTGTGTCCGTTGTGATGAACCTGTCGGCCCAACCCGAGCGACCGGTTGCGGCTTCGCCGCGATGATCGGTTGAGTCTCCCGACCGCCGCTCTACCCTGCCCCAATGAAGTCACTGATCCTCGCCATCGACCAGGGCACCACCTCGACCCGGGCCATCGCCTTTGAGAGCGCGCCGGAAGGCGGTTTGCGGCCGGTGTCCGTCAGCCAGATCGCGCTGGTGCAGCATTTCCCGCAGCCAGGCTGGGTCGAGCATGATGCCGGCGAAATCTGGAGCGCGACGCTGCAGACCTGCCGCGAGGTGATCGACAAGGTCGGTGGCGTCGAACGGTTCGCGGCCATCGGCATCACCAATCAGCGCGAGACCTCGGTGCTGTGGGACGCCACGAGCGGCGCGCCCTTGCACCGCGCCATCGTCTGGCAGGACCGGCGCACGGCGGACGTCACGGCGAAACTGGCCGCCGCCGGCCATGAGCCGATGGTGCAGGCGGCGACGGGCCTGATCCTCGATCCCTATTTCTCGGCCTCGAAATTCGCCTGGCTGCTGGACGCGGTGCCGGGCGCGCGGGCCCGCGCCGAAGCGGGTGAGGTCAAGGTCGGCACGATCGAATCCTGGCTGATCTGGAAACTGACCGGCGGTGCCTCGCACGTCACCGACGCCACCAATGCCAGCCGCACCTCGCTGATGGATCTCGCCACCCGCCAGTGGCGGCCCGATCTGGCGGCCCTGTTCCACGTGCCGATGGCGGCCCTGCCGGAGATTCGGAGGTGTACCGACCATTTCGGCGACTGCGAGCCGTCGCTGTTCGGAGCGGCCCTGCCGATCCATGGCGCGGCGGGCGACCAGCAGGCGGCGCTGGTCGGTCATGGCGCGCTCAAGGCCGGGGACGCCAAGATCACCTATGGTACCGGGGCCTTTCTGGTGGCCAATGTCGGGGGCGAGCCGGTGGCCTCGACCAGCCGGTTGCTGAGTACGCTGGGCTATGCCGCCGACGGTCAGGTCGCCTGGGCGCTGGAAGGATCGATCTTCTCGGCCGGCTCGGCGATCCAGTGGCTGCGCGACGGGCTCAAGGTCATCAGCGATTCGAGCCAGTCCGGGGCGCTGGCGCAAGGCCGGAACGACAATGGCGGGGTCTATCTGGTGCCCGGCTTTACCGGGCTGGGAGCGCCGTGGTGGGAGCCGGAGGCGCGGGGCACCATCGTCGGCCTGACCCGCGACAGCGGACCCGCTCACCTCGTCCGGGCGGCGCTGGAGAGTATGGCCTACCAGACCCGCGACCTGCTCGACGCCCTGGCGGAAGACGGGGCACCGCCGCTCAAGGTGCTCAGGGTCGACGGCGGGGTCACGGCCAATGCCTTCGCCATGCAGTTCGTGGCCGACATCTGCGACGTGGTGGTCGAACGGCCCGCGTTTCAGGAGATGACGGCGCTCGGGGCGGCCAGGCTGGCGGCGCTGGGGGTGGGGCTGATCGGCGACCTTGAGGACCATCCCGTCGAGGCACCGACGCGCTGGACGGTGCAGATGGACCCGGGTGAGCGCGCCCGGCTGCGGAAAGGCTGGCGCGGCGCGGTACGCGCGGCCATCATTGTTGCAAATCCGGAAGACGCATGACCCAGACCGCAGCCGACGACGCCCAATCGACCTTTTCAGGCACGCGCGAGGTCGATCCCCGCTATGCGCTGGACGAGGCCGTACTTGACCGATGGCTGGCCGCGAATGTCGAGGGCTATGCCGGGCCTTTGACGGTGCGCCAGTTCAAGGGCGGCCAGTCGAATCCGACCTATGAACTGGTCACCCCCGGCCACGCCTATGTTCTGCGTCGCAAGCCGCCGGGGACCCTGCTGCCCAGCGCCCATGCCGTTGATCGCGAGTTCACTGTCATCTCGGCCCTGCACAAACAGGGCTATCCGGTCGCCCGACCCCATGCCCTGTGCACGGACGACGGCGTCCTCGGTTCGATGTTCTATGTCATGGACAAGGTCGAGGGCCGGGTGCTGTGGGACCTGAAACTGCCCGGGCTGGAGCCGGCCCAGCGCCGCGCCATCTATGACTCACAGGTCGACACCCTGGCCGCCCTGCACGCTTTCGATCCGGCCGATATCGGCCTGTCCGACTACGGACGACCCGGCAACTATTTTGAACGGCAGGTCGGGCGCTGGACCAAACAATACCGGGCCTCCGAGATCGAGCCGATCCCGGCCATGGACCGGCTGATCGAATTCCTGCCTTCGACCCTGCCACCGGACGGGCCGACGCGGATCGTCCACGGTGACTTCCGTCTCGACAATCTGATCCTCTCACCGGATGGGCCGCAGGTTCGTGCGGTGCTGGACTGGGAGCTGTCGACCCTCGGTGATCCGATGGCGGATTTTTCCTATCTGCTGATCGCCTGGGTAATT